>JAANMY010002994.1_pt1 | contig 14701 bp, 7 predicted proteins | sample 7279691 | NCBI WGS metagenome assembly JAANMY01 (sample SAMN14094543, study PRJNA606508) | bioreactor metagenome | isolation source: A lab-scale SPAN reactor treating ammonium-rich wastewater day 388 | place: Ireland: Galway | collected 2018-02-07
ACGAATCCGCGGGGCCGGATCATGAATCCGATGCAAGATCATTGTGCGGATGTTGAATTTCACTAAATGCCTGTCTGCGGCTATACAGCACATTTGATGAAACGCGCGGACCCTGGACCATGACCTTGCCCCTTTCCCCCGTCTTCGACGCCCTGCGCGCGGCTGCGCGCGAACGCATCCTGATCCTCGACGGCGCGATGGGGACGCAGATCCAGCAGCTTGACCTGAAGGAGGCGGATTTCGCCGGCCATGGCACGGGCTGCGCCTGCGGCTGCCATCCGCCGGCGCCGGGCGAGCATCCGCAGCAGGGCAACAACGACCTGCTGAACCTGACCCAGCCCAAGGCGATCGAGGAGATCCACTATCGCTATGCCAAGGCGGGCGCGGATATCGTCGAGACCAACACCTTTTCCTCGACCACCATCGCGCAGGCCGACTATGGCATGCAGGCGGCGGTCTATGACCTGAACCTGCACGGCGCCCGCATCGCGCGGCAGGCGCTCGACCGCGCCACGGCCGAGGACGGGCGGGTGCGCTGGGTCGCCGGGGCGCTGGGGCCGACGAACCGCACCGCCTCGATCAGCCCGGACGTGAACAATCCCGGCTATCGCGCCGTCACCTTCGACGAGCTGCGCATCGCCTATGCCGAGCAGATCCGCGGGCTGATCGACGGCGGCGCCGACCTGATCCTGATCGAGACCATCTTCGACACGCTGAACGCCAAGGCCGCGATCTTCGCCTGCGAGGAGGTGTTCGAGGAAAAGGGCCAGCGCCTGCCGGTGATGATCTCGGGCACCATCACCGACCTTTCCGGCCGCACGCTGTCGGGCCAGACGCCGACCGCCTTCTGGCATTCCATGTCCCATGCCGCGCCGATCACCGTGGGCCTGAACTGCGCGCTTGGCGCCGCCGCCATGCGCCCGCACCTGGCCGAGCTTTCCGCCGTCGCCGACACGTTGATCTGCGCCTATCCCAACGCCGGCCTGCCCAACGAGATGGGCCAGTATGACGAATCGCCCGAGGAGATGGCGGCGCAGGTCGCCGAGTTCGCCCGTGAGGGGCTGGTGAACGTGGTGGGCGGCTGCTGCGGCTCGACGCCCGAGCATATCGCCGCCATCGCCCGCGCCGTGGCCGAGCTGCCGCCGCGCGAGATCCCCGAGATCGAGCCGCGCCTGCGCCTGTCGGGGCTGGAGCCCTTCGTCAAGACCGACGACATCCCCTTCATGAACGTGGGCGAGCGGACGAACGTCACCGGCTCGGCCCGGTTCCGCAAGCTCATCACCAATGGCGACTATGCCGCAGCGCTGGACGTGGCCCGCGACCAGGTGGAAAACGGCGCCCAGATCATCGACGTCAACATGGACGAGGGGCTGATCGATTCGAAGCAGGCGATGATCGACTACCTGAACCTGATCGCCGCCGAGCCCGACATCGCCCGCGTGCCGGTGATGATCGACAGCTCCAAATGGGAGGTGATCGAGGCCGGGCTGAAATGCGTCCAGGGCAAGGCGATCGTGAACTCGATCTCGCTGAAAGAGGGCGAGGAGAGCTTCCTGAACCAGGCCCGGCTTTGCCGCCGCTATGGCGCGGCCGTGGTGGTGATGGCCTTTGACGAGACCGGCCAGGCCGATACCGAGAACCGCAAGGTCGAGATCTGCTCGCGCGCCTATGACCTGTTGGTCAACAAGGTCGGCTTTCCGCCCCAGGACATCATCTTCGACCCGAACATCTTTGCCGTGGCGACCGGGATCGAGGAGCATGACAATTACGGCGTCGATTTCATCGGCGCGACCCGGCGCATCACCCAGGCCCTGCCGCATGTGCATGTCTCGGGCGGGGTCTCGAACCTTTCCTTCAGCTTCCGCGGCAACGAGCCGGTGCGCGAGGCGATGCATGCCGTGTTCCTGTATCACGCCATCCAGGCGGGGATGGACATGGGCATCGTCAACGCGGGCCAGCTTGCGGTCTATGACCAGATCGACGAGGGCCTGCGCGAGGCCTGCGAGGACGTGGTGCTGAACCGCAAGCCGAAAGCCGGCGGCACGGCGACCGAGAACATGCTGGAGATCGCCGAGCGCTTCCGCGGCGAAGGCGGGGCCAAGGCGCGCGAAAAGGATCTGACCTGGCGCACATGGCCGGTCGAGAAGCGGCTGGAACACGCCCTGGTCAACGGCATCACCGAATATATCGACGAGGACACCGAGCAGGCGCGACTGAATGCCGACCGCCCGCTGCATGTGATCGAAGGCCCGCTGATGGCGGGGATGAACGTCGTCGGCGACCTGTTCGGCGCAGGCAAGATGTTCCTGCCGCAGGTGGTGAAATCGGCCCGGGTGATGAAGCAGGCGGTGGCGCATCTGCTGCCCTATATGGAGGCCGAGAAGGCCGCGGCGGGCGGCGCGGGCGGTTCCTCCAGCGCCGGCAAGGTGCTGATGGCGACGGTCAAGGGCGATGTCCACGACATCGGCAAGAACATCGTCGGCGTCGTGCTGGCCTGCAACAATTACGAGATCATCGACCTGGGCGTGATGGTGCCCGCGACCAAGATCCTGGAAACCGCCAAGGCCGAGAAGGTGGACATCATCGGCCTGTCCGGCCTCATCACCCCGTCCCTGGACGAGATGGTGCATGTCGCGAGCGAGATGGAGCGCGAGGGTTTCGACATTCCGCTGCTGATCGGCGGGGCGACCACGAGCCGCGTGCATACGGCGGTCAAGATCCATCCGCGCTATGCGAAGGGGCAGGCGGTCTATGTCACCGATGCCAGCCGCGCGGTGGGGGTGGTGGGCAGCCTGCTCTCGGGCCAGAAGAACGCCTATGTCGAGACTATCCGTGCCGAATACATGGACGTGGCCAACAAGCACGCCCGCGCCGAGGCGGAAAAGAAGCGCCTGCCGCTGGCCTCGGCCCGCGACAATGCGCTGCGGGTCGACTGGTCGGGGTTCGAGGCCAAGGCGCCCGAGTTCCTGGGCCCGCGCGTGATCGAGGATTTCGACCTTGCCGAGATCGCGCGCTATATCGACTGGACCCCATTCTTCCAGACCTGGGAGCTGAAGGGCGTCTATCCGCGCATCCTGGAGGACGCAAAGCAGGGCGAGGTGGCGCGCCAGCTTTTCGCCGATGCGCAGGCCATGCTGCGGCGCATCATCGACGAGCAATGGTTCCGGCCGCGGGCGGTCGTCGGCTTCTGGCCTGCGAACCGGGTTGGCGACGACATCCGGCTTTTCACCGGCGAGGACCGGGCGGCGGAACTGGCGACGCTGCACACGCTGCGCCAGCAGGTCAGCAAGCGCGACGGCCGCCCGAACGTGGCGCTGGCCGATTTTGTCGCCCCCGAGGGGTATCGCGACTATGTCGGCGGCTTCGTGGTGACGGCGGGCGGCGAAGAGCAGCAGATCGCCGAGCGCTTCAAGGCCGCGCATGACGATTTCTCGGCCATCCTGGTGCAGGCCCTGGCCGACCGTTTCGCCGAGGCGCTGGCCGAGATGATGCACGAGCGGGTGCGCCGGCAATACTGGGGCTATTCCGACGAAAGCTTCGCCCCCGAGGAACTGATCGCCGAGCCCTACAAGGGCATCCGCCCGGCGCCCGGCTATCCTGCCCAGCCCGACCACACGGAAAAGGTGACGCTGTTCAGGCTGCTGGACGCGACTGCGGCGACCGGGGTCGAGCTGACCGAGTCGATGGCGATGTGGCCCGGCGCCTCGGTCTCGGGCCTCTATATCGGCCATCCCGAGGCCTATTATTTCGGCGTCGCCAAGGTCGAGCATGACCAGGTCCTGGACTATGCCGACCGCAAGGGGATGGCGGTGCGCGAGGTCGAGCGCTGGCTGGCGCCGATCCTGAACTACACCCCGCAGGCGGCGGTCGCGGCCGAGTGAAAAAAATTCGCGCGGCGGGTGAAAAAAATGCCCTTTTCATCCGCCGCGCAAGCGTCTATGAGACGCGAGCCTACGAAAGTGCGGTCGTGGCGGAATTGGTAGACGCGCAGCGTTGAGGTCGCTGTTCCTTAACCGGAGTGGAAGTTCGAGTCTTCTCGACCGCACCATTTTCATCCCCTGAAAATCTGGAAGAAACCGTCGCGGCATCGTGGCGATTCATGGTTGCGGCTGGCGCGTCACCGCCTGGCCTTGGCTCAAGGCCGCCCTGGTCCGCCAAGCGGTGCCAGCCGGGGGTGGAAGGCCAGCCATCTATCGAGATTTGCACTCACACAAAATAGACAATAATGCCGCTTTCTGTCTGTCGGAAAGCGCCTCATGCCCTGGGATATTCCTGCGCCCTTCGGGCATTTCCATCGGCCGGATTCCCTCTCCTGCCTTGAAAAGTCTTGCCTTGAAAAGCCGGGTGGGGGCAGGGTCGCCATGAAATACCGTCGAAACGCTCGGCTACCGAGGGAATATCTTGTAGTCAGACAAAATAGACAATAAAGCCTTCTCACTTTGTTGAGAGGTTTCCCATGATCGGACGTGTTTTTGCGCTTTGCGCAGCCTTTTCTCTGGCAGGCTGCGCCACCATCACCCGCGGGACGAAGGACGTGCTTGTCGTCAATTCGACCCCCGGCGGGGCCCAGGTCAGGCTCAGCGACGGGCAGACCTGCGAGAATACCCCCTGCAGCTTCAAGGTTCCGCGCAAGTCGGAGCTGAACGTCGCGGTGACGAAGGACCGCTGCAAGCCGCAGCAGGTCCGCGTGACCAACCGCGTGGCCGGCGGCGGCGGCGCGGCGATGGCCGGCAACGTGCTGGTCGGCGGGATCATCGGCGCGGGCGTCGACGCCTCTTCGGGGGCGATGCTGGAACTGGTGCCGAACCCGGTCAACGTGCAGCTTGAATGCCGCTGAGCCATCGGCCCGGCCGATGCGCGAGGCCCGCCGGACATCGGCGGGCTTTTTCATGCGCCGCGCGCCGCCCCGCAAGGGCGGGCTTGTCGTCGCAGCCCGGTCCTTTCGCGAAACGGCGGGGGAAATCACGCGCCCCAGGGGCCTGCCCAGCGGGACGGCCGGCTTTTCCGCCCTTCCGCGGCGGGTTTGCTGTTCCCTTCGCCGCCCGCTTGCGCCTAGTCTCTGCCCGAAGAAGGGGAGAGTTTCCATGTCCGAGAATTGGGGTTTCGACACCACCGCCATCCATGCAGGCAGCGCGCCCGACCCGGCGACCGGGGCGCGGCAGGTGCCGATCTATCAGACCACGGCCTATGTCTTTCAGGACGCCGCCCATGCCGCGCGGCTCTTTGGCCTGCAAGAGGTCGGCTATATCTATTCCCGCCTGACCAACCCCACCGTCGCCGCGCTGCAGGCGCGGGTGGCCGAGCTGGAGGGCGGGGCCGGCGCGGTCTGCTGTTCCTCGGGGCATGCGGCGCAGATCATGGCGCTGTTCCCGCTGATGGGGCCGGGCCGGAACCTGATCGCCTCGACCCGGCTTTACGGCGGCACCATCACCCAGTTCAGCCAGACCATCAAGCGTTTCGGCTGGTCGTGCAAGTTCGTGGACCTGGACGACCTGGACGCGCTGCGCGCCGCCATCGACGACGACACCCGCGCCATCTTCTGCGAATCGATCAGCAATCCGGGCGGCTATGTCACCGACATCCCGGCGGTGGCCAAGGTCGCGGAGCAGGCCGGCCTGCCGCTGATCGTCGACAACACCCTGGCCACGCCCTGGCTGTGCAAGCCCATCGAGCTGGGCGCGACGCTGGTGGTCCACAGCCTGACCAAATACATGACCGGCAACGGCACGGTGACAGGCGGGGCCATCGTCGATTCGGGCCGGTTCGACTGGTCGGCCTCGGACAAGTTCCCCAGCCTGTCCCAGCCCGAGCCCGCCTATCACGGGCTGAAGTTCCACGAAACCTTCGGCGCGCTGGCCTATACCTTCCACGGCATCGCCATCGGGCTGCGCGACCTGGGCATGACCATGAACCCGCAGGCCGCGCATTACACGCTGATGGGGATCGAGACCCTGGGCCTGCGCATGGCCCGCCATGTCGAGAACGCGCTCGAGGTCGCGGAATGGCTGGAAAACGATCCGCGCGTGACCTCGGTCACCTATGCCGGCCTTGCCTCGTCGCCCTGGAACGAGACGGCGCGGCGGGTCTATCCCAAGGGGGCGGGGGCGCTGTTCACCTTTGCGATCAAGGGGGGCTACGACGCGGCGGTGAAGCTGGTGGATAACCTCAAGCTCTTCAGCCATGTGGCGAACCTGGGCGATGCGCGCTCGCTGGTGATCCATTCCGCCTCGACCACGCACAGCCAGCTGACCGACGAGCAGAAGATCGCGGCCGGCGCCGGGCCGGACGTGGTGCGGCTTTCGATCGGGATCGAGGACGCGGCCGACATCATCGCCGACCTGGACCAGGCGCTGGCGGCTGCCACGGCCTGAACCGGAAAGGGCGGCGCATCGTTGCGCCGCCCGTCGGGGGATCAGTTCGCCGGAGCCTCGACCGGGGGCTCCTCGGGTGCGATTTCGCCCTCGGGTGTGATTTCACCTTCGGGCGGCTCGCCGCCTTGCGGCGCATCGGCCGGGCGCATGGCGAAGACCGCGGTGACATCGGCGCTGACGGCCAGCTCGCCCGCCTCGGTGGGCGTATCGGCCGAGCCGGCCGCTTGGGCGCGCATGGCCATCATCGGGCGCGGCCCGCCGCCCGTCGGTGCCTCGGAAAGCGAGATCAGCCGGCCAAGCCGCATCCCCGCCGCCTCGGCCATCACCTCGGCGCGGCGGCGCGCCTCGGCCACGGCCTCGCTGCGGGCCTGGTCTTCGGCCTCGGCCATGTCCTCGCGCGAAAACGCGATGCCGCTGATCTCGTTGGCGCCCGAGGCGACCAGCTTGTCCAGCACCGCGCCCAGCCCGGCGATGTCGCGCACCCGCACGGTCACGCTGTTCTGCGCGCCATAGCCGGTCAGCTTCGGCGGCTGGCCCTGGTCCGAGTAATCCATGACCGGCGACAGGTTCAGCCCCGAGGTCTGGATGTCGCGCGCCTCGATCCCCTCGGCCTTCAGCGTCTCGATGACCTTGGCCTGCTGCTCGGCGTTCTGCGTCATCGCCTCGGCCGCGGTGGCGGCGCGGGTGCTGACGCCCAGGGTGATCGTGGCCATGTCGGGCTGGATCGTGGCATGGCCGGTGCCGGTCACGGTCAGCTTGGCGAAGGGGGCTGCATGTTTCATCATGTGATGTCCCATCTGCGCGGGCGGCGGCGGCGCGTCGGCCGGGGCGGTCTGGGCCAGCAGCGGGCCGGCGCCCAGAACGATCAGCGTCGTGGCGGCCAGCAGGGGTCGGAATCGGGGCATCGGGTCTTACTCCTTGGCGCATCGGGTGCTTTGCCCTTGCGCGGTTGTCTTCACGAGCCCCCATAACGCCGCAAATGCGTTCCGGGATGCGTCACAATCCGGTGTTCGACTTTTCACGGATCGCGTTCTGGGCTAGTTCAGAACCATCAATCACGAAGATGCGTCCGGGACAGCCCAGGGCGCCCGGAACCGAAAGCAAAGCCTGTCGATGTCGCTTGATTCCGTCACCGAATACGCACTCTCCTTCAGCGAGGATGCCGTGCATCTGGAACGTCGCGAGCGGGGCCCGCAGGGGCAGGACGGCGTCGCGCCGGGGGCTTGGCGGCGTCTGGGCTCGGTCGATTTCGCCTCGCCCGACTTTCACGACGCGCTGGCGCGGCTGCGCGCCATGGCGACCGGGGACGAGGCGGTGCTGCCCGTCGTGCTGATCATTCCCGACGACCAGATCCTCTACACGACGCTGACGGTCGCGCCGGGTGCGGATCGCGACCATGCGGTGGGCCGCGCGCTGGACGGGCTGACCCCCTATGCGATCGAGGATCTGGCCTTCGACTGGCAGGGCGAGGGCGACAGCGTCCGCGTCGCCGCCGTGGCCCGCCAGACCCTGCGCGAGGCCCGCGATTTCGCCCGGCAATACGGGTTCGATGGGCGGGGATACTGCGCCGCGCCGGCCGCGGGACTTTATCCGGGCGAGCCGGTCTTCGTGCTGGAGGCGGCGCCGCGCAGCCGCCCGCAGGTCGATCCGGCGCAGGCCGGCGTGACGGCCTCGGCGCTGCTGATCGAGGAAGAGCCGGCCGAAACCCAGGACGCGCTGGATCTCGACGGCGACGGTTCCGAGGCGCCGGAGTATGCGGCGGAAAATGCGCCCGAGCCGGTGGCTGACGGGGAGGCCGGCGAAGATCCGGCCCCGCAGGCGGAGCCGGGCGAGAGGGTTGGGTTTTCCGAGGAAGCTGCGGTATTCATCGGAAATAAAAGCGAAAAATCTGAGGAATCTGAGGGGGCTGATCCGGCCTCGACCCCTGAGGAGGCCGCCCCAGCGGAAAGCGATGCTTCGGAGACGCTCGAAGCGGCAGAGCCGGACCAGCCTGACGCCGCGGCGCCGGAGGCCGGACCCGGCGCGCGGCCCGAAGCCGTGCCGCAGGCCGGCGCCGCGCTGAACCCGCGGGCCCGCGCCGTGCATGAACGCGCGGCCGATGCCCGTCGTGCCCCCCGACCGGCGGGCGCCGCCCCGGTCCAGCCCCGCCGTCCCGGCGAACGGGGCGGGCTTGCCGGGCTGATCGCCATGCTGGGCGCGCTGGTCGTCGGGCTGATCCTGATCTGGGCCTTCCTGGTGCCGGACCGACAGGAGGCGCAGCTTGCCGCAGCCGCCCCGGCCGAGCAGGTGCCGGCGGCCGCCGCCCCGGCCGAAGCCGAACCCGCGCCGGAACCCGCACTGGAACCCACGCCCGCACCGACCGCTTCTCCGTCGGCCGCGACCGAGCCCGCCCCGGCAGAGGCTGCGCCTGAGCCAGCGTCCCAGCCCGCGCCGGCCCCGGCGCCGGAGCAGCGCGCGGCGGCCGAGCCTGCAGCCGCGCCGCTTTCGGCCCTGACCGAGGAGGAACGGCGCCGGGTCATGGTCGCCGCTGCGGCGGTCGCAGCTGCCGTGGTGCCGCCCGCGGCGCAGAACGCCGCGCCAGCAGCGGCGCCGGAGCCCGCCGCGCCCGCGCCGGACGACGCCCCGGCCAGCGCTGCCCAGCTGCACCGCCGCGGCCTGGGACTCCAGCGCTTCCCAGCGGGCATAGGTGCCGGCCAGTTCGGTTTCGAGATCCTTGAGCGCCTGCGTTTCAGTGGCGATGGCCGTGGGGTCGCGCCGGTAAAAGGCCGGGTCCGACATGCGCGAATTCAAGGCGGCTTGAGCAGCTTCCAGCGTTTCGATGCGCTTGGGGAGCTCCTGGCGCTCCCGTTCATCTTTGTAGCTGAGTTTGCGTTTGGGCGCTGCGGGGAGGGCGACCGCTTGAGTCGCCGCCGCGGCTTTTGACGAGGGCGTCGAGCCGGGCGTTGTCCGCCGCGCACGGCTGGACTGACTCTGCCGCATGGCGTCGCTGAAGCCGCCGACATATTCCTCCACCTGTCCGTTTCCTTCGAACACAATGCAACTGCCCACCACCCGATCCAGGAATTCCCGGTCGTGGCTCACCGCCAGCAGGGTGCCGTCGTAGGCCACAAGGCGCGCTTCCAGCAGCTCCAGGGTCTCCACGTCCAGGTCATTGGTGGGTTCGTCCAGCACCAGCAGGTTGGCCGGGCGGGCGAAGAGTTGGGCCAGCAGCAACCGGTTGCGCTCACCACCGGAGAGCTTGGCAATGGGCGCGCGCGCCTGTTCGGGAGAAAACAGGAAATCCTGTAGATAGCCGATCACATGGCGGCTGCGGCCGTTGACGGTCACGGTGTCTTTGCCGCCGCCTACCACGTCCACCGGACGCTCGCTGTCGTTCAGATCCGCCCGTAACTGATCGAAGTAGGCCACCTCCAGCCGGGTCCCATGGCGGATTCGGCCGTGCTGAGGTTCCAGCTCCCCCAGCAGAATGCGCAGCAAAGTCGTCTTGCCGCAGCCGTTTGGGCCGACGATGCCCACCTTGTCGCCGCGCAGCAGCGTGGTGGAAAAATCCCGAAGCAGGGGACGCTGGTCGGTAAAACCGTGGCTGATGCCGTCCAGTTCCGCCACCAGCCGGCCCGAGGGCGCAGCCGTTTCCAGTTCGATGCGTGCCTGGCCGGTCTGTGCGCGCCGTTGGGTGCGCTGTTGGCGCAGCGCTTCGAGTGCTCGCACCCGACCCTCGTTGCGGGTGCGGCGGGCTTTGACGCCCTGGCGGATCCAGCTTTCTTCCTGCGCCAGATGCTTGTCAAACAGGACGCTGTGCCGTTCCTCCACGGCCAGGGCCGCTTCCCGGCCATCGAGGTAGCGGTCCAGATCGCCGGGCCAGCGCGTCAGTTTTCCTCGGTCCAGATGCAGGATGCCGCTGGCGAGGCGGCGGATGAAGCGACGGTCGTGAGAAATGAACAGCAGGCAGCCTTTGAAGCGCTGCAGCAGCAGATCCTCCAGCCACTCAATCTGGACGGGGTCCAGATGGTTGGTGGGCTCATCAAGGAGTAACAGATCCGGCTCGCAGGCCAAGGCTCGCGCCAGCAGCACCCGGCGTTTCATGCCGCCGGACAGGGCGGCAAAGTCGGCTTCGGGGTCGACGCCCATTTCGGTGAGCCAGCGCTCGACCTGCCAGGACGCTCCACCGACGGTGTGATCCGCTGTAGCCGCTTCCCCAATGGACCCTTGTGCAACTTCGGCCACGCTGCCGGCCAGTTGGGTTGGGATTTCCTGGGGCAGTAGCGCCACCCGCGTGCCGGATTGCAACCGCCGCTCGCCCGCGTCGGGGAGAAGGTCGCCGGCGATCAGTCGCAGCAGGGAAGTTTTGCCGGCACCGTTACGGCCCAGCAGGGCCAGGCGTTCGCCGGCTTCAAGAGTGAGCTCGGCTTTCTCCAAGAGGACGGGACCGCCCAGGCGAAGGTCGATGTTGCGCAGGGATAGGAGCATAGGGGTTCGATAGGAGAGTAAAGACCCTAGTTTAACCCGCCCTTGGATACGTATGCCCTGGCATGGCTATGCGGAAGAGGGGCACCTCTTGCAAAGTAAATGAGAATGATTATATTTTAGATTCAGCGGTCGGTTAGGGTGATATTCGGGAGATGAGATGTCGAGAGGAAAGCCAGTCCATGTATTTGCAGAACATCGCCGACAATCGGGTGCCGATGACATCCGGAATCACCTCTTCAATGCGAAGAATGCTGACACATTCGCCGAGACAAGCCTGCAAGTAGTCCGACTGCTGAGCGAGCGAATGGCCCTCGTCGAGCGGCCTTTTTCGGGCATCCTGCCGGCCGAGCTTGCCGCAATGTTTGACGGCTTGGCGCTCGATCAGCCTTTGGATTCTTTCGATGCGGCGCTTGAAGAACTCGATGGTCTGTATCTGCGTGATGCAGTTTATTTTCATCATCCGCGCTATATGGCGCATTTGAATTGCCCCATTGCCTGCCCGGCAGTGGCGGCCGAGCTTATTGCCGCGGTGGTGAACTCGTCAGTAGACACCTGGGATCAAAGCGCCGGGGCTACGCTGATCGAGCAGCGTCTTATCGAATGGACCGGCCGGCGCATTGGGTTTGCGGGCGGGCAGGCGGACGGCGTGTTCACCAGCGGAGGCACTCAGTCGAACCTGATGGCGTTGCTGCTGGCGCGAGACAACTATTGCCTGAAATATTTGAATGGGCATAGTGTTCAGCGGCTTGGATTGCCAGTCCAGGCCAGCCGATTCCGGATTCTGGCTTCGCGCCTGGCCCATTTCAGCCTGCAAAAAGCCGCATCCATCCTCGGCCTAGGGGCTGATGCGATTGTGCCGGTCGATTGCGACCCGAATTACGGGATGTCGTCGGCTGCACTGCAAGCCGCCATCGACGACTGCCGCCATATGGGTCACATCCCCATCGCCGTGGTGGCGACAATGGGCACGACCGATTTTGGCAGTATCGACCCCATTGGCGATCTGGCACACATCTGCCGTCTGGAAGGGCTCTGGCTGCATGCCGATGCGGCCTACGGCTGCGGGTTACTCGTCTCGCGCAAATATCGCGACCGTATCGCCGGTATCGAACAGGCGGACTCGACCACGGTGGACTTCCATAAATCCTTCCTGCAGCCGGTCAGTTGCAGTGCCTTTCTGGTCAAGAATCGGGCGCACTTGGCCTGTCTGGCCTACCACGCCGATTACCTCAACCCGCTCAGCCAAGCCCGGGAGAACACGCCGAATCTGGTCTGCAAAAGTTTGCAGACCACCCGGCGCTTCGACGCTCTGAAGCTGTGGATGAGCTTGCGTGTGCTCGGGCCAGACAAATTGGGCGAGGCGTTTGATGCCGTCATTGATCTGGCGCGGGACACCCATCGCCTGCTCGAACGGGACGATGATTTCGAGGTGTTGCACCAACCGATGCTCAGCACGCTGCTGTTTCGCTACAGGCCAGTCGACGTGGCGGAGCCGAAGCTGCTCGACGATCTCAATAGCGCAATTCGCAAAATGATGATGCGTGAGGGGCAGGCTCTCATTGCCGCGACTCGGGAAGGAGGGCGGTGTTACCTGAAATTCACTCTGCTCAATCCTGACACAACGCTCATGGATATCCAGACGGTTCTGGATTTGGTGCGCCGCTACGGTCAGGGCTGGCTGCAGGCGCGTTCCTGTGAACCAGAAGCGCTTCTCCGCCTTGCCGAGGCGAATTGAATGAACAAGGAAGCGCAAGTTTACGACTTCATTGCGGTTGGGGTGGGGCCATTCAATCTCGGTCTGGCCTCCTTGGCTTCGTCCGTCGAAGGTTTGGACGGGCTCTTTTTCGACCAGAAGGAGGGATTCAATTGGCATCCGGGTCTGATGTTCGATGATGCCCATCTGCAAACCCCGTTCCTGTCCGATCTGGTGACTCTCGCCGATCCCACCCATCCGTTGAGTTTTCTGAACTACCTCAAGCGGCAGGGGCGAATCTATGCGTTCTACATTCGGGAAAACTTTTTCCTCCTGCGGCGGGAATACAACCACTATTGCCAGTGGGCCGCGAACCAGTTGGACAGCATTCGCTGGAATACCCGCGTGGAGGAGATCCATTACGACGAGGGGCAGGGCTGTTATGCGGTGATCGCGCGCGACGTCCGTGACGGGAGCTGCCGAACCTTTCGGGCGATGCGACTGGTGCTCGGCACAGGTCCGGCGCCGTGGTGGCCGCCGTGCTGCGATCGCGAGATTCGGTCTGCCGCTCATGTGCATCATGCGAGTGCCTATCTGACCCATCGGGATGAACTCAAGACCCTGCCGGGGGTGACCCTGGTGGGCGGCGGGCAAAGCGCGGCCGAGATCTTCGTCGATCTGCTGCAGGACATCGATCGTCATGACTACATGCTGCACTGGGTCACGCGTTCGCCCCGTTTCGTGCCGCTCGAGTACACCAAGCTCACCTTGGAGATGACATCGCCGGAATACGTGCGCTACTTCCATGCGTTACCGGCGAAGACACGCGGTGCCGTGATCGCGAGCCAGACTCATCTTTACAAGGGGATCAATGGCTCGCTGATCAACGAAATTCACGAGCTGCTCTATCAAAAGCGTCTTGTTCTGGAAGAACGAGGCGAAGATCTGACCCGGCGCGTGAGGCTTTTCACCAACAGCGAACTATGCGGCGTGACCCGCTGCGGCGAACAGCTGCAGCTGGGGCTGCGCCACCGGGAGCAGCAGTGTGATTATGGGCTGACCACAACAGGACTCATCGTCGCAACAGGCTATTGCTACACAGTACCGGCGTTTCTTGCTCCCATCGCCTCACGGATTCGCTTTGACACGGCCGGGCGCTTCGTCGTGACAAAAGACTACGCCATTGATCGGCTCGGGCGGGAGATTTTCGTGCAGAACGCAGAACTGCATACCCATGGATTCGTCACGCCGGATCTGGGCATGGCTTGCTATCGCAATGCCCATATCATCAAGGCGCTGACCGGGGTGGAGCACTATCCCCTCGAGGAGCGCATTGCCTTCCAGGAGTTCGGTGTGCCGCCGGACCTGGCGACGGATGCGCAGGAGCTGCGGCAGGTGGCCTCATGAAGCTTAAGCACGCCCTGATTCTGCTCACGCTGGTGTCGGTGGTGGCCGACACCATGCTGCTGCCATTCTATCCCCAGTTTTTTGCCCAGGAATTCGGCAACACCAGCCCGGAGCATGTCGGTTTCTACATCGCTGCCTGTTGCTTTACGGTGATGGTTACCTTGCCGCTGTGGGCCAAGGTGGCCCGGCAGGTGAACGAGTTTCCGCTGTGGGTGATGACCCAGATTGCTGCTGGAACATTCGCGATCGCCGCTTATTTCAGCACTTCGCTGGTGAGCTTTTGGGTGATCACCCAGCTCATGCTGGTGTTCAAGGCCAGCTACCTGTTGATTTATCCCCTGGTCATGCGGCTGGAGGAAAATGACCGACATCTGGGTGTGGCGAGCCTGTTTTCCGTACTGATCCACTTCGGCGCGATCGGCGGCGCTTTTCTGGGTGGCTCCCTGATCGAGTTCGCTGAGCCGCGCAGCATCTTTCTCATCATGGCCGCGACCGATGCGCTACAGGCGGTTGTTTGCGTCTTCATCATCCGCAGCCGGCGCATTCCCTTTCGACAGCCACAGGCAGTGGTCGAGGCTGAAGGCTCGGAAGACCGCGAGCCCCGCGGCAATCCGCTGATCGTCCCGTTGGGTGTGGTCAGCCTGCTGTTCTATCTCAGCGCTTTCATGATGCGGCCGTTTTTCTCCCGTTATTGGGCAGGGGTCGCGAACAATGACAGTGAACTGCTTGCTGGTTTGGTTTACGCCATCCCGGCCTGGGTGGC
>JAANMY010002997.1_pt1 | contig 14689 bp, 13 predicted proteins | sample 7279691 | NCBI WGS metagenome assembly JAANMY01 (sample SAMN14094543, study PRJNA606508) | bioreactor metagenome | isolation source: A lab-scale SPAN reactor treating ammonium-rich wastewater day 388 | place: Ireland: Galway | collected 2018-02-07
GTGCCGATGTTCGTGGCCCCGCCGGATGTGTGCAAGGCGGCTGGGGCGACCCTGTTCTACGGTCTCATCCCGACCACCAGCAGCGAAAAGGCCGAGGGCGGTGCGCCGCAATTCGATGATGTGGCTTTCGGGCCGAGCAGTGCGGATTTCACGGCGCATCTGGTCGGGCCGCTGCGTGGTCTTGCCGACAGCTTCCCGCGACCGGGTCGTGCGCTGACTCCCGACTTGGCAAGGATTGCCAGCAACGTGGCGGATTCCGATCACGGCGCGATGAAGCGCCTGCTGTTGCTGTTGCGTCAGTTAGCGGTCGAGTTCGATGCCTTTGGCGACAGCGCCGAAGCGGAGCAACTGACGAGGGTGCACGATGGGATCGGCCTGCCGCTGGAACTCTTCTATTTTTGTTCGTATTCGGTATCCCATTCGTTTCCGTCATCGCCTTTATGCCCATCCATTTTGATAAGGAAGTTTTTAGCCGGGAAGTATGGTTTCATATGGATATCCAAATGTATTCTGTCTTTTTGTACAGGATCTTGCTCAAATTTTCTAATCTCGAAATTTTCAATCAGTTTTCCTGGACCGGTAATTCCGTCAAGGAAACGAACAATCTGATTCATAATTTCTTTTCTGGTCACCGCAGTAAAGTTTTCAAAAGCTCTTCTGTTTAAGAAGTCCATCAATACCTTGGTTACATAATCAAATACTCTTACTACAGAATAGGTCTGAAGTCCTAAATTATCTCCGTTGAATAAGGTTTTACCAGAGAATGCCATTACTTTTCCGTATTCGTTGACCATCGGGATCAATCCCAGATTTTCAAGATTGGCAATCTCACTTTTCTTTAAATCAAATTTAACTCCGTCAACTTCATTGATTCCTCCAAATTTTTTCCCTGCGGTAACTTGTGACATCAGCGTTTTATATACTTTTCCTGCCAATGCTCCCGATGGCGGAATGAAAAGATCATCCAATTCGTCAATTTCTTCAAATCTTCCTCTTCCAACAAGCCAGTTACAGGTCATCAGTACATTGGAACGATAAATATCGCCTCCGGTAAGGTAAGCCTGATCAAACATTTCCATCACATCATCCGGTTCGTCCAGGTGTTCAAAATCGGTTACCAGCATCACTTTATTCTGGTGTGCAATTTTCGCCCATTTTTCTACCACAGTATTAGATCCCAAATATCCCGGAATAACCAAAAGTCCGTAATTGTTTTTAAGATCTAAACGGTCATAATTATCCGATAATTCTGCGTGGATGGTATCAATAAAACGGGTGTTGTCTAAGTCTTTAAGCTGTTCTAATGTTGCATTGACAACGGTTACATTCTTTACCTTATCTGATTCTGTATTTTTATAAAACAGTGCAACTGTTCTGTAATTGCCTTCCAGCTCTCTGGTAGCATCTACCGCTTTAGACAAGTTTTTAGAAAGCAGTTCTTCTGCTGATTTTCTTTGGTCTTCGCAATGTGCTACCATATCAGTAAGAGAATCGCTTTTACCGATAACACTTGCCCAAAGCTCTAAGGTTTTTTTGAGTGTTTCTCTTTCTTTTTCTTTCCCTTTTTCGGTAAGGAAGATTTTTCTTCTTGCTTTTCTGTCCGGGTTGATATTTTGAACATTTTCAATGGATGTTTCCAATAAATCAAAACCTCCGTAACGGGCAAGTTTTTCTATGGATTTATCTAATGATACCTGTCCTCCTTTTTTTTGCTCCAAAACAGGAGCTTCTACTGACTGTTGTGTTTCTTGCTGTTTTTGTGACATTGTAATTTGTGTTTTTGGTTATTTGTTTTCTTCTAATTCTTTTATGAGTGATTGCAACGTATCCTGAAGTGCTTTCTTAGCATCCGGATCTTCCAACGCGGCTTTAAGAATTTTGTTGGTTTTCAGTTGTTTTACAATCTTCTGGTACTGGTCTTTTTCTGTTTCCAGACCGGTAAGAAAACTACTCTGTGCCGTAATTCCTTTTGTTCCGAAATCTCCAAGATTTTTGAATTTCAGGTTTTCCATTCGGATAGAACCGTTCGCATCTTCAAAATCTACTTTGACTTCCGGTTTGTAATGTTCAAAAACTTTTTCTACTGTAGTAAGCCCTTCTACTAATTCTGGTTTTACAGGGTCATCTGCAGTAAGTTTCTGTGCGAAAAGTGTTCTGTTTTGTGGGATTTCGAAAATCGCTTCACTTGCGTCTAGTGGTACTTCATTACCACCAATTCCTTTGTTTGTTAACATAGTATATGGTTTAAAATTGTTGGTTTTTAATTCTAATCCAAAGATGGCATCGTAATTTCCACAAAAGAAAAGCTGAAACGAAAATTATTCGGGCTTTGTAAGGAATTTAAAGATTTCATCAATGTGTGTTTTTTTTATTTATATAAATATATGAAATTTTGATTAATACAAAACTTTATTTTTCAAATAATCGGTATGGATAAATATTGGCAGATGCATTTTTCAGTTTTAATGAAAAACTGTCGCACAAATAGTTCCATTCGGATTCTTCAACTGCCACTGCATTTTCTTTGTTCCGGATCAGAAAAACGTCTATCGTTCTGCTAAACCCTCCCTTCAAAGACACTTCTTTTTTGGTTCCTTTCTTCACTTCAATCCCCGTAATGGTGTTCTTGAAGTGATTCATCCCGAAAGCTCTTATATCGGCTACGGTAACAATTCTTCCTCGGGTAAGAAGTGCGCTCCTGTATTCCAGAATTTTATCCTGTGAGGACAGTTTTTTTCTTCCTCCCACAGAGGTTTGTATCATTACAGCAGTGGGATTCATTGAGCGGTTTCCTTTGTTTTCTTCTGTCATTATCGTGCCCGGTTTTAGATTATTCGCTTCCTCAGCTGCTGTTGACCAATAGGAAATTGTACAATTAATTTCTGATGTTTCGTTTCCTGAAGAAATAATAAGATACGGATTGTTGGCTTCTGTAAAATTTTTCTCTTTGGCGACCTGATGAAGTGAGGCCACGTGTTGGTTGATTTGTTTTAGAGTTTCGTTAACTGAATTGATACCCATTGCAGCAAAAGCCGCAGTTTCATCTTTAATGAGTTCCAAAAGATATTGTAAAAGCTCTGAAGCATTTCTGCGATCAAATCGGGAAACACCGCCTTTTCTTAACATAGCAGTCATTCCTTCATTTTCTGTATCGTAATTTTTTATGTCCAGTCTTTTCCCATTACGGTCATCAGAGACATAATCCAAGTCTAAGAAATAGTCTTTTTCATCAATCGGAATAATATTAAGCCGTCCTTTAATTTTGCGACCAATGTCTTTATTTCGGATATTAAGCATAGGAACGCAATTCAGAGAAAAACGTATATTTTTTAATATATCTGGTACAATGGCTTCTGAAAACCGGAATTTCAGCCAGATGACATCCTCTTCTTCTCCTGCTCTGTGATTCGGAAAGTTCTTAGGGAATAGTTCTTCTTTTTCTGGTTTTGCTGAAAAATCAATTTTACCTTTCAGAGTAAAAAAATTGCCTGCATAATATTGGTTGACTTCGTTATAGATATATTCCAGATCAGAATAATTTTTGGTAATGATGTTTTCAAGATTTAAACCTTCATTCTCTACGTTGTAACCTTCTTTAAAGTCATATTCTTTGTCTGCAAAATAAACCTTTACCTGATGGAGGTAGTAAAAGAACAACTCTTTTTGATAGGTATTATTTATGTCAATAAAAAACATCAAATCTTCTACACTTTCTTTGTTGGGAGAATGAATACCCAGCCACAGTTCTCCGGAAGGAATGTGCATTTCTGCTTTTCCAACAGCATCTTCAAAGAAGAAGCTTTCGACTTGATTTAAAGTATCAGCATAGGCAATATATTTCACTTTTGCCGTAGTCAGTTTCGCTTCTATGGAAGGACTGAAATAGACATCTTTACTTGTGCTTTCCGCAGGATTGTATATATTCTGCTTTCGTATGGATGTTTTAAAACTGTTATAGAGGGAGATTTTAGCATTGTTTTCCAATGGGCTTACCTGTAAAAGTGTTCTTGCCGGAACGACTCCCGAAACTTCCTCTGGAAACATTACCTCTAAAACTCTTTCGATAATCCTGGCTCGTGAACTTTCTAATTCAAAACCTAATTTTTCCAACTCGGCTGCACAGGCAGACAGTAACAAACTGATGACAGGATCAAAAGAGGTTTCTGCTTCCAATTCATTGTAACCCCACATTCGGGCGGCTCTTCTTAATATGCGGTCTTTTATGCGGTCTTGATTCATTTTTTATATTTTATCCAAATAAATTATCCCAAAATCCTTTTTTCTTTTTATTCTTTACCTCATCTTCATCGGCAAGGAAAGTGTATTTCTTTTTTTCTATTTCTTGTTGTTCTTTTTTTAACTCTTCTGTTGCCAAATAACCTGTTATGCCGTTTACTTTTACAAAATCCCAACCCGAAACTTGGTGCAAATATTCTATATCTCCTTTTACTATAACTTCTTGAGCGTAGCTTTGGAAATCTGGGCGGTCATACAACAGATAGGAGGTAGAATGGCTACTGGTATCATATTCTATTTCATCTTCATCAGGAAATTGATATATAACCTCTACATATTGTTTTAATTTTTCAAAATTAAAGAAGTTATTTTTTTTCAAAAACTCTATATAATCTGGAGAATTATCTAATTTTTCTTGTATGTATCCTAAGATTCCAACTTGTAATGTCTTGTCATATAAGTAAGCTATTGTTTCATCTGGATTGGTATAGTTATTCTTCTGGTCTTCTATTTTTTGTATGATTTCAGAAATGCTATTATAACCGTTACCCTCTTTTGCATAAGAAAAATCTTCTACTTTACCACCATAAACAAGATTTTCTATATCATCCATTATACCCTTTCGTAACAGGTATTTACTATTTTCTGAGTTATATGAAAATAGTAGGTTATGTACACTATTTTGGTTGGAAAAATCAAATTCTTTAAAAATATTTTTTACGAGTTCTTTGTCTTTGTTATAACCAAAAGTTATCAATAGTGTTTTTAAAAATTCTTTGTCATTAAATAATAACCAAGCTAAATCACCTTTGCTATTGTTGAATAAGTATTTGTTGCGAGCAATAATATTTTGTGAAATATTTATTTTATATGTGCCATCTTTATTGATTTCAATAATATCTCCCAAAAGCGGCAATTCTGAAATTAAGCCATATTTTTTCATGAAAAATATGTGATTATAGGTATAATCATACTCTGTTTGTCTTAATGTTTTCTTATCTTCATCTGTATTCGATGGGATGAGATATGTTTCAAAATTTTTATGTTTAATTATATTTTGATTTTTTTCATCATTAAATTTGAAATTAAAAATAGTTTTAATTTTTTCTTGATACTCAGCATCAGTAGGTACTTTATATCCATTGTTAATTAACCCTTTTTGTAATACCTGCCCTCCTAATTCTATATCCTCGTCCGTAAGGTTGTAAAGATGAGAAATATCTGTATCGTCCTCTGCTAATTCAATTTTTTCTTGAAGTTTTAGATGTTTTTTTATTAGTTCTATATCTAACATATCTTTTTCTTTTTTTGTTTGACAACTAAATAAGGTAATTGTCATAATTGAAATTATTATTGTTTTCATAATCTTTAAATTTTAGCGTAATCCCAAGTGAAAATGGTCTTGATGAACGTTCATCGCTTTTCCAGTCGTATTTTTAATGCCTTTTTTATAGGCATAATTTTTAATAAACTTCCATTTGACAGCTACCGAGATTATATTTTCCAGTTCAGCGACAAATGTAGCCTCATTCTTATAAGCTTTCATAGCATCTCTCCAAAAGGTTTGACCTCCATTTCCACTTCCAGGATATCTTATATCAACATCATTTCCAGCAAGATTATGACCAGAATGTCCTATATTTCTTCCATCGTTTGCAGAAATATCATTAAAATATAGCATTTTTCCATATCCGTTTTTAGGTAGAGAATAGAAGAATCCTAAAAGAGCAGCGCATACTTTTTGATTAACCCAATTATCTCCACCTTTATCTCTTGTTCCAAACCTTCCCCAATTTGGACCAGACTCTGGAAAAGGCAATAAATTATGTTCGTTTTTTTCTAAGTTATATGTTTTAATTAAAACGTTATTTTGATAAACGTCATATTGATATTTATTACTTTCTTTGTTTTCCTTAATCATCGAATATGTAAAGTCTTGTGTATCAATTTTATATAAATTGATTTCACCTTTTTCAGCCTTAGTCCCTTTTATTTTTTGGCACTCATTTACTTTTAAAATTTCCACAGCTTTCTTAAAATACCGTTGTCTTTCTTTTAAACCATCCAAAGCGGGGTTAATCAATGCTGTCAAATTTTTAACCGCACCATTACTAGCTTCTGTAGCTACGTTATTAATGTTATGCTTACCCCAAAAAGCAAGAGCAGAAGTGATTGCGTCTTGAGGATTTTTTTTTAATTTATATGGATTATCTCCATCCGTCCAATCGTATTTAGTGCCAAAGATTTTGTTGGCATATTTTTCTAATTCTTCGTAATTTCCCTTCCAAGTAATCTGTTTAAATCCTTTACCACTATATCTCCATCCATCATTAGAATCTGTATGTTTTTTTCCATTAGGATGTGTTTTCCCATAAATAGCATTTGCGACTTCTGGCCAATTTTCTTTTTTCAGTGAAAGTTCAGACAATCGTTCTGCCTCACGCATCCTATTTCTTCCAAATTGTTTAAAATATGAATCGAATATTCCATTCATTCGACTGGCGCTAGAATATTTAAATCTTTCTTGTAAATCATAAAATTTGCTTTCATGTGATATTTGAGCCAAAAAATGAGCTTTAGTAATGCATGTATTTATGCCTACTTTTTTTCTGTATTTATTCAAAAAAGGAAGTGCTTTCTTTATCATCGTATCGTCTTCAATCAAGCATGTTTCTATTCCTTTTGTATCTTTTTTACTTACACATATCGCTTTAATTTGCTCCAAGGTAATATCTTTCTCACAATTACGACATTTATTGTTTGATTTCTCTTCTTGGTTACTACCTTGCACCACCGCTTTACTTCTACTAGTCTCTGGAACTTTATATTTCGCATTGGCATCTACATTTACAGTAGAAGATTTCATGGATATATCCGCAAATTCTATTTCCACAAAAAGTTCTTGATGGTCTGTAAACTCCATGCTATATTCTCCACTGTCGGGATTGTTTCTATTATTTCCTACTTCGCCTGTCTGCTGCATCTCTTTTGTAAGTGAAACATAAACCCATTGCTCATTACCTTTTATGACATGAATATTGGTATATAACAAATCGTGCTTTCCAAAGGTATCATCTTCCCAAATATTAAGCTTGTATTTTTTATTTAAAACATTCTTTGTTTTTATAATAACAAAAATTCCTTCTCCATATTTTGGATTTTGAGTTATTTCTTTTCTGTTTTTGTCTTTAATTTCAACACTTACAATCTGGCCACTTAAATCAGGAACTTTGGTTTTTGCCTTACCAATAGGATATTTAGGAGTCTCCTTCTTTGGAGCAGGAGCGGGTGGTTTTGGTTTTTTATTGGGTGGTTTTGGGATAGTCTTCGGTTGATGGGTAGCTGGTATATTTTTGGACTCTATTTTGGGAGATATGTTAGAAGCAGGATTTTTCAGATTCACATTGTTACTGGCTTCCAATTTCCCGAAATATTCTGCTGTTACATAATATTCATGGGTTTTGCCTTCGGTTTTGTCTCCTGTGGCTACTTGCATATTAGCAATCATAGATGCCATCGTATATTGCGACATATTAAACCTTGCTTCTGCAATGCCTTTTTTTACTTTTGCTGGTACAGGAAATGTATTGATTTTATTGAGTTGGTTTACTTTATTATGCCCAGCTCCCTTAGCATCGTCTTCCCAAAGAGTAAAAAATAAGTTCTCTCCTTCCATATCGGTGCAATAGGCTTTGGCATATAAAATATCTGCATAACTCAATGGTTGGGTTACTTTATGCTTATTAACATCTAGAAGTTCAATTTTGTTTATTTTGGGTTGCTTGGCTGGTTTTGTTTTTATGATAAGTTCTCCTTTATCATTTCCCTTGGTTACAACTAATTTTATTCCTTTTCTTGTAAGGCTTTTTTGGTTGAAGGTATAGCTTACAGAATCTCCCGCTTTGGAATTGCCATCAGTCTTTCTCCAATTCCCTCTTTCTAAAACATGAATTTCCCAATGAGCCACTTCTTGGTGATTTGTAAAAACAGGAGACTGAATGGTTGCAATTTGAAATGCCTTGAAAATGCTATACTGTTGAGGGCTTCCAATTTCTGGATTATTATTGCCTATAATACTAATTTTTTCCATTGTGGTTGTCAGTTTTTTTATGAATAAAAGTCATCACCGTCTAAATCATCTACAAATTCATCTAAATCTACCAGTGGATTGATCTGGTTGTGGATTGTAGGATTCGTATTTTTAAAATTTTGTTTACTAAGTTCAGCTTTTTGGCCGTGATCCATTACTTTTATTTTTCCACCAACAGCACATTGTAGTTCTGAGATTTCTGTAAGGCAACTTTTTTCCATTACCTTTACTTTTTCGTAGGTTTTTTTCCATTTTCCTGCTGCAGAAAAACTACAAGGTTGGTTGTTTTTTAATGCACAATTCCCAAACGGAATTGCTACTGGAGTGAACTGAACATCTTCTTCTGTAACTGCCAAATAATCTGTATTACCACTATCGTCATTCCAATAATGTTTCTGGTGGCTTGTTACTTTAAAGCTAGGAAATTTAGTTCCTTTATCGCACATTGCTTTCCCTTTTTGTATAACAAAATGTTTATTTTCGTGATCGTTAGACATATTTTTTTACTTTTTCAACTTTCAATGGCGTTTATTTCTACTTGTATTGTTTCTTCTTCATAAAAATTGGTTTTAAGTTCAATTTTTGCCTCCTTCAATATTTTATCATTAATATCTAAAATATAACTTCCCTCTATGTAAGACTCTAAGACCTCTTCATTTTCCTCTTGTATATTCTCTTCATCCGCTTCCCATTTGGCAAGTATTTGTTGTGGAGTTCTAAGGTCAGTACAGTACGCTTTTTGTTTAATATGAATTTCAGATTCTATAATTTGTATTTCCATAGTGTCTTGATAACGTATTCTGTAGGTGTGAAAATTTCGTTCATCATCGTAAATTCCATTCTCATATTTCACATAGGGAGCAAAGAAAAACTGAAGAAACAAATCGTTCAAGATATGTTTACTTAGTCCTTCATTCATAGCTTCATCCATCACTTTGATGTATTTAAGAGAATACGTATCTGAGTAAGAATTCTTTACCTCGTTTTTGAGGTTTTCCCAACGTTTTCTAATTTCTTTTAAGTTGGTAATTACATGTGGTTTAGCAATATCCTTTTCCAATGAAAATTCCAAAGGATATAAAAACTGAATGGCTTCTAATGCCAAATCATTCAGTTTTGTATCAGGCTCTTTGTCATTGATGAGATATTTTCCTTTTTTATACTCTAAAATAGGAAGGTTATTTTCTTCTTTGTTTACATATCTGCAACAAACATCAAAACTTATTTTTTCTGAAACATCGTTTCTGGAACTTTGTACAGTTACCCTATATTGTTTTTTTATGGCAAAAACATCTAGGTAGAGAATGGTGTTTTTTAGATGATTTTGTTCCAGTTGCTTTTTCTCTTTTCTTTTCTTATTTTGATCTTCTATTATGCTATCAATATCAGTTTTTTCAGGAATAAAAATCTCCTGTCTAGCAAAAACAACAGAACCAATGTGGTTTCTGTCTTTTGGGCAATTTTGATTATGAAAATATCGTAACATTTCTACATTGGGAATCTCATATTTAGAAACAATATCTTCAATTGTCTCTCCTTTTTGTACGATATGGGTTTTTATGTAAAATGACATTTTTTTATCCTTGTTTAACGATTGTGGTTAATACGAAAGCGGCCCTACAAAGAAGGAATTACTGAAAGTAAAAGGGCGGTTGGTTTCCAATATCAATCCTTTAATAGCAAGGGTTACTTTCTTTTTCATCTTTCTTTTACCAAATGTTCCCAGGTTATAATCGGTTATGGATACTTCTACATTCTCCAATATCAATCGTTTTTCGTGTCTTGTAACGGAAGTCTTCAGTGTTTCCGAAATCAGTTCTTTCAGCATATTGTCGCTCTTCATCAAATCAAAATCCATTTCCCATATTTCGGTACCATAGGTTTCATCAAATTTACATTCTCCTAAAGCTGTGGTTGCCAGCAGGAAGATGTGCTGACGAATAGAGGTCTCCAAAGTAACCTTTTCAGCATCTTTTTTTTCGATTAATGACTCAAAATCCAGTGGTAAATTATAATAAACTCCTCTCATTAGTATTCTAATATTTTTTAGATATACATTACTTTTTTGGTCTTTCCTTTATCGTCGTATTCAAAATTCTTAGGCACTTTTTTTCTTTTTATGAGATGAAGTTCCACTTTGGGAGTAAGCTTCAAAAATTTTTCACGAAAGAGAATGTCTCCAATAAAGCTCTTTCCGCCATCTTTATCCACAATCATAAAATATTGGCTGATATGGTCTTGCTTAGCAAACTCATTAATATTTCCTGCGTACAGCATTACTTTTTGCCCGTCTCTTTCCAGCTCATAGGTCAAAAGATCGTGGGTTAATTTCCGGTGTCTTGAAATATCAAATTTTTCAATGTCTTCTATCTGAGGTTCAAAGGCAATAGTATCATACAGAAAAGAGGTTTTATCAAAACGCTTGAACCCAAAAAATGACAAAAAACTTTTTTTAGTCTTGCTTTTAACGAAACCAAGGGTGTCTCTTGTTACCTGATACGCTTCTGTTTCCTCAGTCTTGTCATCGGTTAAGGTGAGTTTGTAAGTAGGAACTTCAATTTCTTTTTCGCCTATTTTAAGAAAAACACTACCAGCTTCCTGATCTGAGATAATAAGTTTGATGGTGTGTTTTTTCAGTCCCGAATCGGTACGTACTATAACACCTTCTTCTCCGTTCCCTCCGTAAAATGGAGAGCCGGAATTATTGGTCATTCCTAAGTTGAGATTAAGCTCTGGTAGTGGACTCATTGTTCTTTTGGTTGATAGTTGTCTGTTGATGGTTGATAGTCATTATTCTTGCTTCTTTTATCTTTGTTCTTCAGCTTTACTTCATCAGATTTTTTAACCTTATAAGCAGACAGACAGTCAATATAATGGTGGATGTCCTGATTTTGAACCTCACTTACATACATCTCATAATTCTTTTTGTAGGTATATATTTTGATTAGGGAGATCTCATTATCCTTTAATTTCTGAAGTTCTTTCTTTTTCATCTGCTTTGCGAAGAAAGCTTCGCAGTTAAGCGGATACTCATTTTTTAAAGTGATCACCTCTCCTGATTTAAAATAGACATCTACATTTTTGTCTTTTTTGATACATACATTATCTGCCAATATCTTCAAGTACAAATAGATCTTGTTTTTTCTTTTTCCAAACTGAATGGTCGTGTAAGTAAATTCATCATTATTAACCCTCAACTGGAGTGAAGGAGTGCTGGCAAAAAAGCGCTTGTTCAGTCTTTGCTTAGTCTGTGTAATATCACAATCGAAATGCGCAAATTCTGTGGAATCGACTTTTTTGTTCTGAGCATTGATCCAACCCGAACAGATTAAGAAAAAACAAAAAAGAACATTGTTTTTAAAATTCATCATCATTCCTATTGTGCCTGATACAATTGTCTGCAAACCTCAAGATCGGTTTTCATCTTATCATACTCTTCTTTCAACGTTTTATTAATGGTACTCAAGCTGTCCATTAATGCCTGATTTCCCGAAAGCTGCTTTATCTGTTTTTTGGCATCAATCAAATCTTTATAGGTCATAATGGTATTGTTGTACATATTTTTGTTCTTCAGAGTATCTTTCGGGAGTTGCTTATACATATCTGCCAAAATAGAAAGTCCCAGTTTTTCATTAAAAAAATCATTCTGCCCGGGAACTCCGATAGAATCTACCGCTAGTTTTACTTTCTCTAGCTGGAAAGAAAATTTTTCCTGAGTCTCCATTTCTTTTTTCATTTTAGCATTTTCCGTTTTCAGAAGACTGTTTTCCTTAAAGGGAAAATAGGCGTTAAAGAAAACGGCAGTAATGAGCACGGCAACGGTAATAAGAAAAAACAACACAAAAAACCAATAAGCACTTCTTCGTTGTGTTTTATTTAAAACTTCCATATCAATAGGTTAGGGTTTTGAATTTATAGTATTTAATCTGCCAAAAATGTACGGCTTCTTTTTGCGTGGATAACGGCGTCTCTTTCATCGGTGTTTTCAGAAACGAAAATACTTCCATCTCTTTTCTTGCCAATATAATCCAGTCTGCTCAACACAGCGTACAGTTCTTCCAGTGTTTTCATAAACTTTATTACTTTAGCAATAACCACATCCATCTGATTGTGAACGTAATCGGTATTAATGGCTTCCGTGAAAATAATTTCAAAATCTCCCTGACTCACATTACACCATTCAGCGAAATAATTTAGCAATTCTTCTTTTCCGGCACCAGAACGTGCATCAATAAAATTTTTCAGCACCCTTGCCAAAGCAACAACAGACACCAGCATTTCGGCAGGCGAAGAATGAGGAGACAGCCAACGGAGTTTATTGATTTCCATCCCCAAATAGTTTAAGGTTTTGTCTGCCATCAATTCCATCATCATTGCCAGTGCATTGTTCTGCTTTTTGGCATATATTTTTTGAGCAATCTGTACTGCGTACTGCTCAATCTGCCCATAAAAACGATCAATCTCGGTATGTAATTCCTGAAGCTTTTGATGACTGGAAACCGTCACACAAGGAGGAATGTAATTTTCATCAATCTTAGACTCGCCAGATTTCACTAATATTTTACCGATAGTCAGATAATAGGTACCGAATCCTACAGTATTTTTCAGCTCATCTTCCGGGATAAGATTCAATGTATATTCGGGAAGTGTATACGGATACCTTGGCGGGTTTTCTTCAGGATCTGGTTCACCATAGGGAGTTCTTTTGAAAGGATTGACCGAAATACACGCCAGCAAAACAGCTTCTTCATTGTCTTTCAGTTCTCTTACCGCTTCCGGATAGGGAATGGAAAGACTGAGATTTTCTGATGTTCCTTCTCCGATTTCTATTCTAGAACCGTTAGGAGTAATGGCGTGGCATTCTTCTACTTTTATTCGCAAAAGTTTATGATTATCAATAATTAAATTGATTTTAACCGGATCTTTTACAGGTAAAAGTCCATAACCAATCATTGAAGTATGGACACCCACTGCATCCCGTACAGAATCGCTTACAAAATTTTGTACTTCTGTGAAATGGGTCTTATTAATTTTCATCCCGTCTATCCAGTTTACGGGAAAGTGGTTTAATTTTTCTATCATGGAATTTTTATTTTTTCATTAAAGATTATTTTTTTCTTATCAAATAGCAACTGGATATACCACACTTTTGAATTAATCAGGCATTGATATTTCTTCTATTACTCCTTTATTCTTTTTTTTGTAAATTAAATATTCTGTTTCTCCTCCGCCAAAAAATTGACGAATTTTTATTGTATCAGATAAAACTAAATACTGAATTTTATGAACTTTTTGTGTTGAATATATTATGTCTTTTTGCGGGATTTCTTGAAGTAAATCATCAGGTTTATTTTTCTAAAATTTTCTTGTATAAAAAACCTATATCTTCAATATCTTCATAATCACATATCTTTGAAAAAACATAATTTTCTCATCATTCACTTCATAACAATGTGAATTAGTTTCTTCTACTTTCTTTTTTTTTATATCCTTATTTGTTTTTATAAAAAAGCATAGCTCTATAATATCCAATTTTTTTAAAAACTTTTATCATATGTCAAATTTTCAGGGGTTTCAATATCATTTGTGATGTCTTGTAACATGTATGTTGGGGGAAAAAATTCTACCCATCCTACTGTTTGATCCGTAAGCTTTCTTACCGAAGGATCTTCTGAAACATCATTAATAACATATAGCTTAATTGTAATTTTTTCCTTTGTTGAGCTTTCAATTTTAACGAACAAATTTTTGTAATTTCTAACTGCATCTGCATTGCTTGATTTTACAATATCTGTTATAATTTCTTCACAAGAGTTATATACTTTTATTTTACTCTGATTAGTCTTTTGTTTTACGTTATTATCTATGCTTAATATTGTAGCATTGTTTTTTTTACAATTAAGCATCAAAAAAAAACAATATAAATATGGATAATTGTTTCATCTTATAAATAATCATTTAGTATCTCTTCTATTCACATTTTGTCAAAATAATATCTTTTGATTTATTCTCAACGTTAAAATCGGATTCTAAAAACTCTCTTTTTTTGTTTTCTTATTATAAAAACCATACCAGTAAAAGTACATATGATTATCATCAATCATTTTAACATATACAATAGGCTTATCATTTATATATTCTTCCCAATTCAATCCCATTCCGCCTCTTCCCATGTCTTCAGGTATTTTTTCTAATTTATAAGCTATCCCTTTTTCAAAATCATATCTTTTTGTTTCTACTAGATCAATATATATTTGGTTGGATGCCACTACTAGAGAAGCATTTTTTCCATTGATTTTAATATATGTAAAACCTTCTTTACAATTTGTTCGCCAAGTACTAGTGTTACTTCCAACCAGCTCT
>JAANMY010003000.1_pt1 | contig 14658 bp, 8 predicted proteins | sample 7279691 | NCBI WGS metagenome assembly JAANMY01 (sample SAMN14094543, study PRJNA606508) | bioreactor metagenome | isolation source: A lab-scale SPAN reactor treating ammonium-rich wastewater day 388 | place: Ireland: Galway | collected 2018-02-07
CATGATGGTCCCACGTCCGTATTTCAGGAAACTCTGCCAGGCGAGAGCTGCAATCGCCGGCCAACGGGCCATGATGAAACGGAGATCCGCGTCCTTCTGGACCTTTGGGATGTCATCCGGGTAACACCAGCTCTCCGCGTACAATAATTCGTCCGTACGTGCCTCCTCTTCGTGGGCAACCTTTCGATCCGTAGATTTCATCTCCTTCCCCCCGACTGGAGCACCCCAGTTAAGCATGACGCGAAGACAACCGTTGGCGATGTCGGGAGGGGCTGGTTACCAGAGGGTCTTGCAGTCGATGCGGCGTGCCGGGGATGTTCGGGAAGAACGGTCACGGATGCCGTATGCGACGAACTTCACGGGACCAGCGCTCGCACTCCCACCCCACGACCGTGGGCAAATTGCATGGGGTCCCGTTTCACCGTGCTTTGACGGTGTGTTAAGCACGAAATGAGATGGGGACGGCTGCACAGAAATCAGCGCCGCAGGTGGAATCCTTCGACGAGAAGCAGTTCTATCTGGACGAATTTCGCGGCAAAACGCTGCTGTTTGCCATTCCCGACGATTGTCTCAAGCGCGAAGACGACTACCTGCAACTCGCGGCTGTGACACGTGAACTTCTCGCCAACGATACGCGGATCGTGGTTCTGGTGGGTGTGACTCATGCGGCGGCGGCAGAACAGGTACAACGCCGGCTGCAGCGGCGATTCGCCCCGCTGGTGTTTCGCGAGGATACCCTATCGCTGTTTCCGCAGCGCGGCGCTCGAAACGGGGTCTTCGTGAGACTGAATGCTCCGGCCGTGTCGACCAGCTTTCTGGCCACCATCTGGATGACCCTGCGGCGTGGTCCGTTGTTCGTCGGAACCGTGCAGGAAACACCGGCTCCGGTGTTGCTGGAGATGGCACAGGAGGTCGCTACACGGTTGCGTGTCCACAAACTCGTTCTCATCGATCGCACCGGCGGCGTCACGGGAGAGGACGGTGAGGCAATTTCTTTCTTCGATCCGAGTCTGCTCCAGGCGGTGCTCGGTGTCGGCGAAGCGGAGTGGGCCGGACTCGGGCGGTGGCGCACGCTCCTGGAGACAGCCGGCCGTACGCTGGCAGGAGGTGTCTCCTCCGTGAACCTGTGCACACTCGACGGACTGGCCCGGGAACTGTTCACTTACGTTGGCTCAGGGACGCTCTTCACACAGGCGGATTACTGTACCGTCCAAAGGCTGGGGATCGATGATTTCGAGGAAGTGGAACGTCTGATCGAGCGGGGCCAGCGCGAGGGCTTGTTGAAACCACGCGGTCCGGAGGAAGTCGCCCGGATGTTGGTGCAGGGCTATGGCGCGAGTATCGGCGCCCATCACCTGGCCGGCGTCTGTGCCCTCGACATGGAGAGCTATCGCGACGCCGGCGCCGCGGAGATCGTTGGGCTCTACACGATCACCCGATTCAAGGGTGAAGGAGTCGGTGGACGGTTGATCGCACGCGTCATTGCGGATGCGCAGGCGGCAGGCATGGCCTACGTCTTTGCCTGCACGACTGAAGAGCGCGCACAGATCTTTTTCGAACGTGAGGGTTTCCGCTTCGTCGGTCCGGACGACATCCCGGCGGCAAAATGGGTCGGTTATGACGCCGAGCGGCGGGCCCATGTCGCGATCCTGCGCAAGGATCTCAAACCGGTCCCATGATCATCGGTATCGACATCGGCGGTTCGACGACCGACGCAGTGCTGCTCAACGATGGCGTGCACGTCGTTTCCGTGGAAGCCAGTGATCCGCTTGCAGCCGCAGCCGGGGCCCTCGGCAGACTCGTCAGCGATCTTGGCTGCCGCCTGAGCGACATCACGGCCATCGCTGCCACCGGTGGTGGTTCACGCCGCATCGGTGACGAATTGTTCGGTGTACCCGTACGCAAGGTGTCCGAGATCGAAGCCATCGGGATCGGCGGGGCGACGCTGGCTGAGAGGAGACGCGCACTGGTCGTGTCGATGGGAACGGGTACAGCGATGGTCCGTGTCGACGGTACGAGCATCACCCATGTGGGTGGTACCGGGGTTGGTGGTGGCACCCTGCTCGGTCTTTCGAAACATCTCCTGAATGTGTCGCGCCTGGAGACCTTGGAGCAGATGGCGATACGTGGTGTTCTGCAACGCGTCGATCTCACGGTAGGGGATATCGCGGGCGGCCCGGTGGGTGCCCTGTCTGCCGATGCTACGGCCAGCAACTTCGGTAAGCTCTCCTCCGACGTCACACTGGAGGACAAAGCGGCGGCCCTCATCAACATGATCGCCGAGGTGATCGTCGTGCTCAGCATTTCCGCAGCACGCGCCGCACAGATCGAAGAAGTCGTTCTTACGGGAAAACTCGTTCGTGTGAAGCCTTTGTTGCAGAGGATCACTACGACACGTGCTCTGTTCGATCGCCGGTTCCTCGTGCCACCGCACGCCGAATTTGCCACGGCCATTGGCGCTGCTCGCTCGCTGAGCGGCTCGAGCCTGCCGCTGACGCAAGCCGTTTAGACCGCACCGGCTTCCTGCGCTCCTACCCATGCCGCCTGGCCGTGTGATGGAGAAAATAGCTCAAAGTTTTGTTTGACCTTCGCCTTTTATTCGCATAATGTCTCTCCCGTGTAGTGGATGTCGTGTGGAGGGTGATGAGGATGGGTATGTGGGACGGTGGTCTGCTCGAAGAGAGTTGGAACGCGGAGATCGACGACATGTTCGAGGTACACGAAACGACGGAGATTCCGCTCCTCGGAACCGTGGCGGCCGGAGTGCCGTACCGGGCTTTCCCGATGGATGAAACGCTGAGCGTGCCCACCACGCTGTGGGGCGGCAAGCAGGTATTCGCCTTGCGCGTCAATGGCAGCTCGATGATCGATGAAGGAATTCATCATGGCGATTACCTCATCGTCGAAGCCCGCCAGGATGCCGATAATGGCCAGACCGTCGTTGCGGAAATCGATGGCGCGGTCACCGTGAAGAAATTCTTTCGCGAAGCGGATGGGGCCATTCGCCTGCAGCCGGCAAATCCGGAAATGTTACCGTTGATCGTGCAGGGCACGGATATTCGCATCATCGGAATTGTGGTTGGCATCATGCGAAAGTTCGGCCCCGGTCGTAGCGTGACACCTGCACCCGCCAGCACGAAAAAACCTAAAGCGCCCACTCCAACTCGGACGGTGAAACGTGGGCCTCAGCATGACGAGACATCTCTCGATCTGGCGCTGAATGCCATCGAAAGTCAGCTCGTGCGCTGGCAGGCTGCAATGGAGTCAGCAGCAAAGGACCGGAGGTTGCAGAAGCAGCTCATCCAGATGGCTGAACTGGGGCGCGATCTGCAGGCGCTTCGCGACTCGTACACTCGGACCACCAAGCCGGGGCTTCGCCGCGCACTGATCGTTGAAGCAAACGGCATCATGCGCAAGATGCAACGCTTTGCTGCCGTCACTCCCGTACAACTCCCTGACCTGATCCTGCACTGAAGCTCCAGCCTCGCGGGACGGAATTTGCCACAATCCGGACCTACTGGATTGTAGGCAGCGATCCGTGACACCCCGGTTCTTCCATTCACAACGCGAATGCCCGTGCGTTGAATCTCGCGTACAACCGCGCGGCTCGATTCGACCGCAGGTTCAGCTCGCCGTCTGCAGAAAATCCCGTAGATAACGGGCTGTGTGGGATCGTGGTGCCATGCGCACGATATCGGTAGGGGTGCCTGCCGCAACGACTTCCCCACCACTGTCACCGCCTTCCGGACCGAGGTCGACGATCCAATCCGCCTCTTTGATGATGTCGAGGTTGTGTTCGATCGTCACCACGGTATGCCCGCGATCGACGAGCCGGTGTAGAACGCCAATGAGCTTTTCGATGTCGGCGAAATGCAGGCCGGTGGTGGGTTCATCGAGAACGTAGAGAGTCTTTGCCCGCGACGGTTTCCCCAACTCGTAGGCCAGCTTGATGCGCTGCGCCTCACCACCCGAGAGCGTGTTGCTCCCCTGGCCCAGCGTCAGGTAGCCGAGACCGATATCGTACAAGAGGCGCAGAGGTTCACCAATGAGGGGCACGGCAGAGAAGAATTCCATCGCCTCCTCTACGGTCATGTTCAGTACCTCACCGATGCTCTTACCGTTGTACCGGACCGCCAGGGTCTCGCTCGTGTAGCGCATTCCCTCACAACTTTCGCACGTCACAAAGACATCCGGCAGGAAACTCATCTCCATCTTGATCCGCCCCTGGCCGGCACATGTCTCACAACGACCACCTTTGACGTTGAAGGAAAACCGCCCCGCCGTGTAGCCGCGCACTCGCGCGTCGTTGGTCCGGGCGTAGAGCTTGCGCACTTCGTCGAAAAAACCGACGTACGATGCCGGGATCGAACGGGGCGTGCGTCCAATCGGCGTCTGATCGACTTCGACGACCCGCTCGATGCCCGTCAGACCGGCGATGCCTCCGTGACGGCCCACACGTCCCGAGGTGAGTCCGAGTTGCCGGCGCAGCCCGTTGTAGAGAACATCACGCACCAGGGTGGACTTTCCAGAGCCCGAAACGCCCGTAACACACGTCCACGCCCCAATGGGCAGCGTGACAGAAATGTGTTTCAGATTGTGCTCTGTCGCGTCACGGACTTCGAGTTGTGGCAGACGTACAACGTCGCGCAGGGGACCCTGTCGCCGGCGATGTTGTCCGAGGAAACGTCCCGTGACGGACTCTTCATGACGGCACAACTCCGCCGGAGTCCCCATGGCGACCAGCCGCCCACCGTGCGTGCCAGCGCCCGGCCCGAGGTCGACGACGAGATCCGCTGCCCGGATCGTCGACTCGTCGTGTTCGACTACGATGACGCTGTTCCCCTGATCGCGCAGCTTTACGAGAGTTCCGAGCAGCATGTCGTTGTCGCGCGGATGCAGGCCGATGGTCGGTTCATCGAGCACATAACAGACACCCCGGAGGTTCGATCCCAGTTGCGCCGCCAGCCGGATCCGTTGCGCCTCGCCCCCAGACAGAGTGTCGGATCGGCGATCGAGTGTGAGGTAGCCCAGTCCGACCTGTTGCAGAAACTCCAGCCGTGGCAGGATCTCTTTCATGATGTTGGCGGCGATCTGTGCCTCGCGTCCATCGAACGAAATCGCACGCAGATCCTGCAACGCCAGACTCACAGCCTTGTGCGTAATTTCCGCAATCGGAACGCCGTGTACCCGGACCGCTCGTGCCCGGGGATTCAGGCGGGTCCCGTCACATTCCGGACACGGCTGTTCGTTCAGAAACGGAAGGAGACCGGTGACGTCTGCATCGGGATCATCGAGTTGCTGTTGCAGAATCCCCAACACGCCCGACTCGTTGTCGCCGAACAGTTGGGTTCGCTGACGCTGCGAGAGTTGTGCAAACGGCCGCTTCCAGGCCCCCGGGTGTTGTCTCGCCAGCTTGACCAACTGCCGCCACAACCCGCTACCGAGTGGCTTCAAGGTTCGTTCGAGCGCTTCACCCACCGGGAGCTGGGAATCGGATACGAGCAGTTCCGGATCGAAGGAGGGAAAACTGCCGAGTCCGTCACAATGGTTGCACGCGCCCTGCCGGCTGTTGAACGAAAACAGGCGAGGATCGAGTTCTTCGTAACCGATTCCGCAATTGCCGCAGTAGAGGCGCTCGCTGTAGATGCGTTCACCCTCTTCGCCCCACACGATCACCGTGCCGCTGCCGAAGCGGACCGCCGCGGCGATCATCTCCTCCAGCTTTTCGGCTGACGTCCCGTTCAGCGCGATCTCGCCCATGACGATGTCGATGTCGTGTTCCTTGTAACGGGCAATGGCCGGAATCGGGCGCAGTGACTGTACCTTGCCGTCGATACGCGCCTCGCCAAAACCGAGCTTACGTGCGGCTTTGAACAGATCGGTGTAGATTCCCTTACGGCCGCGGACGGCTGGGGCCAGCACCCGCACGGTGGTGTCACGGTAGTCCCGCTGGATGCGTTCAACGATCTGTGGTCGCGTCAACTCACTGAGAGGCTGTTCACATTGCACGCAGTGCTGGACACCGATCTTCGCGTACAACAGGCGCAGGTAGTGGTAGACCTCAGTGATCGTCGCCACGGTCGACTTCCTGCTGCCCTGACTCAAGCGTTGTTCGATCGCCACGGTGGGCGGGACCCCCGCCAGGTGATCGACGTTCGGACGTGCCAGGATGTCGACGAACTGCCGTGCATAGGCCGAGAGACTGTCCAGGTATCGCCGTTGTCCTTCTGTATAGAGGATGTCGAAGGCAAGTGTGGACTTTCCCGAACCGCTGAGCCCCGTGACGACGATGAAACGGTCGCGCGGCAAGTCGATATCGAGATCTTTCAGATTGTGTTCACGTGCCCCGACAACCCGCATGACTCCGCGTGGTGCAGCCCCGAAGTGCGCTGCTCCATCCCGGACTTCAGGCTCTCTCTCCACGCTGGCCAGATGCCTGGTGCCGCGCCGTTTCCGTGCCCGACTCCCGTTTGCTGGCGTACTGCTCGCTCCTTGCAGTGCAGCGCGCAGGTAATGTGCTGTGTGCGACGTCTCGCAGGCAGCCACTTCTTCCGGTGTGCCCGCAGCCACAATCGAACCGCCCAGAACGCCGCCTTCCGGTCCCAGGTCGATCACATGGTCGGCGACTTTCACGACCTCCATGTTGTGTTCGATCACGATCAGCGAGTGACCGCGTTCGATCAATGCCTGCATGGCGGCCAGCAGCCTTTCGATGTCCGCGAAGTGGAGTCCGATCGTCGGTTCGTCGAACAGAAACAGTGTGCGCGATTTGATGTCCTGTGCCATCGCTGCGGCCAGTTTCAGCCGCTGCGATTCGCCGCCCGACATGGCAGTGAGAGGCTGGCCCAGATGGAGGTAATCGAGTCCGACATCGGCCAGCGGTTGCAGACGCCGCACGGCGTCAGGTTGATCGGCAAAAAACTCGAGTGCTTCGTTGACCGTCATCCGGAGGACGTCATGGATGGATTTGCCGTGCCAGGTGACTTCCAGAACCTCGGGGCGGAAACGGGTTCCGTTGCATTGCGCACAGGTGATGTAGACGTCCGAGAGAAACTGCATCTCGACCTTCTCGAAACCCTCGCCATTACAGGCCGGACAACGCCCATCCGCCACGTTGAAGGAGAACTTCGCCGGTGTGTAGCCACGCAGCTTCGACAGGGGCGCCTGCGCAAAGAGATTCCGGATGACGTCGAATGCTTTCACGTAGGAAACGGGATTCGCACGTGGTGTGGTTCCAAGTGGTGACTGGTCCACCAGCACCACATCGTCCAGCAACGACACGCCTTCGATCCTGTCATGTTCGCCGGGAACGCCGGCCGGCCGGCCCAACGCCTTCCTCAGACCACGGTAGAGAATGTCCTCCATCAGGGTCGACTTGCCCGAGCCGGAAACGCCGGTGACGCAAACGAAACGTCCGAGTGGGATGCGCAGATCGATGTTTTTGAGATTATTCTCGCGGGCACCCCGGATCATGAGCCAGTCCTCCGGATCGGCAGAGCGACGGTTGGACGGCAGCGGAATGGAACGGCGGCCCGAAAGATACTGTCCGGTCACCGAGTTCTCGTGTTTCAGTAGTTCGCTGTACGGCCCGGAAAAGACGAGTTCACCACCTCGTTCCCCCGCAAGGGGTCCGAGATCGACGATATGGTCCGCTTCCTGGATGATTTCCTGCTCGTGTTCGACGACGACAACGGTGTTTTCCTTGGCACGCAGCTCTTTCAGGATGCGCACGAGTCTCTGGCTGTCGCGTGGGTGCAATCCGACCGACGGTTCGTCGAGGATGTAGAGGGTGTTCACCAGGGAAGAGCCAACGGCAGTGGTAAGATCGACACGTGCCAGTTCGCCGCCGGAGAGAGTGCGCGATTGGCGGTCCAGCGTGAGATAGTCCAGGCCGACATCGACCAGGTAGCGCAACCGCGAGCGCACTTCGTTGAGGACGAGCTGTGCGATTTCCTGCTCATTGCGTCCCAACTCGATGGCATCGAAGAAGGCTGCCGCCTCGGCCACACTCATTTTCTGCACTTCGACGACACTGCGTCCGTTGATGCGGTAGAGCGACGCCTCGGGCTTCAGACGCCCACCATGGCAGTCCGGACAGATCCGGTAGCTGCGGTAGCGCGCCAGGAAGACGCGTACGTGCATCTTGTAAGTGCGCCCTTCCAACCAGCGAAACCAGCCGCGAATGCCGTAATACTTGCCTTCTCCTTCGATGATCCGGTGGCGCTGTTCCTCGGGCAGTTCTTCCCACGGAACATCGGTGCGGATCTTCTGTCTCGCACAGAACTTCAGCAGTTCCCCACGTTCCCACTGTGTGGCTTTCGTACTCCAAGCTTTCACCGCGCCATCGTCGATACTGAGCCGCGTGTTGGGCACCACGAGATCCATGTCGACATCGATGACACGCCCGAAACCGCGACAGGTCTCACACGCGCCAAGCGGGCTGTTGAAGGAGAACAGATTCGCCGTCGGTTCACGATAGGTGATGCGGCAACGCGGACATTCGAGTCCGCTGACGTACGGCTCGATGCGATTGCCTTCATCGGGAAAGATGAGTGCCATGCGGTCCTTGCCGAATCGGAAGGCCTGTTCCGCCGAGTCGACGAAACGGGATTTTTGATCGGCACGCCAACTCAGGCGATCAACGACGACCACCAGGGGTGATGCGGGAGGCGTTTCCACCTCTTCGATCGGCAGAGCCTGTCCATCGACCAGGATGCGGCGAAAACCCGATTGCTGGAATCCGGAGCGTATCTCGTTCCATGGCAGTCCCTCCGGCAGAGGGACTTCAAACGTCACGAGGAAGCGTGTTCCGTCGGGTAATTTCGATACGCGTCCCAGGACACTCTCGGCGCTGGCAGGCCGTACTGCTTCGCCACACTGGCGGCAATGTAGAAGACCGATCTTGGCGTACAGAAGTTTCAGATGATCGTGCAGTTCCGTCATCGTGGCCACGGTGGAGCGCGAGGTCTTCACGCTGTTGCCCTGGCTGATGGCGATCGCCGGCAGGATGCCGTCGATCCGTTCGACCAGCGGCTTGTCCATGCGATCGAGAAACTGCCGTGTATAGGCGGAAAAACTCTCGACGTAGCGGCGTTGCCCTTCGGCATAGAGGACATCGAACGCCAGGCTGGATTTTCCGGAACCCGACGGCCCTGTGATCACCGTGAGCGCGTTCAACGGAATGCGCACATCGATGTTCTTCAGATTGTTTTGTTTCGCTCCAACAATGGAAATGGATGACATGGGAGAGGAAGTCGCGCTCGGCTGTGGTTCTGATTCGCCGGCACTCTGGCGGGCTGTTGATCGGGTGCTCATAAAAGCGGTTGTGAAGGGGCGCCAACCGGAGCGTGGATCAACCCGATATCGATGAGCCGTTGTGTCACCGAACCGCTATCTCCATGGCTCGACGATGATCTTGGCGTGCTCGTCTGGTTTGGCGAGCGCCTCGAATGCGGCAGGCACTTCCTCCATGGAGATGCGGCCTGTGATGAGGGGAGAGACGTCAATGGCGCCTTCAGCGAGATGCTGCAACGTAACGGCGAATTCCTCCGGCGAGTAACCGAACACGAACTGCACGTTCAATTCCTTGTTGATACCGAGGATTGGTTTGATCGAGTCGTTTTCCATGCAGACGCCCGCGACCACGATCCGGCTGCTGTGCGGAGCGTTGCGCATCGTTTCGTGAATCATTCCGGGTACCCCGACGCACTCGAAAATAACGGCCGGCCGCAGGCCCGCCGTTTCACGATAAGCCTCGAACGGCGAGCGCTTCGCCGGATCGACAACGACGTCGGCACCCATCGTCTGTGCCAGAGTGCGCCGTAGCGGTGAGTAGTCGGCCGCAACAATGGGTCCGACCTTCTTCAACTTCAGTGCTGCGATCACCGCAAGGCCAACGGGACCACAACCGATCACGAGCGCCGCGTCGTGTGTTTCCAGACGAGCCTTGTTGACGGCGTGCAGACCCACTGCCATCGGTTCGGTCATGGCCGCATGATCCGCCGGTAGGCCATTCGGCACTGGCAGCAACATTGCGCCAGAAAGCACCATCCGCTCCGCGTAGCCACCGGGTACTTCATTTGAATACCCAATGCCCTGCATGCCGCTGCCGCGAAAGAGCAATGGCATGGATACGACGCGATCTCCCGGCCGCGCTGTACATGATGCGTTGGGACCGAGATCCAGGACTTCACAACAGAATTCGTGGCCCATGATGACGTCACGTGCCGGATCGAGCATGAACGGCACTTCTGACTCTTTTGCCGCGTCGACCAGCGCATCGAGATGTCGCAGAGCATGCAGGTCCGATCCGCAGATTCCACAGGCAAGCGTCTTGACGAGTACCTCACCGTCGCCCGGCACCGGATCCGGTACCGTCTCGGTGATCAAAGTCTTGTTCCGCATCACTACCGCGCGCATGGAGAGTCCTTCGCTCGGGGATTGCCCCTGATCTTTGAGTTTTTGGTTGGATGGCGCCGCCGCTGGATCGGTCAATCGGGAAAGGAGAATTCCGGCGCTGTCCGTTCCCCTCCAACTCTTAGAAGCGAACTGCCGGCAAGCCAAGCGAAGAAGGATCCGGACGGGGAAATTTATTGGGAAAATCGGGCCGTGTCAGGACGACAGGTTTGCCACCGTCACTCCCGCGCCACCCTCCCCGGGGTCCCCTTCACGGAAATCGCCACAATACGGCGATGCCGAGAGATAATCAGCGACGGCGCGTTTCAACGCCCCACTGCCGATGCCGTGGATGATCCGAACGCTTGGCAGCCGATCTTGTATGGCCTGATCAAGGAACTGGTCGAGCCGCGCGATGGCCTCTCTGGCGCGCAAACCGATGAGACTGATCTCAGAGGATGTTGCATCCGAATCGCGAACGATCCGCGCCTCCACGGGTTTTGCCTTCAAAGACGATCCTTCGATGCAACGCAGTGCGGAGCTGGGCACTTCGAAACGCAGACTCCCTCTCTGAATCCAGGCGCGTTCGCCGGAGATCGACATGAGCTCTCCACGGATGCCCTGCCCGCCAACCTCGACCTGGTCACCGGCACGTGGCTGTCGCGCCGGTGGCGGCAGAGGGGGCTTGATCCTTTCCTCCTGCTGGCGAATCGTGTGGTCCTGTTGCGCCACGAAGTCTGCCAACTGACGCCGATCTACCTCTCCACGTTCGAGTGCCGCCAACAACTCCCGTCCCTTCTCTCGCAGTTCGCGCAGAAAACCGCGGGCTTCAGCCAGCTCTTCCGTCCATCGTTTGCGCCGCTTTTCGCGAAGATCACTCAACAGGAGCGATGCTTCCTCTTCGGCGCGCCTTGCCTCGGCTCGCCGGGTCTCGGCTTCCGCCAACCGATCCTCATAGGAACGCCGGATGTCCTCCAGGCGGGTCATCGCTGCCGCCAGAGCACGACTCTGTTCCGAGCGGGCGGATTCCGCCGCGCGCAGTACGATTTCAGGCATACCCAGTCGACGCGCAATCGGAATGGCGAGGCTCTCGCCGATACTGTGATAGTTGAGCCGGTAGCGCGCCTGGAGTGTTTCGACATCGAAATCGACTGCAGCCGTGACACAGGCTTCATGGCTCAGCCCGAACACCTTGATCGCGGCGTAGTGCGTCGTCACGACGACACGCATGGCGCGTTCTTCGAGTGCGCGGATGACACCAATGCCAAGAGCGGCGCCTTCTTCCGGATCGGTGCCCACACCCGGTTCATCGAGCAAGGCGAGGGAGGGCTGTTCACCCGCCGTCAGAATCTCGGTGAGATTGGCGATGTGTGCGGAGAAGGTCGACAGATTGTGTTCGATGCTTTGCTCGTCTCCCACATCGGCGTAGATGCCGCGAAAGCAGGGGATGCGGCTGCCTTCGGCTACCGGCAAGAGTAATCCGCTCTGACACATGAGCGCCATCAGGCCGAGCGCCTTTAATGCCACGGTCTTGCCGCCGGTGTTCGGTCCGGTGATGATCAGAATCCGCTTGTTGCGCGGCAACAGAATATCGACCGGGACGACTTCGCGGCCGCTGAACAGAAGCGCCGGATGACGAGCGCTGCCCAGGCGCACCTCCTCGTCGTCCAGGATGGGCTGGGTGCAGCGATAGTGCAGTGCAAATCGGGAGCGTCCAGCGAGCGCATCGATTTCCGCCAGTGCATCAAACGTGGCGAGCAAAAGAACGCAATCGTTGCGCACCAGGTCCGTCAGATCGGCCAGGATACGGCGGACGAGCCGTTCCTCTTCCTTGGCAGCCACCATCAGCCGGTTGTTCATCTCCACGGCAAACAGTGGTTCGATGAAGGTCGTCTCGCCGGAGACGGAGCGATCTTGCACGACACCATCAAACTGCGGCGCGAGTGGTGTGCGAATCGGCACCACGAAACGGTTGTTTCGTAACGTCACGTAACGGTCGGAGATGAGATCCTCCATGCCGGGACGGTTCAGGAGATCTTCGAGTCTGCGTTGCAGGCGTGCCCGCAGGTGGCGCAGTTCACGCCGGATGGCGGCCAGTTCATCGCTCGCGTCGTCGGCCACATCACCGCTGTCGTCGAGCGCACGCCGCAGTGTGCCGTGCAGTTCGCGCAACGGTACGATGCGATCCGTAAGTCCTGCCAGTTCGGAATATGCGCCGGCATGCTTCCGGAGGTAGGTGCGTGTGACATCCGCAGCATCGAGTACCGAACGGATCTGCACCAGGGATGAGCCGTCGAGGACGGCACCCTCACGAGACGCCGTACGGACTGCTGCGCGGACATCGGGGAAGTCGCCCAGCGGAATGTCACCCGAGACCTCCATCATCCGAGAGCACTGATGCGTGGCGTCGAGAGCACGGCGGACGACCGCTGTGTCGGAGCTGGGTCTCAGGGCAAGACATTGCTCCTTGCCTGCCGATGAGTGTGCGAAATCAGCCACACGCCGGCAGACCTGGTCGAATTCGAGTGCGACGAGATCGCGTGGACGCACGCTACTTGGCCCGGCTACGCAGACGGGCTGCCGCTGCCGCCAGGGATGTGACCTTGGAGTCCGGTTTGTCGAAGACCTGCGGATTTACCGGTTGTGCCGACTCGTACGGCCTGGCGCCACGTGCCGACACCTCGCGGGATGGGTGTTTCAGAATGATTTCTGCCTCGCGCACACTGATGGGCCGGCCGAACAGGTAGACGATGCGCCCTTCCTCTTCGTCGCGATACGTGTTCGCCCAGGCCGCAAATTCTGCTGCCGACGGGTCGTGCCCGATCATGTTGGCGCAGCGGCGGACAACAAATCCGAGCATCATTTTCGGCGGTAATTTGGGTGGCGCAACCATAGGCGGGATGGGGAAGTGAACCGGATTTCAGCTTCGTTGGGCGATGATGCGGTCGAGTTCCTCACACAGGCGGACGACGACCTCGTCATAGCTGAAGCTGCCGATTTTCTGATCCTTCCTCTTCAGGTTGACGGTCGACGGACCACACCACAGGCCGAGGTCTGCATCGTCCGTTTCTCCCGGACCGTTCACGCGGCAACCCATCACCGCGATCGTAATCCGGTGTTCTGCCGCGTAGCGCGTCACCTCACGCACCTTTTGCGCAAGCTCGATGAAACGTTCGTTCTCCACACGTGAACAACTCGGGCAGGAAATGATGTTGAGGCCCTTTCCAAAATCGGGTGCGGAGATGAACCGTCCCGCCGCCACGTCGTCCAGGATCTGCCGTCCGACGGTGATCTCTTCATGCTTGCGATGGTTCGGGAGTGTCAGAGAGACACGCAACGTGTCTCCGATATCGTTGGCCAGCAGTTTTTCAAATGCGAGACGCGATTTGATGATTCCTTCAGGTGGCATCCCTGCCTCGGTCACACCGAGGTGAAGGGGTACATGGGGGCGCGCTGCCGCAAAGCGTGTGTTGGCGGCAACCACCTTGGACGGGTCGGAATCCTTGAGTGAGACGACAAAACGCTCGAAACCGATCTCGTCCATCAAATCGCAGTGGAATGCGGCGGACTGGACAATCGCCTCGAGCTGATCGCCGGGGTAGCGTTCGAGAAATTCCGGTGCGACGGAGCCACAGTTTACACCGATCCGAACCGCGCAGTCACCGTCGCGCGCCACGGCTGCAATCCAGGCCACTTTGTCGCGTACGGACCTGGATCGTTCGATATGATGCAGGTGCCCGGGATTGTAGCGGATTTTGTCGACAAAAGGTGCCACCCTGGAGGCCAGCCGGTAGTTTTCCTGCAGGTCGACGGCGAGATTTGCGGTGGTCTGCCGGCGGATTTCCTTCAGTGCCTCCACTTCGAGATCATTATCGACGGCGATACGGACAACGGCCGCACCTGCTTCCCTGAGCTGTTCCGCCTGTGCCACCGTGGCATCGATATCGCGGGTTTTCGTGGCACACATGCTCTGCACGGCGATCGGTGCGCCGGCACCAATGGTGATCCCGCCGATCCTTACGGAACGTGTCGCTTTCTCGCGTGCAGTTGCCGGCAGAGCCATGAGGGAATGAGGCTAGCCGAGCCCCGGGAGGTGCTCAAGAAAAAATACGTTTCCAACCACCGGGTCGAAACCGGCCCCTCCGGCGTATGGATCTCGTTTTTTGTTGTAGTTCAGTGAAAATGTCCGCTTAACGGGTCAGAGAAAATGTCCGCCCTTTGAGAATAAAGAAGGGATGGACGTGATGAGCGAGAGGCAGTGGA
>JAANMY010003001.1_pt1 | contig 14655 bp, 9 predicted proteins | sample 7279691 | NCBI WGS metagenome assembly JAANMY01 (sample SAMN14094543, study PRJNA606508) | bioreactor metagenome | isolation source: A lab-scale SPAN reactor treating ammonium-rich wastewater day 388 | place: Ireland: Galway | collected 2018-02-07
GCGTCGTCGTCGCCCGCGGCGGCGCGTTCTGCGGCTACTCGCTATACATCAAGGATGGCCTCCCAAAATTCGGGACGAAACGCACCCAGGAGGATCCGGGGCCCGCCATCGCGGCGGGAACGGCACCGGTGGTCGGGGAGTGGGCGCACCTCGCCGGGATCATCGGCGAAGATCGCGTCGAGCTGTACGTGAATGGCAAGCTCGCCGGCACCGCCAAGACCGCGGGGCCGCTGCCCGGCAACTGCGGCCAGGGCATGGAGATCGGCTTCGATGCGGGCAATAGCGCCATCGAGATCTGCGACCATTTTGATGGCGCCATCGACGAAGTTAAGGTCTTTCAGGAGGCGCTGGATGCCGATGCCATCGCCGAAGAGATCGGGCCCTGATCGGCGGGAGAACCATCGCATGATGCGTGTCATTTGGCTGGTGGCGGCGGTGCCCCTCGTCGGTGCGGCGGGGCCGACCGCTGACGAGATCGTATCGGCCAGCGGCTTCACTGGCGGGATGGTTGCCGTCGTCGGGGCGCCCGATGCGGCCCTCGCGATGGACTTCGTCCGGCGCGGTAAATTCGTCGTCCACTGCCTGGCGAGAGATGTCGCGTCGCGCGACCTCCTGCGCCGGGAAATCCGCGAGGCGGGGATGGCCGGCGCAATTTCCGCGGACATCTTCGGGGGCGAGAAGCTTCCCTACGCGGACAACCTCATCAACATCGTCGTGGATCGCGCGGGGATCGCGAAGGAGGAGCTGTCGCGCGTGCTGGTGCCCGGCGGCACGGCGACCGGCGCGTCGGCCTTCCGCAAGCCCTGGCCCGAGGAGATCGACGAATGGGGCCACTTCCTGCACGCCGCGGACGGCAACCCCGTCGCGCGCGATTCGGTCGTCGGCCCGCCGGAGCGCTACCAGTGGATCGCGGAGCCCCTGTGGCTGCGCTGCCACGAGACCGATTCCAGCGTCAGCACCCTCGTGACCTCCGGCGGGCGCCTCTTCGCCATCGTCGATGAGGCGCCGATCAGCCTGCCCGGCAATCACCCCCTCCCCGACAAGTGGGCTCTCATCGCCCGCGACGCGTTCAATGGCGCGCCCCTGTGGAAGGTCCCCATCCAGCGATGGGGCTGGCGCGAGTGGAAAGACACCTGGTGGAGCCCGCGCCCGGGCGATATCCCGCTCAACCTCCAAAAACGCCTCGTCGCCTCCGGCGACAGGGTCTACGTCACCCTCGGCTATCGCGCCCCGGTCTCCGAACTCGATGCCCGCACCGGGGCGATATTGAAAACGTATGCCGAGACCGCCGGGGCCTCCGAGATCCTGCTGTGCGACGGCACGCTCTTCCTCACGGTGCAGGAGGGTGACGCGCTCAAGGCGATGGCCGTCGATGCCGCGTCGGGCAAGGCGCTGTGGGCGACCAAGCCCGCATATCGCGGCAGCACCGTGGATTACATCAAATTTGGCGGCAAGGGCGGCGGGGTCACGATGCCGAAGCTCGACCCCTCGTTGAACTCCGCCACCGATGGGAAGATCCTGGCCGGCATCGATGGCACCGATGTCGTGGGCATCGACTGCGCCAGCGGCGCCGAAAAATGGCGCACGAAATTCCCGGTGGACGAGGCGGATAAGACCGCCGCGGGCATGAACGCCGGGGAGAAGCTCTGGATCGGCACCATGATCGTCAAGGATGGGGTCGTCGTGCACGCGAGCCCCAACAAGCTCGCGGCGATGGATGCCGCCACCGGGCGCATCCTCTGGGAGCAACCCAAGAAGTACATCGGCCACCTGTGGTACGAGTGGAAGGACGTCTTCGTGATCGATGGCCTTGTTTGGACCTGGGGCGCGGATCTGGACAAACAGCCGGTCGTGCCGTTCGGCAAAGTGGCGCCCCCGAAGCCGGAGGACCAGGATGAGGAGGAGGCGCCCGCGAAGGCGGTCAAGGGCAAGCGGAAAGAGGAGAGCACCATTTTCCCGACGACGGTCAAGGGCTACGACCTGCGCACCGGGGAGATAAAGAAAGACGTCGCGCTCGGGAGGCTGTTCGCCGCGAACCACCACCACCGATGCTATCGGAACAAGGCGACGGAGAAGTACATCATCGCGAGCCGGCGCGGCTTCGAGTACGTGGACCTGTCCGGGGGCGAGCACGTGGTGGACAACTGGGTGCGCACGACGTGCCACCTGGGCACCATGCCCGCCAACGGGCTGCAATACAACCCGCCGCACCCGTGCGCCTGCTACATCGACGAGAAACTCACCGGCTTCAACGCGCTCGCGGCCGCGGGCTATGCCGGCGCGCCGATCGGCGACGCGCGGCGGCTGGAGCGCGGCCCGGCCTTCGGCGACGCCAGGGGAGAGGCGGCGCAGGAGGACGACTGGCCCGCGTTCCGGCGCGACGCGATGCGCACCGGCTGGGTGCAGACCTCCGTGCCGGATGGTTGGCGCCCGCTGTGGTCCGTCAAAGTGGGAACCCGGCTCGCCCCTCCCATCGCCGTCGGCGACCGCGTGTACGTCGCGCTCGTCGACGAGCACCACCTCGTCTGCCTCGACCGCAAGGATGGGCGCAAGCTGTGGGAGTACGCGGCGGGCGGGAGGATCGATTCGTCACCCACCTATCACGAGGGGACGCTGGTCTTTGGCTCGGCGGATGGCGACGTGCATTGCGTCCGCGCCTCCGACGGCGCGCTGGCCTGGCGGTTCCGCGCGGCGCCCGCCGAGCGACTCATCGGCGCGTTCGGGCAGTTAGAGTCCGCGTGGCCCGTCCACGGCAGCGTCCTCGTCCGCGACGGCATCGCCTATTTCGCCGCCGGGCGCTCCTCGCACCTCGATGGCGGCATCCGCCTCTACGCGCTCGACGCGGCCACGGGCGAGATTCGGCACCGCACCACCCTCGAGGGACCCGATTTCCGGGGGGATGATTATCAGGTCAACCTCGGCCTGCCGATGGGCCACCTCACCGACGTCATGGCCTGCGAGGGGGATCATATCTACATGCGATCGCAGGCATTCGATGCCCAACTGCAGAAGGTCTCGGGCAAACCCGAGATGCAGGCCAAATCGGGCTTCCTCGACGACACCTATTTCAAGCGGACGCCGTGGTCCTTCGCCGGGAACGCTAACTACGGGCGGCTCATCGCCCGCGACAACCGCCAGGTCTATTACGTCCGGATGTTCGACAGCCTCAAGGGACTCGACCCCACGGTGTATTTCACCCCGGGGCAAAAGGGATATCTGGTGTTCGGCACCGACACCAAGGGCAAGAAAGGCCCCTGGATGGAGCGCGTCCCCGTGCGCGTCCGCGCCATGGCCCTCGCCAACGACCGCCTCTTCCTCACCGGCCCCCCCGACGTCGTGGACCCCAAGGATCCCCTCGGCGCCTTCGAGGGCCGCAAAGGCGCGCTCCTCTATTCCATCGACGCACGCGCCGGCAAGAAGACCGCCGAGCACCCGCTCGCCTCGCCCCCCGTCTTCAACGGCATCGCCGCCGCGCGCGGCCGGCTGTTCCTGGCCCTGGAGGACGGCTCCGTCGCGTGCTTCGGGTCGAAGTGAGAGGGATTCTCCCGCAGAGGCGCAGAGGCTCCCCAATTGGACGTTGGTTGTTGAATGGCGGTTATTGGGAGTTGAAGAGGGTTGTTGAACGTCGGCTATTGGGTGACTGCGATCCGCCGGAGGGCTGTCCGCCTCTTTTTCCAATCCGGCATGCAGCGCGTAAGAAGGCGGTAAAACGCGGGGGAGTGGTTGTGGTGGGCCACGTGGCAGAGCTCGTGCATCACGACGTAGTCGATGCAGTGCACGGGTGCCTGGATCAGGTGGAGGTTCAGGGTGATGCGGCCCGAAGTCGAGCAACTGCCCCACCGGGCGCGGTTGGCTCCGTGACGGGTTCCGCGACGGCCCAGTTGCGGGCGAATCCCATCGGGCAGAAAGAACCCGCCACATTTGGGCATGCGAGCAGAGGCCTGGCGGGTGTGCTGGGGGGAACGTAGGGCTGACCTGCGGGGATTGTCAACAGGAGGATGGGAACAGGTGTATGATGGAGGGCTGGATGGGATGCGGGCCGCGGCGAGCCGCCACCAGGCATGGGAATGTAGCCGAACGCGCGAGCGTTTGGCGCGCGGGCGCTGGTGGCACGGGCCAAACGCCTGGGGCGTTCGGCTACATCCTGAACTTTCGAGGCGAGCCGGAAGCTCCGCGAAGGCCCTGCTGCGGGCACCTTCCTGCCTTCCTGAGTTCCAGATCGAAATCCGCGCTCCGTGGGCGTCGCTCATGGCTTCTTCGGGGGTTCCAGTTGCCGCGCGGTCTTCTCGATATCCTCGATGGCCCGGATGTCCTCGGCGTCGGCCTGGAGGCGTGCGGCCTCGCGGCGGCGCGCGTCGAATTGTTCGTAGCGTTCGGCGGTAAGCCGGGCGGCGACCTCGGCGCTGACGGTGCCGGGGTGGGTGAGGAGTTCGCGTTCGTTGAAGGAGAGGAAGGCGTCGAGGCGCTGGTCCCAGTCGGCCATGGTCATGCCCTTGCGGCGCCTGGCCTGGTCCTCGGCGAAGTCGAGGTACATGGTGACGATCCGATCGAGTTCGGCGATCTCGTCTTTGGCGAGGTAGTTCTTGGCGATGGCGACATCGGCCTTGCGGACGGCGGCGCCCTTCCATGCGGTGAGGCCCATGTTGGGGGCGGCGGGATTCGCGCGGTCGGCGATCAGCTCGGCGGCGGTGCGCCCGGTGACCGCCCAGAGCATCTTGTTCTGCACCTTCTTGAAGAACAATTGCGCGGCCTCGCTCCGGGCATCGTAATCCACCGCGGTGGTGTAGATGTCGCGGATCTTCTGGTAGAAGCGCTTCTCGGAAGCGCGGATGGCCCGGATGCGCTCGAGCAGCTCGTCGAAATAGTCCCAGCCGCCGGGATCTTTGAGGCGCTCGTCGTTCATGACGAAGCCCTTGACCAGATACTCGGCCAGGTGCCGGGTGGCCCACTGCCGGAACTGCGTGCCGCGCGGCGACCGCACCCGGTAGCCGATGGCGAGGATCAGGTTCAGGTTGTAGAGTCGGACGGGTCGTTGGACTTGGCGATCGCCCTCGACCCGAACTGTCAAGGAATCCTTGACAGTTGACGCCGCGTCCAACTCCCTCTCCGCGAGGATGTTCTTGGCGTGGAGGCTGACGTTCTGCTTCGTGGTCTGGAACAGCTCGGCGATCTCGAGTTGGGTGAGCCATACCGTCCCGCCCTCGGCCCGGAGGTAGACGCGGGCTCGTCCGTCCTCGGAGGTGTACAGGATTAGTTCGCCGCCGTTCACAAGATGTTCCCCGTTCTGCACGCAAAACCCACCTCGTTTGGGCATGCGAGCAAGCAGAGGCCTGACGATCGTGCTAGAGGGAGATTGGCACTGTGGGAGGCACCGGTCAAGAGGACCTGATCCCTGGCTCGGAACGGTGACCCTTCCGCCACGAACACCTCTGCTGGAGCGCCGCGACAAACTCCGCGACTATCCGCAATTCCTCCGCACCCTCTGCAGACATCCGAAGGGGCAAGAAGTCTGGATTGATCGGTTCTAAACTGATCGATCGATGCTGCCATTCATATTCCGCGTCTTTCCGCTTCGTCGATTGATATCTCTTTACGGTGTAACTTCCACCCGTTTCTGGGTCGGCGATGCCGGCATGTTGTGCCAAGACGATTCTGCCGTCTCGTGATCCCTCGACGCCGAACCGGAAGAGGCAGACTGACCGAAGCTGGAAGCATCGATTATAGCCTCACTCTCGTCTCTCAACGGATCTCTGCGAGAAAAAGAAACGGAGTGACGGGGTGTAGCCCCAAGGCACCCGCATGCCCAACTACGCGAATCGGATCTCGTGGGTCTCCCCGGCCTTGGCGTGGCTGAAGCGGGCGGTCAGGCGGCGGCCGGCGACCTCGGCGGTGGCCTCGTAGTCGCCGAAGAAGCCGTCGAAGGTGGCGGTGCCCCCTGGCCCGGCCTTCGCCTCGGCGCGGGTCCACCACTTGCCCTTGACCAGATCCATCAGGACGTCGTACGCGGGCTTCGGGGACATGTCGTCGCGGATGAGTCCGGCGGGTGCCTGCTGCCATGCGCCCTGGTCGGTGAGATCCCACCAGGTGATGGCCTGCACGGCGGGGTGCGAGAACAGGAGGGTGTAGAAATCGCGGACCTGCGCGGCCTGTTTTGCCTCGCCTTCGGCGGTGGTCCGCCAGCCGCCCGGCGCCTTGGGGCCGGAGACGAGGGTGGTCTCGGTGAAATGCAGTGGCTTGCCGTACTTCGCGAATCGCTCGCAGACCTCCCAGGTCTTCGCGGCGGGCCACGATCCCCCGTGCATGTGCGACTGGATGCCGATGGCGTCGTAGAGGGGCTGCTTCTTCTCGTCGGCCAGCTCGGCGAGCACGCGGGTCTGGTATTCGGGATCGGTGCGATAGTCGTTGATCAGGAGCGTGGCGCCGGGGTTCGCCTCCCGCGCGGCGCGGAAGGCGCGGCGGACGTATTCGCCGACCCCGGCCTGCCGGATGGCCTCGGAGAGTTTCGGCGATTTCTTCAACAACTCGGGCCGGTCGTAGTGCGTGGCCTCGTTCACCACGTCCCAGATGTCGATCTCCCCCTTGAATCGCGACGCGCATTTGGCGATCCGCTCGATCTGGAGGCGCATGACATCCCCCTGCGGGACGTCCTTCATCCACGGGGGATCGACGAAATTCCACGCGAGGGGGTGACCCTTGGTGGTGATGCCGTGCCCGCGGCACCAGGCGGCGTTCCCCGCGATCGTCGCCTCCAGCGTCTGGCCGCGGCTCCTCTCATAACCCCACCAGTAGAATGGCAGCGTGGCGAAATTCAACAGCGCCGCGAAGCGCTCGCCGTAGCGTTCGCTGTCCTCCGGCGTGCGGCAGCGGTTCAATTTGAAAATGTTGCAGCCGAAGAGGAACTGGTGGCGCCGCTGCCCGATGCGGATCGCGGTGCCCTCGGGGAGGGCTTTCCCGTCGGGGCCGATCCACCGCAGCGCGGCACCCCCCTTCCGGTGTTTCGCGATGCGCCCGGCGGCGCCCGCGAGCGGGTCCTCGGTCTCGGCGCGGGAGGTCGCGGGCAACGCGCACGCGGCCGCCGCCGCGGTCGCCGTCGCCGTCGCCAGAAAGGCGCGCCGCGTGTGGAGCGGGGAGGGGAGGCAAATCGCCATGCGGGTATCCTGGGACCGCCGCGCCGCATGGCAATGCCGATTGAGGGGCGTGGCGCAATGCGCCCTAATCGGGCACGCTGGCGCACTAATGAATCAGGTCGGACATCGCGATTGCGGTGGGCCGACCCGGATGGCTACGCTCTGGCGCATGCAGACGCGAGCGAGCGCGCCGCTTTCCCGGCGGCGTTTCCTCGGTGCCGCGGCGGGAGCCGCGGGCCTTTTCCAGGTCGTGCCGCGGCACGTGGTGGCCGCGTCGGGGCAGGCGCCGCCGAGCGAGCGGCTGCACATCGCGGGCATCGGGATCGGCGGGCAGGGGGGGCGCGACATCCAGAATCTAACCGACGAGAACATCGTGGCCCTCTGCGACGTCGATCACGACTACGCGGCGAAGACCTTTGCGAAATTCCCGGACGCCAAGCGATACAAGGACTATCGCGAGATGCTGGAGAAGGAGAAGGGCATCGACGCGGTGCTCATCGGCACCCCGGACCACACCCACGCGGTGATCGCCGCGGCGGCGATGCGCGCGGGGAAGCACGTCTTCTGCGAGAAGCCGCTGACGCATGACGTGCGCGAGGCGCGCGAGCTGGCGCGGATCGCGGGGGAGACGAAGGTCTGCACCCAGCTCGGGATTCAGGGGCACTCGATGGAGGGGGCGCGGCTGATCCACGAGTGGGTCCGCGCGGGGGTGCTGGGCGAGATCCGCGAGGTGGACGCATGGTGCAGCCTCTCGTATCACCCGCCGGGGCACGCGCGGTGGAGCCCGAAGTGGATGGCGCGGCCCGAGGAGACCCCGGCCCCGCCCGAAGGGCTCGAATGGGACCTGTGGCTCGGGCCCGCGGCGCATCGGCCGTATCACCCCGCCTATCACCCCGGGACCTGGCGCGCGTGGTGGGACTTCGGCAACGGCATGATGGGCGACCGCGGCGTCCACACCCTCGATCCCGTGGTCTGGGCGCTGGACCTCGGCCTCCCCACGACCATCGACGCGACCTCCCTAGGCCTCAACCCCGACACGCACCCGCTCGCCTCGATCGTGACCTTCCGCTTCCCGGCGAAGGCCGATCGCCCGCCAGTGAAGCTGACCTGGTACGACGGCCTCCGCCCGCCGCGGCCCCTTGAACTGGAGGAAGGCCGCGTCCTCGGTGGCAAGGAGGGCGGCGCGCTGTTGAAGGGCACCAAGGGCATGCTCGCCTTCGGCGTCTATGGCGATTCCCCGAGGCTCATCCCCGAGAGCGCCATGAAGGAGTTCCTCCCGAACCGGCCCGCGCCAAGCCTGCCCCGCATCGCGGAGGGCCATTACGTGAACTGGGCCAGGGCCTGCAAGGGCCAGGCCAAGGCCAGCGCGGATTTCCAGTACGGCGCGCTGCTGACCGAGATCTGCCTGCTGGGCAACATGGCCAAGCGCATCGACGGGAGCATCGATTGGGACGCGAAGGCGATGCGCGCCACGAACAACGAGGAGGCCAACCGATACGTCGCGCCCCAATACCGGGAAGGATGGACACTATGACGAGACGAGAACTGATACGCGTGATGGCGGCGGCGGGCCTCGGCGCGCCTTTTGCCACGCGGCTGATGGCCCAGGAGTCGGAGCACGCCGCGCCCGACGGGAAGACCAAGGAGCTGCAATCCATCCCGGTGCGCGAGCGCCCGCGCTATCCCGCGGAACTGCGCGGCGGGAAGGTCATCCAGCCCGAGCGTCCGCTGGACGTGATCCACGAGACCGACGTGCTCGTCGTCGGCGGCGGGCCCGCGGGCTTCGCGGCGGCGGTGGCCGCCGGGCGCGCCGGGGCGAAGACGTGCCTGGTGGAGAGGTACGGCTATTTCGGCGGGCTATGGACCGGCGGCCTGGTGCTGCTGGTCATCAGCACGCACGCCAAGGAGAATGGCCAGCGGGTGAAGGTCATGCGCGGCATCGGCGACGAACTCGTCGGGCGCATCAGCAAGATCGGGGGCGCCATCAACCACGAGCCCGAGAAGTTCAATCCCACGACCGACGCCGAGGCCACGAAGTACATGATGGACGAGATGATCCGCGAGTGCGGGGCCAAGGTCTACCTGCACAGCTGGGTCGCCGATGTCATCATGGAGGGCGGCGCCGTGCGCGGCGCGGTCATCGAGAGCAAGGCCGGGAGGCAGGCGATCCTCGCCAAGGTGGTCGTCGATGCCAGCGGCGACGGTGACGTCTTCGCCGCGGCGGGCGCCGAGCACGAGCAGCGCCTGCACGCCATCGGCCTGGTCCATCGCGTGGGCAACTACGACCGCGCCGACCCGGAGCAGCTCAAGGCCGCCGGGATCAAGAGACTCGGCGGCGCCGAGCCGGAGCCCAGCGCCCGATGGGTCAACCTGCGCGGCCCGAGCACCGACAACCTCGACATCGAGGAGTTCACGCGTCTGGAGATGGAGCACCGCCGCGCGATCTGGGAGCGCGTCCAGAAATTGCGCAAGACCCCCGGGGCCGAGAAGCTCTTCCTGCTGCAGACCGCGCCGCAGCTCGGCGTCCGCACCTCGCGCCTGCTGGCCGGCGTGCACCAGCTGACCTTCAAGGACTCCCGCGAGGGGAAGAAGTTCCCCGATGCCATCGGTGTCGGCGGCGCGCAGGGCGCCAACCACATCGGCTGGCCCATCCCCTACGGCGCGCTCCTGCCAAAGAAATTGGATAACCTCCTCGCCGCGGGACGCTGCATCGCCTGCGACCAGAAACTCATCGAGGACATGCGGCTCATCGCCGCCTGCCTCATCACCGGGCACGGCGCCGGCGCGGCCGCCGCGATCGCCGTCCAGAGCGGCTGCCGCCCCCGCGATGTCGACGTCGCCAAGGTGCAGGCCCTGCTGCGCGAGCAGGGGGCGTACCTCGGCTAGCTCGAAAATACGACGTAACTCGCTAGTAGCGAAGGGCCTTCGGCCCTTCGGCGGGGGACCGGTGGGGCGCCGAAGCCCGAAGGGGCTTCGCTACAAATTTTCACCCCCGGTGGTGCCCCGCCCGCGTGGCGGGCGAGGAGGTGGCCCTATTTTTGGAGTGCGGCGTGGCAGCGCCGCTTTGGATTGCCCGGAACGGCCCGGTGTGCTCATCCAAAGCGGCGCTGCCACGCCGCACTCCACATTGGCCCTCCGATGAATCCGCAGTTTACCCATGAATGATGCGGCGCATGCCCGCCCCGCCGGCTACGTGGCCTCTGCGTCCGGGGGCGTCCCCTCCTCGCCCTGATCCTCTTCGGCGGGAATCGCGTATTCCTGATTGAACCACTTGCCGAGGTCGACCAGCTTGCAGCGCTCGCCGCAGAAGGGGAAATGCGGGGCATCGAAATCCACCGGCTTGCCGCAGGTGGGGCAGCGGATTTCGCGGGGTCCGCGTCCGTTGGTTTTCATCGCCCGAAGGGCAGCAGGCGTTTGAGGGCGTCGGCGGGTTTCTCCTGCGGTTGCGGCTGCGCGGGCTCTGCGGTGTCGTCTGCCTTGTCCTTCGGCTTTTGCCCGCCGCCGATGAGCCGCTGGAGGAAGCCGCCGACCATGGCGCCGGCCGCCGACGGGGCGAGCGAGACCTTAGGGTTATCCGTGGTGCCCTTTACCTGAAAGGGGATCTCGGTGAAACCATCGGCCGTGGTGGCGCCGCCTGCCTGGGTCAACAGCGGGGCGAGGTTGATGGTCTCGGATTTCGCGGCCAGCATGCCTTTCAGGTCCAGTTGCCCGTCGAAGCCGACGGAACCGCTCGCCACGATCTGGATGCGCTCCCGCGGCTCGGTGCGCAGATCGGAGAAATGCACCTTCTGCCCGTGGATCTCGAACTGGCCGCGCACCGCGGCGAACTCCGAATTCTGGAGTTCCGGGAGCATGAGCACGGTGCCGATGGTCTTCAGGACGTTGGAGCCCGCGAGCTTGGCCGGCTTCACCGTGAAATCCCCCGCGGCCCGGAGTGCCGCGGGCTGGTCCGCGGATCCCTGCGCCTTGGCGCGGAGGGTCAGCTTCCCCGAGATCGCCGTGGGGTCGGCGCCGAAGGCCTCGATCGCGGAAGAGACATCGACGCCGCCCGCCTCCAGATCCGCCTCGAAGGTCCGGGCGCCCTGCGCGTCGAAAGAGACCTTGCCGGAGCCGCCGCCGCCGTAGCAGACAAAGCGCAGGTCGGGCAGCGTCAGCTTGTCGGATGCGAACGCGAAGGGCGTCTTCACCCCAGAGAGACCAAACTCCTTGAACAGCGCGGCCCAGGCGATGTCGGCCTCGCCCTTCGCCGAAACGCCGCCCGCCGCCTGGCCGACCCCCGCCTTCACGTTGACGCCCTCCGCCAGCCAGAGACGCTTGCCATCATGCCCGATGCCCTCGAGGCGGCCGTCGCGAATCTGGAACACGTCGATGCTCCACTCCTGCGCGGGACCCGCATCGCCGCCACCGGCGCCGGACCGCGCCGCCGAAGAACCCTTCTTCTCGGCGGTGCCATCGCCGCCCCTGGTGGGCAACATGTAATTCCCGCCGGCATCCTGGAGCAGCCGCAGCTCGGGCGCCTCGATCCCGAGGCGATGGAAATGCAGGCGCCCCCGGATGAGTTCCGCGGGCGCGAGGCCCAGCTCCAGCTGGCGGCAGGCCACAAGCGGCGCGGCGCCCTTGGCCTTCGGGTTCGCCACCGTCAGCCCGTGCAGCGCGACGCGCGTGAACGGCACGAAGCCGATCCCCTGGAATTCCACCGGCGCACCCACGGCATCCGATAGGGTCGATCGGATCGACTGGTCCAGCTGCCCGGATTTGAGCCACGCGTTGATCCCGAACCAGCCGCCTACGGCGGCCAGCGCAACGAGGGCCATCAGGACCAGCAGGATCGGCAGGCAGCGTCCCGCTCGGGAGGGGCGATGGGTCGGTGTTCTCATGATTATAGGTATCTTTAGGTGCTTCGCGGGCTTTTGCAAAGGGGCGCCGCGGGACTGACTCGAACTTTCCCGTAGCCGAACGCCCCAAGGCGTTTGGCCCGTGCCACCAGGGCCCACGCGCGCTCACTTCGAGCGCATCACGTAGGTGCCATCCCAGGTCTCGGGCGGCGGGGAGTCCATCAGGCGGCGCGATTCCTCGATGTAGGTGCGACCCAGGAAATCTTGGGGATAGTTGGTCAGATAATTCTCGAAGAGGGCGATGGCCCCGGAGAACCGGCGGTTGTAGAAGGCGGTCATGGCCGCGGCGAAGGTCTCGATCCCGGCCGGCGTGATGCGGGGCGCGGGGTCGCCGCTCTCGCCGACGACCTCGTAGACGTTGACGGGCTTGCTGCGGCCCTTGACCTGGATGCGGCCGGCGGGGCGCAGCAGGAACTCGGCCCCCACCAGCGGGTGGACATCCTCGCCGATCAGGATATCGCAGCGGAATTCTTTCGTGGTGCCCTCGAGTCGGGAGGCGAGGTTGACCGGATCGCCGATCACGGTGAACTCCATGCGCCTGGTGGAGCCGATGTTGCCCACGACCACTTCGCCGTGGTTCACGCCGACGCCCATGCGCATCGGGATCCGCCCCTCCGCCACCCATTTCTCGTTCAGCTCGCCCAGCCTCCGGAACATGCCGAGCGCGGCCCGCACCGCGCGGCGCGCGTCCTCCTCCACGCCCTCCGACACCGTGTCGCCCCACACGGCCATCACCGCGTCGCCGATGAATTTATGCAGCGTCCCGCCCTCGTGCAGGATGCAGTCCACCATCCCGCTGAGGTACTCGTTCAACTGCGCGACCAGCTCTTCGGGACGGGCGTTCTCCGAGATCGAGGTGAAATCGCGCACGTCGGAGAAGAGGATCGTGACGGGCTTGCGCACGCCGCCGAGCATGCTCTCGAGGCGGGTGCGATCGGAGAGCAGGGCGTCGGCGATATTCTTGGAGACGTGGGTCTCGAAAGTGCGGCGCAGCCGGGCCCGCTCGCGCTGCTCCAGCCAGAAATCCTGAGCCTGGCTACCGATGCCGACCAGCGCCATCGCGGCCAGCGGCGTCGCGAGCAGCACCACGACCGCGTGCGCCGAGAAGAGCCACTGCGCCAGCGCGGCGTAGGCGGCCATCGCCGCGACGAGGGCCGCGAGGCGCAGCAGCGCGTTGTGCGGCATGCGCGGCACGGTGTACGCGACGACGCTGCAGACCAGCAGCAGCGGCAGCCAGGACAGGGCGGGCAGCTCGAGCATCCGGCGGCCCTGCAGCGCCGCGGCCACGACCTGCGCGTGGATCTCGACGCCATTCATGCCGCCGAAGGGCGTCTGGTGCGAATCCTGAAACACGGGCGCCGTCGGGCCCACCAAGACGATCTTGTCGCGCAGCAGCTCCCCGCCCCGGAACATGTCGGCCCAGCTCTTGTCCTCGACGATGAGGTGGTAGGGATAGACGGGCACCGCCCCGACGTCTGCCCCTTGGCCGCGGCCCAGAAACGGGATGAGCGGCCAGCCCTCGCATAGCGCGTCGGCCCTGTCGGCGCCGATCGCCGCGCGCAGTATCTGCAGGGGGAAGCTCGGCAGATAGGTGCGGAACCCCTCCGGGATCGAGGGATTCTCGACCGCCTCGGGGGAGATCTGGTAGCCGATCCGCCGGATCACGCCGTCGGGGTCGGGAAAATAATTCACCAGCCCATGCACGCAGGTGTTCGCAAATCGCTCGATCGGGAAGATAACCTGCGTGCTCGATCCGGCGGCGCCCTGCGCGATGTTGTTGGCGAGGTTGGCGCCGATCACGACCCGGCCCGTGTGTCGCGCCAGGACCGATTCGAATGCGGCGTCATCCTCGTCGCCATGGGAACTCGGCCCGGTGAACAACAGGTCGAGCGCCACGACCCTGGCGCCGCCTTGCAGCAGGCGGTCGATCAGCATCCCGTGCACCTCGCGCGGCCACGGGAACGGCGAGCGCATCAGGTCCAAAGCGCGATTGGCGGCAAAGGTCTCCGCGCCATACAGCGATCCCCCCTCGACCTGCATCGACGCGTCGTCGATGGCGATGACCGCGACGCCAGGCTCGTCGCCCGCCGGGCCGCGTATCGAGAATCGCCAGTCGATCGAACGCAGCTCGGTGCCGACGACCTCGGGGCGCTGAAGCCACAGCCCGGCAAAAAGGAGCACCGGTATGGCAAACCACAGGAGGCCCAGGGGGCCGGCGCGGTGGTGGGAGTGTGTGGGCTGTGGGGCGGCCATTCGGTCAGGTAGGAATGTGCGCGCGGATGGCGCCCGGCGCAAGTGTGCCTTCGGGGGAGCCGGAGTCTGGCGGGCCAGCCGAGGGCCTCGATCGATCGAGGGGCCCAAAACCCCGCTTGAAACTCGGCGGTTCTGGCCCAAGACTCGGCTCTCCCGGGGCCGTGCCGCCGGGGTCGATATGGAAGTGTTGGCGATCATCCCCGCCCGGGGAGGTTCGAAGAAGGTCCCGGGCAAGAACATCCGGCCCCTCAACGGGGTGCCGATGATCCACTACAGCATCCGCGAGGCGAGGCGTTCCCGGCACATCACGCGCGTGATCGTGTCCACCGACGATGAGGCGATCGCGCGCGTCGCCCGCGAGGGCGGCGCCGAGGTCCCCT
>JAANMY010003011.1_pt1 | contig 14623 bp, 8 predicted proteins | sample 7279691 | NCBI WGS metagenome assembly JAANMY01 (sample SAMN14094543, study PRJNA606508) | bioreactor metagenome | isolation source: A lab-scale SPAN reactor treating ammonium-rich wastewater day 388 | place: Ireland: Galway | collected 2018-02-07
ATATAATGAAATAATTTCAATGATTAATTCGTTGTATGGAATAAAAAAAGAGGAATTGGAAGCTATAAAGGATAGTAATTTATTTTTAGCGGAAATTATAGAAGATGAACAGAATAGCTGAAGTATTAGAGCATATTGACGAAATAAAATTAAGAGGTGGCTATTACACACCTAAAGAGATAACATGGTTCATCTGTAAATGGGCCATTACTAACTCTAAACAAAAAATACTAGAACCAAGTTGTGGCGATGGTAACTTTATAGAAGCCTGCCTAGATAGATTCAAAGAACTTGGGATACCTAAGAATAAGTATTATAACCTGATCAAAGGCATAGAAATTATTCCGAAAGAGGCAGAAAAGGCAAAAGCTAGAGCAGCAAAATTTGGACTTAATTCAGATTCCATTGTAAATATTGACTTCTTTGAATATTTATCAAGTAATGGGAAAAGCTCATTTGATGTGGTTGTCGGCAATCCCCCATTTATTCGCTACCAAAATTTTCCCGAAGAACATAGAATACGTGCTATTCAAATGATGAATGCCTTAGGCCTTAAACCTAATAAACTGACAAATATTTGGGTACCTTTCCTGGTAATTTCTTCAACATTGTTATCTAAGATCGGCAAGCTTGGGATGGTTATTCCAGCAGAATTATTTCAAGTGAAGTATGCTGCTGAAACGAGAATCTTTCTTTCAAACTTCTTTGAGAGAATAACAATTGTGACTTTTAACAAATTAGTATTCACAGGTATCCAGCAGGAGGTTGTTCTGTTACTTTGCGAAAAGAGTGCTCCAGAAAATAAGGGTATACGAATGGTTGAACTAAGTACACTTGCGGATCTTGAAGGGTTTGATTTCAAAAGTATTCCTAATATACTAGTTAAACCTGTTGATCATACAAATGAAAAATGGACAAAATATTTCCTTGAAGAAAATGAGATACGTCTGCTTAGAGAATTAAAGAATAATAAAGATATACCACGCTGTGGTGATGTGATGAAAGTAGATGTAGGCATTGTTACAGGAAGAAACTACTTTTTTATGTTAAATGAAAAACAGGTCGAAGAAAAGGAGTTGAAACCCTATACACATAAAGTAATAAGCAAATCTAATCATCTTAAAGGAATTATTTTTACTGAGAATGATTTTCAAATAAATTCAAAAGCTGGTTATCCAATTTATCTCTTTACACCACCAGATAATGATTTAAAAGATTTACCTAAAGTTTGCCATAATTATATAAAGTTTGGAGAAGCACAAAAATTTCACACAGGATACAAGTGTAAGATTCGTAAGAGATGGTATATAACACCTTCTCTATGGGTACCAGATGCATTTGTTTTGAGGCAAGTAAGTGATTACCCTAAACTGATTTTAAACTCTGCTAACGCCTCATCTACAGATACTATTCATAGGGTAAAATTCAAAAATAAAATTGACCCCAAATTAATTGCACTTTCATTTTTAAACTCATTAACTTTTGCTTTTTCAGAAATTACAGGTAGGAGTTACGGTGGAGGCGTATTGACTTTTGAACCTTCTGAAATAGAGGAACTGCAATTGCCGATTCTTAATAATGAAAGAATCGATTTTAAAAAGGTTGACCAACTTATCCGTGAGCGAAAGATTGAAGATATACTCGATTTAACAGATAAGGAGCTGTTGGGTAAACAGTATGGGCTTACTGAATCTAAAATCAAGATTTTAAGGAATATTTGGAGGAAGCTATCTAAAAGAAGATTGAATAGAACGCACAATAAATAATGAACTTATCAGACCTTAAAAGTACTATATTACTTTTGATAAAAAAGTATTTGCTTTTTTCCAAATTAAAATCAAATAATTAAAATTTCCTTACCAGATTGATACATCCAAAGGTTTTATAATGTTATGAACTAAATATATGGCCAAATATAACATATATAGAATCGAAAAGTCCAAAGAATCGAGCTTGATTGAAAAACTACAGACCATCGGTCTTTCTCTTGCTAGAAAAAAAAGTATCAATGGTTTTACCCTTTCATTTTATTTTTCAAAAGAACCTGAGGACATTGATATTTGGTGGGTCGATCTATATAAAGATTATTTTAGCTCAGATAATAAACCAAAGAACAAGGCTTATTTTGGAGTATTTTTAATTTCAAATTCGACATTGTCATATGCAATCAGCATGGGAAAATCACATTTTTATCTCAAGGATTTTTGTGATACCGACTTTGGAATCAATCTTGCTGAGAGAATAGCTGACGATAATAATCTTAAGCTTAAAAACTCAAAACTGTTTGGGGGCAAGAGAAGCAAAACAATTATTTCATATCAGGAAAATAGCGAAATTGAATATGATAGTGGAGAATCTATACATTATGTTAAGGCCAAAACGATTAATAAGGATAAATGGGGAGAGATTGCAAGTTTTGGCAATTCAACACAGTTGCATTTAAAAATCTTACCCGATAATTTACCTGAATTAGTACAGGCTATTGAGGAGGAACTACGGAAAAACCCTAGGATAATTTTACCCAGAGCAACTTCTGTCGTAGACAGTACAAAAATAGTTGAGTTGGATCAAAAACTTGCACAGGAAATTCTAAACAGTACAAACGCTGGTTTACAGCCAGCAGAGGCAACGGTTTCGGGTGTTGATTTTATTTTTCTGGGTAAAAATCAATATAGTTTTATATTAGGCCGACAAAGACAGGATATAGAAGAACTTAGCCTTTCCGCTCTTCACAATTTCATAAACCGATACAATATTAACCTTGTAGCTAATATTAACAATATCAGAGTAAAAGTCTCGGATGAAAATAACAAAGGGTATGCAAAACCATTAAAATTTTTCTTTGATTTCGTTGATGACGAGAAGCACTTTCTACTTGATGGTAAGTGGCATGTTTTCAACCAAAACTATATTGAATTTCTGATGAAACAAATTGATGAGAAAATTACTTTTGAAAATCCAAATACTAACTTTTCTAATTCTGCATTTGAAAAGTGGCAAAATAGCCTTTCTGGACAAGAAAGTGGTGTTTATTGTTATCCCGAATATTATTTCAATTCTTTAAGAGAAAATGAGGGTTATGTTAATTTAGATAGGCATCTAACCACTATACGACAATACAAAATTGAGAAGCTGGATTTATTCAAAGATAGTACAGCATTTTTTGTTAAAATTGGAACTACACAAAAATTTGCTTATGCAATCGATCAGGCAGTTGCAACAGTTAAAATTTTACAAAATCTAAACACATCAATCCAAATCAATAATCAAGATGTTAAACCAAAAAAGATATGTCTATGGTTCATTTTTGAGCGACAAACTCCCATTACAAAAATTGCTGAAATCAAATCTTTCATTTTCTTAATGAAACTTGCTGAATGGCAAAGACAGTGTTCTAACTCCGGGTTTGAACCTGTTGTTCGTATAGGATATAGAACGAACTAGTTCACGTCGAATTAACAAATTGATATAATCAGCAATTATTCTACTGATATTTTATAAGATTTACAAAAAATAATAATCCTCAAGAATGCTTGTTTTACATCATCTTTCCTTATATTGATTGTTTTATATGTAATGAAGTAATCAAATATTATTTGTGCTAATTTTATACTAAAATTAATCAAAACACATACAATTAATTAAAACATATAGAATAGACATAATGCTAAAAATTCTTTAATTTCAATGTAAAACAGAAAATCAGTCCAACATCAAGGATTTATAATTTTCCTTCACCTTTCCAGCTTCCAGTGTTAATTGAGCCACAAACTACGCCAGTGATATTACCTTAGATTATAATAGTAAAATATTTAGTTATCTAAATAACGAAATTAAGTATGAATAATAAATTTGATCAAATTATACATTGGGCGAAAAACAAATTTGTTATTATTTTCATTATAATAGCAATTATTGTTTATTTAGGTACTTTGACAAAAGCCTTAGATAACATCTTTGAGTTTTCAAAACGCCTATTTAACCCAACAAAAAGGACGTCCACGGAGATTACAAAATTAGACAAAAATAAATATACAAAAGAACCTTTTTCCTATTATTCTTGGAGTTATCGAAGGATTGGCCGTTATAAAACATTTGTATTATTTACTAAGTGGAAACCTGTTTATAACATCCAAATGAAAATTGGATACATAGGCGAAAATCCTGAAAATATCGATGTCTTCATTCCAATAAATGGCAAAGTATTGGATTCTGCAATACCTCCAAATATAAAATATACAAGTCTTCAAAAAGATGATGTTTACACTAATAATTATTTAAGCATATTATTTCAAAATGTAAGACCTGGTAGTATAATTGCTTTTTCATTTCACGTTATAACCGAATGTGAAGGAGAACCCATAGAGAAAGATTTAATTAATATCTATAACGGAAAAACGAAAACATTAAGTTGGGATAACTTTGATTCAGCATTTAATGCTAAAAATGAAGGATTTTTTAAATATTTATTCAAATAACAAAGATTCTGTCTAAATTGCTACTAAAGAAATAGAAGTGTTATAAACTATTATTTGATCTTTCGCTGTAGTTGTGCTAATTTTGTGCTATAAATGATTGAAGTAGATAGAATTGATCAAACCCATTAGAATAGATATAATTCTAACAATTCCTTAATTATCAAGGTAAAACAGGAAACCAGCCCAATACTAAGGACTTAAGAACTTTTTAATATTTCACCCTTTCAGGGTTTATTAATTTCCTTTTCTCGTTTTTCTATAAAAATATCAACCCTTCGGGCTTAGCTGCTGGGTTTATAGTATTTATAAAACAAGGATTTTTGTATCCAGAGAGCCTTCATCTTTAACTATAGACTTCCAGCTCTTCTGGCCTATATGGTTCTTGTGGCTTGTAGTGGCTTATTCCCAAGCTCTTCCCCATTTACATGAGGACATGGTTTGGGAACACAATTGTCTGGAAACTCTGTTTCGAGGGTCCATAGTTCTGAGAGATCATACGATCAGCTCCTTCTTGATTCGAGAAACAGAGTTCCCCGGACAGGCATGTTCCCAAACAGAGTTTGGGAACAAGTCGGGTAGCGCTTAGCTTAATGTATATGACGATACACCCTATCGCGGTATGTCTTGAATAGGAATTATTTGTCCATGCAGAGTATCATCACCAGGGGTTTTTCCTGCCATCTCTATTCTCCATTTGTCATTCCCGAACGTCTTTTAGTATTTCAAGGATGAAATCGAACATATACCCATCTGGAGAAAGACTACCTCACCAGTCATTGCGAGGGTATTGTCCGAAGCAATCCCAAAGGCAGAGATTGCCTCGGTAGAGACGCAAGATTTTTCGTCTCTACCCGCGCAATGACATGTTTAAGGATTCCACACGTTCTATACACCTGCATACAACCAGGATTCTGCTTTCACCATATTCGGTTTCTTCTATTGGATACTATAAATTGACATAAAGGGTAATTTATGATAGTAATAATTTATTGCAGAAACTGAGAGACTGTCTGAAAAGCGGTGGATTCAGCGCAAAAGACAGCGCCTTAGTCCACCTTACTCAGTATAGAATTACCGGTAGGGAGGATTAACCAGAGCGAATCCACCATAGCATCTTTTCAGATAGTCTCTCGGAGCCAATCCGAAAACCTATAAAAGTCTCGGATAGGCCCTTATCCAAACACACTCATTGATTGGGAAAATTACCTATGGTTAAAAAAATTTGTTGCTTGTTCATCACACTTATTACCCTTTGCTTTTGTCAAAGCAAAAATCAATCTTATGCCAATACAACAGGAGAACAAAAAATGAAAATTGAAATAAAAAGTCCAGCCTTCGAAGAAGGAAGCATGATACCGCAAAAGTATACCTGTGACGGAGAGGACTTCTCCCCTCCCTTATCATGGAGTTCTGTTCCGGGCGGGACAAAAAGCCTTGCTCTTATCTGTGATGATCCGGATGCACCCATGGGAACATGGGTTCACTGGGTACTTTTTAATCTGCCAGCGAATGTTCAGGAGCTATCTGAGAACATACCACATCAGAAAACCCTGGGAAATGGCGCTAAACAAGGAACAACCGATTTCAAGAAGATTGGTTATGGTGGACCCTGTCCACCCGGTGGCACACACAGATACTATTTCAAGTTCTATGCTTTGGATACAGAAATTAATCTCGACGCTGGTATTACGAAACAACAATTACTGAAGGCAATGGAAGGACACATCATAGCTGAGGGCCAGTTGATGGGAAAATATAAAAGGCAATAAATTGTGGAAAATGCGGTGAAAAAAGGCAGTGACACTTGTATATCAACCTATCACGATGTCCGTTATAGATTCATATCTTTAAGAGATTACCACTGGTAACTGAACTGTAATGAATTTCTGAATACACAATCTTCGCTTTGGCCATTTAATCCAATCGCAACACCGATACTCAAAACTACCTGCTCGTGTAGCTGAATATCAATATTTGGAACAATAAAATGAGAGTGTTCAGAGGATGTTCTCAGACCTCCCAAATCTCCATGGAATTCCAATCCGGTTGTTATTTTGTCTGAAGGACTATACTGGATTGCGTTTGCATAGAAATACGTGAGTTCTCTCGGTTCTTTCGTATATCGATAAAAGAACCCCGGACCAACGATAAGAGTAAATGAATATATAGATTTTGAGAATATAGGCCTTAACTCGATGCTATCCGAATATTTCTCCTGTGCAAGAGGGTCTGAATAATTTCCTGTATTGAATGCCCATTCATTATTGAGACGAAAATCAAAAAAGTTAGACTCAAATACGGCAAAATTAAACTCTGTTTTTATTAAAGTAAGTCTGGTATTGTTATCGCGTGAATCAGGGCTTTCAAATTGAGTGTCACCATCAAAATACAGAGACTGTGACCATCGGTCGGTAATGCCTGTTTCTATTTCAATTTCATGGAATAGAACGTTGCCAACATCCCCTGCCGATGAAGGGACAACGAAAGAAGGGATAAAATCATTGGTGTATGTCACCCAGGTAACACCTTTTTCGGGTCTTTTTGGACCGTAGAGTTTCAGATGTCTCGCTTCAACGATGGTAAAAAATCCAAAAAATAAGATGGCGCCTATAATGATACATACATGAAATATACCGGATTTTATTCCCCTTTTGCTTATGTTCAATCCATTTTTCCTATAGCATATTCATAAAGAAAAACTTATTCTAATTTTTGAACAACCTTTAAAAAAGCATCAATCACCTTTGGATCAAATTGTTTCCCTGAACATCTTTTCAATTCCTTAACGATATCATCTCTCGGTTTTTTATTCCGATACGGCCTGTCCTCCCCCATTGCATCTATTGCATCTGCAACGGTTAATATCCTTGAAAGGAATGGAATTGTCTCACCTTTAAGACCTTCGGGATAACCAGTACCATCGTAGGACTCGTGATGGTGCTTTACTACGGGAATAATTTCTCTTAAGTGTTTTATCGGCACTAAAATCTCTACACCCTTTGATGGATGTTCCCGCATAATCTTTAACTCTTCATCAGTAAGCCCGCCTGGCTTATCGAGAATTATCTCGTAGGTTCCTATCTTACCAATATCATGGAGAAGACCTGCCAGCTCCAGATTTTTAAGCATATTTTCAAAGAGACCTAATTCCCTTCCTATAGCAACAGCATATTTTGTAACACGTTCAGAATGACCGGCAGTCCATGGAGATTTGGCATCTATAGCCGCCGAGAGTGTTTTTACTGCCCCAAAAAGCATCTCTTTCAAATCTAATACAAGCCGTGCATTCTCTAACGCCACAGCTATTTGATCTGCTATCCTTTCTATGATAGAAAGATGTTCCGGGGTAAAGGCAGCGACCCGTTTACTTCCTACGTTAAGCAAGCCTATTATCTCATCCTTAACAATTAAGGGAACCCTTATTTGTGAACGATACCCTTCATACAGAAGCGCTTCTTCCAACGGTAACAGCTTTTCCTTTATCGCCATATCTGATATAAATGTAGGCCTTCTCGTTTTTATAATGTCTGTAGCCGAGGTATCTTCAAAAGGAATACTGCTACCCTTCGTCAGTTTTATTCCAAATCCTGCCTTATAGACAAACGCATTCATTTCCTTATCAATCATCGCAATGGTAACCCTATCAGAAGGAATAAGCTTGGATACCATACGTGTCGATGTCTCTAAAATTTCATCACTTTCCAGGGCAGACAATATGCTTCTCTCGATCTCATGCATGATCTTGATGGTTTCTACCTTTTGGCTTAATTCTATAGATCTATCTACTACTTCCCGGTAAAGCCTTGCATTGTCTATAGCAATAGCTAACTGATGGGAAATTCCCTGGAGGAATATTTTTTCCCGTTCCTTAAATGGTCTTGAAGTACCGACCCTATCAACACCTATAACACCAATAACTTTATCCCTGCTCACAATAGGGATAGCTATCATAGACTTCGAACCAAATGTCTTTACTAAATCCTTTGGAAGGATAGCGTTTTCCATAGCATTATTAACTACCACTATTTCACCATTGAGGAGCAAATCTATCATCGGTATCCCAGGTTGAAATTTCAGTTGATAGAAATCCAGCATCAGCGATTTCTCAATTCCCCAGACCTGGGCTGGCAAAAAGGCATTCTGTTTTTCATCCCAGAGGAGAATACCACACCTATCGATGTCCGAAACCCTGGGAACAATCTCCACAATTTTTCTTAGTACCTCATCCGGATTAAGAATCGTACCAATCACCTTTGCTACATGCAGAAGCGCACTGTTCACCCCCGCCCCCTCTTTTATACTTTCCTCAGCCTGTTTTCGCTCAATACCTATACCAATTTGATTACCAATATCAGCCATCATACACAATAAGTCATTATCACATTGTTTCATTTCGCAACTAAAGAGCACCATAACGCCAAGGACTTCATTCTTATTCTTAAGAGGAAAACAAAATGCCCCCTGAAACTTCTCTTCGCCCGTAATTCCTGATCTGAGGGAATAAGCATCCTGAATAATATCGGAAATCCAGACAGACTTCCCGCTTACCCAGACATGTCCCAATAAATCAACACCAGGGGAGAAGATAGTTTCTCGTGCAGCCATCTCAAATTTTCGCGCTTCCACCAATGGTAAATGCCATATATCCAAACAACGCAAAACGGTATCTTGCTGGTCCACTATCCAAATTCCACCCAAGTCCCAGGTAAAACCTTCGCAAATGGCCTGGATGGCTTTCGAAAAAGCCTCATGAGGTGTAGCAGATTCTGCCAATGCCCGCGCCACTTCAATCCGGACATTGAAACGTTGTACGACCCTCTTACGTTCAGTAATATCATCAATTAAACTCATAATGCCATTGATATTACCAGCGCCATCATATAATGGTGACATCGAGATACTCATGTCAATAGGTAAACCATCCCGCCTTATTCCGTATACCTCTGTACCCGTAAATAAACCGCCCTGGAGCACACGGTCCTGCAGTATACGTAAGTCTTCGCACATTTTACTGAAAATACCAGGGAAAGGAAAACCGAGCACTTCTTGCTCAGTCCAGCCAAAAATCCGCTCAGCAGCCATATTCCAACTGCTAATATTCCTATCAGTATCCATGGATATGATAGCCAATGGCGAAGTATGAACAATCGCATGGAGTTTTTGACCGGCTTCGCTTACTAACGCTTCCATTCGCTTTTGTCCGGTACTATCTTCCTGAATTCCCGCAAGGTTGTTCATAACTCCTTTTCCGTTTTTGACACGCAGGAAACGGAAAACAATAGGCCGAAAAACAAACAACACTTCCATACACAAGGTAAAGAGGATAAAACACAACACCCCTATTCCCCCTCTATACAAGTAGGTACTGCCCGCTTCACTCTCTTTCTCATATTCTTTTATTACCGTATTGAGAGATTCAAGAAGTCTGGATGTAGATGCAGTAAGGATAGAGCGGAAATGAGGATTACTCCGGATAAGCCTGCTATCTGTATCATATGCCAATGCATTAATTTCAGCAATGTAGTCGCGTATCTGTTTATCGAGCAGTATGGGTGGATGGAAATATATAAGCTGCAGGTGAGGCGAAAGCTTACCAGAGAAATTCATACCTGGGTTACCATGAATTAACCTGTGGTGAGAATTTTCAATACGTTTCGCGATGGTCAACAATTCCTGGCGGCACTTCTTTCTCTCACTCTTATTCTGGCTGTTCATTAAACGCAAGGAGTATATTGCTGCGTGTTGAGACAGCATACGTAAACTGCTGCCGGTGTTACTCTGTGCAGCATTAGCCCTAGTGTGTGCTATACCCCTGGAAAAAATAACGTATGAAGCTACACCGAAAATTACTATAAAAATAAGAGCAAGCGTACATTGAAAGGTTATACCTTTGGTAAAATTCTTACCCATAGTAACCTTCGCCTGGATACATCTTTAGAAAGGCATCTACTACTTTTGGATCAAACTGTGTCCTTGAGCATCTTTTCAACTCAGTAACAATATCATCCGCAGATCTTCTCTTCCGGTACGGTCTATCCATACCCATTGCATCTACGGCATCTGCAACGGATAAAATTCTCGCAAACAACGGAATTGCTTCACCCTTGAGACCTTCAGGATAACCAGTGCCATTATAAAACTCATGGTGGTATTTTACCGCCTGGACAGCTTCCTTTAAGTGCTTTATTGGTTCTAAAATCTTTTCACCCTTTAATGGGTGCTGCCTTATTGTTATTAATTCTTCATCAGTGAGTTTTCCTGGCTTATCCAGGAGAGCTTCGGAGGTCCCTATACTGCCTATATCATGGAGAAATCCGCTTAACTCCAGATCCCTTAGCTCTTTTTCAGAAAGGCCCATTCCCTTCCCTATATCAAGAGCATACCTTGCAACCCGGTTTGCATGTTCAGCAAACCAGCCAGACCCGGAATGTATCACCGAGAAGAGAGATTTGATTATTAAGCGGAATAACTCTTCCATATCAAAAAATAACTTTGCATTCTTTATGGCTACAGCCATACGGGTGGCAATATTCTCAACAGTAGATAAATCGGCAGGGGTAAAGGCAGCCGGCCTCTTAGCGCCAATACTTAATACACCGACAACATCTCCATTCACAACCAGGGGAACTCTTATATGGGATCGAAACCCCTCTTCAATAAGTTTTACTTCAAAGGGACGTGATCTCTCAACCTTTGTCATGTCCGCAACGTACTGATGCGCCCCTGTTTTAATAACCTCTGTAATATCTGTATCACTGAATGAAATATATGTTTCTTTTGAAAGAAAAGGTATTCCAAACCCGGCCGCATATCTTAACCTATTCATCTCCTGATCAACAAGGATAATGGTAACCCTTTCGCATGAAATAATTTTTGAAATCATATGCGTGGCAGTTTCCAGTATTTCCTGGAGTTCTCCTGAGGAGCGGATACTCTTATCAATCTTATGGAGTACCTGGATAGTTTCCATGGCATAGGAAAGTTCCATTGTTTTACGAATAGACTCTTTGTAATGTTTCACCTCTCCAAGAGCGATAGAGACCTGATGGGAAATGCCTTCCATAATTTTCTCATCTCTTTCAGTAATCAGACGGGGGGCATTATAGATGACCATGATGAGCCCAAGGTAGCTTGTTCTGCCTATCATCGGTATAACAGCCATCACCTGTATATCCTTAATCCATTGATAAAATCCAGAATCATGCATGATTATTGTTCTCTTCTCCTCCCGTATCCTCCTGATGAAGTCTATCGTATCATCCAATGTCTCCGTTCTGAATGAAGGAACCATGGATTGAGAGAGGCCGGCTGATTGACTGGGTCTAAATATCCTGGTATCACTATCCCAGAGATAGGAAAGGCATACAGTACTTCCCATAATCTTCTGGACACACTGGACAACCCGCTCCATAAATTTTTCGATATCTGTTGCGCAGGCAGTAGCTTCGGCAATCATCAGGAGACTGCCCGTTATTTCTTTCTCCTGGTTTACTGTCTTCTCAACTTCCTTTTTATAATCGGTAATATCTTCCAATACATGAATAGAGTAAAGATACCTATCATGTTTATCTTTTATTGGATAGGATGTATCCTTAAATACCTTTCCCAAAGACGGGACAGAGATTTCTTCTGCTTTTACCTTCTCTTTCGTCTCCAGCATCTTCAGACACATTTCACAGGGAGCTTTTGTTTTTGGAAAGATCTCGTAGTAAGGTTTGCCAATAATCTGATCAAAGGGCAGTCCCGCTATCTCAATATATGCGGTATTTGCTCTCATAATCTTTGATTTTTCATCGTGGATAAAAATAGGATTTGGGAGGGAATCAAAGGTATTCTCCAATTCACTCTTTGCTCTTTCTATAACTGTTCGGGAATCCCGTAATTCTTCTATCATAGTAAGAATGGTGCTTTTTGTATGCTCAAGCTCAAACTTTTGCTCTCTCGCTCTCTCAACCTCAGCCCTGAGGTTAAAAAGTTCAGTTTCTCATGCAATAATACGTTATTCCGAAGGAGAATCAATCAATAATCTGAACAAAAACTCCCGTCTTCAAGCTATTGATATATTGATTTTTTAACCTCGTAGTCTCTTCCCGATAAATTTTCTTATAAATTTCATCCTGCACTGCTTCAAATGCCTGAATCTTTTCTGGTTTTATCAGTTCCACTTTAAAAATATGATATCCAACGGATGATTCGGTAATCTTGCTGCACTCATTATCTTTTAGATTATAAACGACATCTCTAAGGTCTTTTCTTAACTCACGAACTTCTTCAAAACTCCACAAACCACCATTTTCTGCATTAGGACCCTCTGAATATTGCTGAGCCAGGGCTGAGAAGCTCTCACCCTTTTTGATACGGCTCATAATCTGTTGTGCTACAGAGAATGTCTCTTCTTTATTGCCCTTATGAGCAGAGAACTTTATCATGATATGTCGTAATTTTACTTCTTTCTTCTGACGGAATTCATCAATATTCTCACAGTAATAACGCCTCAATAATTTAGGCTGGATTTTAACCCTGTCATAGACATTCTCCTTCATGATCTTGTCTATCATAATATCCTCTTTTAATGCATTCCTCTTCTCAATAGGATTGATCCCCTGAGATTCAGCAATTTCATAATATTTTGATAAAGAACCTACTTTCTTCACGGCGCCTTTCACAAAGGAATCCAAATCTTTCTCTACATCTTTCATCATAAACTCATTGGTACTAAATAAACGATTCGCCTCTTTAATAAGCACCTTCCTGTTAATCATTTCCTCCAGCGTATCTTTCAGTATTTCTTCAATTTTATCCATTAATTCATTCTCTCTGTATCGTTCTTGTGCTTCTTTGATGGCTACTGCAGCATGTTTAATAACTTCTTCATGGGTAATAATCTCATCATCTACAATAGCCCTGATTGAATTAATACTGTTTTTATCCATATCAATCATGGCCCCGGAGCAGAAAGAGGAAGGAGCGGTAAAAATAACCAATAAGAGCATTATGGTATATCTTATAAACATTTTTCATTACCCTTTGATAAAACTTTAAAAGTAATCAGACTGGCACGGACAAACCCTGTCCCTGTATGTCTTGAACAGGGATAGTTTGTCCGTGCTTATTTATCTACGTACATGGATATGGATTACAAAACACTGGCAAACAAAGTTTGTCAGTACCACCCCGGGAACCGGCTTACAGAGCATGAAAAATTCTCTCCTTATACCTACCAGGTCTCACATGATTCCAGATACTAAATTAAGGTCTTGGGATAACATCTGCACAGTTTGCTCAACCTTGCATACCCAACCGCATATCGCTAAATAGGGAAATATCCTGCTAGATTTTAATTGATTTTTTTAAAAAATCCAGTAAATCCTCCGGCCGTATCTCTTTCTTGGGTAATCTCATATGCAGGGTATCTTCATTAATAATCCGTATATATTTTTTTAGATTATACAAATTTGTTTCTGCCCTTTTTAAATCGGCTACTTGCATAATTAAAATATTATCTACCCGTACCATAGAGCGAATCTTCGCCCCCTGAGCAATAATCCTCAGTTCACTCTCAGAAAGAAGATTTTTTACCGGATGAGGGATAGTACCAAAACGGTCTGCTATTTCATGAGCAATAGCTTGTACTTCCTCGAGAGTAACGGAACGGTTTAATCTCCGATAGATATCCATTTTCAGGGTGTCTTCCTGAATATAGTTTTTAGGAATAAAAGATTCCAGTTTAAGGTCGATGGAAACCTCGATAGGCTCATGTACGGTTTCGTGTCTTGCCTTTTTTACCGCTAATTCTAATAACCGGCAATACATCTCATAACCTACAGCCGCAATATGACCATGCTGTTCCGTTCCAAGGATGTTTCCGGCGCCTCTGATTTCCAAATCGCGCATAGCGATCCGAAAGCCTGCGCCCAGTTCTGCAAATTCCTCAATAGCTTTTACACGTTTTTCTGCTTCCGGAGTAATAGGACGATCAACAGGTACTATTATATAGGCATAGGCACGGTGTTTGTACCGCCCCACCCTGCCCCGTAACTGATGTAAATCTGCCAGACCAAACGTATCAGCGCAATTGATTAATATCGTGTTAACATTGGGAATATCCAGCCCTGACTCAATAATTGTCGTACATACCAGGATAT
>JAANMY010003016.1_pt1 | contig 14610 bp, 8 predicted proteins | sample 7279691 | NCBI WGS metagenome assembly JAANMY01 (sample SAMN14094543, study PRJNA606508) | bioreactor metagenome | isolation source: A lab-scale SPAN reactor treating ammonium-rich wastewater day 388 | place: Ireland: Galway | collected 2018-02-07
CCCCCTTCACCACCCCTTCACCGTTTCGACCATCGCCAGGATGTTCTCCACGGGCGTGCCCGCCTGCGCGTTGTGGCACGAGCAGCAGATATAACCCTCCCGCCCGGCCCCCAGCGTCTCGAGGCAGTGCCGCGTCTCGCGTCTCACGTCGTCGGCCGTCCCGCGCGGCAAAGCAAACTGGTTGTCGATGCCCCCGTGGAAGATCACCCGCTCGCCGAATTCCCGTTTCAATCCCGCGCAGTCCATGCCGGGGCAGATGTGCTGGATCGGGTTGAGGACGTCGATCCCGCAGTCGATCAGCGGCCCGATCAACTCCCGCGCCGCGCCATCGGTATGATAGAATACGCGCAACCCGTGCGCGTGGATCAGCTCGCACCAGCGCCGCATCCGCGGCTCCAGGTGCCGACGCCACATCGACGGGGAGATCATGAGGTTCTGTTGCCCCGCGATGTCATCGCTCACGAACACGAGATCCAGGCGCCTCGCCGATCGCGCGAAGAAACGCCGCATCATGTCGGTCTGGATGTGCTCTATGCGATCCAGGACGGCATCGACGTAATCCGGGTCCTCGATGAGATCCACCAGCGCCGTGTCCAGCCCGCGCATCTGGCAATAGATCTCGAAAAACGACACCCACGGGCCGATCACGGCGTACTCCGCCGACGCTCGCTCGGCCAGTGCCGCGGCACCGTCATAATCAAACCGATCCACATCCGGCCACCAGGGGTAATCCCCGAGGCTCGCGGCGGTATCATATCCCGCCAGCGGCGCCGCGCCAAACTCCATGTAATGGGCCTCGCCGCTCTGGACCGCTTTCAACGGCACCCCCCACATCGTCCGCGCCCCCGCGCTCTCGGCGCCCGCTCCCGCCTGCGACATCGCCCGCTCCCCCGCCCCCATCCGGTAATCCATGAAATCCCACACGATCTTGTCCAGCCCCAGCGCCCGCCACATCGCGAAGTCGTCCGCCACGCCGAAATACTCCTGCAGGGCCGCCGCCACCTCAGCCGTGTGCCAGAGGTCCACCGGCATCCGGTCCACCGGCCTCCGATCCAGTATCGCCAATACCCTCTCCTTGGGTGTCATCTCTCCTCCCTTCGCTCCCGGCCACGATCCCCGCCGGGTCGCCGGCCCCGTCACGATGACGGTTGCCCGCAACGCCGGATCAGCACCTTGTCCACCCGGTGCCGGTCCATGTCCAGAACCTCAAACACGTATCCCTGCTCCGTAAACTTCTCCCCCTCGCTCGGCACCCGCCCCAGCGCTTTGACCACAAACCCCGCGAGCGTCTGGTAATCCCTCTCCTCCTCGCGCTCGAACCGAAAATCGGGCAGGACTTCCCCCAGCGCCTCGATCTCCATCATCGCGTCAATCAGCAGCGACCCGTCATCGCGGCGGACGGCCCGTGGCTTCATCCGCTCGTCCTGCGAGGGAAAATCCCCGACGATCGCCTCCATGACGTCATGCAGCGTGAGCAGGCCCACGATCGCCCCAAATTCATCCGCGACCAGCGCGATATGCTTTCCGCTCCGCTTGAATGTCTCCAGCACCTGGATGCAGTTCTGGGTCGCCGGCACCACCAGCGGCTTGGTCATCAGGTCCGCCAGGCGGACGGGCACCCCCGCCGCGAGGTTCGCATAGATCGACTTCACCGATACGATCCCCACAACATGGTCACGGTTCCCCTCGTATACGGGAAAATGGGAGTAATTGCTCGCGACGATCTTCTGCCAGACGGTCTCGTGGTTGTCGTCGCGATTTAGCCAGGTGATCTTGGGCCGTGGCGTCATGATGTCGTGGACCGCGAGCACGTCCAACTCCAGGACGCTCTCGACCATCTCGGTCTCGGCGCGGTTCAGCGCGCCACCCCGAAGCCCCTCGCGCACCAGCACCTTGACCTCTTCCTCGGTGACCGCCGCCTCCCCTTCGATCGGCTTCCCATGAAAGATCTTCAACAGGGCATCGGTCGATGCGCTCAGGACAGCCACCGCCGGCTTCGCCAGCACCGAGAGGCGCCGCATCGGGCCCGCCGACGCCATCGCGATGCGCTCCGGCGCGATCAGCGCCAACCGCTTCGGGACGAGCTCCCCCAGCACCAGCGACAGATACGAGATGCCAAACACGACGATGGCGAAGGCCACGCCCTCCGCATAGCGGCCAAACCACGGCACATGGACCAACTGCCCGGCGATATCTTCCGCTAGGGTCGCGCCGCCAAAGGCACCCGCGAAAACCCCCATCAGCGTGATCCCGATCTGAACCGTCGACAGGAACCGATTCGGAGATCCCGCCAGCTCCAGCGCCCCCAGCGCGCGCGCGTCCCCCGCCTCTGCCAGGCTCCGCAGCCTCGACTTCCTCGCAGAAACCACCGCGATCTCGGTCATGGCGAACAGGCCGTTCGCGCCGATCAGCGCCAGAATCACGAGCACCTCTGCCAAAAGGATTGCCATCCCCGACCCTAGACCGATCCCCCGGCCCGGTCACGCTGTTTGGCGCAGCACTGAGGTTTTGCCGCATTTCGGCCGAAGGCCTTTGGAGTGCGGACCGTCCCCGGGTCGCTTTTCGTGGGCAATGGGAATTTTCGAGTCAGACCCCATGCCTCGCAGGCGGGGCACCACCGGGGCGGAAAATTTGTAGCGAAGCCGATCGCCAGAGGCGATTCCTATCCCCCGCCGAAGGGCGAAGGCCCTTCGCTACCGCCGGCGCTCTCACCCGCAGCGAAGCCCCTTCGGGCTTCGGCGCCCCACCGGGCCCCCAACGAAGGGCCCGCCGTGGCGGGCAGACTCCGGCCCTTCGCTACTAGCGAGTTACGTCGTATTTTCGAGCTAGTCCTGCCGTCCGCCCATTGGCGGGGCCGGTCTGGGGATCGCCGGCGCGATGCGGACGGGCCCGATCAGGCCCGACTCCATCGGGGGCCACCCCGAGGCATCAAATGGCTTGTAACGGATGCTCACGACATTGGCATCCTGGAACACGCGCCACGGGATCTTCTTCCGATCCATGTCCCGGATCCGGTTGGCGGCCAGATTCGTCACCTCCACGACCAGCTCGTTACCCGTCGGCTTCAGCCCCGAGACCAACACGCGATAGGGCTCCATGAACAAAGTCCCCTCCTCCCGTCCATTCACCCGCACCCGGGCGCTGTGTCGCACCCGGCCGAGATCGAGTAACCAAGGCCCCTCTCCCGGGGCATCGAACCCCGCCCGGTAAACCGCCGTGCCCCCAAAACTCTCGGTCGCCGGATCCCCCATGTCGGTCCATGATTTCAAATCCGCCATTTCCCGCGCTGGCGGAGCCTCCGGCCCGCCCAGGACGAACTCCAGCCGCCACGGCCCATGCACCGGACGCCAGGCCGCCGCCTCCGCCATGAACCAACGGGCATCGGCGATGCCCCCACTGCCTCCCACGGCGTCGAGTGTCCGCAAGATAACGGAGTGCCCCGGATCGAGCCGCACGCGATACGCGCCGCTACCCCCCGCCGCCTGCCGCGGCGCGCCAACGACGGAACCCGTCATCGGATCCATCAGCGTCGCGCACGCCCTGCCCCCGGCGGGCGTGACCCACCCGTCAAAAACATTCATCCCCTGGTTCGCAATGAAATAGTCGCGCCCACCCGCATGCCTCCGCCGAATGAAACGGATGCCCCCCACATCAGCCAGACCCTCCCTCGCGATGCCCGCCGCCCCCAGTGCCTCCTCCAATTCGCCCACGAACACCCGCCCCCCGCCCAATTTCGCCACGCGCACGGCCCCCGCCCCCGCCGGCCCAACCGACAATCCCCCGCACAATTGCCTCACCTCCTCGCGCCGGCGATCCAACTCGTGGAGCCCCGGCACGTCGCGCGGCAGCCCTCCCTCAAAGACGATGCTCGCCCCGCCCTCCGCAAGCGCCAGCAGTCGCCGCAAGGTATCAACGGGCATGTGCCTCGTCGGCGGCACAACGATCGCCCGATAGACTCCGCCAGGCACCCGGATCTCGCCTCCCCTGACCCCCGCGCTTCCCAGCTGCCGATCCGAGACGTAATCGAAACACCAGCCCCGCTCCCAGAGCCGCCGCGCCGTCGCCGATATCGCCTGCCCGTCGAACCATTCCCTGCGGTGCACCCCGCACTCTATCGGATCCAGGACGCCCGCGGCCTCCGCGGGCGTGTGCCACAGGTCGTGGATCGGCCAGTATAGCAAGATGTCGTTATCCGGCTCGCCCGATTGCAGGATTGCCTGGCACCGGCCGATATACGCATTCAGCGCGGGCGCGTCGTGCCAGATGGGATTCCGCGGATTCATCTGCGTCGAGGCATAGAACACCCAGCCGGGCCACGCCGCTTCATCCGGTGAATAGCAGCACCCGTGATAGATCACGTGGTTGACGCCGGAGACAAATAGCAGGTCCACCAGGCACTTCATCTCCTCGAGCGTCTCGCAGAAATGTTCCGCGAGCCATGTCCCGGTCTCCGCGGCGACCAGGCGGCGCCCCGCGACGTGCGCCGCCGACGAGGCAAACTTCGAGATCAGGGGGTCGCGGTCGCCCTCAGCGAATCTCGCATCGAAACCGGAGGCCAGCGGGTCGCGCTCCCCGCGCCCGAACATCTCCGTCTCCGGGATGTCCGCCAGCGCGTAAAGATCCAGCAGATTGCCGGGGGAGCCGTGCGCCTGGTTGCGGGTCCGCAAGCCCCGCGCCGCTGACCAGCGCACCCACTGCGGGAATACCTCCTCGATCATCAGATCGGATAGCGTCTCGCGATAGTCCGCCAACACGCGCGTCGCGACGTCCGGGTCGCCCCCTCCCCCGAGTTCGCACAGGTGATCCTCGATGCGATAGCCGCGCCGATTCTCAAAGGCCGCCGGCACCCCCGGCCCCCAGCCCGCATCAAATCCCTTCCCCCCATGAAAATATTCATAGGAATCGTGGTACATCGCCCGCAGTCCCCGCGCCGCGGCCGCCGGAAACCGCCGATCAAAACCCGCCAGATACGCGAGCATCGACTCCGCAGAAAATGGGTTGATCATCAGCCCCTCGCCCCCCGGGGCCGCCCGTTTGACCTTCCGGCGCGTCTGCCTCACCTCCAGGGTGTAGCCGGCCTCTCCCGCCATGTTTGTCCGCACGACGCCCGCACCCAGATTCCCCAGTTCGGGCCGGATGTCCGGTCCCCCGAAGCACCATCCCGTGCCCGTCGTCATGTCCACGCCCATTCCCAGCCGCTCCCCCTCCTCCACCGCGAACCGCACCATCTCGACCCACGCCTCGCTCAAGTACGGCAGATAACGCGCCTCGGCCCCCTTGGCCCCGTAGATCGGGATCACGTGGATGCCCCCCAGCCCACCCTCCGCATACCGGCGCAATTCCCGCGCGAGATTCCCCCGATCCACCGCGCTCCCCAGCCACCAGTTGTACGCCCACGGGCGCTGCTCCCGCCCAACCGGCGGCCACTCCGGCCCCGCGGCACCCCGGCACCCCAAGCCCAACGCGCAGGCCAACGCGACCCAAAAGCCCGCCAGCCACCGCCCGATCCTCCGCGCCTCCCTCCCAAGACAATTCGCGTCCCGCCTTAGCCGCATCGCATCCCTCCTCGTGTCTCGACCTCCGCCCATGCAAGCACCGCCAGAGATTTCCTTCAACACCCATCACCCCGGAAGCCGGATCCCATGCCGCTCGAGACGGCACCACCGTGGCGGAAAATGTGGCCGACCCCGACATCGACGTCATCGATGTCGGGGTTTCCGCGCGGGCCCTGGTGACACGGGCCAAACACCTCGGGGCGTTCGGCTACGGGAACTCTTGTCCTCCCCTGCGTCCCCGCCCGCCTGAGGCGGTTGGACTGTCCCTGCGCGAGGTTCCCAATTTCTACTCGTCAGCCGCGCGCTCGATCCGGATCACCGGCATCCGCACGGGTGTCTTGGAGCGCTGCGTGTACGATGCCGGAATCCGGGGCACTCGGAGATTCTTGATCCGCATTCCCCCTTCCCGCATTTCGGCGGCGATCCCCTCGCCCGTCGGCCGCCCCGTCATCTCATCCACCATCGCCACCCGGCCGCGAATGGCCAAGTCGATCGACACGCCCTCGGCATAATCGCCATCCGCCCGCCGCGCCAACGCCGTCACATACACCACGCCATTGGGCTTTTCGAACACCACCGGCACGATGCCATCGTCCCGTTCCAGTTCCTTCAATGTCGTCGCCCCGCCCCCCCCATCCGCCGAAACGACCTCCGCGTCGAACAGCTCCCGGAGAAATGGATACCCCTCCCGGCCCTCCATCCTCTTCAGAAAATCCTCTGCCTCCACCGCCGCCGGCCACGCGCCGCAGGCGACCATCGGCAAACCCCCGTGCGTCGTGTAATCCATCCTCCAGCGGAATTCTCCCCCCGCGCCACCCGCCTCGACCAGCCTCTCCGCCTGCGGCCCGAAATCCACCTGCGCCAGCACCTCCTCGCCATCTTTACCCGCGATCGTCAGGCGGCAGTCCCTGGCCCAATACTCCCGCCGATAGCGGACCCGCAGCTTGCCCCCACCCGCCGGAGTTACCTCGAAATCTCTCCATAGCCTACCCAGTTCCCAGCACGCCAACTTCGGTTTCCGATCGAAGGTCATCACCCCGAAATTCGTGAACCCCTTGTCCCACACCTCTTGGAGTTTCTCGGGATCCTCGCGGAGCATCCGCTCGAATTTCGCGTAATCGTAATCGTAGAGGCAATACGAGGTGCCCCCGCACGCCCCTGCGCCGATATAGCCATTCCACCGATGCGGATAATTCCACGCGTGTATCTTTTCCAGCACCGGCACGTTCTTGCCGGCGAGATTGGCCTGCGGCATGTACACGTTTGCCCCAAACTCCGTGCTCACGAAGGGGCGTCCCCCGCAGCCCTGGAACCGCATGAATTCCGCCAGCGTCGGCCACCCCCGATCCCGATCAAGATAGGTGTTGTGCAGGTATGCGTCCAAGAAATCCGGGGCCCGGTAGGTCAGCGCGCAGTTCGCGTACCCCTGCGGCAGCATGGGGTCGATGGGTTCCGCCACGTTGAAACACGCCGCCAGCGTGTAATCCAGCCGCTCGTAGGTGTTGTGACCCGTCATCCGTTCCCAGGGATCGACCCCGAAGGTCAGCTCGTTGGCATGCTGCAGGATCAGCGTCCGAGGCTCGGCCGCCGCCGCTGCCACCCGCTCGCGGTGGGCCGCCAATCGGCCGTTGAGGATGCGGAGGAACTCCTCATCGCCCTTCGCCTTTTCGATAAACTGCGCGGGCCACTCGCCCACCATGACGATCCCCATGAACCCATGGCGTTCCAATTGGTCGAGATCCCCGGACCTTATCCGGATCGTGTTCGCCCCGAGCGATTTCAGGTATGCCGAGCCATCCCCATCCATTCCCCTCGGCAACGTGCCCTTGATCAGAAACGGTTCGCCATTCAAGTAGATGCGCCCATCGCGCGTCTCCACTAGGGATGCGGGCACTTGGAATTCCTTTGCCACGACCGAGCCGTCCGCATGCGGATGGCTGATGCTCATACGCACCGAGCCAATCCTCGGACGGATCGCGATCCAGAGCGACCCATCGATCGGCCGCTCCCCGACCGTCTCGCCGGCGAACTCGACCCGGCCACTTCCCTTCAAAGGCCCGGCCTCAGACCACACCTCCAGATACAGCCGACCCCCTCCGTTGGCCGCTCGCCGGACCGACACCTCCCCCGGCGGAATTTCCGACAAGCGCACGACCGCCGCACCCCCCGATCTCGACCAGTCCCCCGGCAAAAATAGGGCGTCGTCCGGTGGCATTTCCGCGCGGTACAGCACCGGAAGCGGCAGCCGCCGCGGCAGCAACGGGCCCCGCCCGGGATCGCCCCGCCCGAGCACGGCAAACTCGTGCTCTCCCCCGAGGAATACCACCGCATCGCTTCCCACCGGAAAGTCCGCCGGCCGCCACTGACGCGTGAACTTCCCACCACGGAACACGAACACCGTCCCCTCGTCGACCATCGCCCGAAACCGTATCCCGTCCAACTGCCCTGCGGTGCCAGACGCCCACTCGATGCGCCGGTCGGTCGTCGGCCCAAAACGATCGCCATATCGCGCCTCGAAACTGTAAGGCTCCACCGACTCGAACCGCCCGTCCCGGATCTCCAGCGAGCCAGGCCACTTGCCCTCGTCACCCCAGAGGATGAACAGTTCGATCGGGCCCTCGGCGCGGGTGACTGAAAGCACCCACCATACACCCGCCGCCGCCAGAAACGCACCGATGCCAGGGGAGGCTCTCACGCCAAAAAAGATGGGATCGCGCCCCCCGTCAGGCAAACCCGATTTGCCGCTGACCTACGGGGTTCCGGGCATGGGTAGCCAAGCCCGTGAGGGCTTGGTGCGGCGACCCTGTGGCGCGCGGGGCCCAGCCGTCACCGGCTGGGCTACGGGGTTCGGGCATGGGCGGCGCAGGAGCGCCACTCTGGATTGCCACGGACGCCCCGGCCCTTGGCCCGCCCTACCAGTCGCCTCACTTCTTCTTGGCCGCTTTCTTCCCAGACCGCGGGCTCTGAAAAATTGGCTGGATCAACTCCGCATCCCAACCGCGATAGGCCTTCAGCAGTTCCTCCAACTTCTCCGGCCTCGCAGCGGCAAGATCCTCGCTTTCGCCGATATCCTTCGAAAGGTCATACAGCGCGGGTTGCCCATCCTTCGGGCACACCAGTTTCCAGCTTCCCTCCCTGACGGCGTATGTCGAACCGCCGCCCGTACGCCAAAACAGGCGTTCGTGCGGCATGCCGGGGCGCTCCCCCTTCAGGAACGGGAGAATGTTCACGCCGTCCAGCGCCTTACCCGGTTCCGGGACCCCGGCCAGCGCGATGCTCGTCGCCAACACGTCTATCGAGCAAACCGGTTGCCCATACTCGCCGGGCTGAAGCACCCCCGGCCAACTCACCAAAAAAGGCACCCGAATCCCCCCCTCGTGGACGTCTCCCTTGGCGCCACGCAGCGGCGCGTTGCTCGCCTCCGTCACGGTCACCGGCCCACCGTTATCGCTGAAGAAGAACACCAGCGTGTCCTTCTCCCTGCCCGACTCCCGCACCGCATCCATCGTCCTCCCGACGGCGTCATCCATGGCGCAGACCATCGCCCCATAGGTGCGCCGCTTCTCGCCGGCGATGCCCTTCACGCGATCGAGATAGACCTGCGGCGCCTGGAGCGGGGTGTGCGGCGCATTGAAGGCCAGATATAAGAACCACCTCTCGCCCTTGTGCCGCGAGACGAAGGCCGCCGCCTCCCGCCCGAAGGCGTCCGTGAGGTACTCCGACTCCTCGACCGGTTCCCGATTCCGGTGCAGCGGGATCTTGTACTCGGTCGCCTCCGCCTTCTCCGGCTCGCTCTTGAACAGGTTGTGCTCGAAATAATCGTGCCCGCCGCCCCGGAGGCCGAAGTACTCGTCGTATCCGCGGGCGCATGGGTGGAACTGCGGGTGGGCCCCGAGGTGCCACTTGCCGACCATCCCGGTGATGTACCCCGCCTTCTTCATCAACTGCGGCAACGTCTCCTCGGTCAACGGCAGGCCGGCCACCGTATCCTCGGGCAGCCACTTCGGGTTATTCTTATGCCCGAATCGCTGCTGGTATCGCCCCGTCATCAGCCCGGCCCGCGTCGGGCTGCAAAAAGGATGCGAGACATACCCGTCGGTGCACCGGATGCCCGACTTCGCCAGCCGGTCGAGGTGCGGCGTCGGGATATCCTTGCAGCCCTGGAAACCCACGTCCGCATAGCCAAGATCATCTGCCAAGATCACCAGGATATTCGGCCCATCGGCGGCACCACATCGAAAACCGAACAGCAGCGCGACCGCGCAACCCAATCCCATCCACATTCTCGATCGCTTCATGCGCACCATAATCTGCTCACCACGCGGGGATGGCCACAAGAATCAACCGAAGGAATCTGCCGGACAAAGGCCCGCAGATCATTTCGCGGCGCGCTCCCGTATCGCCCGATCGGTGGCCTGGACAAATCGCGGCGACGTGGCGTGCCCCATGAGCGGCTCGATCAGCATATCCTTCTTGCCGGGCCAGTTGTTGTACATCGCGTATATGCTCGTCGGCGGGCACGTCGCGTCGATCAGGCCGACGTTGAAGAGGCCCTCGGCCCTCGCGCGCGTCGCGAAGTTCATGCAATCAAAGTAACGCGCCACCTCCAGCACCTTGGGATCCGGCTTGCCATCGGCCTCGGGGACCAGTTTCGGCCAGCCTGGCACGCGATTCGCGACGCTGCCCGAATGGTCGCAGATCGCCGCCACCCCCGCCGAGATGAAGGTGACCTGCGGGTCGAGACCCGCCGCCGCGATCGATTGCCCTCCGCCCTGGCTTCCCCCGCGCACGATCAGCGCCTTCCCGTCCCACTCCGGCTGAGCCTTGAGAAACTCCAGCGCCCGCACCAGCCGGAGAAACATCCCCAGAAAATAGCACTTCTCGCGGTCATCCCGGCCCTCGTGCCGATAGCCTTTCAATTCGCCTGAGTCCAATGCCTCATAGAACGCCTTCGGCTTCCCGTTCGGAATCCCGTGCGCGTTGATGTCCATCGCGATCGCGCCGAACTCATTCGCGGCCCCGGCCGGTCCCGCCAGCACCGAGCCCCGCACGCCGGCCCCGTGCACGAATAGCATCGCGGGATGCGCACCCTTCCTCGCCCCTTTCGGGCGCGCGAAATATCCCGACACCGGCCGCGGTGGCACGCACGCGATCTGCGCGTCAAAGCACTCGACCCCCGCGACGGGTGACTCCACCGGCGTCAATTCCGCCCGCATCGGGACAGCCGCGAGCCTCTTCTTCTGCGCCGACCAGAACGCGTCGAAGTCCTCTGGCACCGGCAGGCTCGGCTTGATCGCCAAAGGATCGAAGCCCGCGCCTGCCACAGCCGAAACCGCGTTGCTCGCGCCCGGGACCGCCCGATAGAACACCTTGCACTGCAGGAATCCGGGCCCCTCTAGCGTTCCTCCCAACGACCCCGATCCATTACCGAGTCGGATCCGCCCCTGCTGGCAGGGCGGCATTCCCTCCTGGCCCATGGTGAAACTCACCTCCGCATCCTGAACCGGCTGCCCGTCTCTCTTCAGGGTAACCAGAAAATTCGCCATCTCGCCCACTTGGTAGATCGCCTCGGGCCGATCCGTCACCACGGATAGCAGCACGCCGTTGGTCGAGGCCCGGGCAACCGAAACCCAAACCAAGCCCCATGCGGCAACCGCACAGCCAAACGGGCGCATCCAACGATACAGGGACCGCATTCCTCCATCTCTCTTCATCTCATCCTCCGCCCACGCCAACCCGCATACCGGAACGTGACATCACATCCCCTTCAGATGCCTGTTGAAGAAACCGATCACCACCGGCCGGAGATCCATCTCTTTCGGCTGCAGATGGAACGTGTGGGGTGCCCCTTCGACGATCACGAGTTCATGCTCGATGCCGGCCTTCTCCAGCGCCGCCGCAAACACCCGCGACTGTTCCACATCGACGGTCTCGTCCGCCGTCCCGTGGGCGATGAGGATCGGTGGATCCCCCCTGCCGAGGTGGGCCAATGGTGACGCCAGCCGATACAACTCCGGCGCCTCGGATCGCTTCTTCCCGAGCATCGCGAGATCGCGGGTCTCCATCCAAAGGATCGGCCCATAGAGGTCCACGACGGCCTGGACCACGCAGGAATGCGCCCCATATGGGCCTTCCGGATCCAGACCCGCCTCCGGCCCCGTCACACCCACCATCGCGGCAAGATGCCCACCCGCCGATCCCCCGATGACCCCGATCTTGCCCGGATCGACACGCAACCGACCGGCGCTCGCCCGCAACCACCGCACCGCGGTCTTGCAATCATGGAGGTTCTGCGGCCAAGCCGGCGGCCCATCTTGGGTCTGGAGCCGATAATTGATGCTCATCGCCACGTAGCCGTTGGCCGCGAGATTCGTGCAGATGTTCACCTCCCGGCGGTCGCCCTTGTCGCCCTTCGCCCAGCCCCCGCCATGGATATCTACCACGGCCGGGCGCAAGGTCGTTCCACGCTCCACCGGGATATACAGGTCGGCCTTCTCGCTCCGCCCCTCCCCCAGATAAGGCACATCCCTCTCCACCAAAAAGTCACCCCCATCGGCGACGCCCGCCGCCACCCAAAGAAACATAACCCCCGCGGCCCAACCACGGATGCACACGGATGGACACCGACGGCGGCCGGTGCCGACCGCCGGAACCGATCCGCGTCCATCCGTGTCCATCCGTGGTTCCCCACCCCTACTTCCGGTAATCCCGCCAGATCCACCGCATAGCGTCCGGAAAGATCTGCGTCCCGTGCACCGAACTGTGCTGCCCCTCGCCAAAGACGAATTTGTGGTCGTACCCCTTCTCCTCCAGAGCCGCCGCCATCGCCTTGTTCGCCTCCGGCCAGCTGCCGAACTCATTCACGATGTCGTTCGCCCCATCTTGCTGGAAGATCCGGATCGGCTTCTTCGGCGAATTCCGCACGATCTCCGGGTACTTGCCCCCCCCTCGGATGTTCGTGAAGCTCCCCACCGTCGTGAAACACTTCCGGAAATAATCTGGCCGCTCCCAGCAGACCGTGAACGCGCAGATCCCGCCCGAACTGCTGCCCGCGATGCACCGTCCCGCCGGGTCGTTGGTCAGGCTATACTTCTTGGCCACCTCGGGAATGATCTCCTCGATCAGGAATTTCGCGTAGGTGTCGCTCAGGGTGTCGTATTCCACGCTGCGGTTCGCCGGCGGCGCGGGGCGACCATCGGGTCGTTTCCGCAGCGGTTCCCCCGGCTTCAGCGGTTTGTCCCCCGGCTTGATGAAGATCCCGATGGTCACCGGCATCTCCTTCTTGTGGATCAGATTGTCGAACACCGTCGGCGCGTTGTACAGGATCCCGTCCTGCGACACGTAGAGGCAGGCCTTGGTCGTGATCCGGTACTGTTTCGGCACGTACACCCAGTACTTCCGCACCGTCCCCGGATAGATCTTGCTCTTGTTCCACTCGTGCTCCGTGACCTCCCCCTTCGGCACCCCCTTGCGCTCCTCGGAATCTGGGGTCAGCTTCTTGTACGGCGCGTCGAAATCCTGCTTCTTCTCCTGCGCCAGGGCGCCCGGCGCCGAGAAAATTAATCCCATGACCATGAAAGTTCCCGCCAATCGCATCGTTCCTCCTCGCTAGATAACCATCAGTCGGTCTTCTCTTCTAACAGCCTGCCGGACTTGGTAAAGTCCGGAAGGCTGTCCCATGAACCCGACAATCCCCGCCTTCCTGCTGCTGGCCCTCTCCCCAGATACGCGAGCCCCCAGCACGCCTGACACACCAGAGCGTGGCCACCCTGCCGCGGGACGACCCCCACTCGAATTGCGCGCGGGCGAGCGCTACTTCCGGGCGGGCGGCCAACCGACCTTCCTGCTCGGCCGCAATCCCGCCGGAAGAACCGTCGCCGCATACGAGGAGCACTTCCGCTACGCCGCCGCCGCGGGCGAGCGTTTCATGCGCATCCACTTCACGCACACCCCGCCTGATGAGCCCCCCGGCGAAATCAAATTCGGCCTCCTGAAAACTTGGGACGGCATCCTCGACGCCGCAGAGTCCCATGGCCTCGCGGTGCTCCCGGTCCTGGGGCTGTGGTCCCCATGGAACGACGGCAGCAAGGATGAGACTTGGCACCTGTGGGACAAGAATCCCTTCAACGCCGCGCTCGGCGGCCCGGCAACTCGCCCCGCAGATTTGTTCGCGGACACCCCCTGCCGCCGGCTTTGGCTGAAGCGTCTCGAGACCCTCGTCCGGCGCTGGTCTCACCGCCGTGCCATCGTCGCCTGGGAGATATTCTCCGAACTGGATCTCGTCACCGGCGCCACGGAGGAAGCGGCGGTGGAATTCGCCGGGCTCGCCGCCGGGGTGATCCGCGAGTCCGATCCCTGGAGGCGCCCGGTCACCGCCTCGCAGGCCGGCGTCCTCGAATGGCCAAAGTTGCTTCGCGGCCCCACCCTGGATTTCATCCAGATCCATCCCTACGCCGACAACAGGTTCGGCGGACGCCTGGACGATCTCATCCTCTCCACCGTCCGCCAACGCCTGGAAAAGTACGGAAAACCAATCCTGATCGGCGAGTCCGGGCTCAGCTCTCGACCACCACACGGGACGCTGGATGCCGCCCCGCGCGCCGAGGTGGGCATTCGCCACGCGATCTGGGCCGCGGTCGTCAGCGGCGCCATGAACGGCCGCGCCCTGTGGTGGCAGGACGGCTACGACCAATTCGAGAGCGCCGACCTCTGCCGCCGCTATGACCGGGCCGCCGCCCCCGCGGCCGCGTTCGTCCGGGATGTCGACTTCTCCGGATTCGTCCCGATTTCTTGCGTTTTGTCCGAAAGGTTGAGGGGCTCCATGATCGGCAACGAAACCGAGATCCTGGGTTGGTTCCGCGATGCCCGGTGTGAACCGCCCGATTGGCCGATGCAGCCCACATCGGGACAAACCGTCGTCCTGGAGCTGCCGCGCGCCTCTTGGCTGGCGGATTTCTTCGACACGGCCACCGGCGAATCCACCGGCGAATGCCAGGCCATCATGGGCAATGGCCCCGCGAATATAGTCCTGCCAACATTCCGGGGCGCATTGGCG
>JAANMY010003021.1_pt1 | contig 14599 bp, 13 predicted proteins | sample 7279691 | NCBI WGS metagenome assembly JAANMY01 (sample SAMN14094543, study PRJNA606508) | bioreactor metagenome | isolation source: A lab-scale SPAN reactor treating ammonium-rich wastewater day 388 | place: Ireland: Galway | collected 2018-02-07
CCGCTGCCGTTGATGCCGCGGACGCCGCTGCCGTTGATGCCGCGGACGCCGCTGCCGTTGATGCCACGGACGCCGCTGCCGTTGATGCCACGGACACCGCTGCCGTTGATGCCGCGGACGCCGCTGCCGTTGATGCCCTTTACGCCGCTATTGCTATGGCCGCTCAGGACGCCCGCAGATGTAGCGGTTATTACCCTTGAATCGGCGGAGAAAGAAGACTCGAAGCCAGCAACCTGCACAATTTGGTTAATCTGCTCGGCCGAGATCTGTGATTCGCCTAAAGCTTGGGCCAAATCGACTTGCGTGGCACCAATTGTCGCTCTCCCCGTTTGGTCGATAGCCACTAATGGCGCCCGAATGTAAACCAGGGAGTTCCCGGGTTCGTAACGACCACCAAGGCGAACGATATTTCCAGCGACCATATTTCCGTCGGGCAGTGTGCTTCCGGTAACGGCGACATAGTCACCTGGTTTCGGAATATTCCGAGGAAAAGCCGTATTGATATCGATATCAATGGCTACGCCAAGTACATCGATCCAGGTTCGGTCAAGATGCGACTGAATGATCGCGGGACCGACAGCAAGCAAAGGCTCGCCGTCGCCGTCGGCGGATTCACCAGCTGTTTGTATTACATCGGAATTCATTGGCCCTACGGTTTGATCTGGTGGCGAAACCAGCAATGTTCCGTCGGCAGTGATTGCTAGAGCAGTAATGCCGGGTGTTGCTGCTAGAGCCGGCAGCGAAAGGGCGGCTGAAAGAAAAATCAAAAGGTGACGAAAGATGCTTTTCGTTGTGATCCGACCTGTCATATTGCGCTCGCTGCTCTTCATTGTTACGGCCAAAGTGATTGAAAGCTCAGGTTCTCGAGTTCGTGTCACTTGACTCTATGTAGTGGTAAACGCCAATGCCGGTTTGAATTGTTTCTTCTTTGCAATCGGCTGGAATCGGCTCCAGTTTGCTAAGCCAGTCATCAATCTCTTCAAGAAGGAATTGGCCACGTTCGCGGACATAGGCTTGAAGCTCCGGCAGATCAGAAACGCGGATTCCGTTATCTGCCACAACAGTTCGTTCGAGCAGCCGCTTGTCGGGATCAGTTTCATCACGATTGAAGTCAATTGTCTCTACGAACAGTCCGACTGCACGGCCAAGTCGATCCAGACTATCTGGCGTATCTGATTGGGGTAGATAGGTTCGTGTTAGAACCTTTATTCGACCGCCGTCAGTTTCTCTCACCACCCCAATTCTTAGTAACTCGCTAAGCATGGCGCCGGGGTGCATTCCTCCGGCATAACGACGAACCAACTCGGCAAAAGTACGGTCATCAACACCATCGAAGGGGACATCGAGAGGCAATCCATAGGGGCCGGTAAAATATGGGTCCGTATGCCAGCCGCCAAGAAACCCTGTGATTCGATCGAGGTTTGATGCAGTATCGATCCGCGATCTCCCCCTCTGCTCAACCAGGCGCTGAACCTCGTTTCGAGTCAGGCCGGTAAGAATTGCGATGCGGTCCTGTTTCGTGTTGTTGTCGGCCGCCTGGAAATCGCCCTCGGCGACCTCGATGTAAACGTTTTTCGCGACCTCGCTGAACTCCGCGAAAGAAACGTTGTTTCTGATCAGGATCCTTACCAGTGGCCTTAAGAGCCGCCTGTAAGCGGCCAGAATTGAAGACTTCAGGTCACTGGAGGACATTAAACATAAATTCTTTGATTACGGAAAATATTCGCAATCCATTCTCTGGTCAAGCTGTTTACGTAAGCAGAAACCGCGGCTTATCCCCATCATCTGGTAGCTAATGGATAAGGAATTTCACAAAATCAGTTCGCAACATATTGTTAAATAACATCAAACCATTGTCGGCTAATGTCAAGTCTGCGCCAGGTGTTATGTCAACCCAGTGAGGCCAAAATTTCTTGAGGGGGCGCGCGTGAGCTGTCCTGTTGGGCAGGATCGCGCAACGGCATCTGGCTTGCTTCAGGGGGCGCCGTGATCGCGGTCGAATTCGCTGAGGAGCGCTTCGGTGGCCTCGATGGCCTGGAGTTGCTGCTGATCGCGCGGGATGGTTGCTGTTGATCGGATTGAACTGAAGTTGCCGAATCCCCAGTGATCCGCGCCGGGGATTTCCAGGTAGCGTGTTGCCTCTGGTAGTCGCGTACGTGTGGCAGCAAGTTTGTTTGGCGTGCTGATGACGTCCAACGAGCCTGCGATCGACAGGACAGGCCATGGCGCACCGGACAGGTCGGAAATCAAGGTGGGGTAGGCTGCCCACAGAATCAGGCCTGAAAGATCTTCTGGGTGGCGGCTGGCGAAAATGGTTGCGGCCATGCCGCCTATGCCATGGCCTGCGAGGACCCATTTGCGTATTGCCGGATAATCGTCCATGACCCGGCGAGCGGTGTTTGGTGCGAAGAGCGCAACATTCAGCGGCATCGGCGCCAGCACCACGAAAAAGCCATCTGTCGCCAACCGGTGCAGGATCGGGCCGTATGCTGCAGGTTCAGCCTTTTCTCCCGGGTAGAAGATCATGCCGACCGCTGGATCGATGTCGCGGGGACGGAAGCTGATCCAGTCGCTACGCGACACGATAACACTGTCATCGGAATCGAGTGCGACGAGCGATTCAGGCTCGGCTGGGACGGTAACCCGCGCCCAGGCGACCATGACAATAATGCCAAGGAGCGCGGAACCAAGCAGGATGAGCGTTGTATGCTGCAGGCGGCGAAGCAAGGCTGGTACTGCCTTTTGTGCTGCGGTCATGCGGTGATTCCGGGCGCTGCGGGCCCGCGTAGCCCTACCAGGCGATGGCTTCGCCGTTGTAACGTAGAAAACGCCCTGAATCGGCCAGTGTCAGGCGGTCGACCAACGCGCGGATCGCTGCGACACTCTCTGCGACCTCGATGGTGGCACCGCCGACGTTCATGCGTGTCTTGACGTATCCCGGGCAGACCAGCGTCACGGTGACGCCACGCGGTCGCACATGGTCGGCAATCAGTGTCATGGCTTTGTTCAGCGCGGCCTTGCTGGTGGTGTACGCCAGTGCCTGCCGGCGGCTCTCGGCTATGGACCCGGTGGTACTCGACAGGCAGATCACCCTTTTCTGGACACTAGCCGCAACCAGGTCAAGGAGAGCCTCTGTCACCCTCACCGTTCCCAGGGTATTGGTGCGGAATACCTCGTCCCAGAGTTCATAATCAATCGAGCCAAAGTGCTGCCGCTCAAGGTTGGCGGCGAAGGGCAGGGTACCCATGGTTCCAGCATCGTTGAGCAGCAGGTCGATGGTCGAACCCGCCAGTCGCCGGGCCAGGTCGTTGACCTGGCCGCCTGCGGTGATCTCGAGTGGCTCGATGCGTATCGTTTCATGACCCTGGGCCAGGGCCTGGAGTGCCGGTGAAGAAGCGGGGTTGCGGCAACAGGCAATGACCTGCCAGCCCGCAGAGGCATACTGTCGTACAAACTCCAGGCCGAGACCCTGGCTGGCACCGGTGACGAGAACGGATGGCATGATCGGATTACTGCTCCCCGGCAGCTGCCCAGGTCTGGCAGGCATGCCGACCAGGCGACTGTTGCCGGGCAATGGTAACCCGCTGTCCACCATGAGCGTAGGCGGGCAGCATTCTGCAGCCGACCCCCTCTTGCATCAGGGACCTGGGACTGGATCCCGTGCGAGCCGATGCGTGGCGACAGGGCTATTGAACGATTTTCGATGAATGACTGGCCATACATTTCACGCCATATCTGGGAGACGCGCTATCGCTGGGGTGGCGAGGCGTCAATCGCGGACAGCTGGGACCGGGTCGCGCGAGCCGTGGCAGTGCCGGAGGGGAAACGCATGGACGAATGGGCCAGGCGCTTTCGGCAGCTGCTTGCGGGTTTTCGCTTCCTGCCGGGTGGCAGGATCCTTGCCGGCGCTGGCACCGATCGTGATTGCACACTTTGCAACTGCTTTGTCATGGGCGTCGTGCCGGAGGACCTGGAAGGGATATTTGATGCGCTGAAGGAGGGAGCGCTGACCCTGAAGAAGGGCGGTGGTGTGGGATACGACTTCTCGGCGCTGCCCCCGGCGGGCATCGAAACCCGCGCGACGGGTGTCATCGCTTCCGGGCCAGTCGCCATCATGCAGATCTGGGATGCGATGAGCGCTGCCATGCTGTCTTCCGGGGCGCGTCGTGGCGCCATGATGGCGACGCTGCGATGTGACCACCCCGACATCGCGCAGTTCATCGATGCCAAGCGTGACGGTGCGGCGCTACGCCAATTCAACCTGTCGGTGCAGGTGACTGACGAATTCATGCAGGCGGTAGGCTCTGGTGCGTCCTGGCCACTGGTATTTCCTGCGGCCCAGGCTCATTCGGATGCAGGGGCGGTAGTGCGACGTCGTTGGTCAGGCGGCAATGATCTGGTGGACTGTGTCGTGGTCCGGACGCTCCCGGCGCGGGAGTTGTGGGAGAGCCTGGTACGAGCCGCGTATGACTGTGCCGAGCCTGGCGTGCTGTTCGTCGACCAGATCAATCGCGAGAACAATCTGCACTACGCAGAGTACCTGACCAGCACCAATCCCTGTGGCGAGGTTCCACTGCCGCCATACGGCAGCTGCAACCTGGGTTCGCTCAATCTCACCGCCTTTGTCATCGACCCGTTCATGCCTGGCGCTCGCCTCGACAGCGAAGCGTTGGCGGATGCGGCATGCCTGGCAGTGCGCTTTCTCGATAACGTAATTGACGTCACGGCCTATCCGCTGGCCAGCCAGGCGGAATCGGCAAAGGCCAACCGCCGCATAGGCCTCGGCATTACCGGGCTGGCGGATGCCCTGGCGATGCTGGGGCAACGCTATGACAGCTGGACGGGGCGCGGAGTCGCCGAGGATATCCTGCGACGCATATGCCTGGCGGCCTATTCGGCGTCAGTCGAACTTGCGGACGAGCGCGGGGCATTCCCGGCGTTTGACCGGACCAGCTTCCTGGCGTCAGGTTTCGTCAAGAGACTGCCTGCATCATTACAGGGAGAGATTGCCCGCAAGGGCATCCGCAACAGCCACCTCATGGCTATCGCGCCTGCTGGAACGATCAGCCTGCTGGCGGGCAACGTTTCCAGTGGAATCGAACCGATCTTTTCCCTGCGGACAAGTCGCCACATGCTGGAGGCCGATGGACGGCATACAACCCATGTGATCGATGACTACGCATGGCGGTTGTGGCGCACAGGCCATCCAGGCGAGCCGAAGCCGGATGCGTTGCTGGGGTCTTCGGACATGGCCGCCATGGACCATCTGGAAATGCAGGCTGTACTTCAGCCCTGGGTGGATAGTGCCATTGCCAAGACCATCAACGTGCCCGCGGGTATGCCCTTCAGCGAGTTCCGCGACCTCTTTGCGGCGGCCTTCCGGCGCGGACTGAAGGGCTGCACCGTGTTTCGGCCCAATCCGGTGAGCGGCGCGGTCCTCAACGAGATGGCTGAGCTGGAGTTCCGGTGTTGTGGCATCGAGGGCGGGGCCGAACATGAAGCCGCGGATACCGATGTCGCTGGTACGGGGCGTCTGGGATAGGATTGGGGTTCATAGGAAGGAGCCTGCGATGACTACGAGTATCACAACGGACAAGCTGCTCGAGGATCTCCAGGTCGTGGTGCGGGACGCCGAGGCCCTGCTGCAGGCGACGGCATCACAGACCGGGGAACGGGTGGAGGGCGCGCGCGCCAGGGCGGCGGAGTCATTGCGCCAGGCCCGCCAGCGGCTGGCGGCCGCCCAGACTGATATGGCGCATGAGGTCCGCGAAGCAGCGGCGTCGACGGACGAGTATGTGCGCGAGCATCCATGGCAGGCCGTCGGCATGGCCGCTGGTGCCGGCCTGCTGATTGGCCTGTTGATCAGCCGTCGCTGAACTGCCGGCAACTGATCGGGCTGGTTGGAGCATGGACGGGCAGGCAAGGGGGCCGGTGGGGCGATTCATCGATTCGGCCAGCGCATGCCTGGCCACGATCCTCACCATCGGCCGGACCAGGCTGGAACTCCTCACGGTCGAGTTGCAGCTGGAACTGCGCCGAATTGCTGAACTGGCAGTCTGGGCGTTCATTGCTGTCTGCGCATCATCCGTGGCGCTGGTGATGGCCGGAATTGCGATCATCGCCGTGTTCTGGGATGAACATCGGGTGCTGGCCGCATCACTGGTTGCAGGTGGCTACCTTGCGGCGGCGCTTGCGGCTGTAGTCGTGCTGCGGGTGAAGCTCCGGCGCAAGCCGCCGATGCTCCAGGGGACCCTGGCTGAACTGGCACGTGACAGCGAACGCCTGGGAAGGAAGGACTCTTGAGCTCGGCGACGGCAGATCTGGAAGCAAGGCAGGCGGTGCTCCTCGCGCGCTGCGCCAGAGAGCGGGAACTGGCGGCGCTCGAATTCGACGGGATCGCTGCCGGGGCGCGCTCCTGCGATGCTGGCCTGGCGAAGCTGCGGCGCTGGCTACAGGGTCCAGCCCTGCTGGGTGCCGGAATCGCCCTTGCCTGGGGGCTCAGGCGGACAGCGGGGGCAGGCAACCTTTCTGCCGCGCTTGGGCTGATTGGCATCGCGATGCGGCTGCGAGGCCTGGTCAAGCTGGCCGACCCGCCAGCCAGGATCCCGGAGGATTGACGGTGGCGCTGGATCGAATCCGCGTGGCCGCTGCGGTCGAGGTGGCCGAAGGCAGTCTGCTGGCGGTCCAGGCCGCGGGGAAGAAACTGCTCCTGTCGAGGGTCAATGGGCGTGCCCATGCCGTGATCGATCGGTGCCCGCACATGGGGATGTCCATGGCCAAGGGCACGGTGGAGGGAGGCGTGGTGACCTGCCCCTGGCACAACTCACGCTTTGATTTCTGCACTGGGAGCAACATGGACTGGGCCAGTGCATTTCTCGGCGTGTCGATGCCGAAATGGACGCACAAGGCCATCGCCATGGGGAAGGCACCAGCGCCACTGACGGTGGTGCCGGTGGAGGAGAGCGACGGGCAGGTATACGTTCGGCTCTGATCCTCGCTGCAGGGCACATACAGGCCTTTCAACGGGGCAGGCTGGCAGTCGGGTTCAGATGATGCTGTCGCGCCTGAGCGCCTCGATTTCGGCGGTACCGTAGCCCAGGAGCTCGCCGAAGATTTCCTGGTTGTGGGCGCCGATCTCGGGTCCCGGCCACTCGGTGCGGCCCGGCGTGTCGCTGAGGAATGGCACCATTGCCGGAATGGTCATGGTTTCGCCACGGACCTCGACCTGCTCGAACAGGCCGCGTGCCTTGAAGTGTTCGTCATTCATCATGTCGACGACGCTATAGATCGGCCCGGCCGGAACATCCACGCGATCGAGGACCGCCAGTACATCGCCGGAGGCCAGGGTACTGGTCCAGGCGGAGATGGCGGTATCGAGCTCCTTTTCGTGACGGACCCGGCCGGCGTTGTCGGCCATGCGGGGATCGTTGGCCAGGTCCGCGCGCCCGATGGCGCTCATCAGGCGCTTGTAAATCGAATCACCATTGCCGCCGATGATGACGAAACGACCATCCTTGCAGCGGTAGGTATTGGTGGGAACGATGCCGGTCAGCGTCGATCCGGAGGGTTCGCGGACCACGCCGGCCCCCGAGTACTCGGGCACGATACCCTCCATCATGTTGAACACCGCTTCGTAGATCGCCGTGTCAATCACCTGGCCGCGGTTGCCGGCACCCTTGAGCCGATGGACGCAGGCGAGGAGGATGCCGATGACGCTGTGAACGGCCGCCAGGGTGTCGCCCAGGCTGAGGTTTGGACGAACCGGGGCCTGGCCGGGGAAGCCATTGACGTAACGGAAGCCGCCCACGCCTTCGCACACCGACGCGAAGCCGGTACGCGACGCATAAGGGCCGGTCTGGCCGTAGCCGGAGATCCTGGCGTAAATCAGTTCCGGGTGGCTCTTGCGCAGGTCGTCCGGGCCGAGTCCCCACTTCTCCATGGTTCCCGGGCGAAAGTTCTCCACCAGGATGTCGGACTTTGCCGCGAGCTGCCGGACGAGTTCACGGCCTCTCTCGGTGCGTAGGTTGACCGTGATGCATTTTTTGTTGCGGCCCAGGCTGTGCCACCAGAGGGAAACGCCGTCCTTCATGACCCGCCAGGTGCGGATCGGGTCGCCGGTCCCGGGGGGCTCGATCTTGATGACTTCCGCGCCGAAATAGCCAAGGATGCTGGTGGTAAAAGGGCCGGCCAGCAGCTGGCCCAGCTCCAGTACGCGGAAACCTTCCAGCGGGCCTTTGGTCTTGCTGTCGCTCATGGCTGCGGCAGTCTAGCGGACGCGCCGGGCGAGCCCAAGTCCATTGGACCGCATTTTTCCGTCAGTCTGGGCAGGCTTCGCCAATGAAATGGTAGGCGAGGAAGCGGGGGCCTTCGATATAAGTCCGCTCGATGGACGTGAACCTGAAGCCGGCCGCTTCGATGGCCGCATCGATGCTGCGGTTTGGGTTGCAGCCGGCGACCAGGCGCAGGACCGGAGCCAGCCGGTCCTGCCGCTCGGCGATCGCCGGATCGGGCGAACGACCATGCTCGAGGAACAGCAGGCGCCCGGCCGGCTTCAGGACGCGGCGGGCTTCTGCCAGTCCGGCCGCAAGGTCTGGGATCGAGCACAGCGTCCAGGTGCTGACGACTGTGTCCACACTGGCGCTTTCCAGTGGGATGGCTTCCGCTCCGCCGCCGAGCAGGGATACCGGAAATGGCATCGCGGCAGCCATTGTGGCCGCCTGGTCGCGCAGGCTGTCGGATGGATCAAGCGCGAACAGGTGGGTCACGGCCGGTGTATAGAACGGCAGGTTGAGGCCGGCACCGACGCCGATCTCCAGCACGCGTCCCGCCGCCCTTGCGGGTGTGCGGGGGCGGTAGCCGGACATGACGCGATTGCGCATGCCACGGTCGATCAGCCAGGGCAGGACGCGGTTCTGGTACACGCCCATGACTGTACTCAGCGGCGGCTCAGGCCCGGTGCGCTGGCCGATGGCTGGTGCCGGGCAGCGCCGTGCGGCGCGTCATGAGCCGCGACCTTTCCGGTCTATGGCATCGGCGACCATTTCCAGGAAGCTGATCTCATCGGACACGCGTCCGAGTTCATGAACGTCCACGGTATAGCCGTAACGGTCCGCATACCTCTTGTACAGCGGCCGCCGGTGCTTGACCAGTTCGGGGAATATCCACTGCACGAATCGGTCGGGCTCAATCTGCTCGGGCGCCGACAGACCCTCGCGCTGCAGGTACTCGACCAGGCGCCGATCGAAGAAATCCCTGCTGTAGTAGAGGGGCTTCGGGTTTGCGATGGCACGCCGGATCAGTTCCTGCTCCATTTCCTCGCCGGCACGCAGATACAGGATCACCGTATGGTCGGCGAGGGTGTTCCACATTCCGGCGTCGTCGATTTCGCAGATGCTGCCGCCTGCGTCGTTCAGGAAATGGTCGTAACCATAGATGTCGTGCGCCTTCTGGATAAACCTGGCGACGTCGTTCATGGCGTCTCGCTCGGCATCGCGATGCAGGTTCTGGCGGCGGCGGAACTCCTGCAGCGTCAGCCCTTCGGCCTCGGCCCGGCCGACCTTGCCCAGGAAGGTCGAAATGGGCTCGAGGTTGTGCACCGAGATGTTGCTGGCAATGTAAATCGAATCGTTGCGCAGCAGTTTCCGCAGGAAACCGACCTGCATCGCCTGCTGTTTGATGTTGTCGAGGATGTGCTCCTCGAGGTACTTGGTGCCGATCCGGTAATCGCCGGAGTAATGGAACCAGTGGCTCTTGGGCAGCGTATTGGCGAGCGTGGTCTTGCCGACGCCGGACATGCCGAGCAGGGTGATGGCCTTGCGCGGCCATGCCAGGAACTGTTCGCGGGTCATCAGCATGACGGGTTTGGCCCCTTGGCCGGCATTGGCAATCGACGCGACATTCAGTCAACCAGAAAAATGATTATTAAACAATAGAATACATTAATTATTTTAGAAATAAGATTATTTCTGGGGCTGACTCTAGAGCCCTGCCAGACGCCGGTGAAGGTCCAATGCTTCCGTGCTTGGCCGCAGTTCCGGGCTCTCCGGGAACCGCAGGGGCCGGCCGGCGAGCAACTTGTAGCTGCTTTCGAGCAGGTCATCGGCCATGACCGCGGTCATGGTGCGCGTATCCACGGCCAGTTTACCGAGGTCGAACAGCGTGTGCAGGTCCGATCGCAGCAGCAGTCCATTCGAAGGTTCGTGGGTGAACTTGCCGCGGTACGGGAGAATATAGGCAGCCTCCAGTGCGTCCAGTGCATTGGAGTTCGTGAGCGCGCAGCGGTACTCATATGCCGCCAGCAACTGCTGGCGGAAGGCCGGGTGACCCCTGCGGCGCAGGATGTTCTCGATGACCTGGTTGCGGCCTGACTTGCCGCTGTCCGGGTCGAAAGCCTGCAGCCGCGCCAGCTCCCGTTCGGACAGCTGGATCATGCCGCTGATGTCCAGCATCGGTCCACCAGCACTGTTCGTCAGCAGGCGCTGCCGGACGAAGCGCTCGACCGAGCCATAGTCCATTTCCATTCGCTTGACGACGGCGTCGTCGACCCGCTCGAACTCGCCGAAGTTCTGCGGCAGGTAGTCGGCAAGGGCGGCATAGGGTTGCCCGAGCGGGATGGGTTCGCTGATGAAGAAAAGGTACTGCCTCAGATCCTCCGCGGGCACGTCCTCGCCCCAGATGGCGCGGGCCGCCCGCTCGTTCTGGTAGCGGCCGAGTACCCTGGAATAATGCCGGTAGGCACCCTTGTGTCCCATGAGCAGGAAGTCGCCCTTGCCCATCAGGAACCAGTTCTCGATGTGGGCCTCCTGCGGTGGCAGGCCCCAGGCGAAAAAGCCGTGCCCGTGCCGTTCGATCTCGATCAGTTCCGGGTAGGTCGAGTCGCTGAAGTTGCGGATGACGGTCTGGCGGTCGACCGGATGGACCACCGACTTTTCGGCATCGTTGCGGTCCTGCGGGCTGTCGCCGCCTGCCACGAAGATCCTGGGCATTTGCAGTCTTGTTCTGGTGCCGGATTCCCGGCCACTAGTCTGGCAGGAATCGGCGGGTTTGCAACGCTTTGCGCGTGTTACCGCAGCGGCGAACCGGTTATCATTACGCGCTTTGTGCGGAGCAGTGGATGCGCCCTCCGGCGCCAGGCCGGAATGCAAGCGGGATGATCGACATGGCTGACAACAGGTGGCTGGTTCACAAGTTTGGCGGCAGCAGCGTCGCTGATGCCGATTGCTTCCGGCGGGTGGCCGATATCCTGCTGGCCGAAAAGGCGCCACGCCAGGCAGTCGTCGTTTCGGCCATGGCAAAGATGACCGATGCACTGCTGTCACTGGTAGCCGGTGCCGAGAAGGCGCCGGATACCATCGCTCCCGGGCTGGATGCTCTGGCGACGCGTTACCGGACCGCCGTGCAGGCCTTGCTGCCGCAGGCTGCTCAGGCACCGCTGCTCGGCGCCTTCGATGCAGATATTGCGGATGCCCGCGATGTGCTGCACGCCATTTCACTGGTGCGCTCGGCGGCAGATCGCAGCCGTGACCTGATTTCTGGTTTCGGTGAGCTCTGGTCATCCCGGTTGCTGGCGGCCTACCTGGCCGAACGTTGCCGCCAGTCGGGAGCCAGTCGCCCGGTCCGGTGGATCGACGCCCGGCAGGTCATCGTGATCGAGCATGGTGACCTGGGACCTGCGGTCCAGTGGGAGGACTCACGGCAGCGCGCACGCCGCTGGCTGGGCGAGATGTCGGAGGGCATCGCCGTGGTGACCGGCTTCATCGCCTCGGACAAGGCTGGCCTTTACAGCACGCTCGGTCGCAATGGCAGCGATTTTTCGGCCTCGATCATCGGTGCGCTGGTCGAGGCGCGCGAGATCATCATCTGGACCGACGTCGACGGCGTGATGAGCGCGGATCCGAATCGCGTGCCCGAAGCAGCCATCATCCGCGACCTGTCATACAACGAGGCAATGGAGCTTGCGTACTTTGGCGCCAAGGTGATTCACCCGCAGACCATGGCCCCGGCGGTCCAGCGCTCGATTCCGATCTTCATCCGGAACACCTTCAACCCGGCAGCGCCCGGGTCGCGGATCGGTCCGGCCAGTGGCGCCAGCCAGGAGCAGATCAAGGGCGTCACGTCGGTGGATGATGTTGCGCTGGTCAATCTGGAGGGGACCGGGATGATCGGCGTGCCTGGGACGGCCGACCGGTTGTTCGGCGCGCTGCGCAGTGCCGGCATCTCCGTCATCCTGATATCCCAGGCCAGTTCCGAGCATTCCATCTGCTTTGCGGTGCCGTCCCGGAATGCGGTGCGGGTCGCGGATGTGGTGCGCAGGGCTTTCACGCTGGAGCTGCAGCAGGGCCAGATCCAGAGCGTCGACGTGAAGACGGACTGCAGCATCATTGCTGTGGTCGGTGATGGCATGGCCGGCCTGCCGGGCGTTGCCGCCAAGTTTTTTGGCACGCTCGGCAATGCCGGGATCAGCGTCCGTGCCATTGCCCAGGGTTCCTCGGAGCGCAATATCTCCGCCGTCATCGACAAGCGCGATGCGACGCGCGCACTGCGCGCAGCCCACTCGGGCTTCTACCTCTCGGCCAAGACCGTGTCCATTGGCCTGGTCGGGCCGGGAAATGTCGGTGCGACCCTGCTCGACCAGATGGCCGAGCAGGCCGAGCATCTACGCCGGGAATTCGGCCTTGACCTGCGCGTGCGCGCCATTGCTACCTCGGGCCGCATGCTCCTGGCGGACCGCGCCATCGACCTCAGGCAGTGGCGGGCAGAACTGGAACGAAGCACCGAACCGCTGGACTGGGGACGCTTCGCGCGCCATGTCCAGGCAGACCACATCCCGCACGCAGCGATGGTGGACTGCAGCGCCAGCCAGGAAGTGGCCAACCGCTACCTGGACTGGTTCCGTGCCGGCATCCATGTGGTTACGCCCAACAAGAAGGCTCATAGCGGCACGCTTGCCAGCTACGATGCCCTTCTGGAAGAGTGCCGGCGCCACAAAACCCACTTCCTGTATGAGACCACCGTGGGTGCGGCGCTGCCGGTCGTTGGCACGCTGCGCGACCTGATACAGACAGGCGACGAGATCCTCAGCATCGAGGGAATCCTGTCCGGGACACTGGCATATCTGTTCAACGTCTTTGACGGTAAGCGGCCGTTCTCGGCAATCGTCCGCGAAGCACGCGACAAGGGATATACGGAACCGGATCCGCGCGATGACCTTTCCGGCATGGATTTCGCCCGCAAGCTGATCATCCTCGGCCGCGAGATGGGACAGCGGCTGGAAATCAAGGATATCGCGGTGGAAACCCTGGTACCGCCGGGGATGTCGGGGCTGACGATAGAGCAGTTCCTCGATGAACTGCCCAGGCACGACGCCGCTATGCTTGCACGCCTGCAGGCTGCCCAGCGCGAGGGAAGGGTGCTGCGCTATGTCGGGCGCCTGAGCCGCAAGGACGGCGCGACGGTGCGGCTCGAGGCCCTGGCGGCCGATCATCCATTCGCACACATGAACCTGACCGACAATATCGTGCGCTATGAGTCGCGTCGCTACAGCGCCAACCCACTGGTGGTCCAGGGTCCAGGCGCGGGGCCGGCGGTGACCGCTGCCGGGGTCTTTGCCGATCTGCTGCGCCTGGCCTCGTACCTCGGGCCGGCACGCTAGCGAGCGCCCATGGAATACCGGAGCACACGCGGCGGGCCGCCGGTGACTGTCGAGCAGGCCATCATGAGCGGCACCGCCGCAGATGGCGGGCTGTATGTACCCAGTGCCCTGCCGGCGCTGTCGGTTGCGGACTTCGCCGGCTGCGAGTCCTTTGCGGAGGTGGCTGCCCGATTCCTGCAGCCGTTCCTTGCGGCGTCGAGCCTCGAAGGGCCGCTGGCGGCCATCTGCCGCGAAGCGCTGGATTTTCCGATTCCGGTGCGTCCGGTCGAGTCCGGCCTCTCTGTCCTCGAGCTCTTCCATGGTCCTACCGCGGCCTTCAAGGATGTCGGGGCGCGGTTCCTGGCCGCTGCCATGTCCCGCATCCTGCAGGGCGGCCGTCATGGACGGCCACCGGTCACCATCCTGGTGGCCACCTCCGGGGATACCGGGGGTGCCGTGGCTGCTGCATTCCATGGCCGGCCGGGACTGCGGGTCGTCGTGCTGTTTCCGGAGGGCCGTGTCTCGCCGCGGCAGCAGCACCAGCTGACCTGCTGGGGTGGCAATGTCACGTCGCTGGCGGTCAGGGGAGAGTTCGACGACTGCCAGCGGCTCGTCAAAGCGGCATTTGCCAACGCTGCGCTGGCGCGGTCGCATAGCCTGTGTTCGGCAAACAGCATCAACGTTGGGCGGCTGCTGCCGCAGGCGGCGTACTACGCCAGGACGAGCCTGGACCACTTCCGGCAGACCGGGCAACGCACCAGTTTCGTGATCCCGACCGGCAACCTCGGCAATGCCTTTGCCTGCGTCTGGGCCCGCCATGTCGGGCTGCCGATCGACCGCATCGTGCTGGCGACGAACGCCAACACGACGGTCGAGGATTATCTGGCCACCGGACAGTGGTTGCCGCGGCCTACGGTTGCAACGCTTGCTTCGGCTATGGATGTAGGCAACCCGAGCAACATGGAACGC
>JAANMY010003030.1_pt1 | contig 14586 bp, 13 predicted proteins | sample 7279691 | NCBI WGS metagenome assembly JAANMY01 (sample SAMN14094543, study PRJNA606508) | bioreactor metagenome | isolation source: A lab-scale SPAN reactor treating ammonium-rich wastewater day 388 | place: Ireland: Galway | collected 2018-02-07
CGGTTGAGTAAACTGTCCCCGAATTCGCTCCCAGCACCGACTGACACATTTGGGGTGCGGGTCACTACATAAGCGGGGCCAGACCCTATACTCGGCCGCATGCCCAGGCGCGCGGAGACCCGGGTTCCATGAGCGACCTCGTCCTGCTGATCGTGTTCATTGCGCTGGGCGCGGTGGTGCTGGGCTCCAGCCGCTTCCGCGGGCTGCGGCTGGCTTCGCGGCTATTGTCGCTCACTGGCTTCCTGTTCTTCAGCATCGTCACCCTGGCCTGCGTCTATGGCATGTTCGCCCTCGGCGACAAGGGTGCCGGGGTACTGCTGTTCATCGCGGTGCCGAGTGGTGTGATCGCGGCCCTGTTCTTCTTCGCGCTGAAGTCATCGTGGGGCACCGAGGCCTTCGCCAGGTTGCCGCCCGGGGAGCAGCTGGAGCAGACGCGTTCCGGGGTCGATGCGGACATCGTCCGGCTGGAGCGGGAGATCGCCGCGGCGACTGCAAAGCTGGACCGTTTATGGGTGCCGTCGTCAACGAGGGAGCGGCTACGCAGGGAAGTCACCAGCAACCGCCGGAAGCTGGAGGAACTGCGCAAGCTGCAGGCGGCGATGAAGGAGCGGGGCTGGCCGGATGGCCGGACGGCGGAGTCGTCCGGACACTGAACTGCGGCGTCGGGTGCCTGTGCAATACTGGCAGGCGGGGTCTTGATTGTCTGGGAGTCAGCTATGGGGCTGGTAATCATCGTGCTGATCGTGGCCGTCGTGATCTTCCTGATCATGATCTACAACCGGCTGGTGACGATGCGCAATGCGGCCAGGAATGCCTTTGCGCAGATCGACGTGCAGCTGACCCGTCGCCATGACCTGGTGCCCAACCTGGTCGAGGTCGCCAGGGGCTACCTGCAACATGAACGCAGCACCCTGGAGGCGGTCATCCAGGCCCGCAACCAGGCGGTGTCGGGGCTGAAGGCGGCGGCAGCAAACCCCGGCAGCGTCGAGGCGATGGCGGTGCTCGCGGGTGCCGAAAATCAGCTGACCGGTGCGCTCGGGCGGCTGTTCGCGCTTGCCGAGGCCTACCCCGACCTCAAGGCCAACCAGACGATGATGCAGCTGTCCGAGGAGCTGACCTCCACGGAGAACAAGGTCGCCTTCGCGCGCCAGGCCTTCAACGATGCGGTGATGGGCTACAACAACACGCGCGAAGTGTTCCCGAACAACTTCATCGCCGCCAATTTTGACTTCCTGCCGATGCAGCTGCTGGAGATCGAGGACAGCGCGAAGCGCGAGGCGCCCCGGGTCAGCTTCGGCTGACGCACAGAGCGGGCATCCCGGCCGGCATGGACTTCTGGGCCCGCCAGGCCGATGCACGCCGGCGCAGCCGCTGGCTGCTGCTGCTGTTTACCGCCGCCGTGCTGGCGGTGCTGGTCGCCGTCAACTTCGTGGTACTCGTCGTCCTGGGCCTGTTCGATGCCGGCGAGGCGGCGGCAGGCGGCACCTGGCTCACGCGCCATCCGGTTGCGGTGACCATCACCACGCTCATCGTGCTGGCCATCACTGGCATCACCAGCCTCTACAAGTCCATCAAGCTCGGCGCCGGGGGCGGCGTCGTTGCGCGGGAACTGGGCGGGATGCGCGTGCAGGCGGACACCACCGACCCGGATGAACGACGCCTGCTCAACATCGTCGAGGAGATGGCGATCGCCGCCGGCCTGCCAGTGCCTGCAGTCTATGTGCTCGGGGAGGAGCAGGGCATCAATGCCTTTGCCGCCGGCCATACGGCGGCGGACGCGGCGATCGCCGTGACCCGCGGCGCCCTGCAGCACCTGAACCGCACCGAGCTGCAGGGAGTGATCGGCCACGAGTTCAGCCACATCCTCAATGGCGACATGCGCCTCAACATCCGGCTTATTGGCCTGCTGTCGGGGCTGCTGGTGATAGCCATCGGCGGTCGCATGCTGTACCAGCTGGGCTCTGGCAGCGGTAGCCGGCGCCGCGGCGATGGGTCGCTGGCCCTGGCTGGCCTGGCGCTGATGGGCATCGGCCACATCGGCGTCTTCTTCGGCCGGCTAATCCAGGCCGCGGTTTCCCGCCAGCGCGAGTTCCTGGCTGATGCGGCCGCCGTACAGTTCACGCGCGATCCAGCAGGGCTGCGCGACGCGCTGATCAAGATCGGCAGCGTGGAGAGCTCGCGCCTCAGCAGCCCACGCAGTGCGGAAGTGGCGCATATGCTGTTCGCGCCGGGCCTGACTCGCTGGATGGCCACTCATCCGCCACTGGCCGAGCGTATTCGTGCGCTCGATGCCTCGTTCGATCCAGCCACGGTCGCAGACCTGCGTCTGGAAGTCCGGCCGCAGCCGCTGGGCATCGTGCGGGTGCTGGAGGAGGATGGCATGGCGAAGTCGCTGGCAGCAGAACCGCCTCTGGACCAGCAGGCCATCGCGCTGAACCCCGGCAGCCTGCCGGCCCGGGTGGGCAATCCGCGGGCGGCCGACATCACCCGCGCCGGTGAGCTGCAGGCGCTGTTGCCGGGTGTGGCGCTGGCTGGTGACGCAGCCGCCGCGCAGGCAACGGCCCTGCTGCTGGCGCTGGTGCTCGATACCAGCGCTGAGGTACGCGCCGTGCAGCTGGAGAAGATCCGCATCGTCTTCGGCAGCGCGCTGGATGCGCAGCTGCAGGCCCAGATGCAGGTTCTGAACGCGGTGCCGGTCGAAGGGCGTCTGGCACTGCTCGGGCGCATCGTGCCGACGCTGCGACGCTTACCGCCGGCCACGCGCGGGAAGATCCTCGATACCCTCGGGGCGCTCGCCCGCACTGATGGGGTGATCAGCGTCTTCGAGTACACGCTCGGCACCCTGGCCGGTATCTATATCGACGAAACCCTGGCCCCACGCCGGGTGAGCCACGCCATCCGGCTGGCCGCCGCTACGGTCGAACTGCAGATCCTGCTTTCGACGCTCGCGACCCAGGGCCATGGCACCGCGCAGGACGCCGAGCAGGCCTACGCCCGCGGCATCGCCTGCCTCGGGCTAAAGCGTCCACCGCCGTTTCGCCCGCGCCCAGGCTGGGCAGCGGCTCTGGACCGGGCCCTGCGTTGCCTCGACGGCCTGGCTCCCATGGACAAGGCCCGCGTCGTCGAGGCACTCGGCGCCACCATCGTCCACGACGGCCGTGTCAGCCTCGCCGAAGCCGAGTTGCTGCGCGCCATCTGCGCGGCATTGCACTGCCCCCTGCCGCCGCTGCGTGAAAAAGGTGTCTGAAAAAGGTGTCAGACTTATTTATGAAATGGTGTCAGACATATTTTCTCCGCTGATGGAGAAAATATGTCTGACACCATTTCATAAATAAGTCTGACACCTTTTTCTCAGACACCTTTTTCTCAGTCCCCAGCGTGCAGCTGCATCACGATGATGCGGTGGCCGTCGTAGTCGGTGACCGGGAACTCGCGGCGCGCGGGATTCGTCAGTTCGAGGATCCTGCCGACCTCGAGCTTCGGGGTCGCGGCGAGCGCCTTCTCGTGTACGGCTTCGATGCGCTTCTGCACTTCGACGATCAGCACGCTCTCGTAGGGCTTCGCCCGCGGCGGCAGCGGCACGCCCTTCACCTCGGTCATGCCTATGGCGCCGAAGCGCCCGTCGGGTGTCGCGAGGAAGGCAATGCGGACCTGCGCCTCGGCGGGGATGCCGAAGAACTCGTACATGAAGTTGCCGGGATTCACCGGCAGCGCGCGATCGACCCTGAAACCGAGGATGTCGCGGTAGAGCGTGAGTGCGCGGTCGATGTCCGCGACCACGAGGTTGGAGCGGTGCACATAAGGATCGACACTCGCCGGATGGCCGGCGACCGGGGGCCGTTTGGTCTCGATAGCGGTCTGCGCCAGCGTGGTGGTCGCTGCGAGGAGGGCGAGCAGCGTGGCGAGATGGCGGATGGATGTTGCTGGCGTTTTCACTATGGTCTCCCGGCTTGCAGGTAAGAGGCGATGACCCGGTAGAAGATGTCCATCTCGCCGCGGTCGAGGTCGGTGATCCGCGACTCGAAGGGTGCACCGGCGAGCCGGCCGGCGACCTGCTCGCCCGGCGTGCCGCGGGCGAGTTCATCGCGCACCGCAGCGATCATGGTCTCCCAGAACTCGCGTCGCTCGCTGACGGCGCTGATCGGGCCGGCGGCCGGTTGCAGGAACGGCTTGCCGTCGGCGCTGCGCCCCAGGGAGATATGGCCGCCGACCACCCGGGTCACGCCATTGTCCGCGGCGAGCTTCTCGACGGCCTTCAGGTACGGCACCATGTTGTGCAGGTAGGTGTCCGGCACGTTCGGGTTGAACTCCTTCATCCAGCCCTGCGGCGGATTGGCGATGTCGACGATGAAGATGACGTTCGCCGGCCGGGCCAGCATCACCGACAGGCAGTTGCTGTGGCTCGGGCCGAACCAGAACAGCTCCAGCGAGGCATTGCCGACATCGATCCGGTAATGGTCCCGGAACAGGATGTCCGGCGGCACGAGGTCGGCATGCGGCGTGTCGCGGATATTGTCGCGGCAGTTCTCCTGGGCGACGAACTTCGCGCCGGCCTGCTTGAAGATCGTGCCGCCGACGGCATGGTCCCAGTGCGAATGGGAGTAGGCGACGAATTTCACTGGCAGGTCGGTGACTTTCGCGATCTCCTCCTTCAGGGCCGCGGCGGCGACGCTGCTCAGCGGATCGGTGGCGATGACGCCCTGGTCGCCGACCACGAAGATGTCGCGGTAGGGGCCGTAGCGGAAGGCGTAGAGGCCATCGCCGAGTGCATCGGTCTGGAACTTTGGCCCCAGGCCGGCCGGCTGTGCCGCCGCGAGGGAGGCAACGAGGAGGGCCGCGAACGCGAGCAGGATCTTCATGGTCATCGTCCCGTCGTATAGCGCGAGGCGACCCGGCGCACCAGGATCTCCATGCTGCGCTCGCTGTAGCGCGGATACTGCTGGTAGGGCGCGAGGTCGATCTTCCTGATGATGGCACGCGGCGGCACGCCCGCATCGAGCTGCGCCTTCACGTCGCCGAACAGCCGCTCCCAGAATTCGCGCTGGCCGTGCAGGGCGGCGATCGGTCCGGTCGCGGGTTGCAGGAACGGCTTGCCGTCCGCTCCGCTGCCGATGGAGATGTAGCCGCCGACCAGCGTCTGGATACCCTCGCGTGCCGCCAGGTCCTCCGCGGCCCTGAAGAACGGCAGGAAGTTCCAGAGCTGGTAGTCGGGCACCGTCGGGTTCCAGGGAATGCTCGCCTGCGGCGGGTTCACCAGGCCCACGATCATCATCAGCTTCGCCGGCTGCGCGACCATCACCGAGAGGCAGGTGTCGAGGCTGGGGCCGAAGTAATGCAGCTCCAGCGTCTGGTTGCCGACCTTGACCTGGTAGTGGTCCCGGTAGGTGATGTCGGGCGGCACGACCAGCGGGTTCGGCGTCTCCTTCAGGTTCTGCGCGCAGCGCTCCTGGGAGACGAACTTCGCGCCCTCGTCGCGGAAGATGCCACCGCCGGCGATGCGGTCCCAGTGCGAGTGCGAATACACGACGTAGCGCACCGGCTGGTCGGTGACCCTGGCGATCTCCCGGCGCATGGCGGCGGCGAACGTCGGGCTCACCGGATCGGTCACGATGACGCCCCGGTCGCCGACCAGGAACAGGCTGCGGTATGCGCCCTGGCGGAAGGCGTAGGTGCCATCCGCCAGACGCTCGGTCTGCTGGGGCTGGATGAATGACGGCAGGGCCTGGGCGAGCGCTGCGCCTGACAGGCAGGCGAGGAGACCTGCCAGCGCCAGGCGCCCGAAGGTCCGGCGGCGGGATGGGAGCGGGGAGCTTATGTCCATCGCCGTGACTATACCCGGGACGGTTAGACCAGTTCCATGTCTGTGTGGCCCGCAGTTGACGAGCCGCGTGGAAGCAGAGGCGTCGCGGCGCTATTGTCGAAGCCGATGGCCAGCTCATAACACTTCAAAGAACGGCTGCCTGTCCCGCCAACCGCAGTCTCCACCTGGCCAGGGAGATGCCCATGAATCGTCGCATGCGTCGATCGCTCTGGCTGTGGTCCGCGGTGTTCCTTGCAGTGCTCGTCGGTGGCTGCGGCTCCGACGATGGAGGCCCGCCGCCAGCGGTGACGACGGGTACCGGCGTCGTGTCCGCGCTGGTGACCAGCGCGGGCGGCTCGCTCGAGCTGACCACCTCCCGCAACGCGCGGCTGATGCTGACGATCCCGGCCGATGCACTGCTGGTGCCGATCACGGTGACGCTCGAGGAAACCACGGCGACGGCCGGCGCGGTGGCGACTTTCACCATCGAGCCCGCCGGGACCATGCTCAACGCGCCAGCCACGGTCACCATCACCCTTCCGGCCGGGCTGGATCCGGGCGCTGCGCTGGGTGCATGGTTTGGCGCACCGGAGAACCACACCGCGATGCCGGGCGGCTATGACGCCGGCGCGCATAGCTACACGTTCCAGACCTGGTTCCTCGGCTTTGCGACCGTCAACGCGGTACACAAGGCGGCCGCAGCCGGCGCGGTCAACCCCGCCGCAGATCCGCCCTCGGGCAGCGACTTCATCAATGCCGGCGCCCTGAGCTGCGACATCGAGCTGACCAGCCTCGGCGAGCGCATCGAGCGCGCGCGGCTGTTCTCGTTCTCGGCGGACTCGGTCAGCCAGCTGATCTCGCAGTTCGAGGTTACCCGCAGCCTGTGCGAAACACAGAACAACGACGACTACAGGGCACAGGCCGAGTTGCTCAGGACCATGTCCTGCAACGAGTTCAAGGCGGCGACGCTGCGCGCCCAGGTCATGGTCGGCGCCACGTCGGCGGACGAGCTGGCCGAGCAACTGAAGCCGGTGATCGGCACGGCGGCGCTGCTGTCCGCGACCGGTGCGGCCTGCAGCGATGCGCCGGATCTCGACGGCGTGCTGGCTCCGGAGTTCTCGGACTTCGTGTCCAACTACACGGCTACGGTCAGTGCACCGGGTTTCCTGGACTCGGCCGCGACCTGGCGGCAGGCCTGGGGGCAACTGGTGCGCGCGGTCAGCATCGCGGCGACCGCGCAGACGCTCGGCCTGGAGCAGGGCGAGCAGCAGGTCTACGACGAGCTGCTGCCCGCGATGCTCGACCAGCTGCGGGGCGCGGCCTACAGCGCCTGCCGCAGCGAGTTCAACGAGGAACGCTACCTGGCGGACATCCATACCGGCGGCTGGCTGTTCGCGCACCCGGTGGTCGGGGAGCCGGAGCTGCCGCCCTGGGCCGCCTTTTCCGCCGCCGACCTGCAACGCGACATCCAGTACTGCGGCGCCCGGCTGAACGCCAGGGCCTATGAATCCGGCGCGGATATGCCGATGGACGAGAGGAACCTGGGCGGCGGGGATACGTCCGGGACGCATCACGCAGCGGATACGCTCAGCGTGCCGGCGGATGGCGCCATCGACCTGCTCGGGCCCATCAATGACTTCACCTGCACCAGTGGCAGCGGCAGCGGCGTGCCGGAGAACGCGACCGCTTCCATCTTCGCCAATGACCAGCTGCTGGGAACCGCCGCGCTCCGCGGCGCGGCGCTGCAGACCGTGCCCTTTGCCGTCCCCATCGGCGCTGCGCTCCGGCGCCTCGGCCTGCCGGAGGAGCAGGGCCAGCAGTTCCAGTTGCGGGTGGTCCGCAACGGCAACGGCTGTGGTGGATCACACGGCGACGGCGGCTTCGAGCTGTTCCGGATCGACGTCACCACCGGTACCCCCATGGCGCAGATCGCCGGCACCTGGCATGGCAGCTGGAGCGGCACCAACCCCGGGACCGGCGACGACATCGGCGGCTCCTGGCAGGGCAACTTCACCCAGGACGGCAGCCAGCTCGGCGGCAGCCTGATGATCATCATCGCCGTCGGTGGTTCCGGCAACTGCAGCGGCAGCATCGCCGGTATCGTCAGCGGCAACAGCTTCCAGTTCGGCACCGGCGACGTCTGCGGTGCCTTCACCTGGCACGGGCAATACGACGAGGACGAAGACGGCAACGATCGCTCGTTGAGCGGAACCTGGAATCAGGGAGCCAGCTCGGGCGTGTTCTGGGGCACACCGGGGGAGTTGCCGCCGGACACTGATGATTGAGGTGGGGGTGTTCGGGCGTTGGGGTGGGTTGGCGTTGGCGGGTAGTGGTGGGCCGACTCGATGCGGCTACTGCCGTTGGATCTCAGGCTGGCCTCGCCGTGAACTCGGAAGGCTCGAGTATGCACCAGTCGGCAACATGTCCGGGCAGGCCGAAGAGCCGGGGTGACTCGCGAAATCCGAACAAGCGGTACAGGTAGTAGCTCGATGCGTTGTCCCGCGAGAATCGCAGTTCATTAGGCGTTAGGAAGAACGGGGTGTTCTTTCCATACTTGGTTGTCTTTGCCTCGATGAACCGATCTGATCCGTTCTCCTCGAAGGATCTGATGTCGAATCCCGCGGATGGCCCTACGATGGCTGAAACCTGTTCGATCCTGTCGGCGAGTGATACTTTTCCTGCACGGATCAATCGGGCACGTTCGAAGTTGATGACAAACTTCTCTCCAGCCTCACCCAGCGATTGGTTCCGGGCCTCCCGCTCAAGGAAGTTGACTCCGCCAGGGTTGTAAATCGGCCGTGGTTCAGCGATGGCCGGGGCCTTGCGTGTTTCCTGTGCGGGCGGCTCCTCCCAGGCAGAAAGAAAATCTTCGACGGCCGGGGTCAGTGGTACCACCTCTGAATCCCTGGCAAACAGCTGCTGGAACTCCGGGTGGTACTTCAGGAACTCCGTTACTGCTGCAGGAAGCAGGGAGCGCTGGTAGTTGAAGCGTGGCTTGTAGCCATCGATATACGGGATTCCCATCTCGATCAGCACGGCACTGATGTTCTGGTGCTTCAGTTCAACCGAGCTATCGGACCGGTTGTTCAGCTGTTCCATCAACGCGCGTCGATGCTCGGTCTTGTTGTACCTGTGGCCAGTCAGTTCAAGGCGCAGCATGCGGAAGTAATCCGCAACTGCTGCTTCGACTTCAGACTCGGACCATTGGGCAGACATGTAATCGGTAGATTCCGGCGATGGAGGTGGCCGGGGTGCCGCTCGGCCATGGCGAGCTTAGCCCAGCTCGCGCCTTTCGTCGAAATCCAGGGCAACGCTTCTTTGTCGACCGTATGGTCGCCAGCCTGGTTCCGGTCTGATATCGACTCGCAGAGTCGCCATTTATGACCTCGCAGTTCCGCGTTCCATAGACCATAATCCAGGCCGAACATGAAACTCCCCTGGCGCAAGAAGCAGCAGCCACCACCCGAAGCGGTCCGCGTCCTGGTGGTGTGCATGGGCAATATCTGCCGCTCGCCGATGGCGGAGGGTGTGCTGCGCGAGCGGCTGGCGACGCGTGAAATGGCGTTGCCGGTGGAGGTGGATTCGGCGGGTACGCATGGCTATCACCGGGGTGCGCCGCCCGATCCGCGGGCGCAGGCGGCGGCGCTGCGTCGGGGCGTGGATATTTCGATGCTGCGGGCGCGGCAGTTCGAGGCGGCGGATTTCAGCCGCTTCGATCTGCTGCTGGTCATGGACACGGACAACCGTGCGGTGCTGCGCGAGGCGGCGCCGGAGGAGTTTCGGGGAAAGATCCGGTTGCTGCTCGAGTTCTCGCCGGAACGAACCGAGCGCAGCGTCCCGGATCCGTACTACGGCGGCAGCATCGGTTTCGAGCGGGTGCTCGACATGGTCGAGGAGTCCATGGATGGACTGCTCGAGGAAATCGGGCGGCTGGCGGCAGAAAAAACCCGGCTCTAGGCCGGGCCGCGGTCGCGATCAGCCGGGATACGGGTACGGGTAATACGACCCCGGGTTGCCGCGATCGGGCGCTTTGTTGAGCACCAGGCCGACCGGCTTCTTCTGGTCGAGCAGTTCCAGCGAGTGGGTCACGCTGCTCCGCGGTGTCCTGCCAGCTTCGATCACCAGCAGGAACTGGCCGGCGAGCACGGTGACCGCCGGTGCCTCGTTGGTGACCAGCAGCGGCGGCGCATCGAAGATGATCAGCCCGCCAGGGTCGCGGTCCATCAGGTTCTGGAAGGTTTCCTGGCAGCGCTGGCTGTTCAGGAGTTCGAGCGAATCGGTTGCCGTCGTGCCGGCGGGCAGTACCCAGAGGCCCGGGATGTCCGTCGGGCACACGGTCTGCTCGAGTGTCAGCTCGGGGTTGCCGAGCAGGTCGTACAGGCCAGGGCGCCCGGTCATGCCCAGTTGTCGGGTCAGCGTCGGGTTCGCGTTGTCGGTATCGATCAGCAGAACGTTCCGGTCCTTCTCCAGCGCCAGCACGAAGGCGAGATTGCTGGCGACGAAGGTCTTGCCAACGCCCTGCAGTGGACTGGTGACCATGATGATCTGGCTGCCAGGCGCCGCCAGCGGGCCGAATGCGCATTGCAGCAGCGGACGCTTGAGGCGCCGGAACTGTTCATAGACCCGCCGGTCGGCGGTTTCGGTGACCAGGCTGCCACCAGTGCTGAACTGCGGGAAGGCAACCGGTTCGGCAGTGCTGCTGTGCACGGGCCTGGCCAGTGGCGTCACGCGATGCACCTGCGCCGCGCCTTTGCGCTGCTTTGCTGACGTCGGCTCGGTATCCGCTGCCGGTGCCTTGGACCGGGCCGCCTTGATGGCGCGTTCGATGATGCTCATGCGATGTGAACCCGGCTGACCAGCAGCACCAGCACGTAGGCCGCCAGCAGGGCGCCTGCCACGATCTCGAAGCGCCAGCTGCGCGCCGCAACTGCGCCGGCGCTGACGACACTGACCTGCCCGTAGACGGGTACACCGGCCGCCTCGTTGAGCGCCGCGGACGAGAAGAAGGTCGGGTCGCGCTGGCTGAGGGCAAAGGCCAGCAACAGGCCGGCGCCGAGCGCGCCGAGCAGCACCAGGGTGTTCAGGGCCAGCCGGTTGGGGCTGCTGGGCGCCAGCGGCAGGCGCGGCGGGTCCATCACCCGGAAGGAAACATCCTTGTTGTCGGCCTGCACTTCCTGGTTCATGCGCGAGGATTCCAGCCGCTGCAGCAGCGTCTCGTATTCGGTCTTCACCACCGTGTAATCGCGGTTGAGGCGTGCCAGCTGCGCTTCCACTTCCGGGATGGTGCTGGCCATACCGCGCAGGTAGGTGACCTCGGCATTCTTCTGCGCCAGCTGGGAGCGCAGGGCGGCGAGATCCGCATCGGTGCTGCTGAGCGCGATCTTGATGCCCTGGGACACGGGATCCACGCTACGCCTTGCCGCGGCCTCCGGTCCGCCGGCGGCTTTGGCCTTCAGCTCCTCCTCGCGGATCTTGTACAGGTCATCGAGGGTCTGCCGCGCCCGCAGCACATCCGGGTGCTTGTCGGTGAAGCGCAGCTGCAGTCGGGTGATCTCGGCTTCCAGGTTGGCGATCGGGCCATCCACCGAGCTGGAACGCAGCGGGTCCACGCCACTCGTGGCACTGGACTGGCCTGCCAGCTGGCGGGCCAGCTCATTGCGCTTGTTGGTCAGGCTGTTGATCTGGGACTGCAGCTCGCCAGCCTCGGCCCTGGCCGCCTGGAAACGCGCATAGAAGCCGCCATCACCCTCCAGCAGCCCAAGGTTCTTGGTCTTGAAGGCAGCCAGCCGTTCCTCGGCCTCGGTCAGCCGCTTCTCGTACTGCTTGAGCTGGGTGCGGAGGAAGTCTCCTGCCTCCGCCGATTCGGTGAGGTCACTGGTCCTGGACTCGGAAATGAAGTCATCCAGCAGCGTCTGCACGACTGCCTTGGCCATCTTCGGGTCGTGGTCTTCATAGGAGATCGTGTACACCTGTTCCTCGTCCGCCTGCATCGGGCGATCGATCAGGATGGTGCGCCCCAGCCGCTGCAGCAGGCGCTCGTGCTCGGCCGGGCTGCCGGCGCGGGCATCGAGCCCGGTCTCCTTCGCGACGGCCTCCAGGTGTGGCCGGCTGAGCAGTGCGCGGGCCATCAGCTTGACCTGGTCACGCGGGTCGGTGGGGACCGTCAGTCCCTGCAACAGCGGCTTGAGCACGCTCTCCGTGTTCACGTAGACGCGCGCGCCGGCATGGTAGGTGTCGGGCATCATGCGTACCGTCAGCCAGCCGGCGCTGGCGATCAGCCACGCGCAGAGCAGGCCGATCCAGCGGAACTGCCACATGCGCTGGGCTTCTTCGATGATGCGGGCGAGGAGCTTTTGTAGATCCATTTCTGAATTGTTTTCCTGCCACGACGTAGCCTACCATTTTGCCCACTTTATGGGCCGTGGCACAGGGCTTCCGTAGCAGTCAGCTGCCATGCCCGGCGCCTGCTGTGACGCAGTTCACACTGTGCCGGGCCGGGGGTGGCCAGCCGGCCTCCGCGGGATAAAGTGTCGGCCTCTTTCCGGCGCGGTTGCCGCCCGTTTCCACGAGCATGTCTGCATGAATCCACCGGCCTGCGCGTTTACCGTCGATGTCGAGGACTACTTCCAGGTGGATGCCTTTTCCTCGGTGATCGAGCCGTCGGCCTGGGACAGCTTCGGCTCGCGGGTCGTGGCCAATACCAGCCGGCTCCTGGACCTGCTCGATCGTCACCAGGTCAGGGGCACGTTCTTCGTGCTCGGCTGGATCGCCGAGCGGCACCCGGGCCTGGTGCGTGCCATAGTGCAACGCGGCCATGAGCTGGCCTCGCATGGCATGAGCCACCAGCGCATCGTTACCCAGACCCCGGAGCTGTTCCGGCGCGAGACGCGTGACAGCAAGCGGCTGCTGGAGGATCTGGGCCAGGTGCCGGTCATCGGCTATCGCGCCGCGACCTACTCGATCACGCGCCAGTCGCTGTGGGCGCTGGATATCCTCGAGGAAGAAGGCTTCCAGTACGACTCGAGCATTTTCCCGGTGCGCCACGATCGCTACGGCATACCGGATGCGCAGACGGTGCCGCACCGGCTGACGACCCCGGCCGGGAAGATGCTGGTGGAGTACCCGCTGACCGCCGTCGAGGTGCTGGGGATGAACCTGCCGGTGGCCGGCGGTGGCTATTTCCGCCTGTTCCCGTATGCGCTGACGCGCTGGGGCCTGCGCCGGGTTCGCCAGCAGGGACGGCCGGTGGTGTTCTACCTGCACCCCTGGGAGGTCGACCCGGAACAGCCGCGGATCGCCAATGCCGGCTGGCGGTCCCGTTTTCGTCACTACCTGAACCTGCAGCGCACGCTGCCGCGCCTCGAGCGGCTGCTGCGCGATTTTCAGTTCACCACCATGCGCGAATGCCTGCATGCGCAGGGCCTGCTCGGCAGCCCGCGGTAGTATGCTGGCCACTCTGGTGATCGGTTTTCTGCGGGAGACCTCCATGACGCTGCTCAAGAAGATCTGTTGCGCCCTGCTGCTGTTGGTCCTGGCTCCGCCGCTGCTCGCCCAGGCACCGGCGCCTGCCGGGTCGGCTCCTGCAGCGGCTGCAGCCCCTGCAACTCCTGCGGCGCCAGCGGCTCCGGCTGCGCCCATGGCTCCGGCGACTTCGGCGGTCAGCGCCGATTACCTGATCGGGCCGGGAGACACCCTGCAGATTTTTGTCTGGCAGAACCCGGAGCTGTCGGTCACGGTGCCTGTGAGGCCGGATGGCCGGATTTCCATGCCGCTGGTGGATGACACCGTGGCGGTCGGGAAAACCCCTCTGCAGCTGTCCGCGGACCTGGAAACGGCGCTGGCCGTCTATATCCGCTCACCCAAGGTCAGCGTGATCGTCAGCAATGCGGTTGGTTCGCTCAGCCAGGTGCAGGTGATTGGCCAGGTGACACGGCCGAGTGGCGTGCCCTATCACGCGGGGCTGCGTGTCCTCGATGCGCTGCTGGCGGTCGGCGGCCTGACCGAGTTTGCCGCGCCCAATCGCGCGATCCTGATCCGCAGCAAGGACGGCAAGGAAACGAAGACCAAGGTCCGGATCGGCGATCTGCTCGATTCCGGCGATCTCGAGCAGAACCTGCTGCTGGAGCCAGGCGACGTGATCGTGATTCCGCAGACCTGGTTCTAGCCTGGCCGCGGCCTAATGCTGCTGGTCCGCACCGGGCCGGTAGCTGATAGACGCCAGGTAGATGGTCTCCGAATAGCCGAAGGCAGTGTCCCCCGAGCGCTTCTCGTGGCGCCCTTCGGCGCCGAGGAACACCGCCTTGCCGACGCGCCAGTCGAGACGCAGGCCGTAGGAATCGGTCTGGTCGTCGCCGATCGTGACGTCATAGCTGCGGTCTTCATGGCGGGCGCGCAGGGTCGCTTCCAGGCGCGGCGTGAGCCGGCGCGAGGCTTCCGCGCCGATGGACCAGTGTTCGCGATCCTGGCCGTCGACGTCGGAGTAGGTTTCCTTGCCGACGTCGCTGAACAGCCGGAACGTGGTTCGCGGGCGTACGAAGCGCAGGCCCAGGCTGGCGTTGTCGTCGCGGAAGGACTGGCCGGTGAGGTCGACGTCCTGTGTGCCACCGAGTTGCGGCGCGCTGGCGATACCGCTGACGAACTGGTCGCTCGCATCACGAAACTCCGAGCTCAGGCCGAGTTCGAGCTGCCAGGAGGGCGACAGCTTGCGCATCCAGTCCAGGCGGACGATCGGTGCCTTGTCGTCCTGGTCGCTGCTGTCGAGGATTTCCAGGCCGACGTCCACGGTC
>JAANMY010003032.1_pt1 | contig 14577 bp, 17 predicted proteins | sample 7279691 | NCBI WGS metagenome assembly JAANMY01 (sample SAMN14094543, study PRJNA606508) | bioreactor metagenome | isolation source: A lab-scale SPAN reactor treating ammonium-rich wastewater day 388 | place: Ireland: Galway | collected 2018-02-07
CTTTTGTTGTCTTTTTTTGGTATTATTTTTCTCCTTAGTTCTCTTAACATAATCAAGTAGCAAATCTTTAAACTCCTTCAGTATAGAAGTTGAAAAAGTATTAAATAGTTTAAACATAATTAAAATCAAATTTAAAAAATTAAACGGAGAAATTAGGTATTGCAAATGTAAAATTTCAATATATTAAAATTTTATCTCTTTCAAAAGAAATAAAAAATTTGAAATTTTGAGCCGATTTATAGTCGGTAAAAACAAAAATTCTTCCTTTTTTAATTCGTTAAATCATTCCGGAACTGGATAATCTCGACCTATTCCGGAATGTTTTTAACGAATTATGATTTTAATATTCTGACGGAAAAAGCAAAGTTGTTACGCTTTCTATCATACTCGGTAATGATATAAATTTTTTCCTCGTGAGGTACATTTATTTCGGGGGAAAAATATAACTGCTTAAAATTCTCTCATTATTTTCTAAAGCAAAAATATTGCTTTCTTTGTCCTCTTCTTCAAAATCTACTCAATTTCCCGATTTATGTTTTTTCAAACATTTTTGGCAAAAAATTGAAAATTGTGGATTTTCTATCATTTCTGTTTTTATTGAATCTGCGGCAAAAATAGAGCCTGTTTCTAAAGTAAAATTCTACTGCTTTTTGTCTTTTAAATATCTGTTTCAAACAGAGGCTAAGACAATATCTTTTGAGCGCGGTTCCGGTTGGAAAACCAGCGAAGGCATGCCCGGGTATCGGATCGGGGCAGAACTCATTAGCGACCTTACAGGAGATGATCCCGATGCCGGGTATGCCCTCTTGCGAGGGTATGTCAGGCTGAAAGACATCCCGACCGACCTGCGCGGAGACCGCGTGATGCGCGCGGTCCGGGAGCGCAAGCTGCACTACGAAGATCTGTGCGTGGCCGACGCGATGACGCCGCTGTCGATGCTCGACGCCATCGACTTCGACCGCCTGAAGGCCGCGCGCGTGAGCAACGTGGTCGCCACGCTGCGCAGGCACGGCAGGAATCACCTGCTCGTCATCGAAGCCGCGTCCAACGCGCAGTCCGAGCGCGTGCGCGGCGTGATCTCGCGTGCCCAGGTCGAGCGGCAACTCGGCACCGTCATCGAAGCGTCGGGGCTCGCGCGCGACCTTGCGGAGATCGAACAGGCGTTGTCCTGAGCGTCCCACGGCACTGCGCGCCTCATGATCCTGCCCTCTGCACGTGGACGAACACGCATTGTCATCCGCATCCGCGAACCGGCCCGTCGCCGCCGCTCAACCCCGCCGATGCGGTTCGTCGAGTGCCAGCAGCGGACCAGCCGGAACGATGCCGTTCGGATTGATCGACGGATGACTGCGGTAGTAGTGCTGCTTGATGTGCGTGAAGTCGACCGTACCCGCGACCCCGGGCCACTGGTAGAGCTCGCGCGTGTAGGCCCAGAGGTTCGGATAGTCGGCCAGACGCCGCAGGTTGCACTTGAAGTGCCCGTGATAGACCGCATCGAAACGGATCAGCGTCGTGAACAGGCGCCAGTCGGCCTCGGTGACGCGATCACCCAGCAGGTAGCGCTGGCCGGCCAGGCGCGCTTCGAGTTCGTCGAGCGTACGAAACAGCGCCGCCACCTCGCGCTCGTACACGGCCTGGTCGGTGGCAAAACCCGCCTTGTAGACACCGTTGTTCACGGTGTCGTAGATGCGCGCGTTGAGCGCATCGATCGCTGGCAGCAGTTCGGCCGGCGCGTAGTCACCTGCGAGCGCGCCGATGTCGTCGAACGCCGAGTTCAGCATCCTGATGATGTCGGACGACTCGTTGCTGACGATCGTCGCGCGCTCGAGGTCCCAGAGCACCGGCACCGTCACCCGCCCGTCGTAGTCGGGACTGGCACGCAGGTAGACCTGGTACAGGTAGCGCACCGCGCCTGCCGGATCGGCGACGACGCCGGGCGCAGGATCGAAGGTCCAGCCGTTCCCGGCCATCTGCGGATGAACCACCGACACGCCGATCATGTCCCCGAGGCCTTTCAGCGCCCGGTAGATCAGCGTGCGGTGCGCCCACGGGCAGGCCAGCGACACATACAGGTGGTAGCGACCGGCCTGGGCGGCGAAGCCGCCGTCTCCGCTCGGACCGGGCGCGCCGTCGCGGGTCACCCAGTGACGAAAGCGCGCCTGGCTGCGCACGAAGTTGCCGCCCGTGGCCTGCGTGTCGTACCACTCGTCGACCCACTGGCCGCCCGCGAGCAGTCCCATGGCGCGCGCCCGGTGTCAGGCCTTGCCGCGGCGCGCATCGACGCTCCACGCGCCGGCACCCCACGCGGCGATCGTCAGCAGGCCGCCGATGATCGCCATGTTCTTGAAGAACATCAGTTGCTGGAGCATCTGCTTGTCGGCCGGCAGCCCCCAGTAGTTGTGGAAGAAGAACGAGGCGACCAGCACGAACGCCGCCAGCGCGATGGCCGCCACGCGCGCGCCGTAGCCTGCGACCAGCGCCGCGCCGCCGGCGATCTCCACGACCAGCGCCACCACCGCGGCCACCTGCGGCATCGGCAGGCCTGCCGACGAGATGTAGCCCACCGTCCCCGCGAAGCCGGTCAGTTTGCCGATGCCCGCAGGCAGGAACAGCAGGCCCAGCAAAAGACGACCGGCCAGCGCGAGGAGATTCTGCAGTGGAGTCGGCGACATGATGGGCCCTCGTGAGAGTGTGGGGGGACAAAGGATCAGGGAGCGAGATCGAACACCAGCACCTCGGCATCGTTGCCGCCGGACAACGTGATCCGGCGCTCGCCGTCGAGCAGCACCGCGTCGCCAGTGCCCAGGGGCTGCCCGTTCACCTCGAGCGCCCCGCGCACGAGATGCACGTAGCCCTTGCGGGCCGGGTCGAGCGCGAGTTCCGCGCGCTCGCCGCCGTCGAAGAGGCCGGCATAGAGCTTCGCGTCGGCGTGAATCGTGACCGAGCCCTGCGCACCACCGGACGATGCCACCAGGCGCAGCGCGCCGCGCTTGTCGGCGGCCGTGAACGTCTTCTGCTCGTAGCTCGGGGCAACGCCCGTGACGTTCGGCTCGATCCAGATCTGCAGGAAGTGGGTCGTCTGCCCTTCGGCGTGATTGAACTCGCTGTGCTGCACGCCGGTGCCCGCGCTCATCCGCTGCACGTCGCCGGGCGGAATGGTCTCGACGTTGCCCATGCTGTCGCGATGAGCCAGCTCGCCCGAGAGCACGTAGCTGATGATCTCCATGTCGCGGTGTCCATGCTTGCCGAAGCCGGTGCCCGGCGCCACGCGATCTTCGTTGATGACCCGCAGGTTGCCCCAGCCCATGTGTGCGGGGTCATGGTAGCCGGCGAACGAGAACGAGTGGTAGCTCTTCAGCCAGCCGTGATCCGCGAAGCCGCGGTCCTGTGATCTGCGAACGGTGAGCATGGCCGGAACTCCCTGACAATGACGTCGATTCTCGGACGATCTGCGCGTTCCAGGGGGCTGACGGATTCGCTGGCATCATTCGAATTATTCGAATGAATGGGTGTTGAATGGACAATTCACGCAACGCTCTCACCCCGGAGGCGCTGGCGATGCTGCAGTCGATCGCCAGCACCGGCAGCTTCGCCGCGGCAGCCCGTGCGAGCGGCCTGGCCCCCAGCGCTCTCACCTATCGGGTGCGACAGATCGAGGACGCCCTCGACGTGCTGCTGTTCGACCGCCGTTCGCGCCAGGCGCGACTCACCGAGGCCGGCACCGAACTGTTGCGCGAAGGCGCCCGGCTGCTCGCCGACATCGACGCGGTCGCGAACCGCGTCAAGCGCGTGGCCACCGGATGGGAGCCGCAATTCACGATCGCCGTCGACAGCGTCGTCGACGGCGCCGCCGTGATGGAGTTGTGCGACGCGTTCTTCCGCCTGCACCCGCCCACCCGGCTACGCCTGCGTGCCGAGGTCCTGTCGGGAACGCTGGAGGCGCTCGCCTCCGGTCAGGCCGATCTGGCACTCGGCGCAGTGATCGCCGCCGGCACCGCAACCGGACTGCAGCGCGAGCCGCTGGGCAGCCTGCGCTTCGTGTTCGCGGTGGCGCCGCATCATCCGCTCGCACACGCCCCCGAACCGCTCAGCGACGACGCGATCCGCCCGCATCGCGCGGTGGCGGTGGCCGACTCGATCCAGCGCGGCGACGGCCTCACGATCGGACTGCTCGCGGGCCAGGACGTGTTCACCGTCGCGGGCATGCCCGCCAAGGTCGATGCACAAATACGGGGGCTGGGCGTCGGCTTCCTGCCGACCTGCCTGGCGCAGCCGTACCTCGATACCGGCCGCCTGGTCGTCAAGCGCGTCGAACGCCCGGAACACCGGATCCCGCTGAGCTACGCGTGGCGCAAGAGCGACCGACCGGCGCGCGGACGCGCACTGCAGTGGTGGCTGACGCAGTTGCACAGGCCGGTGACGCGCGCGGCGCTGCTCGGGGAGCGTCGCCGCGGCTGAAGAGCCTGCCGGTTGCCACGCGCGCCGGGGCGTGCCGCGTTCGACCCCGCCAACCCGCGACGCCGCACGCCTACAATGCACCATGCGATTTGCGATGGGGCCGGCCACAACCGATTCCCGGCGCTGCTGGTGGATCCGGCTGCTGATTCTGCTGGCGGCACTGGCAACCGTGGCGACCGCGATCGCGGGCCTGCGGACCTGGCGCAGCTTGACGCTGCTGGGCTCGGCGTACGAGGCGGGCGTACCGCAGGCGAGCAGCGTGCGTCCGTGGATGACGCTGCGCTACGTGGCCGCCACCTATCGTGCGCCCGGGGCGGCGCTGCGCGAACGCCTCGGACTGGCGCCGCTGACGCCGCCGGACACGACACTCAAGGCCCTCGCGGCACGGGCCGGCGTCTCACCGCCAGACTACGCCCGGCGCGTGCAACGGGCGATCGCCGCGGTGGCCGCCGCCCCGGCGCGTCCACGTGACGACGAAGCCACGAACGGATTCTTCGGAATCGGGGACGACTTCGTCTCGGCGATTCTCGTGTACGGGTATCCGGCGCTCGGCCTGACGCTTCTGCTGGGTGCGCTCGGCGCGCCACTGCCGTCCGGGCTGTCGATGATCGTCGCAGGCTCGCTCGCCGCGCAGGGGCAACTGCGCTGGGAGCTCCTGGCCATGGTCGCCGTCGCGGCATCGGTGGTCGGAGACATCGCCGGTTACGGCATCGGCCGCGCGCTTGGCGGGAGTTTCCTGGAGCGGCGAGGACGCTGGCTCGGACTGACGCCCCACCGGCGGGCGCGCGTCGAGCGTCTGCTGAACCGCTGGGGCGCACTCGGCGTCGTGCTCAGCCGATCTCTCGTCTCCGTCCTGAGTTCGGCCGTGAATCTGGTTGCCGGTGCCGGGCGCTACCGCCTCGGCGCCTTCGTGGCGTTCGGTATCGTCGGACGCCTGGCGTGGACGTCGGCATACCTGGGTCTCGGATACATCGGAAGCGGCGGCCTCGAGCCGGCAACGGACGTCCTGAGGAGCCTGACCGGCCTGCTCGTCTCGATCGCCCTGCTGGTGACGTCGGGCATCGGCCTGCGGCGATCGAGCGCCCGGCGCGCGGTGCGCACGCCCTGTGAGTGAGGACCACGAAGCCCTTCCACGAGAGAGCGGTGGGGCGTCGCCGGGCAGGATGAACGCGGACGCCATGATTCCTGGTGGGCCCCCCGGGAGTCGAACCCGGCACCAACGGATTATGAGTCCGCTGCTCTGACCATCATGAGCTAGAGGCCCGCGGCGCTTATCGTACCCGACCACTACCACCCTCCGGGGTGCACCCCGCCGCCCTGCCCCGGACCGCCTTCGCCACGTCCACGACACGGCGCTTCAACCTGTCGATCGGCGCGGGTTCGCGCGCAACGTTGTCGAGGGTCCGGCCGACCAGGCTGCGAATCCTGACGAATCCCTGGTATGGGCCGACATATTGATGCATCACGTCGGTGCCTCGATGCATGCGCACTGCCGTCCGCCTCGATGAGCGTCTGCTGGCGCAAGCCAGGCGACACGCGGCAGTTTCCCGCAAGACCCTGACAGCCGTGCCGGAAGACGCACTTCGCGAAGCGTTCGCCCGCAGGACCCGGGTTTGACGGTTTCGAGGCACGAATCGGCCGAAACGACGCCTGAGCACGCGCCAAGTGGTGGATTGTCCTCGGGTCGCCCTCGACGTTTTCTGTCAAGCGCCCAGATACACGGATTGGTCTGAACCCGTTGATTCGTGCCCGTTGCAGGCGATCGCGTTGGGCACATGTACCCGCGTGAGTCCAGGCAACGGCGCGCCGACGGCAGCACGGTGTCGTACCTGCAACTCGCCGAGAACGTCTGGAACGCCGAGCGGCGCCGCTCGGAGATGCGCGTGCTACTCGACTGCGGGCGCGCCGACGATCGGGCGGTCACCGAGCGGCCACGCCGTCTGGCGCGCAGCATCATGCGCCGCTGCTCGACCGAGGAACTGTCGAAGTCGGGGCTGACTCGTTCCCATCTGACCTCCGTTCGCCTCATTGCGAGGCCCGAAGGTGTCTACGAAAAGCGGGGCGATCAAACTCAGCGAGAACACAATGTGAGTCTCAGGCTGCAAGGGGGCTCTGCGCTCACCACTTTTGACCTTCCTTGCGTCTGGATTCACCGGGCGCCCGGCTTTTGGCAAGATTCCTGCAGCGGCGCAGCGGCTGGGATAGACACCAGGCCTCCGGCCATCGGTGCCGGAGGCCGGGGAAATGATCGCATGCCCCCGCTCACACGGATTGAGCTGGCTCTCTTGTCACTGTTGGCGAGTGCGATGAGTGCGCCGGGGTCGTGCGCCGAAGCAGGCGCATGGCGTTGACGATCACGATCAGTACCGATCCTTCGTGGAACAGCATGCCGGCGGCCATGGTCACGCCGCCCAGCAGCACGCCGGCCAGCAGCAGACCGACGGTCCCCAGCGCGATGACGATGTTCTGCCGGATATTGGCGAGCGTGCGTCGAGCCAGCGAGATGGCCTGTGGGAGTTTCAGCAAGTCATCGCCCATGAGCGCGATGTCGGCGGTCTCCACGGCCACGGCCGAGCCGGCGGCGCCCATGGCCACGCCGACGTCGGCGGTGGCCAGCGCGGGTGCGTCGTTGACGCCGTCGCCGACCATGGCCACGACGTGGCCGGCGCGCTGCAGGTGCGCCACGATCTCCAGCTTGTCCTCGGGCAGCAGACCGGCGTACACCTCGTCGATGCCGGTGGCGGCGGCGACTGCCTCGGCCACCGGCTTGACGTCGCCGGTGAGCATGACGACCGTCTTCACGCCCGCCTTGTGCAGCGCGGCCACCATGGCGGCGGCGTCACGCCGGATTTCATCGGCCACGGCGATCACGCCCAGCACCTGGTCGTCCACGGCGACGATCATCGGCGTGCGCCCCTGGGTGGCGAGTGCGTGCGCCTGGCGGTCTGCGCCCACGGTGTCGACCACGCCAAATTGCTCCAGCAAGGCCAGGTTGCCGATCAGCACCTGCTTGCCATCGACGCGCGCGGTAATGCCCTTGCCGATGACCGGCTCGAGCTTCTCCGGCAGCTCGGCTACCGGGATGCCGGCCTTCTCGGCCGCTTCAAGGATGGGGCGCGCCAGCGGGTGCCCGGAGCCGGCCTCGGCGCGCGCGGCCCAGGCCAGCACCTGGTTCTTGTCCACGCCCGGCGCCAGCGCCACGACGTCGGTGAGTTGTGGACGGCCCTTGGTCAGCGTGCCGGTCTTGTCCACGGCCACGACGTCGATCCTGGCCGCCGTCTCCAGGAACTCGCCGCCCTTGATCAGGATGCCGTCGCGTGCCGAGCGGCCAATGCCGGCGACGATGGATACGGGAATGGAGATCACCAGCGCCCCTGGGCAGGCCACCACCAGCAGGGTCAGGCCCAGCACCACGCTGCCGCTGATGAGCCCGGCCAGCAGCGCCAGCACGACGACGGCGGGGGTGTACCAGGACGAAAACCGGTCCATGAATTTCTGCGTGCGCGCCTTGGCGTCCTGCGCGTCTTCCACGCGGTGGATGATGCGCGCCAGCGTGGTGTCGGCGCCGATGCCGGTGGCCAGCACCTGCAGGAAGCCGCCGCGCGAGATGGTGCCGGCAAAGACGTGGTCGCCCTTGGACTTTTCCACCGGGATGGATTCGCCGGTGATCGACGCCTCGTCCAGCGCGCCGGTGCCGGCGATCACCTCGCCATCGACCGGTACCTTGGCGCCATTCTTGACCAGCACCACCTCGCCCATGGCGACGCTGGCGGCGGGCACCTCGACCTGCTCGCCCTTGCGCATGACGACGGCCGTATCCGGCGCCACGGCGATCAGCTCGGCCAGCGCCGCGCGGGTCTTGTTCAGGGTGGTCGATTCCAGCGCGTGGCCGACGGCGAACAGGAAAGTGACGGCCGCCGCCTCCCAGTACTCGCCGATGATCAGCGCACCGATGGCGGCGATGCTCACCAGCAGGTCGATGCTGATGTGGCGCACGGCAAGCGCGCGTGCGGCGTTGCGCACGATTGGCAGGCCGGCGACGATGGCGGCGGCCACCATCAGCAGGCTGGCGGCTGGCGCTGCGCCATAGCCCCTGGATGCGGCGAAGGACGCCAGGATCAGCAGGCCGGACAGGGCGGAAATCGTCCAGCGGCCGTTGATCCAGGCAGTGACCTTGTTCATGATGAATCTCTTTTCGTGATCTGGAGGCAAGCTCAGGCAACAGGTCGCCGCCTGGCGGAAACCTGCTGTCTGTGGTGTGAGGGGTGCAGCGCGCGAGCCGCAGCGCAGCCTGTTGTGCGGCGTCAGAACGCCGAGGCTCGCGCGGTGTAGCCCACCTTGGCGACGGCGGCGACGAGGTCGTCCACGCTGACGGCCTCGGGGTGGTGGTCGACCTCGATGCGCGCCGACGCGAAGTGCACCTTGACGTGACTGACGCCAGCCAGCGCGCCCACGCTTTTCTCGATCCTGGCGACGCAGGACGGGCAGGAAAAGCCCTCGGCGCGCAAGGTGGTGCGGGTGTTCGTGTTGCTCATGGTTTTCTCCTGGTCAATGACGATCGAGTTGCACGTCTTGACTGTAGGAAAACAGGCCAGGATCGTTCCATGAGAAACGTCAATCAACGGCAGGCTGCGCTGCACGCCATCCGGTCAGGCCATCCCATCGCGCAACTGCTCCAGGCGCACCGTGTCGACGATGGCAACCCAGCGCCGGCCTGCGTCGATCCAACCCTCGCGCTGCCACTGACTGAGCAGACGACTGACCGATTCGGTGGCCGCGCCGGCCATCGCGGCCAGATCTTCACGTGCCAGCGGCACGTCCAGCAGCAGGGCGTTGCCCCGGTCCTTGCCGACCTTGTCGGCCAGCACCAGCAGCAGGGCCGCGAGGCGCTGCCCCAGCGGCGCCCCGGCCAGCATGTGGATGGATTGCTGCGACTGCGTCAGCCGCTGTGCCACTCCCTTCAGGGTGGCCACCGCGACCTGGGGGATCTCCCGCATGACGGCGTCGTACTCGGGTGCGTCCAGGCCCAGCAGGCAGGCCGGTGTCAGGGCCGTGGCGCTGTCGACATAGCGCCGCTGCCCCAGCGCCGGCAGGGCGCCAAAGAAATCCCCCGGAGTGAGCAGGTCGATCAGCGACTCGCGCCCGTCCGCCGCCAGGCGCGTGGTCTTGACGGCGCCGATAGCCACCACGTAGAGGTGCGTCGCGGCATCGCCCTCGACGTAGATCGGCGCGCCAGCGTCGAAATTGCGCGCCTGGCAATGCCGGTTGACTTGGGCCAGCTGTTGCGCGTCGAGGTCGGCGAACAGCGGCACGCGTTGGCAGACGGCGATGCGCATGGCCAGCGAGCAGGCCTGCGGATCGGGGTTGGGCATGGACAGCGGAATGTGGCGGCGTGTGTTCATGGCTGAAGAGGCTGAGGTATCGCTCTGCTTGTGGGTACGCGATTCTCCCGACCGGTCCGTCGCGCGCGGACCGACATGGCGTGCGCCCTGGGCGGGGCGCGACGGCCATGTTGGCCGATATCCGGCTTGCGCAAGACAGCGTTTGTCCAGGCCATCGTAGCCATGCCGTCCGTCAGCCTTTGGCAGCACCCATGCTGGCCGGCTGCTGCGCCGCGGCAATCCAGTGCAAGCCCTGGCCCTGGCTGAGGTAGTAATGGCCGTCGGGGCTGATCACCACCGCACGCGGAGCGACCGGGTCGAAGAAGTACTGCCAGCCAAAACCGGGCATACCCGCCTGGGCCGCGTTTTCGACGGCCTGCCAGGGCGCCGTCGGTGGATCCATCGCCGCCGGCGCCGCAGCGACCCAGCGCAGCCCCTTGCCGCGGCTGAAGTAGTAGTGGCCCTCGGGGCTGATGACGACCGCGTGCGCTGCCTGCGGGTTGGCGAAGTATTGCCAGCCGTGTCCAGGCATGCCGGCCTCGGCCAGGTTGGGGATGGCCTGCCAGGGCGCGTTGGCCGCGGCGATGCGCTCGGCGCGGCTGGCGTGCCGATTCGTGCGCTCCGAATGATCGCCGGCCAGGGCGGTGCCGCCCAACAGGGCAGCGACGGTGGCGACGGAGGCCAGGGTGGTGGCGACTTGCATGGTGTGCTCCTCGAGGTGCGATGCAGTCATGGTCGACTGTGGCTGCAGTTTGCGCGGAGTGCGGTGAACGGCTGCTGAGCGGCCGCTTCATGTGCCGTTCATGCCTTGCCCGAAGCTGCGCACGCGGCAAAGGAGTACACCGACCAAGGTCAGGACTACCATGAGCAGCACTACCGCGAGCGCGTGCTGCAGGCACTGTCCCAATACACGGGATGCCCACCGCGGCGGTCGTGCGTTCGTCGCAAGCGACGCCCCCCGCCGCGGTGGGCATCCCTGCATCGCGGTACTTCAACCCGTAGCCGATCCGCTTATCTCAGCCCCGATCGTGTTCGGATGAGCGGGGCCACCTCTCTGAAGCTGGCCGGCGCGGCCTTCGTCGCGAACCGTACGCGTGCTTTGACATATTGATGCCGTGCCATTATGCTTTGATGCATGCGAACTACCGTGCGCCTCGATGAGCACCTGCTGAAGCAAGCCAGGCAATACGCTGCGGCTTCGGGCAAGACCCTGACCGCCGTGCTGGAGGACGCACTTCGTGAAGCGCTCGCGCGAAGGAATACGGCGACCCCACGCAAGTCCGTTCGCCTGCGCACTTGCGATGGCACGGGAGTTCTTCCAGGCGTGGACATCGACGATTCGGGGTCCCTCCTCGATCTCATGGAATCCTGAGCGGTGCTGCTTTGTGACGTCAACGTCCTCGTGTATGCCCATCGCAAGGACACGTCCGCACACGCTGCCTGCCGCAAGTGGCTCGAGACGCTGATCAACGGCGACGAAGCCTACGGAGTCTCGGAACTCGTGCTGAGCGGATTCGTGCGGATCGTTACCCATCCCAAGGTGTTTGCCAGACCGAGCCCGCTCCAGGACGCGCTGTCTTTCGCGACACAACTGCGCAACCAGCCGAACGCCGTGCCTGTCGGCCCCGGTCCGCGCCACTGGGAGATCTTCCAGAGCTTGTGCCTGGCCCACGCAGTGCGCGGCAACCTGGTTCCCGATGCCTACCTCGCCGCGATGGCGATCGAATCGGGATGCGAGTGGGTGACGACCGACCGGGATTTCTCGCGCTTCGAGGGGCTCCGTACCCGGAACCCCGCGTCCTGAGCAATCGGCCGTGTCCCATCGCGCAGCAGCCGCCTGCCGCAACAGCAGGTAGTTCGCCACAAGCGCCCCCACCACGATCGCAGCCCCGATCAGTTCCACCGCCTCGAACCGCACCCCCTGCGCCGCGCGGAACGCGAAGGTCACGATCGGCATCAGGTTCGGGATCAGCATCGCGTCGACCGGGCCGGTGCGTTGCAGCCCGGCGTTCCACAGGAACATCCCGACCGCCACGCCGGCCAGCGACACATCGGCCAGTCGCCAGGTGGCCGCTGGCAGGGCCGAGGCGTGTCAGCGAGTAGCCGTCGAGCGCGACGAAGGCGCCCCTGGCGATCGGCAACTGGCCGCCCCGGATCAGCATCGCGCCGAAGGCTGCCGCGACGCCTTGCGCGAAGCCCGGATGCGCAGTCGCGGCGCGGGTCACAGGCCGAGGATCTTCTGGATGATCGTCTTCGCGATGAAGCCGAGCATGCCGAACGCGAGCACGAAGAACAGCACGAAGGTGCCCAGGCGGCCGGCCTTCGACTCGCGCGCCAGCTGCCAGATGATGAACAGCATGAACAGGATGAACGCGCCGATCCCGAAGGTGACGCCGAACCCGGAGATCTGCTCCTCGGTGAAGCCGAACATCGGCGCAGGCCCGTTCAGCGCGCCGCGGAGGGCGTGCCCGCAGGCGGCGCGCCCTCGCCCACGAGATCGCGATACGCGTGCCAGCTCGCGTGTCCGAGCACCGGCACGACCAGCACCCAGCCGACGACGCTGAGCGCCGCAGCGAGCGTCGCCGCCATGATGACCGCGGCCCACAGCGCCATCGTGACCGGATGCTCGCCCACGACGCGCACGCTGGCGAGCACCGCGGCGCGCAGCGTCACGCGGCGCTCGAGCAGCATCGGCACCGAGACGACGCCGATCGCGAAGACGATCGCCGCGACCAGGCCGCCGGCGACGAGCCACGCGACGAAGAGCGCCGCGCCGCGCTCGTCGGCGAACAGGTGCAGCAGTGCGTCGACGCCGCCGACAGAGGAAGCCCCCGCAGCGGCCGCGCCGCTGCCGACCGATGCGCGCACGACCAGCCAGCAGAACCCGACCCAGGCCGTGCCGATCGCCGCGAGCAGCGCACCGAAGCGCAGCAGCGCGGGCGACGCGGCGCGCCAGGCGCCGATCGCATCGCACAGCGTCGCGGAGTCGCCGCGCTCGAGCCGGCGGCTCAGTTCGTACAGGCCGGTGGCGAGCGCCGGCGCGGGCAGCACGAAACCGGTGAACGCGCCGGCGAGCAGCCAGCCGTGGTCCCAGCCGATGCCGAGGATCGCCAGCGCGACGATCGTGAAGACGAGTCCGTGCGCGAGGCTGGCGAGCGGCGCGCGGCCGAGGTCGCGCGCGCCGCGCGCAAGCCATCGCGCAACCTGAGCAGGGCCGACGGTGCCGGGACTCACGGTCATCCGGGGTTCCGGCCGCGGCTGTTCATGCTCGAAGGCGCTCGAACTGCAGGCCCTCGAAGCGCTCGAAGTCGCTGTCGAAGGACGCGAGCGTCGCACCGTGCTCGATGGCAAGCGTTGCCAGATGGGCGTCGGTGACGAGATTCCCCGCACCGCCCGATCGTGAAAGCAGGGCACCCAATAACCCGGAATGCTGGTCCGTGGGGTGGAGGATGCGCACCCTCGGCTGGTCCAGCCAGAAGTTCACGGTGCGCAACGCGTCTTGCATGGCCAGGGGTCGCTGCAGGATGCGGGGATGCGTTGCGATGCGAACGAATCCCAGCAGGCCGGCCCAGGAAAGGCCTACCCCCGCAGGCGACGCAAAAGCGTCGCGCAGCCACGAAATCGCCGTGGCGTGCTGCGGCGCGGCCGAGTTCACCGCGTAGAGCAGCACGTTGGTGTCCGGCTGCTTCATCGGCCGCGCCGCAACTTCCCGATCAACTCGACGTCCTCGAGCTCACCGGCAAGCACAGTGGCCTTCGTGAGGTCCACCGCGGGCGCACCCATGTCGAAGACGGGTTGTCTATAGGCGTGACCCGCCTTCCGCGACCTGCTTTCGGACGCCCGCAAGCCTTCGCGGACGGCGTCGTTCAGCACCTGCTTGAAGGGCGCGCCGGTCTCGCGCATCGTGCGCTCGATGAGCACCACGACGTCGGGATCGATGGTGACCGTGGTTCGCATGACATCATGACAGCAATAGATATGCTGTCATGATGCGCGATCGCCACGACGCAGTCAAACCGCGCCGTGGCCGCGCAGCGCCGCTTACTGCCCTTCGAGGAAACTCTTCAGCTTGTCCGCGCGGCTCGGGTGGCGGAGCTTGCGCAGCGCCTTGGCCTCGATCTGGCGGATGCGCTCGCGCGTGACGTCGAACTGCTTGCCGACTTCCTCGAGCGTGTGGTCGGTGCTCATCTCGATGCCGAAGCGCATGCGCAGGACCTTGGCCTCGCGCGGCGTGAGCGAATCCAGCACTTCCTTCACCACGTTGTGCATCGATGCGTGCAGCGCGGCGTCGGCGGGTGCGAGCGTGGCGGTGTCTTCGATGAAGTCGCCCAGGTGCGAGTCGTCGTCGTCACCGATCGGCGTCTCCATCGAGATCGGCTCCTTGGCGATCTTCAGGATCTTGCGGATCTTGTCCTCGGGCATCTCCATGCGCGTGGCCAGCGTCTGCGGATCGGGTTCCTGGCCGGTTTCCTGCAGGATCTGGCGGCTGATCCGGTTCATCTTGTTGATCGTCTCGATCATGTGCACCGGAATGCGGATCGTGCGCGCCTGGTCGGCGATGCTGCGGGTGATCGCCTGGCGGATCCACCAGGTGGCGTAGGTGGAGAACTTGTAGCCGCGCCGGTACTCGAACTTGTCGACCGCCTTCATCAGGCCGATGTTGCCTTCCTGGATCAGGTCGAGGAACTGCAGGCCGCGGTTGGTGTACTTCTTGGCGATCGAGATCACCAGGCGCAGG
>JAANMY010003034.1_pt1 | contig 14576 bp, 13 predicted proteins | sample 7279691 | NCBI WGS metagenome assembly JAANMY01 (sample SAMN14094543, study PRJNA606508) | bioreactor metagenome | isolation source: A lab-scale SPAN reactor treating ammonium-rich wastewater day 388 | place: Ireland: Galway | collected 2018-02-07
ACTACACCTTGCGGTAAAGATCAAGCCGTGTTTTCATATAGCCCCTACTCTATCTCCATTTTTATTTTCAAAAATGGCGGTTTTCCGGGATTTAAGCGCTTTACAAAGCCCTTAGAAAATATTTACCGTTCCGTTTTTACGAGCTTATTTCCCTTCAAAATCGACAGGACGCGGTCCTGATATTTCTGTCCGAAGGCCGGAGTCCGCGAGTGATAATACGACAAGGCCTTGGCGAGACTCTGGGTTTCGCTGAGGTGATTACGCAGAATCCATGCGGCGACGCTCATGTTCGTGCAGGCGTTATCGCGTATGGCCGCCCGGGCGCGGCGCTCGCTGACGCCCCATTTTTTAGCCACAACGGGCACCCAAAGCGTGTTAATTTGCATCGGCCCGAGATCGTGGGTGCCGTTCGTGTTGGCGACTTCCTGTCCAACCTTTCCGCCCTCAGCTTTATAGATGCCTGCGAGCAGAACCGGCGGCACGCTGTAGGTTTGCGATGCGATCAACAAACAGGTTAGAAGTGTTTTCCCCGCCATCTTTAGAACCTCCTCATTTGCGCCTTACTCCAAAACGGCTTGCGCCTATATATAATATGTGTACGAAACGAAGCGTCGTCATTTTTCAAGCGGACGCCGCCTCAGCTCCTCCCGCATGTTCCGAGCCATTTTCTTCCGGGGCGGCGGGCGGCAATGGGTCCGTATTGTCCCAACTTATTTCCGCAACGGCCTGTTCTTTTCGCACCGAGGGCAGGAACGTCCCGGCCAACGTTTCCAGCATGGAGGCCCGTAATTCGTAGGCGGCCCAGACCGCCTTCATTCCGTTCTCACCATTTTCGGCCTGCTCCTTTTTCATCAGGCGCTCTGTTTGCGCGACGTGGCAGTCGGCGTAAAGTGCCGCCAGCATTCTCAGAAAAATCAGATCGACGATCTTCGATTCGGCTGGATCAAGCGCTGCGCCGAAAAGACGCTCGCGAAAGGCCGAGGCCCATGCGGAGAGACGCTCGCCAATCTCCTTCACCAGCTTGGTTTCAGACTGACCGAAGGAGAAGGCCGCAACGGCCTGCAGAACCGGAAGGAAGGCCATTATCTGCTGCAGCTGGAGCTGCTGTCCATCCAGAAGGGCAAAGTCAGCGGACAGACCGCGCAAGCGGGCGATGGATTGTTCCTCGGGTACGAATCGGTCTGCAAAGGTGAGCACAGGCTCCAAGGCTGAAAAAATACGCTTCGCCTCGTTATCGCCAGGGACTTTTCCGTTTTGCTCCTTATATAAGGCCAGCGTTTGCGCGCCCAAGGCTGTCAGGGCGATGCGTAGCGGTTTGTTTTTTTCTTCGCCCGGGTTTAGATCTAAAGACTTCTCGATGTGGGTTCCGTACTCCGTGCTGCGGCGAAGCAGATCGGCCAGAGCGGATGACTCCTTGGCAGCGTCCTGGGTGGCATCGGCGGCGGATGCGAGCGAACGCAGAAGGGGCAGGCCGATCTGCTGAAGCATCAACAGTCCGAATTCAGTACGTTGGCGCATCGAACCTCCTGTTATAAGCTGTTTAGCCATTTATTCTTATTGGCGCGAAAACCTTGCGCAGGGGCGCATTATAACGGCTGTTTTACAGAACAAACAATAAAAGATTCCAAGTTACGGAACGTGTTGCGGCGCGATGTAGCCTCCGCGCCGCTTATGGTTTTTTCCTAATGTTGTGGGGATCAGCTCCGCGCCCCGAGATCGCCAATGAGCGTTTCGAGATTTTTGGGCTTACCCTCGATGATTTTGACCTTCTCTTCCTTATCGCGGTACATCACCGTGGGGGTCCCGTTCAGCTTCCAAACCTGCATGACGGACAGGTTGCGCTGAACTCCTTGTGTGTTGATTTCCTGTTTTGCCGGCAGGGCCGTCGTGTCACCGTCCATATTGCGCCACCAAAGCGCCACGGGGTCGGGCGCGGCCATCAGGAAGGCCGCCTGAGACTGCGTTTCCGGGGAGAAGCCGACAGGGATCAGGCGCAGCTGGACGCGGCCTTGGTCAAGAAGCGGGCGGAGCTCTTTCATCATTTCATGGCAATGAGGGCACTGGGGGTCTACAAACGCGTAGAAGACCGGGGTTCCCGCCTTGCCGAAGGGAATCCAGTTGCTGTTCTCCACATCGTAGAAGAACTGCTCGGACGGGGTCTTGAAATCGTACTTAGCCTTTCCTGCCTGGGCTTCGGACGGTTTTGCGGGCGCCATCTCGCCTGCGAGCTTATCAAGGAGATCATCCCCCTGCCCGCGCAGACGCGCGACTTGGTCAACGGTCAAGGTTTTTCCGGTTTTATCGAAAAGTATTCCGGTCACGAACGCGCCACTCGGGAGAACATAAAAATACTGTTCCACCCCGGTTTTGATCACGATCCAGCCCTCGACGCCCTCATCGCGGCCAAGGAAGCGGATCTGCGCACCCTCATTCACCAGACCCTTAAGGGGATCGGGTATCGTTGGCAGGAGCTCCTCCTGCGCGAAGGCCGCCGGGGCGGACAGGCAGGTCGCCAGAATCGCGAGGGTCAGGACGAAACGCTTGGAACTCTTGGTCATGCGGGGAACTCCGTGATGTTCTGTTGACTCTAATAAAACCTGTTCGGCTTCCTCGAACATAGCGTTACGGGGGGCGAAGTACAAATTCTTTCTGGGCTTCTGGCGGTCAGAAAAAGAGCACCAGAACGCCCGTATAGCCGTAAAGGCGTGCGTTGCTGATCTCCCCGCCCGCATAAAACCCGGCAAGGGGGGCGTTGCCGATGGCGGCGCGGATCACGTCCATTTCCCGTTGCGCGGCCGTGCCGGTTTCGGAAAAGCCGCGGGCAATGCAGGAAATGTACAGGGCGCCCTGAGGCTCGAATCTTCCCCGCTCAGCCGTTACGCGCTGGACCAATGAATCGAGGCTTTTTTTGAGGTCCTCAAGGACGATCTCATCGGTGCGCTGAACGAACAGAATATTGTCGCCGATGCTCACGGTTTGGGAGATTGTGAGGCTTTCCTCTCCCGGATCAAGAGCCATGATGTTGCGCACGAGGTAGTCTTTCTGGTCTGATTCCGAAATCGGGAGAGCGATGTGGACCTCTCCGCGGAAAAGGGGCAGCAGGGATTCCGGAATTTCGTCGGAAGAATCCATCCGGCGCAGGTCGGGCAAGGGGCCTATAATCGGCAGGTCGTCGGCCTTTTTGTCCATCGCCCGAAGGTCTTCGAGCAGACAGCGCAGGGCGCTGACCCCGTCGAGTTCGAAAATCGTCGTGCCGTCGGCGCGGGTGATCGTGCGAAAGTCGCTGAAAGGCCGGCAACCTTGCGAGAGCGCGGTGGCAACAGGTATTTTGTCGGAGAATAGCGCGCCGCCGATCGAATCCTCGCATATGCCGTTGGCAAAAAGGTCGTGGCTGGCGCGGGAGGATGTCAGGCCGCCGACAATGAAGCCGCCGCACAGGGATTCCAGTTCGGCCATTCTGGGCATAGGATCCTCGTCGGCCATGGGATCGGCATGAACGCAAACCAGCATGGGCGTGTGTTCTTCCAACCATTCGCGGAGGCTTTTAACATGGAGCGGCGGCTCTTCGACTGAGTGCTCCGGAAAGACGCAAAACTCGCCCTCGGGAAAGCGGCCAATCAGTGCGCTGATCGCGGGCTTGTCAACGAAGGCCTCGCCGGTGCCGATGATGCCCATGCCCACGGACCCGATCCAGTTCTCGATTCGTGTAACGGAGCGAAACAGATTCAGGATGCTGGGAGCATATTCCGCGAGCATGTCGGAAATATAAAGGAAACCGAAGTTGAAGCCATCCCCTTCGGTTCTGATTGTTTCGAGTTGCTCCAGAACGGATTTGGAAGCCTCGCGCCAATCGTTGCCGGAGGCGGCGCAGGAAGCAAAAGTTCTGGATGTGAAAACCGACATAATTTTTGTTCGCCGTATCAAGATTTTATGAAGACAAAGGCGTTTGATATCATTAAGATAACCTACGATGCCAAACTGTGAAAGGGAATAAAGGCTATGGAATGGATTGTACTTGCGGTAGTCGTCGTCGCCGCCCTCATGATGATCGTTCTGTATAACCGCCTTGTCGCCTTGCGGCAGACGCGGAACAACGCCTTTTCCGATATCGACGTGCAGCTTAAGCAGCGCTACGATCTGGTGCCGCAGCTTGTCGAAACCGTCAAGGGTTACGCCGCGCACGAGAAGCAGGTTTTCGAAAATGTCACCAACGCGCGGGCGCAAGTCGGTTCGGCCCGGGGCGGGAACCCCGAGGCACGCATGAAAGCGGAGGGCATGTTCGGCGGCGCGATTGCCGGGCTTCTGGCGGTTGCGGAAAACTACCCGCAGCTCAAGGCCGACCAGAATTTCCAGCGTCTGATGGACGAATTGTCGGATATCGAGAACAAGATCGCCGCCGCGCGCCGTTTCTTCAACAGCGCGACTGCCGAATACAACACCGCCACCGAGCAGTTCCCCGCCGTGCTTATCGCCGGGGCCTTCGGTTTCCGCCGCGAAGTGTTCTTCGAGCTGGATGAGCTTGAAAAAGCCGCCGTTCACAAGGCGCCGGAAATCAAGTTCTAGCGATTTTGCGGCCTCATGCGCCTTTTTGAGGGGTATTTCTTATGGCCATCGCCGCCGTTGGGCTTAGAACGCATATCTGGAACAACAATCTGAAATCGATTGTCCTGCTGGCGCTTTATCCGCTGATCCTCGGGGGTATCGTCTGGGCGGTGTTCTGGGCCTTGGGCATGTCTTTGGCGCGGCACAGCGGGACCAATCTGGTGCGTGGCTATTCAGCCCTCGGCGATCCGAAAGGTTTTCCTATCCAGGCGGCCGATACGCCGTTTCAGCCGGATCAATCGGTGCTGTTCGCGAACTCGATGGTCCTTGAATACTGGCCGATGATTCTGAGCGCCGTGGCGGTCTGGTTCATGATTGCTTGGTTTTTCCATACCTCGATGATTCGCAGGCTGGCGCGGTCACACCCGGTTACGCGGCAGGAAGAGCCGGAGCTTTATAATCTTCTTGAAAACCTCTGTATCTCGCAGGGTGTGCGAATGCCGCATCTGGAGATTATCGAGACGCATGCCCGCAACGCCTTTGCCAGCGGGGTGAGCGAGGATAGCTATGCCATCACGGTCACGCGGGGGTTGATGAACTCCCTCACGCGGGACGAGTTGGAGGGCGTTCTGGCGCACGAGTTGACGCATATCATCAACCGGGACGTGCGGCTTTTGATCGTGACGGTCATTTTCACCGGGATGTTCGGGTTTCTGGCACAGCTGGTCTGGAGCAGCTTCCGGTACCGGATTTTTTACATTCACGGGCGTCGGGACAGCAACCATGGCGGGGTTGTGGTCGCGGTTTTGCTGGTCGCGGTCATTTTGTGGCTGGGTTACGTCGCCACGCTGTTCATGCGGTTCGCGTTGTCGCGGCGGCGGGAATACATGGCGGATGCGGGCGCTGTGGAGATGACACGCAACCCCGAGGCCATGATGCGGGCGCTTATGAGGATTTCCGGGCGGGATCATATCCCCGAAACCACGGCCGACATCGCGATGATGTGCATTGAGAATCACGTGCCGTTTCTTGGCCTGTTCGCGACGCACCCCCCCATAGAACAGCGAATCAGGGCGATTTCCGAGACAACAGGCACCCCTGTTCCGCAGCTTTCGCATACCGGGCCAGCGGCGCGCGGGGAAACCTTCAGGGATCAGTATGCCAGCGGGCAGCGGCCTAACCCTTGGCTTATCCGGGGGCGGCGCGACTAAGCTTATGTAAAAGCGTAACTTTCCCGCTTTTCAAGCGAATTGAGATTTGTACGCCCATGATGTCGATTTTTCGCAAGAAGCTTTGAAATCTGTTAGAATGGCGTGTATATATCACTGCATATGTTTAACCGGAGATTTGGAGATATCCATGCAACCTGCACATTTATCCAGAGAACGCGCCCAAGGCCGGGATTTTGACGCTGGTTTACGGCGCCACATGAACAGCGTCTATCTGCGGATGACGGCTGGTGTTCTCGTAACGGCGATTGTAGCCCTTTTTGTGGCGAATTCGCCCATGCTGCTTGAGCTCTTCCTCGGCGGGCCTCAGAAGATGATTGTCATTTTCGCGCCGCTGGCGATCATCATGTTCGGGTTTAACCCGATGACGATGCGCTCTTCGACCTTGATGGCCGCATTTTTTGGCATTTCCGCTGCTTACGGTATTTCGTTCGCGACGATCGCCGTTGTGGCCACGCAAGATGCCGCGTTCGGCATGGATGTCGCGCGGGCGTTTTTCGTTGCAACCGCTATGTTCGCAGGCTTGAGCATCTTCGGCTATACGACCAAAGCCGACCTCACGCCAATCAGAACCTTTTCGGTCATGGCAATCTGGGGCCTCTTCGCGGCCAGCCTTATGAACTGGCTGTTCATCGAAAGCTCGATGATGTCGAACGCCATCGCGGGCATCGGGATCATCGTTTTCTCTGGCATGACGATCTGGCAGACCCAAGCGGTGAAGGACCTCTACTATCAGGTCGCCGATCAGGAAATGGTCAACCGTTTCAGCTGGGCCGCTGCGCTCAACCTGTACATCAGCTTTATCGCGCTGTTTCAGTATATTCTGCACTTCATGAGCCAGAATCGCTAAGCGCCTATAGATTCCGAAAAGCCCCGCGATGCGGGGCTTTTTTTGTTTCGGCCCGAAGCGCCCGATTGACTTTGGCTTACGCTTTGCTAATGTTCGGCCTTATCCAATTTAAAATTTTTACATCGTTCGGGGGTTTAAATGTTCAAAGAATTCAAGGCGTTCATTGCGCGCGGCAACGTCATCGATATGGCGGTCGGTATCATCATGGGGGCGGCCTTTACCGCCATCGTCAACTCGATGGTTGGCGATCTCATCATGCCCGTGATCGGCGTTCTGACCAGCGGGGTCGATTTCGCCGACAAGTTCGTGGCGCTGGACGGCAACAGCTATGTCAATCTCAAGGCCGCCAAGGATGCGGGCGTGAGCGTGGTTTCCTATGGGATTTTCATCAACGCGGTCATTAATTTCGTGATCATCTCGTTCGTCGTGTTCATGCTGGTCAAGGGCGTCAACAAGATCAAGGACGCCGCCGAGAAAGAGGAAAAGGCCAAGCAGGACGCCGCCCCGGCCGCGCCTCCGGCGGATGTCGTGCTGCTGAGCGAGATCCGGGATATTCTTAAGAAATCGGCCTAGGGCGCGGTTTAGGCTTTAGGGATAGAGTTTGAGAACGGCGCCTTCGGGGCGCCGTTTTTTCGCTTGAAATTGCCGGGTTTTCGCAGTACTCATAGCCCTACCTTTCAAAAAGGGCCCATAGCTCAGCTGGGAGAGCGCTTGCATGGCATGCAAGAGGTCGTCGGTTCGATCCCGATTGGGTCCACCACTTTCACCATGGGGGCACCCAACTGCCCCAAAACCCTGAATGGCAGCGCGATTTCAGCGGTTCGAAACCCCTCAATCCGGCAGAAGGCGACTCGCCCCGGAAAAGCCAGCCGCAGCAGGGTGCGGCGGTGTTCGAGCACACCGGAAGCCCAGAGTTTCCAAGGGTTTGCCAAAAACGCGCAGGCGGTTCGAAACATTTCATCGAACGGTTTGACGGGACCGCAGCCGCGCTCCAGCTCTTCGGTGAGCGCGATGCGTTGTTCCTCCAGTTTGCGCACCTGATTTTCATAGGCGGTAATGAGCGCATGGCTATCGGATTGCAGCAGCCGGTCCATGATCTGGCCCGTCTTTGAGTCGATTACCGCCAGCTCGCCCTTGATCTTCACCTTGCGCGCTTGCGCCCCTTGCAGACGCGCCGCCCAGAGATCGGTGAACATGGCGAGCGTGGCCTTGAAGAGCGCTTGCGTGGGTTGCAGCTCCCGGAGCAGCGTTTCGAACTGGCCTTCAACCTCTTCGCGGCGGATCGACTTGCGGTAAGCCTCGCAATCGCGGTTATGGCAGAAGTAATAGGCGTAATGCCCGTTGCGGCCTTTCGACCACGCGCCGGTCATCGGATGATCGCAGCAAGCGCATGAGACGAACCCGCGCAAGGGAAACTCCCCGTTCGTATCCTTGCGCGCAGGCGCATTGGCCTTGCCCGAGAGCCGATCCTGAATGCGCTGCCATGTGGCGAAGGGGATGATCGGTTCATGCTTGCCGGGATGCAGGACGATCCCCCATTTGGGGATTGTGATGTATCCGGCGTAAAGCGAGCGCTCCAGAAGGTCGATGGCGTATTGCAAGCGCACTTCGCCGCGCGCATTGCGCGGGGTCGTCGGGATGGATTCCAGAAAACGCCGCACTTCAGAGGGGCTTTGGAAACGGCCCGAAGCGAAGCCTTCGAGCGCTTCCCTGACAATCGGCGCATCCTCATCGGGCACGATCATCTTGCCGTGACCGGGCACATGGGCGAAGGAATAGCCCAGCACAGGCGCGAACACGTAATAGCCGTTCATCACCCGCGCGCGCATCCGGTTGACCACCTGTTCGGCGTTCTTCTGGCGCTGGTGCTGCGAGACGGAGGCAAGCAGGTTCTCAACGAGGATGGAGTCGGAATCTTCCCCGAACTCGATTGAGGGGCTTTCGAGCTTGCCGCCCGCATCGCCGATAGCCGAGCGCAGATCGAGATGAGCTTTGATATCGCGCGCGAGCCGGGAGATATCGTCGATCAACACCACGACCGCGCCGCCCTTGGACTCCTTGCGCAGGTAAGAGAGCATGGCCTGCATCCCCGGACGGTCGATCAGACCGCCGGAAACGCCTTCATCGCGGAAGACTTCGGCAATTTCGTAATTCTTGTGGCGCGCATAATCGCGGCAGCGTGTTTCCTGCGAACCCAGCCCATGCCCGCGCGTGACCTGCGCCGTGCTGGACACGCGGGCATAGATGACCGCGCGGGTGAGAGTGTTGTTTCTGGTCTTGGTGAGTGCTTTCATGATTCCACTTTGCCCGCCGCGTTCAGAACAATGGCGTCTCCTTCGATGATGGTGGGTGAACGATCCTTCTTTGAATATACCGCATCGCGGACTTCTTGGGCAGAGTCCGGACTCTCTTGGCCATTCAGCCCACAGTCTTGCTGGCCATGAGCAGTCTGAAGCGGATGAATCCCGAAGCCGAGATCGACGAAGCCGATCAGGATGCCGAGCAGCGTTTCGAGCATGGCGGCCTTTTGTTCATCGGTGAGGCCCATCTCGTCAAGGAAGTGCGCATAGAGCGACACATCGAACGTCACGGCAGGACGTTCGGCGCGCTCTTGCGCTGAATTTGAATGTCCGTCCTGTCCGTGCGTCTTGGTCATGTCTTCAATCCTTCCTTCGGGGTGTGTCCGGCCCTTTTGCTTTCCTTTCTGCGATGAGAACAAAACAAGAACTTATTTGTATCCTGTTTTACTCTTCACCGGCAAGAAAAAAGGGCTGCATACGGATGTACTCAGCGCCTGCCGCCGCGTTCGGCATGGCGATCACCTTCGCCATCGCGTCCTTGGTCTTCACCGCGCGCGGGCGACTCGCGGGATTGGCTTGATCCCCGCTCATAATCATCGCGGCGCAGATCGTTTGTGCGGTCATAGGCTTTGCGGGCCAGCTCCGAGACGCGCAGCAATTCCGTGCCTGTGAAGCTGTTGCTTTCCCGATATGCGCCGTCTTCGGTCTTGTAAGTCCGCGCAATCGTGGTGGCGTAGGAGACGCTGTTCTCCCCTTCATTGCGCCAGATGCTGGCCTTGAGATTGCCGTCACGGATCACATCGACAGGCCGATTGTCTGCCCGGTTCTCCGTGCGCGTCTCGGTTTCACGTTCGTTGGATTTACTCATGCTGTTTTCCTTTCAGGCTGGGGGTTGAGGTTCATTTGGACCTTGCCTGCGAAGGCAGGATCGCGGTCATAGTCGGTGCGCTTCAGCGCGAGCGGTCTTAGCCCTGCGATGAAGACGATTTGCAGGCTGGTTTCGCGGGCGAACCACAGCGCCACTTCATCCGCCGTCATCAGCGGTGTGCGCACCTTGGTTTGCGAGCGTGCGGTGGAGGCGGTTTCCGTGATGGTTTCGCCTATTGCGCCGGATTCGACCGTGAAGCGCTTCAGGAACGCTTCGATCCCGCCGCCACCGCCCCCTTGCGCGCGGGCGATCTTCTCCAAGGCCGATAGATCGCGTTTGGCGACGCTGCGGCTTTGCGTGTGATTGATATTGGTTTGCAGGATTTCCGTCTGGCCGAGGCGCTTGGCGATATGATCGAGCGTGGTGAGATCGGTATTGCCGAAGAAGACCAGCGTTCCCGCGTTGCCCAAGAAGGTTTCCCAGCTTTCGCGGTAATGGCGCTTGAGCTGCGAGAGGTCTTGCCAGACCGTCCAGAGCTTGAGGCCGTAACCGGCCATGAAGCCCGCGCTTTGCTCAATGGTGCGCATATGTCCGAGGACATTGGCTTCATCGAGGACAGCCAGAACCGGGAAGCCTGTTGCGGGCGGGGCATCGAGCGCTTCCATGCGCGCAACCAGAAGCCCGACAATCAGGCGCAGCCAGCGCGCATGGGTCGCCATATAGCGCAGCGGCAGAACCAGATAGAGCGTAAAGCCGTGCGGATCGGTCTTGAGATCATCAAGGCTCCAATCGTTCGTGCCGGTGAGCGAACGTTGAATGCCTTTCGAGTCCAGGAATTTGAGATTGCGGGAAACCGTCGAAAGGACTGAGCCGCGCTCATCCTTGCCCATGCCCTGCATGGAGGAGGCCGCCCCGGCAATGACTTCGCCGACAATGCCCGCATCCGCCATGCGTTCCATCGTCTCATAAAGCTGTTCATGCGGCGGGCGGTCATCGAAGTGATCGAGGCGCAGCGTCCCCTTGATCAGCCGCTTGACCGTGACGAGATCGCGCTTGCCTGCCAGTAGCGGGTGCGCAGCCACCAGTAGGATGACAGCTTCAATCCATGCACGGGCGCTTTCATCCCAATGCGCGTCCTTGGCTTCGCCCGACATAACGAGCGCATCGGCAATCAGCCCTGCCGTTTCCACCGCCTCATCGGAGTCGGGATCGACCAGCGCCAGCGGATTGAAGGTCGCGCGGTATTCCAAGGGCACGGCGCTTTCCGTGAACGGAGCCAGCGCCCGCACCTGTTGATGCATTCCCTCAATCGCGCCGGTTCCGTGTCCGCGTCTTGCCGCCGTGCGTTTAAGGTTTTCGCCCTTGGCGTCGATGCAAACGACCGAGCCGGGATAAAGGCAGAGGTTCGGGATAATCCCTGAGCGGCCTTTGCCCGCGCGCGATCCTGCGATGGTGACGATATGCCGGTCATCCATCACGCCGCAGGGCTGGCCGCTTGCAGGATCGCGCGCCAGCCAGAAGGCACCCGGCGCATACGCCAGTATGTTCGAAGCGATCAGCGCGGCGCGTTCATCCTCATTCACCCAACGGGCCGTCGCGAGCATCGCCTCATGCGCGTTGTTCTCCAATCCGCGCGGGAATTGCAGCGCCGGGTTGAAGGGATGGGTCATGCCCACCCCCGCTGACGCTTGATGGTTTCGAACGCGGCGTTGAGCGTCTTCAAATGCTCGTTCGCGCCACCACGCCCCGGATGGTTCATGCGCAGATGCGCGCGGTAAGCGTCCATCGCATCATCGGGCGAGCAGTCCGGCTTGAGGCCGAACAGTGCGAGGGATGAAGGATAATCCGGGCGCGGCGCATCGGGTGCAGGCGTGACCGGCGTTGGAGAAGATGGAATTTTGCGCGGGATGAAATCGAGCGTGCGCAGCGAAGCGAAGTTGAGGCCCAGCACCTCTTCGGCGATCCAGAATGGCAGGCCGACAAGCCACGGCAAGAGCCGCAGGATCAGGGTGAAGGCGGCGATCAGCAGCGCATCGCCCGTGCTTGTCGGCCAAGTGCGGTAAGCTTCATAGGCCGCGAGTGCGAGCGGCAGACCGTAGAAGACGACCCGCGCGCGCGGCTCCAGAACGGCCAGCGCGCCGGGTCCATCCCACATGCGTGCCGCATCGCTGCGGGCCATCAACGCCCAGAGCGTGACCAGCGCTTGCGCGCCTGCAATCCAGAGACAGGTTTGAACAAGCGCAGGCGAAAGCGCGAAGGCAATCGACGAAGCCGCCGAAGCCGCTGAGGGCGCGTCCTCTATGCCGATAAAGACAGGCTTGGAAGGGAACAGACGATCACGCAGCGGCGCGGTGAACTCCAGAACAGCTTGCCATGCGAGGGCGAGCGTATCGGGCACCAAGAACAGGCCCTGCTGGAAAGCCGCATATAAATCCTTTTGGCCTTCGAGCAGCACGAAGGAACGCCCGATCCATGCGAACAGCACAGCCAGAAACGCCATGCGGACACACCACAGGATCAGCGCGAGCCAGAGCGGCGGTCCGGGTTGTTGCGGCGCGCGGGCGACGACCATCACAGCCCCCCGTAACGCAGGCGGGAGAGCTGGACGGAGGCCGCGCCATTGCTGCGGAAGTAATCCGGCCAGAACGCGCGGACCTCATCGGAGGTGCAGAAGGGCAGAAGGCTTGTGGGCAGCGTTCCGAACTCGATCAGCAGGACATTGACCGCCACGCCCTCAAACGGTTCAGGCTTGAGGAAACGGTATCCGGGCTTTTGCGCAAACAACGCGAAGGGCGGCATATGCCCTTGGCTCTGGCAGAACTGGAAGCTCTCCGAGTTTTGCAGCCCGTCCGTGTAGACCGTCAGCGCTTTCAGAGGCCCATCGAACCGATGGCGTGAAATCCCCTGCACCTGTTCGAGGATAGGGCTGTCCTTGGCAATCTGTTCGCGGTCCTTGGCTTGGGCGAGCAGCGCCGCGACGGACGCTGCGAAGGCGTTACGCGCTTCTTGGGCTTGATGCGCGAGATAGGGCGCAGGTTTGGAGCCTAGACCCAGCGCCTCTTGTTCTTGCTCGTTTGCCGGTGGACGGCAGGTAGAGAGCACGGGAACCGGCAACGAGCCAACGACTGCGTTAGCGGTCGTGAAGACTGAAAGCCGCCCATTGGCCGGAAGCGTGGAATAAGCGTCATGCAAAGCGCGGGTCAGATCGCGGTCCTGCGCCGCGCTCGTATCGCCCGTGAAACTCACATCGACGAAGACAGCGGCATTGTGGCGCGCGTCCTTCGCCGCATAGCAGAAATCTTGCCCGATACGCGGCTCCTTCATGGCTTCGCCCATCACAAGTGCGCCGACACCAGCCACGATCACCGGCATTGCGATCAGCGCGCCGATCTTGACCATGCGGGCGTTATTTGCCGGCATGGAGCGGCGGCGCATGGCCATTGGCGCGCTTCTTTGGAAGGCTTTGCGTGTTGGGGAGCGCATGGTCCGCATTGGGAATCTCCTTTGGCCCCTCGGGACCAACAGCGGGGTGAAAATCAAAGCGGGTGAGGTCAGTCAGGAAGGTGTTGAAGGCGCTGCGGATGATTGAAGCCGCACTGTCATGCGCAGACTGCAAGCGCGTGAAGGCGTCGGCTTGCGGCATGGCAGGCATGGCTCCACCATCGGCATCATCCGGCAGATCAGGGAGTGTGAGCGCTTTCAGCTCTTCCAGCCGCAGAGGTTCGGGCGCTTGGGATTGTCCGGCGATGAAGCTTTGCCGCGCCGCTTCATCCTGCGCGGCGAGCTTGAGATCATCGCAGGCGGTTTCGATCAGGCCGTTGTGAACGGCGATCCTTTGGGCGAGTGCGTCACGCTCATTCGCATACGAGCGTATGCGCTCATCAGCATCCGCCAGAAGGGAGTCCGCCTCATCGCCAGCCCGCGCAAACACATCCGCCAGAGAGGCGAGCGCCTCGTCATGGGCATCCTGCCCTTCCGCATCAATACGCTCGCCTGCGGAGCGGCGGGAGTCGGTGTAACCGGGAACGGGATCGGAGAAGCCGTTATAGCCTTTATAGGTAGCCAGAACCGCGCCGACCGCGCCAATTGCCATGACGCCGAGCGCGTAATAGTCGGCAAACGTCGCACCGAAGCTGAATTGCGAGAAATCGAAAATGCTGGTGGCCGAGCCGGTGATGCGAACCCGCGCCGCCGCGAAGTGCAGAACCGTCAGCACGAACATCGCAAAGGCGAACGATCCCGTTGAGACGGCGCGGATCGCAGCATCGCGCGCTTGAGGGTTTGGCGCATGAAGCTTGAAGCCCGCGTACCGCAGCGGCAGAAATCCGGCGAGCGTCCCCACGGCGAGATTGACCGCCGCCACGGTCGCGCCATAGCCGAAGCCTTCAAGGATCGTCATCTTGCCGCCGGTGATCATCAGAACGGCGGTGAAGGCGGCTTCGGCGAGACCGCAGATCATCAGCACAAGGAGTGTTGAGAGCATGTCCGGTGTCTTGGCGGGAGCCGTCAGGCCATGCTCATCCTGAAAGGCCCGATGCGCCCGGTACGCATAAAGCCGCGCTTGTGTCAGCTGCTCGAATTGCGCGGCGCTTTGCGCGGCGAGCGCGTCCATCTCCGCAACGCCGGAGGCGACGATCCGCTCAAGCTGCGCAGGTGAGAAATCGGGTTTGCTGCTGCGAAGACGCCGCAGCGCCAGCGTCAGATCGGAATGCTCAGAGCGAAACCCAGCGAGATAGGCCGCGCGGCGATGCCCCACCGAAGAGGCTTGGCGAACCGGGGTCGTAAAG
>JAANMY010003036.1_pt1 | contig 14572 bp, 17 predicted proteins | sample 7279691 | NCBI WGS metagenome assembly JAANMY01 (sample SAMN14094543, study PRJNA606508) | bioreactor metagenome | isolation source: A lab-scale SPAN reactor treating ammonium-rich wastewater day 388 | place: Ireland: Galway | collected 2018-02-07
CTTGGACGCCCCCTACTCGCCGGGGACGACCCTCCAAAGAGACCTTAAAACTCATCGAAAAGTGGTGCTCATGACTCCACGCTATTGTGCAGTGCTACCGAAATACATATGCAGACGTTGCTGCACTGGTTCAGTGGGGAGGTATATAGGCGTATGCTGGGACGAGGAGAGAGTCATTTTCTCGTCCGCCTGGCCAAGCGTCTGGACTTTAGGCCACTGGAAGAGGTCTGTGCCAGCTATCACCACAGCAGTGGAGCCGGTGCGCCGGTGACCCACTCAGTGCCGCGACTGGTGCGAGCCCTGCTGGTGAAGTACCTGTTAAACCTGTCGTTGCGCCAACTGGAAGAGACCATTCGCTGGAATCTGCTGGTCAAATGGTTCGTGGGCTATGCGCTGTTCGAGGCGGGACCGGACCATACGACGTTGGAACGCTTCGAGTTGTGGGTCTACGCCCATCACCCCCGAGATATTTTCGATAGAATCTTGAACCAAATCGACGAGGACTTTCCCGCGGAGCGAGAGAAAGCCCAGATAGGCGACACTTATGCCTTGCGCGCCAATGCTGCGGGCGAGAGTCTGATTCACCTGGTGCGCCATAGCTGTCAACGACTGTTGAACGCACTGGGCGAGGCCACGAGCGAGGGCCTGGCCGAGGTGCAAAGCCAACTGGAGCAAGAAGTCCTCTTTGGCCGCACAGAGGAAACCCAGGAGTATCGACTGAAGCCGGAAGAGAAAGAACAACGGCTCTATCAGACCGTGAAGGCGGCCATCCGTTGTCAAGAGTTGGTCCAAGCCCGTCTGAGTAGCCAAACCGAAGTGGTCGCAGAGAAAGAGCAAGCCGTCCACACCTGGCTGGCTATCCTGGCCAAGATTCTGGCCGACGAGTTGACCATCGGGCGGGACGAAAATGGACAAGTCACCCAAGTCAAGCCCCTGCCCAAAGCCAAGAAGGGTCTCTTTCGCATCGCCAGTGCCAGCGACCCGGACGCCACCTATCGAGTGCATGGCGACGACATCGACCTGGGATACAACGTCAATCTGGCCGCCACCGACACCTTCATCCGCGAAATCCGGGCCGACACGGGCAGTCAGCACGACGCCACAGCTATCCCCGACCTGCTGTCCGCCCAGCAAAAATACCACAACCTGCTGCCCTCCAAGTTCATCTACGACCAGGCTGCGGGTACAGGCAAGAGTCATGTCGCCGTCGCCACAGTCAGCCAGGGGCGCACCCAGTTGGTGGCCCCCCTGGTCGATTACAGCCAGCGCAGCCAACGCTTTGGCCCCGACGACTTCTCTCTCTCTCCCGACGGTCACTCGCTCACCTGTCCCAACGGCCAGGTCAGTTCCAGCGCCTATCGCTCCAACAGCAGTGATGGGCGTCTTTTCCGCTTCACCCCCCACCAATGCCAGGAGTGTCCTCTGACGCAAGCCTGTCGAGGCGACCAACTGCCTCCCAACCAGCTCCGCCGCATCTATATCAGCGACTACCGTTCGGCTCTGGACGACGCCCGCACCTATGCCCAGACTCCCGAATTCCAACAAGACCTCTCCCTGCGGGCAGGCATCGAGCGCATTATTTCTAACCTGGTCTGCTTCCACGACGCTCGCCAGGCCCGGCGCAGGGGTCAACCTTCCTGCGATTTTCAGGCCAAAATGAACGCCACCGCCTTCAACATCCGCCAGTGGCTGCGTCTGTTGGAACGCCGAACGCCCGCCTCGGCTTCACCCTAACTCAGGGTAGAAGCTGAAAAAGCGGCTGATATCCGGGTCAAAACCGCGCATTCCGCTCGATTCCCAGGCCGCAATCGTTCCTGCACATGAAGGGAAACCCTACCGACAAGTCACATCCCGTCGCTTGTCCCGTTAATTTACCATAACCACGCTCTCCATGCGTTGTTCGTTGATTATATATCGCATTCTGGGCAGGGTTCAGATTTCCTGGGTATGCTCTTTACATTTTGATACGATGAGTTGATACGCTCCGTGCCCGTCGCCTTCACGTCAGAGCTGCCGTTGGCATCCTCACTCCTCAAAATTTGTAAAGATGTCCCCAGGCTGAATCATCTCATTCCGAATTCTGCAACACTCTCACCCTGTCATCTTCCTATCCCACCATCTCCACCATCCGGCGCAGGTTCTCCTGGCCGATGGCAAGGCCCATCAGCACATCCTCAATCCCCTCGTACTCGATGGAAAGCACGCCGTTGTAGCCGCCCCGACGCATTACCCCCAGGCACTGGACAACCGGCACATTGCCGTGGCCGATGATGGCCCCGCGCAGATAGTTGCCCGCCCGGCTCTGAAACCAGCCCTGGCCGGGGGCAAACTCTGTGCCGGCCTTGACGTGGAAATCTTTGGCGTGGCAATGGAAGGCGTGGGGCATCAGCCGCCCTACGGCCCCGGTGGGTTCGTCGTCGGCACAGAGAAAATTGCCCATATCCACCAACACGCCAAAGTTGGGGTGATCCACCGCGGTGACAAGCTGCTCCACCCGTGCGCTCTCCTGGCAGAAGAAGCCGTGATTCTCCACCATTGTCCGAATCCCTTTGGCCCCGGCATATTCCGTCACTGCCCGGCAGCCCGCGGCCAGCCGGGGCAGGGCCGCGGCAAAGCTGCGGGGTCCCGGGTGACCCGCGGGCCAGCCAGCCGAAGCGTCATGACGCATCCCCGGCACGCCCAGAATCTCCGCCACATCCACTTCGGTCAGCACCCGGGCGATCTCGGCCCGCAAATCCCCGCTGCTTCCCCGCAGGAAATCGGCGCCGATAGTGTAATTGACAATCGGCAGCCCAACCCGTTCTGACTCCTCGCGCAATTCCGCGGCAAAAGCGGGCAGGCTCTTGCCTTCGGGCAGGGCAATCGTAGAAAATTCAATCGCATCAAAACCCATCTCTTTGGCCTGGCGGATCACATCGATCTGGGCCATCTGGCCGGAACGCACCAGACGGACAAAGCTATAGGAACTCACACCGATCTGCATTTGTATACTCCTGTTTTGAAATAGTCCAGAGTCCAACGTCCAACGTCCAGCGTCGCTTGTTCCCATCGCTCTGCGTGGGAAGACTCTGCGTCCGCTGTTCACCCCTATTGGTTGCCCTACAGGACGCCTGTCCGCTCTTGAATCAGGCGTTTCATGCGCACAACCGCGCTGGGGTGGAAGTTAGGAATCGACAAGAATTGTTCGGCCAATGCCTGCTCCCCACCCCGATAGCTCAGTTCGTTGAGGGCATAGACCGTTGCCCAGGGATACTTGCGCTCGACCAATTCCCATTCGTCCCCGGCCTGGACAAAGCCTTCCTCCAGCACCCGCAGATAGAAGCCTGTGCGCAGCTCGTCAATCGTCAGTTTTGTCCAATCCGAACGGCCTATGCGCTTGGCCTGTTTGCTGCAAGGCACCCGGGGAATGCTCACCTGCACAGTGGCTGTCCCCACCCGGTAGATATCCTCCAGGCAGATTGCCGCCTCGTCCGCATTTTCCAGCGTCCAATTCTCACCCACATTGCCGGGACCCAGGCGCAGCCCCAGCCGTTCATTCCAATAGGTGTAGTGGTCCATCGAATGGCAGCAGACCTGCTGATAGCCCAACCGCCCGTGATTGTCTGTGTCTGTGACCTGATCCCCGGCAAGACCCTGGCGGGTCAATGCCACCGGCCCCTCTACCATCTCCCGAAAGATGGACGAACGCCAGATGCCCGATGGGTCGTTGATCGTCTGGGGCTGGCCGATGTAGATGGAGTGGATAGCGATTTTCATTTGACGACCGCCATCGCGATGCCGTCGGGATAGGGAATCACCGTACTCACCAGCCGCTCATCTCTGCCCATCTGCTCGGCAAAGTTGCGCATCCCCCGAATCCCCCCGTTCTGCTGACGATCCGGGTCCACCAATCCGCCGCCCATACTTACATTGTCGCCCAGAATGACTGTGCCGGGTCGGCTATAGCGCAAGGCCCACTCCAGATAGGCCGGGTAGTTGTTCTTGTCCGCGTCGATGAAAATCAGGTCAAAGGGGGCTTCGTCGGCCAGACCGGGCAGAGTCTCCAGGGCGGGGCCGACCCGCACCTCCGTCTTGCCATCAAAGCCCAGGCTGGCCCACTGGCCGCGGGTGAAGGCCGCGTGCTTCTCGTCCAACTCCAGCCCGATCAATTTGCCGTCCGCGGGCAGTGCCCGGGCCATCCACGCACCGCTGTAACCGCCCAGGCAGCCGATTTCCAGCACTTTGCGCGCCCCGGTCAGCTGAATCAACACCTGTAAAAATTTGCCCTGCTCTGGGCCGATGCTGATGGCGGGCAGCCCGGCCTTCTCGGCCTGGACTTGCAATTGTTCCAGGGCCGGATCGTCTGCATGAAAAGTATCGCGCAGAAATTGCTCATAGGGGGAAAGATTGCTCAATTGCGACATTTGATTGACTCCGTGGGATGTGAATAGGATAGGGCGGATTGGCAATCCGCCTGTGTAGAATGTACTTTGTTCGTAACTGCTCACCCCCACCCAACCTCCCCCACTGTGGGGGAGGAGTCGATCCAGTTCCCTCCCTGGAATGGGGAGGGGTAGGGTGGGGTAGCTGAACAGGTACTTTCGTTCCGGGCGGATTGCCAATCCGCCCTACAGATGATCGGGTACGGGCAGCGCCTGGGCTGGCTCTGTGCCCAACTCGGCCAGGGCAGCTTTGCCCCGTACGGTCAGGTCGCTGATAAACTGAAATTCATCCCGCCCATCCAGCGGATAGGCTTTCAGCCGGTAGTGGGTTGCCCAGGGCTTCTCGCGCAGGACAACCACCACCGGTCTGCTCAGGTGGGTATAGGGGCTGGTGATCCCCACATCCCACAGCTTCTGGCGCACCTGGCGGGCGTCGTGGGCCGGGGCCAGGTAGAAATCTGCCACCACCAGATGGTCCGGGCTGCCAGAATTGGCGTTGGCAATGTTGTCACTCCACAGCCGGCTGTGGGGTACAGTGACTTCCGTGTCGTCGGGCGTGACCAGTTTGAAGGAGCGCAGCCCAACCGACGTGACCACCCCGTAGTGGCCGCCCACCTCCACCCAATCACCCGTGCGGTAGGCCCGCTCGTAGATCGCCATCACCCCGGCCACAATCCCCGCCACCAGCGGGTTCAGGGCCAGACCGATTCCCAGACCGGCCGCGCCCACCAGCGAGACAATCCCCGATGTCTCGTAGCTGCCCAGCAGAATCACCAAACTGGTCAGAATCACGGACAGATTGAGGAGGATGCTTACCCCCGGAATGGCCGAGAGCAGCCGGGAGCGGGTACGGGCGGGCAGCCGATTCGCCAGCTGGGGCAGATAGCGTTGCAGCAGCGCGGTAACTGTCCATCCGCCCAGCAGCAGCAGCGCAATCCAAATCAGCGGCTGAATGTTCAGATCACCCACAACACTTTGCAGAAAATCGGTCATCATAACTCGTCCACCAGATAGCCCTCATCCTGCAACCAGCGCCGGGCTGCGGGGTAGCCCAACGCTGCCACCGACCAGATATCCCCGGCCCGTTGGGCCACCCCTTCCTGGCGCAGATGCTGGAGGGAGCGGATAATTCTGGTCGGGGGCAAGGGCAGCAACTCGGCCAGCAGATGCCGGGGCAAAGTTCCGTGCAGGAGCAGCGTATACAGGACCATTCCATCCTCTTTGCTTGCCCGCCCAGTGAGATCGGGCAGGGAGATGTCTTCCCAGGGGCGCACCCAAATGGTGTAGCCCGGGTCGTCGTCCGCTGCTTTGCGGGCCGTATCGTCCACCTCTTCTGTCCTGGTCGTCAGCAGACTGCGCCGCCAGATGTGCCAGGCCAACCGGGGATTGCCCCGGCTGCGGGCGGCCAGGTGTGTCAGAAAGGCCGAGCGGTTTGGATCGACCGTACCTTCCAGATCGGCGGTCTCCAGCACTGTCTTGCCTGTGGCCGCCTCCCGGAAGACAAAAGCGTAGGGGCTGGAATCGTCGGTGGTCTGGCCCAGCCAGCGGTTCAACTCATCGCTGCCAAAGGGGGCCAGGGCCAGGGGCGGGCCGCACACCCCATCAATCTGGGCCGCCTGGCAGAGATAGCGCCAGGCCCAGCTTTGGCAGACGAACAGCAGGCTGGGGCGCTCCTGCTCCAGCCGGTCCAGCAGACGGCGCAGAAGCTCCAGCCCGTTGTGGTGGCGCAGAAAACAGCCTTCCAACGCGGGCAGCAGAAGCCGTTGGCCCTGCCCCAGGGGAAGAGCGTCCAGCCATTCCCGCCCCCCCGCCAGAATCTGCGCGGTCGAAGGCGGCTGAATCAACCCGTAACCCGTCTGGCTGGCCCATTCGGGCAGGACCCCGGAGAGATTCGCCACGGGTCCATCGATCAGAGCCATCACGCCAGCCGTGGATTCTTCTCTCCCCAGCCAGGCGGCCAGGGCCGAGTGGGGAGCGGTGATCTCTTCCACCGGGCAGGCTGGCTCAGGCGCGGCCCAATCCAGCAACTCCTGGGAGGGCGGGGCCAGCTCCAACTCTCCATCGGTCGTGCTCTCCCGGTGGCCGCGCCCTGCCAGCCGCTTCCACAGATCGGCCAGACCCGTGCGCACGGCTTCCGGCGCTGCCCCAGCCGGCGGCTTGAAATCGGCCACGGGGATCAGCCGCCACAGGGCTGGGGGGTCTGTTTCTCCTTTGCTTTGGGCGTTCTTCGGCTCTGGCGCAGAACGGCTCATTCGGCTCTCTTTCCTGCCTGGGCCAGAAATTGACGCAGACCGGGGATATCGGCAACGCAACGCTTGGGCAGAATCAGGATATTTTCATCAGTGACGAAAAGGAGGAAGCTCTCCCCCGATTCGGCCACCCGCTCGATCTCTTTCCAGGGCAGAAAGAGGCTCTTTGTCTCCGCGTCCTCGGCCCCTGCGCTTACTTTTATACCTTTTTCGTGGATGTGGTAGCGGCTGGCGGCCAGGGCCGGATTGGTCTGCCAGAGGGTGGCGGCCTGCTGCCCGATCTGGCGACGGATGATCAGCGTGCTATAGAGCGAATAGAGCAGGGCCAGCAGGGCCACGGGCCAGAACCAGAACGAGAGAGCATCCGGGGCAAAGAGCAGCAACAGGACGACTGTCAGCGGTACGGCGAACAAAATTGCCCAGGCCGCCCAGTCGTTCAGCCGTTTGCCCGGCGTGCTGGCAAATTGATGCCAGATCATTGCCCGGCGGTATTCTTCTGGTTGTAAATCGATGTCTAATTGCATAGAATGAGAATTTTTTCACATATTGGCACGGTATAGGGTGACGAAGCCACGATTTGCGTGGGGAAACGTGAAGATGTGAAACGTGAGATCAGGTGACGACACCTCACGTTTCACGTTTCACCGGTCTGACCGAGGAACTAACGCATATGCGTTAGTTTCCCGCTGGTACGGATTATAGTAGTATAGAGGGCTGGTTGGCAAGCGGCAAACTGCTGACCGTCGTTTTTGTGGACTACCCGTTTTGGTTTGCCCAATCGAGGAGAAAAATTGTGATTTTGCGGAAGATGTGGTCACTGGCCCTGTGTCTGGCAACCCTGGGGTTGGCGGGATGTGGGGGCAGCCGGCCCGACGGTCTTGGCTTGACCGATGGGCATCTGGCCGATTGCCCGGACTCGCCCAATTGTGTTTCGAGCCAGGCCGCCAGCGATACCCAGCGGATGGAGGCCCTGCCCCTGGCCTTGCCGGTAGCGGAGGCCCAGGCCGCCCTCCACGCGCTCTTGGGGGAGATGGATCGGGTGGAGATTGTGGGGGCAGAGCCGGGGTACATCCACGCCGAAGCTACCAGCCGGCTGGGTTTTGTGGATGATGTGGAGTTTGCCTTTGACGAAGCAGAGGGGCTGCTCCACTTCCGCTCGGCGTCCCGGCTGGGCTATGGGGATATGGGGGTCAACCGGGCGCGGATGGAGGAGATTGGGGCGCGCTTTGCCGGGGCTATGGACCGCACGGGAGCCCAGGGCGGCGCGCCAGCGATGCGCGGGGCACGCCGGAAGGGGAATGGATGGATGCCCAGGCACGGGTATTGGATCAGTTAGCCCATGTGGAAGCGACAGCGAAACGCATCGCCGCCAAATACGGGCTGCTATTTCATCTTTTTCGGGTGATAGGTAAGCTGAGCCGGCGGGGCAGGAATCGGGTGGCGATTGAGATCGGCCCCCCCGCCAGTTCGTGAGAGGGGCCCATTCAGTCTATAATCCCGGTAACTTCTTGCGGGCGGATTGTCAATCCGCCCTACATTTTTTCAGGGGGTATCGCCAATGAAACCGCTGGTACGTCTGGTCGGGCTGAGCAAATCCTATACCGAAGCGGGGCAGGAGCGGGCTGTGCTGCAAGCCATCGACTGGTCCTTTCCCGCCGGCCAGTTCACCGGTCTCTTTGGGCGTTCGGGCAGCGGCAAGAGCACACTGCTGAATTTGATATCAGGCATCGACAAGCCCAGCGGGGGGCAGGTCTTTGTGCGGGAAAACGGTGGGGATGTGGAGTTGACCGGTCTGAGCGAACACAACCGCACCCTCTTTCGCCGCCGCAATATCGGTATCGTCTTCCAGTTCTTCAACCTCATCCCCACCCTGACCGTCCGGGAAAATGTGGCCCTGCCCGTGGAACTGGCCGGGGAGGAGCGCAAGGGGCATCGCCGGGCCGAGGCGCTGCTGGAGCGGGTGGGGCTGGGCAACCGGCTGGATACCTACCCGGACCGGCTGAGTGGGGGCGAGCAGCAGCGGGTTGCCATCGCCCGTGCCCTGGTCCACGACCCGGTGCTGCTTCTGGCCGATGAACCCACGGGCAATCTGGACGAGGGGACGGGGGATGCGGTGCTGAATCTGCTGCTGGAATTGACCCGGGGCGCGGGCAAGACGCTGATTATGGCGACCCACGACCCGCAGATTACCAAATACGCGGATCAGGTGCTCTATTTGGAACACGGCAAGCTGATTTCCCATAAAATAGCCGCGGATGAAGACGGATCACCGCGGATGGAGTAGGAAGGTAACTGTTCAGCCACCCCACCCTACCCCTCCCCATTCCAGGGAGGGAACTGGATCGACTCCTCCCCCACTGTGGGGGAGGTTGGGTGGGGGTAAGCAGTTACGCAGGAAGACAGATTGCCCAGAGGACGCAGATTGAATTGCATCTTCTTTGTAAGAGCCTGAATTATTCAACAGGCTCTTACTTCCGCAAGAGCCGTGCCCGGATCATCTCTGCTTCGGGCAGACGCAGCAGGAGGAGAATGGCTGCATAGACCCCTGCCCCGCTGCCCCCGGCGACTGTCAACAGGAACAGATCGCCCAGCCAGGGAGAGACGGCAAGCAGCCCTGGGCCTGTCCACCCCGCCACCGTCCAGACAGTCAACGCCATCAGCCCGGCGGCCGCGGCCATTTTGAGCAGGTCCCGCCCCATCCCGCTTTCCAGCCGCCCCACCACCCAGAGCAGCAGCCCGATCATCACCAGCGCGTGGCTGGCCTGTTTGGCTGTATCTGCCCAAACCAGCCCCAGATAACTCAGCCCCGGCAGCAGAGCAAAGGCCGCAGCCGCGTAGACTCCCACACTCAGCACACCCACCAGCGAGGGTAGCAGTGTATTGTTGCGGGCATAGAAGGCGTAGTTGAGGGGAAAATCCACCGCGGCAAAGAGCGCGCCCACCAGATAGATGCGCAGGGCCTGGGCTACCTCGGCCGTGTCCGCCGGGGTAAAGGCCCCCCGCTGAAAGAGCAGGCGGATGGCCGGTTCGCCCAGCAGCCAGAGCGCCACCAATACGGGCGCAATGAGCAGAACAACCATCCGCAGCCCCCGGCTCAGCGTTTGCCGATAGGCCGTCTCGTCCTGGCGGGCGAAGTGTTGGCTGAGCCGGGGCAGGCTGGCCAGGGAGATGGCTACGCTGATCAGCCCCAGGGGAAGCTGCTGTAACGTCGTGGCGCTGCGCATCCAGGCGATGGACTGTTCGCCGGTCCCGCTGGCCAGCCGCCTGTCCAGCCCTACCTGAAATTGGGCCACCACCAGCCCCGCGGCAATGGGCAGATAGAGACGCAGAATGCGCCCCAGCGCGGGGTGGCTCCATTGCACCCGAAAGCCCAGCCCGGCCCGGCGCACATCCCAGGCCATCAGAGCAAACTGGGCAATACTCCCCCCCAGCACGCCGACTACCAGACTGGTGATGCCCAAACGCTCCACCAGCAGAGGGGCAGCCAGAATAATGCCCAGGTTGTAAATGGCCGTAGCAATGGCCGGAAAGGTAAAGCGTTGCAGGCTGTAGAGAATTGCGGTGAGCAGCCCAGCCATACTGAAAAACCAGACCGCGGGAGAGATCAGGCGGATCATCTGCACAGTGAGGGGCAAAAGGGTGGGGTCCAACTGGTCGAAGCCGCCAGCCAGCAGCCAGGCTACCTGGGGCGCGCTGATTTGCAAGAGCAGGACGATACCCGCCAGGGTTACGGCCAGCAGGCTGATCAGCGCGCCGATCAGCCGTATTAGCTCCTCCCGTCGTTCGGGCCGGGAATAGTCGCTCAATACGGGCACAAGCGCCGCGCTCAGCATCCCGCCGATGAGGAAATCGTAGAGCATTGTGGGCACAAAACTGGCAACCGTAAAGGCGCTGACCAGACCGCTGGGGCCAAAAATCGTGTTGATGACCATCTCACGCAGAAGTCCCAGAGCACGGCTGGCGATATTGCCGATAGAGAGGAGGGTAGCGCTGCGGGCCAGGCCCCGGTCGGGGGCAGGTTGGGTGGGGGCGTTGGTAGGCATTGGGAAATTGTAGCACAGGGGCTGGGGTTGGGCGGAATGGGATGGCCTGACAGAAAAGCAGATTTGTCAGTGTGCGGTAATGGGTGTATTCTGAAAGTCAGCACAGGGCAGCTATTGTGTCACCTGCGTGACGATCTGTACCCACGCCCCATTCCACATTGCCGTAAATTCGGAAACGGATAAATAAACTATGCCCATCACCCAACTCGAACCCCTGCGCGCCTACCTGCTCGCCAAACCCGGCACGACCGAAGAACTCCCTTTTGGCCCGGACGCCCTCGTCTTCAAAGTCCTGGGCAAAATGTTCGCCCTGGTCGCCTGGCACGAGACACCCCTCTCCATCAGCCTGAAATGTGACCCCAACCTGGCCCTGCTATTGCGGGACACCTACGCAGCGGTCACGCCCGGCTATCACCTGAGCAAAAAGCACTGGAATACTGTGACGCTGGACGGGGAAGTGCCGGAAGATGAGGTGGAGGATATGATCGACGCGTCCTATGGGCTGGTGGTCAAGGGGCTGACGAAGGCGCAGCGGGCGCAGTTAAGCGTATAAACAACCCAGAAGGCTAAACGTAGCAACCAGTTTATAACCCTTGACGTCTAACGTGGGGTGGTATAAAATTCGGATATGATACGAAACTTTTCTGATGACGAAACCCAGAAAATCTTTAGACGTGAACGCTCACGCCGGTTGCCACCAGACATCCAGCAGACGGCTTTGCGGAAGCTGCGAATGTTGAATCGGGCACAGTCGTTGCAAGATTTGCGCGTGCCGCCAGCAAATCGATTAGAGCGATTGTCAGGGAATCGTGTCGGTCAATATAGCATTCGGGTCAATAATCAATGGCGCATCTGTTTTGATTGGCAAGACGGAGACGCTTTGAATGTGGAGATAGTTGATTATCACTAAAGGTGTAGACAAAATGAACGATAAATTATCCCCAATCCACCCCGGCGAAGTATTGCTGGAAGAATTTCTCAGACCGATGGATATGAGCCAGAATCAGTTGGCTCTGGCTATACGTGTGCCGGCGCGACGTATCAACGAAATTGTACACGGCAGACGGCGTATCACCACCGATACAGCCCTGCGGCTTGCACGTTATTTCACTGTCTCCCCCCAATTCTGGCTCGGTTTGCAGATGGACTACGATTTGGATGTGGCGGAGGATGAGACTGGGGCGCGTATTGAACAGGAAGTAGCCCAGATGATTGGGTAGAAGAACTCTGCCAAGTTTCACCACCTCTCCCACACTTCTTCATATTCTTTTCACAGGAGCGAAGTCGCGTTGTATGACAGCGCCGGTTGCGTAGAGGGGGCTTTTTCAGCCGTATCGAAATCTGTTACGTAGCTCACTCCGTTCCGCAGGACAACAGGAGTCCACCCGCAGATTGCTTCCATGACCGATTTTTCCCGTTCCACCTGGCGATTGATTATTGAGGATACCCCCCGTTCTGGCCCGGCCAATATGGCGGTGGACGAGAGCCTGGCCGAATCGGTGGCCGCGGGGGATGCGCTGCCCACCCTGCGCTTCTACCGCTGGCAGCCGGCCGCGGTGAGTCTGGGCCGCCACCAGCCTGTGGCCGAGGTGGACCAGGACAAAATCGCCGAACGGGGCTACGATCTGGTACGGCGGACGACGGGCGGGCGGGCCATTCTGCACACGGACGAGCTGACCTATTCCATTGCCGCGCCCACAGACGAGCCGCGCATGGCTGGCGGCGTAATGGATGCCTATCTGCTGCTGAGCAATGGGCTGTTGGCTGGGCTGGAAGATGTGGGGCTGGCCGCGCAAAAAGCCTCAGGGGATGTGCGGGCCGGGCGGGATGTCTCCGCGGCCTGCTTTGAAGTGCCCAGCGCCTACGAGATCACCGCGGGGGGGCGCAAGCTGATGGGCAGCGCCCAAAGCAGGCGCAAGGGCTACGTTTTGCAACACGGCAGCCTGCCGCTGGTGGGGGACATCGCCGGTCTGGTGGATGTGCTGGCTTTGTCAGCCGAAGAAGCCGCGGCGCTGCGCACCCACCTGGCATCCAGGGCCTGCACGCTGGCCCAGGCCCTGGGGGTGGCCGACGATTCTCCCCAACTCGAATTTCCGCGGGTGGCCCAGGCTATGGCCGCCGGGCTTGCCCGCACCCTTCAGCTTACCTGGCAGCCGGGCCAACTGACTTCCGCAGAGAACCGCCGGGCGGCCGAACTTATCCGTATCCGCTACGCAGACCCGGTGTGGACGACACATCGCTAACCACAAAGCCTATGGCAATCGCACGCCTGACTATCGAACTCTACCTTCCCATTACCAACAGTCTGAAAGAGAAGCGCAGCGTGCTACGACCCCTGATTGCCCGGCTGCGCAAGGAGTACAATATCTCCATCTGCGAGGCCGACGCCCAGGACCAGCTCAGCCGGGCCGTGCTGGAGATTGTCTGTGTCAGCGGCAACCGGGCATTGGCCCACCGCCAGATGCAAAATGTAGCCAACCGGGTGGAAAGCTGGCGGATGGATGCGGAGATGATCGATTATCACATTGAGATGATCGAGTAGGACAAAAAGAAACGTGAAACGTGAGATCGCCGCCTGACCTCACGTTTCACGTTTCACTCCTCAGCCTGCCAAAGCTCCTGTTTCCCTCGTCCCTGCCTCTAGGCCTGCGCGCCGTATTTGCTCAGATCAGCCAGAGAATCGGACGGCTTGCCTTTGCCCGGCCAGTTGCGGTGGCGCAGGAAAAGCAGGGCAAGGCTGACCACAATACTGATGATGGCAATCCATTGGGCTGTCGCCAACTGGCCCATCACCCAGGCGTCCGGGCGGAAGGCCTCTACCCACAGCCGCCCCAGAGGGTAGGCGATGAAGTAGAGCAGCGCACCGTCGCCCTGGCGCAGTTTGTGGCCGAAGTTGCGGATGATCAGATAGAGCACTACAAACATCAGGATATTCCAGCCCGCCTCGTAGAAAAAGGTGGGGTGAAAACCGTTGCCAGCGTACCAATCCAACGACGCCTGGGAGAGGAGGTTGCCCGTGCCGCAATAGCCGATGTCGGGCGGGGTGTTAGGGGGGCGCTGGCAGGGATGGGCCGGGTTGATGTGAAAGGCCCAGGCCACGTCCGTGGCGGGGCCGTAAAGTTCCTGGTTGACAAAATTCCCCATCCGCCCGATAGCCTGGGCGATCAGCACATTGGGTCCGATATAGTCCAGGTAGTGCAGAAAGTTCAGTTTGTTGCGCCAGGTGTAGACGACGATGGCGATCAGCCCGCCGATCAGCCCGCCATAAATGCCCAGCCCCCGAAAACCGCCATTCCAAAAGTTGATAATGTCGATGGGGTTTTCTTTGTAGTGCGACCAGCCCTGGGCATCCGCCGGGGAGCTGAAGACGTGATAGAGCCGGGCACCGATAATGCCCAGGACCAGTGTCCAGGCCAACAGATTCCAGATGTGATCCGGGTTCTCGCCCGCCTTTTCGGCATAGCGGGAGGAGAGCCAGGCAGCGATCACCGCACCGCCGACAATAAAGAGGCCATACCACTGAAGAGCAAAGGGGCCGATCCGAAAAATGACAGGATCCATAGACGGATTTCTCCTGTAGGAATTTATTCGATAGAGGGTTTGAGAATAGTACGCAAATTCCCCTTGAGTATAGACCGAAAAAGGCCAGAAGCCAAAGGAGATTCCTGCACAAATGAGCGATGGCTCTGGCGGCCAGAGCTACCCCACCAGTTCCAGCGCCTGGCCCAGGCTGCGGTCGATGCGGTTGACCAGTTCGTCGATGTCCGACTTTTCGGCGATGAGCGCAGGCGCAACCGCAAACCAGTTGGGGTCGATGCGCATAATCAGCCCATTGGCCAAAGCCGTCTTTTTCAGCGCC
>JAANMY010003038.1_pt1 | contig 14564 bp, 13 predicted proteins | sample 7279691 | NCBI WGS metagenome assembly JAANMY01 (sample SAMN14094543, study PRJNA606508) | bioreactor metagenome | isolation source: A lab-scale SPAN reactor treating ammonium-rich wastewater day 388 | place: Ireland: Galway | collected 2018-02-07
AAAAGCGACAATGAAAGTAAATAATGCAGCAAGACTACCAAAGATAAGGGTAGGAATGTCCCATTTATCTTTTAGTAAATTGCCTATAATGGCTAAAAGGGCTATTCCCTTACTTATGTCATACAGATATTTGGCTGTACTTTCTCTTTGTTTCTTAGTCATATTGGTAAGGGTATTATACACCAGATACAAACAGATAGCAAAAGGTAAAAAGAGATAAGAATATATGCAAACTCTTTTAAAATTAGATATAGCGGGTATGAGGATATATAAACAATAATGATTCTATGTTTTGAGGTGGCTACCCTGTCCCCCCCCCATACTCCAAGAGAAGAGGTCAAAACAGATAAAACAAAATCGAAATATCCTTGCAATATCTGAAAAGGTACGGTAGTACGATGTTAGAAATAAACAGCGTGGATAGACGCTTGTGCGATATGCCTGAGCAATCGGGCGACAAAGGGCAACGGCTAGCATACTATCCTATGTTAGTCAGTTGCCTTTTGTGTTTAGAAAAGGATGGTGAATAAGTCTATGGCGGTTAGGTATCGGAAGTATTTCCAGCAATGTAAGGCTATCCCATGCAATGGTAGACCAGGCAAGAGCTATTGTCCAGGTGATCGGCCAAAGAGGTCAAATGGTCAATATAAGACATGCGGGACTTGGTGTATTGAATTCTTTGATGATAATAAGGAATGGCAATCTCTTACCTTCAAGGATATACGGAATAAAACAGATGCAGAAAAGCGGCTTACCTTGTTTATCTAAGATCGGGAAAGAGGTCAATTGAACTTACCCAAGAAGAAAGCCATACCTACACTAGCAGACTATTGCAAGATTTACCTGGAGTTACACAAGACAGCTAAAGAGAATACCCTTGTATCAAAGAGAACGTCAGTAAATGCCATTGTTCGGCATATAGGAGAACACAGGCTTGATAAGATCACACCATTTATCATTGAAAAGTACAGGATTGACCGTAAAAAGCTAGATGGTGTTAAGGAATCCAGCATTAATCTAGATGTTATTATCCTTACTCATATCCTTAATACCGCAATCAAAGCAGGCTTGATAGATCGAAACCCATGCAAAGAGGTAAAACGGTTTAAGGTCACACAGCAAAGAGATCGTATACTGTCAGGTGTTGAAGTTGGCTTAATCTTTGATCGGCTAACGGGTAAAGATCGCCTAATGGTATTGGCTAGTCTGTTTACTGGTATGCGTCTAGGTGAAGTTTTACGTCTTAAGTGGTCTGATATTGACTTCCCTAAAGGCCTAACAACATTCGTACAGAGCAAAACGGGTAAGCTTGTTACTATTCCACTATCAAGCTTTCTGGCAACAGAGCTGCAAGCCTACAAGCAATCCCAATGCGGCGAGAATGTCTTTGAGGATAGGGATATAACAAGGGTAGTTGCGGCCTCACATAGCCAGCATTTCAATAAACTATTTAAGAGTATCGGGATTAATAACTTCTCATTCCATAGCCTGAGACATTGCTTTGCCTCAATATCCAGCAATACAGGTTCAGACATTGTTACCACCAAAGAGCTATTAGGCCATTCAGACGTGGGTATGACCATGCGGTATAGTCATAGCCAATTAGATGCAAAGAGAAATACTATAGAGAGGATAACAGATCATATCATGGATATGAGCAAAGAGAAGGTTTTACCGTTAGCCGCTAAAAAAGGTACTGCGTAAGTACGGCATGAGAAAGTAGTGTATTGTGTATGTTGTTGTTACGATAAGGCTTGTGGAAATATTGAATATTATACTATATAATAAATCTCTTTTTTGACAAGTTTATTTACTTTCTCTATGTTTGTCACTTCTTCAAGGAATGGGGGAATGATGTGTTGGGTAAGTTAATTACTATTTTGTTAGAGGATAAAATACAGTGCGAGGAGCGCTAGTGCGCCACCTAAAAAATATTGTGAAACATCTCTAATGATATTTTTCTTTTTAATACCAATAATATTTTTATTTTGTTCAATAACCTGCGTGAATATGTGTTTGAGCTCATCACCTGTGGCATCATGCTGATATGTTCCGCCGACTATTTCTGCGATTTCTCCTAAAAATTTTGGATTAGGTTTCGTGTAGATCGTTTCTCCCTCTTCTGTTGCCTCGTAACCTATTACGTTTCCTTCTTTATCTCTTTTGGGTATTGGAGATGCTTTCTTGGAATCTCCAATGCCAACTACGTAAATAGCGATATCCTTTTTCTCTAATAACAACTTTACGGCTTCTGCAATCTGACTTCTGGTAATAATTTGTTCTTCGCCATCCGTAAGAAAAATCATAATCTTCTTTGCATTTTCTTTACTAAATGAATTCATAGCCAGAATGAATGCGTTGCCAATATTTGTTCCGTAAGGTACAAATCGTACATAGTTTTCGTTAATCATATTGAGTATGCGTAAGAAAACTTTTTCGTAATCATTTGTGGGATACGGTAACAGTGAAAATGCCCTGGCTGCAAATACCACCAAACCGACACGGTCATCTTCTAATTCCCGGACGAGATTCGATATTTCCATCTTTGCACGCTGTAATCGGTTTGGTTTTACATCTTCAGCAAGCATACTAATCGATACATCGAGTACAAATACGATTTCCAGCCCTTCTTTTTCATAATAGTCTTGCGTCGTTTGCCATTTAGGCTGTAGGATTGCAAGGCTCATGGCACAAAAGGCGGCGCTGATGCTGAGGCCTTTTAAGAGATTTCGGTAAATGTTAGGAATTTTACTAAATCTGTCTATTAAAGCCCTTTGTCCAAAGGCCTTTAGCCATGCATGCTTTCTTCTGTAAAGAAATAGGTAGAGAAGAAAGATAAGACCGGAAAGGGTATAAACAAGAATTTTGTATTCTTCGTAATTGAAAAATAACATACAGTATTCTTTATGTTAAATTTTACTATGTATAACAAAATTACAATTTTTAATTTATTAATAAAATCAACTTTTGACTTAGCTCTGCATACTGCTCTATAATTGGCTGTATCTAAAGTTGATGTTTTCACAAGTTGGTTGGTGATTTATACATTGCAAATCGCCAATTGTAAATCTTCTTTGTTCTGGCCTGACAAAGCAGGAAGATTACCACCGAATCTTTTGCTCCCCGCTATACTTGTATTTCGTACCCCATGGAATGAGTTTTAATGCCTCGATCCTGTCTTCCCGCTCCTGTTGTTCCGGGCTAAACATGGTGTTGAATTGCTGTTCACCCAATCGCATCCTTTCAAGATTTTTCTTTGCCTGAAAATCATTGGCATCAATCTTTAATACTTCGGCATATTGCATTGCGGCAGTAGAAAAGTCCATATCGGTTGCAATCAGATTCGCATTATTATAAATTGCTCTTGCCCTTAATACAGGGTCCTTTGTCTCCATAGCCTTTCGATATTCTGCACTCGCCTTTTTTTTGTTTTCCATAAGGGTATATATCACCCCTTTATTGTATGAGATAAGGGGATCTTCCTTTACCTTTTCTAAAGTTCCGAATGTGAGAGAGTCCTCTAGCTGTTGAATTGCGATTAAAGCGTCCTGATATCTTCCCATTTTAATCTTTTCATCTAACTGGGCTAAGGTGTGGTATTCCTTATAATATGCATAGCCATAGAATAGTAAGAAGCAGGCAGCGATGAGAAGAAACAATTTTATAAGATTTTTTCCAGACATAATCTTCTCCTCTTAAAGAATGATAGAATTGGCCTTAAAATACATCAGGGAATTCGTATCCAAAAATTTTCAATAAAAATAGAGATGAAAAGAAAAAATAGACTAACAAATGTGGGGTAAATAAAAAGGTCTTTTTTCTTCGTAATACTTTCTACGACAATTTTATCTTTTTCGATCCTGTCAATTTCACGATAAAATTTGGCGACCTCATCAAAGTTCTCTGCATGGAAATACTTGCCCCCCGTTGATTCAACGGCCTCCTTTAGCTCCTCAATATGCTGGGCGGCAATTTCAGGATCAACACCAGTAACGTCAGATGCCTTGACTGCCACTACATATGCTTTTATTCCCATTCTTTTCAACAATCGTAACGGTCTTGTTGGTGAAATGCCAATATTGTATATTCCATCAGTGAAGAGAATAATAAGTTTGTTTTTCAACACATTCCGCTTTTCCATTTCTTTGATAAAAGAGATGGCGTACTCTGCAAGGTACTCTTTATTGATGCTGTTTCTGAGGTCTTTAATAGTAAACATTTTTCCCATTTCTTCTTCAAACAAAGCCGAGATGGAGGTAAAGAGCCCTTCTCCTATAGCTGTCTGATAACCGACCTGAGAAGCTTGTACACGTTCTAAGGATTTTTCGAGTAATTGAGTTTCCATGGTAGGCATAACAATAAGGGCCGCATCAGTACCAAAGATGGTAACACCAAGAAGATCGTGTGGTCGTTTTTTTATAAAATCACCAACAATTTTTTTAATAGTTTCGATTGCTGTTCCTGTCATGCTAAAAGAGGTATCTACAGAAAGGATTATTTCCCGCCCATGCAGAATGGTCTCTTCCTCATAATATCTTGTTTGCGGATGGGTAATGGCTACTATTAAAAAAAACACAGCTCCAAAAAATACAGGTTTTAATACATATCCTATAATCTTTTTAAAACCTTTTGATTCTCTTGCAAGATAAAGGCTTGAGTACCCAATAAACTTTCTCTCTCTCCAAAAGAGATATAAGAGACCAAAAGGAATAAGAAGTAGAAAGAACCAGGGATTTGCGATTGTCATTATCTCATATCCATTTTTATCCGAATATATTTATCCTAATGATTTTGAACCAGTGAGTCTTATTATCTCCTCCACTCCTTGCGTTATTTTATCTACCGCTTCTTTCTCAATATGGTTTCCAAATATAAGGGTGTCTAATTGTCTTAGCACTGTTTGGATAACAGCCGAAGTCTCTTCTGATATTTGTTTTTGCGTATCATAGCTCAGGAAATCTGATGTTGTGATGGACTGCGCCAGTTCATTTGGAATACCGATAAGGATTCCCAAATATGCTCTTAATGCCTTATCAATATCGTGTATATTCTTTCGGTTTACTGCATCTTCATGGGCAAACTGAAATGATGCTATACTATTCTTTAGCCTTTGCAAGGTAGCTTGTGGTGTCTCAAATACAGGCTTTGGTATATTATAGGAAAGTTTTTTTGTGGTAGACCGAATAATTATTCCGCATAAAAATAATAACAAAACGGCTCCAAAACTTATCGGTAAATATCCGTACCAAAAGACATGTTCTTTTGATAGGTATACGGGACCCTTTATTCCCTCCAGAGGCACATCTACCGCTTTAAGAAGGCTATTGATAATAATGGGTATAGGAATAGTTTGAACTTCTTTCGTTTCAATAGTTGCAGTATCAGCTATTTTGTTTTGAGAAGTATTCTCTGTGTAATATAAGATCGATACATTGGGAATTTCAGGGGTCTTTTTTTTCCCGCCTAGTTCATAGAGAGAAAGGGTATAGTTAATGAGTATCTTTTCAATGTTTCCTTCAGTTTGTTTTTCGATATCCCTTTTGAGAATTTCAAAGGGTGAGAAATTTAGTTTTTCAATATTTTCCCATAATAATTTTATATTCTTCTCATGCCGTATGGTAAGGGTATAGTTAATTCTATCGCCCAGGGTAATGACATCTTTATCTATCTTTCCTCCAACGAGGATGGGTGTTTTTTGTATTGCGATAGGTGACGATGATGACATGCCCTCAGTCTTATCAACTTCATTTTTGTAAGAGAGAGAAAAAGAAGGTATAGAATAAATACCATCTTTGGCATCTGAGGGTAAAGAAAGGGTATAGGTAATTACGATATAATCATGATCATTATCAAAGATCTGGCGTTCTCCTGTTGTTACACCTTCAATTTTAAACGGATGGAGATCGATTTTGTCTAAATCTTCAAGGTTAACCGTTATTCCTAGTTTCCATACAATCTGAACTGTTACATGCAATATTTTACCAGTAATTATTCTGTAGTCATCGATAAATGTCCAGATTTCAACTGGTTTATCTGTAAGGACAGGGGCTTGTTCTGTTTCTGCCGGTTCCTGGGTTTGTAGTTGTTCTTGTGCATATGTTTGCGTATAGACAGGAATAGAACCCGTTCCAAAAAGAAATGCACTAATAAATAAAATAATAAGAGTGTAGATCATCGTCTCCTTCTCCCTCCTCTTCTGATGCGTTTGTCAAAAAACTCCGAGATTTTTTTTATCCATATTTCCTCATCTTCCCCGGTAGATAATGTAAGATAATCTATGTTCAATTTTCTGAACAAGGCCAGATAAGGCGCTGATTTTTCTAATGCTGTTGAAATGTCCAGGGATTTTATCATACCGGTTTCTATATCCTGAACAGATAAAAATCCTTTTGCGTCAGGTAAGTTGGTTTCCATTCTGTCTGAAATAATGATAGGGATTACCTCGTGGTAATATGAGAGTGTTTTAAGAGATTGCTTATAATTATAAGGTGCTAAAAAGTCTGATAGTATAAATACGAGAGATGGAAAATGCGATTGTTCGTTTAAAAATCTGAATGCGGTATTTAAATCAGTATAATTACTGGATGGGGTTTTCAGTAAAATAATTTTTATATTTTTTAATGCCTCTTTTGCGCCGGCTTTCGGTTGGATATAACTTTCTACCTTATCCGTAAAGGTAACGAAGCCTATCTCATTACCAGTTTCTGAGGCTGCATAAACAAGAAGTGAAAGGACAGATGATTGAATATCTTCCTTTGTATTTACAAGAGATCCAAACTTTTCTGATCTACTTCTGTCAACAAGGAAGAAGATGGTTACGCGTTTGTCTACAAGTTTTATACGCACATGTAATTTTCCTGTCCTTGCAGTTGTTTTCCAATCGATAGACCTAAAATCATCGCCAGGCTGATATCTCCGAAGTTCATCAAGCTCTAACCCGTGAGGGGCATGGAGATAGCTGGAGAATATTCCATCAAAAAAGTTCCCAATTAATCGCTGCAAGGAGAGCCTTATCCTTTTCCTCATCTTGCTTATTCCAACCTTGCAACCCGATGAAGTATTTTTTCAATAATATCATCAGAATCGATATCCTGGGATTCAGCCTCGTGAGAGAGGATGATTCTATGACGAAGGACAGGATAAGCCATTTTATGAACATGTTCGGGTAATACAACATCATCTCCATAAATAAAGGCATATACACGGGATGCCTTTGCTAAAGCAATAGTTGCCCGGGGAGAAGCCCCGTACATTACGAGTTCTCTTAATTCACTGTTGTCTTCTGGTCTTGTTGCTCTGACGAGTCGCGTAATGTATTTTACAATGGCTGATGTTTCTTGCAAAGGCAGCCATTCTGCAATGGTATGTCTTAAGGAGAGCACTTCTTTTGGCGTTAAAATAACATCTAAGGTAGACTCTGTGTCCAGAACCTGCCTTTGAGTAATTTCTCTTTCACTTGCATATGATGGATAACACACTTTTAATTTAAACATAAATCGGTCTATTTCAGCCTCTGGCAAGAGATATGTGCCTGATATTTCAATAGGATTTTGGGTTGCCAGTACAAGAAAAAGTTTTTCTAAAGGGTAGGTTTCCCGGCCAATGGTTACTTGTTTTTCCTGCATTGCCTCAAGAAGAGCGCTTTGAACCTTTGCGGGTGACCGGTTAATTTCATCTGCAAGTAATAAATTGGTAAATACAGGTCCTTTCTGTATCCTGCTTTTCCTTGTTTCCGGATCTAGTATCTCAAATCCTGTTATATCGCCAGGGATGAGGTCAGGGGTAAATTGTACCCTTTGAAACTTTGCATCGAGCACACGAGCAACTGTTTTAACGGTAATGGTCTTTCCAAGCCCCGGGTATCCTTCTAAGAGGATGTGCCCGTCTGATAAAAGCGCAATTATGATACCTTCAACCATTTCTTCCTGGCCGACAATAACTTTTCCTACTTCCTTTTTGATCTTTTCTATCTTCTCTCTGATAGAATCCCTGTTACTTAATGTCTTTGCGCGTAATTTCATATCTAATCCCCTCATAGTGAATAAGCCTGTAGAGGTTTGTATATTATTTTAGAATAAAGTAAGTTAAAAATCTTTAAAGAAGAGTAAGTATATATGAATTTTATCTATATTAATAAACCACTATCAACCCTGTTTTATATTCCCGGAAGGAAAGAAAGTGGCGGAAAGTATGCTACAAATAAGATGTTTAATAGCTATTATATATTCTCCCTTTTGTATTTACAAATAAATTATATTTCTTTAATCAGTTGCAAATCCAGCGTATATTTAATGCTATACATATTTCAGTACAGGTAGAGTGTATTCTAAAAGTACTCTTGGTATGTATTATGCTATTTTATATATTTGTAAATTATTTCACTTCTTATTAAAATTATATTGACAGTAAATTTGGAAATGTGTATATATTCAAAATTTGAAATCATCACTAACAAAGCATAAGAGCTTGATAAATTTATATTATAGAAAGGGGTTCGTAAATGTCGTTTTCAAAACCAAATGCTTCGATAGCAACACGTACAAAAAACAGAACACCTAATGATAGAACGCAATCTAATGGTATGTGTTCTGTCTGTGTGGATGAGTGTCCTGGTTTATGTGAAATCGGAAAATCTTCCTTTCGGGCAACTGAGAATTTATATCCACAGCCATTTGGAAGCATTACTGCAGGCGCAGACAAGGGTTATCCTGTCGACTTTTCCCATTTGAATATCATGGGAACAACTGTTGGAGCTGAAGGAATAGAGACAAATAGCGATAAGGCAATTTTTGAGAATGTAAATACAGAAACGAGGCTAGGAAAAGATAAAGGGATTAAATTAAAGTTACCGATCATGATTCCCGGTCTAGGCTCAACAAAAGTTGCTAAAACACATTGGGATGGAATAGCTATTGGCTCTGCGATTTCAGGTACAGCATTAACTATCGGTGAAAATGTCGGTGGTATGGATTCCAATTCTACGATTGAAAAAGGGAGAATTACCTATTGTCCTGATATTGAATATCGTGTAAAGGCCTTTCAGGATTGGCAGCAGGAAGGTTATGGAGCGATTGTAATGCAGGAAAATGTTGAAGATAGCCGATTAGGTGTGCTGGAATACGGTATCACAAAACTAGGTGTCCAGGCTGTGGAATTGAAATGGGGACAAGGCGCTAAGGATATTGGGGGAGAGGTTAAGATTGATAATCTGGAAAAGGCGAGAATGCTAAGAGACCGTGGTTACATTGTGCTACCCGATCCTTATGATAATGCTGCAGCTTCTGTCTTTGGGAAATCATTTAAAGAATTTGAAAGACATTCCAGGGTTGGAATGGTTACAGAAGAAGGATTTGTGAGAAGAGTTGAAGAATTAAGGAAAGCGGGCGCTAAATATGTTTTCTTGAAAACAGGCGCTTACAGGCCTGCCGATCTTGCCAGGGCAGTTCGCTATTGTTCTGTTGCAGGAGTTGACGTATTGACAGTTGATGGCGCTGGTGGTGGAACTGGTATGAGTCCCTGGCATATGATGAATGAATGGGGGGTGCCATCCTTATATATATCTGCTCTTACCTATAACTATGTACATAAACTAGCATCTAAGGGTATGTATGTTCCAGATGTTATACTTGCTGGTGGATTTGCGTTTGAGGATGATATCTTCAAGGTGCTTGCGCTTGGCGCACCTTATGTCAAGGCTGTAGGAATGGCGCGCCCACCACTCCTTGCTGCACATGTCGGAAAGCTCCTTGGTGAACAAATAGAGAAAAAGGAAATTGACAGGAGTGTCGAAATTTATGGTAAGACTATGGATGAGATATTCGTTTTAGCGCCTAAAGTAAAGAGATTATTTGGTTCTAACGGCAGGACAGTACCTCCTGGGGCAGTTGGTGTATATTCATATTACCAGCGTTTATCCCAGGGGCTAAGACAATTGATGTGTGGTGCAAGAAAGTTCTCACTAGAGTATCTAACAAGAAATGATATAGCCTGTCTTACTCGTGATGCAGCAGAAGTAACGGGCATAAAATATATTATGGATATCGATGCTGAAGAAGCTGAACAGATTCTTATGGGAAAAGAGAAAATCAAAAGTAAAGGGACAACAAAACCAAAGTCAAAAATAAGTCCGAAACTTAAGGTAAAAGGCAAAGTAAAAGGGAAGATGAAGAAATAAATGTATTTTTCCTCAAATTTTCTTACAATAAAGGTTTATAGATTATTTCCTGTAAAATTTCTTAAGTTTTGTAATAGGATTTGAAATCGTAAAGGATGATGTTACTGACCCTTAGATTTTCTATTTTTTGCAAGTAAATAGGACTATATCCCCATTACGGAAGAGCTATGAGCTGGAAGTGTTTATATCACGAAAAGTTTATAAAAGGTTCTGAATAGGATCTAACCGCTATACTAAGAGTATGTTCAATATTTCGAGTATTTATCTTAGAGATTCAAGTTGTAAGATATTATAAATTACTAAGCATTATTCCAGCTCCAAATCTTCCTGTTTCTCTTTTCTCATAGCGGTATGAGAAAAATGTATCATGATTACAATGGGTACAAATTTCAGCAGCTTCTATATTTTTTTCTGGGATACCTGTTTGTATTAGCTGTATTTTATTTGCCCTCCATAAATTGAAATAACCTTTATTTCCTGAGCGATAATTATCGATATATTCACTTTTGATATCAAAGGTTTTACCGTCTGGAGTAAGGGTTTTTAAATTAACCTCGTAACAACACGGACCGATAGAAGGTCCAATTCCTACGAAAATATCATTCAATGAACATTGAAATTTTTTCTTTAATATACTCACGGTTTTTTTAGCTACCATACGGACTGTTCCTCGCCATCCCGCATGGGCAATTCCGATCACCTTTTTCTTCAAATCGAAGAATAGAATAGGGACACAATCAGCCTGAAGAACCATAAGGCAGATATTTGGTATATTTGTTACCATTGCATCCGTTGCATTTATTGCTGTATCATAATTGAGTGTACCGCTACCTCTCAAGCCTTCTGTTATAATTTCTACATTACAATCGTGAGTTTGCTTTGCAGTAGTGAAATTACTCAGAGGGATTCCAAGTACTAAGGCAAGTTTCTCCCGGTTTTTTAGTATTACTTTTGGATTATCCCCAACATGAAACCCAAGATTGAGAGAATTATACGGTGGATTGCTAAATCCCCCAATTCTACTGGACACAAAATGATGAATCTCCTTATATTTTATCAGGTTTTGAAAAAACCATAAGGGTAATGAATGTATACGTTTTTCAATCATGAGAGAAATTTCCTTGAGGTGAATTGATATTTCAAGCGTTCTATACATCAGCATACAACCCAGGACTCAACTTTTGCCAACTCTGTTCAGTTTCATCTCTTGAATGGCTATAGCATGTGTTAACATGTATGTATTCTATGTTTATTGATAGCTATGGATCAAAAATAGGGGCGTTGGAGTTATGAGAAAACCAACGCCCTTTTAATAATGAATGAAAGATATGAATTATTAAAAATTTTTAGACTGCCTTTTCTCCCCTTTCACCGGTACGAATACGAAGTACATCCTCAATGGTAGAAATAAAAATCTTTCCATCACCAATGCTGCCCGTTTGTGATTCTTTAGTGATGCACTGAACAATTTTTTCGACATCTTGGTCAGAAACAACCAGCTCTATTTTTACCTTTGATAACAAGTCTACCCTGAAAGTTCTTCCACGCCATTGTTCGGTTATTCCCCGCTGGGCGCCATGTCCTTTTACATCGGTTACCGTCATGCCAGGATAACCTAACTCTTCCAATGCGTCTTTTACAATGGTTAGGCGCTCCGGCCTTATGATTGCTTCAATTTTTTTCATTTATGAACCTCCTTCATAATTAAAATATCCTGCTCATTTCATTGAATTACTGGATTAGGCATTTTATATTCTACGGTTACTTTACAATAAATAATTAAGCCTGTTCTGTTTCATAAAAATGGTAAGCGATTTCTTTGTGTTGGGTAATATCCATGCCAGTGGTTTCTTCTGCCTCCGTCGGCCTTAAACCAATTACCGCATTTACAAACCAAGCTAAAAGTGAAGTAATTCCAAAAGCCCATCCCCATGCAGCCAGAATACCTGCCCATTGTTTTCCCAGTTGAGCAATATTACCATAGATTGCCCCGTCAAAGCCAGCAGGATTTACAGAAGTACTACAAAAGATGCCTGTTGCAAAGGCGCCCCATGTTCCGCCCATTGCATGGATGCCAATAACATCAAGGGCGTCATCATAACCTAAAGCTTTTTTCATCTTTGTTACACAATAGAAACATATTACCCCGGCACCAACTCCTATTGCAATTGATGCCATAGGACCTACAAAGCCTGAGGCTGGTGTAATAGCAACCAAACCAGCAACTGCACCTGAACAAACACCAAGTAAGGTGGGTTTCTTATGGTAGATCCATTCCATAACAGACCAGGTAAATCCTGCAGCACCTGCAGCTGTATTGGTGACAACGAAAGCACTTGCAGCTAAACCATTGGCAGCAACTGCGCTCCCAGCGTTGAAACCAAACCAGCCAAACCATAGTAAACCGGTACCTAACATCATAAAGGGAAGATTATGGGGAGGCTTTACCTCTTTTGGATATCCTTTCCGTTTTCCGACAAATAAAATCAGGGACAGCGCTGAGGCACCTGAACAGATATGGACAACTGTTCCGCCAGCAAAGTCTAATGAACCTATTTTTAGCAGCCAGCCGTCTATGGCCCATACCCAATGTGCTATTGGCGCATATACTGCAGTTGCCCATAAGGGTATGAATAATAACCATGCATTAAATTTAAATCGTTCTACGAAAGCACCTGTCATAAGTGCAGGGGTAATAATAGCAAACATACATTGAAACATCATGAATGAGAGGTGTGGCACTGTTGTAGCGTAAACATCGCTCGGTGCTTGTCCAACGATACCTGCCCCAAGTCCACACCATTGAAGGCCACCGATAAACCAGTTTGCTGGCGCAAAAGACAAGCTATAGCCCCAGAGTATCCATTGTATACTTATAATACAAATAACAATAAAACTTAACCAAAGGGTGTTCGCCATATTCTTGGCCCTTACCATACCTCCATAAAATAATGCTAGACCTGGTGTCATGATTAAAACGAGCGCTGCGGATGCAAGCAGCCATGCATTATCCCCTGTGTCAATTTTCGGTGCATCTTGTGCTATCGCGTCTGATGCAAAAAGTGCTATCATCGATAATGCAAAAATCGACGAAATGCCTAGAATAGCTTCTTTTCTCATTGTCGTCTCCTTTTAAAGTTATTAAGTTAATACCCTCTTACTACTGCTGCTACTTTACCGCTACTAAAGAGCTATGATACCATCAATACCATGGAACGAAACAATTCTCATTAAAAGACCATCATGTAAGGCATACCGTTTCATCACCTCCTTTCATGAAAATATGAATTTAATTCTTATATGGCCTGAGCTTTATTTCCCATAAATAGCTGGCTAAACTATCCATATCTTTTTGTAAAAAGAGAGATGGTTCTTTTTCCTTTATTCGTTCAACGATACTTTTACATCTCCGTTTTGAGTAGAGCAGAGAAACGTCTGTTATCTTTGATGGATTATGGCAAGGCACGCAATTATTCATATAAATGTCTTTTGTAAAATTAACTATGTCAGTTTTTCCGATTTGTTTTAGTGTTGTAAATTCAGCAAGCTTTTCTTTATCGACTTCGCCTTTTTGGTATTTTTTGAACAAATCAATTATCTTCTGTTCATCTTCAGTAAGCCTTTCTTCTTTTTCCATTTGCAGCCTATTAAATGCATGTAGGATATCTTCCTCAATCCACTTTTTGTGTGAAAATATATATTCCAATATATGGCATTGGCCACACTTCTTACGTAAAGTTGCTTCCATACACTGTTCAGAGTGTATTATTGATTTTGGAATATCCTGATAGTTATTAGCTCGTGAAATCGATAACTTAGCATCGGTAGGGGAGCTTACTATCATTACACCTTCAGCTAAAGTGATATAGGGCATAAAACCTAAAAAACTTTTTACTTTTCCTATCTCGATTTCTGTATTATCTTTATAATAAAAAATATATTTACTTCCGTCGTCATAAACTACTTCCTTCGGAAGCAGATAAAACATCTCTTTATATCTTTTATGATTTGCAATATTCCTTGCACCCTCGTCGAGTACTACCTGAATATAAACCCGATGATCTTTAATGGTTAAAGATTCTTTGCGAACAATACTATCTTTAATTTCCATTTCAAGATCACTTTTTTCCAGAACTCCATTGATTACATAATTCTGCGAGAATGCAGAAAAAGCTACGAGTACATGAATAAGAGGTAGTATCAAAAAGCAGAAGAGAAATTTATGGTTAAGCATATATAAGCCTCCAGTTCTGTAATTATATGAGGCAAAAACCATTAACTAATACCTGAGTGGCACCGCATCCTGCGAGCATCCCAGTCGGCCGTCCTGTTGGACGCAGTTCCCAGGCTTTCAGTTCCACCGATTTCAGAAAGTTCTTCCCAATCCTAT
>JAANMY010003040.1_pt1 | contig 14543 bp, 14 predicted proteins | sample 7279691 | NCBI WGS metagenome assembly JAANMY01 (sample SAMN14094543, study PRJNA606508) | bioreactor metagenome | isolation source: A lab-scale SPAN reactor treating ammonium-rich wastewater day 388 | place: Ireland: Galway | collected 2018-02-07
GGGCCGCAGGTGGAATAGGTGCCAAAGGGCGGATGCGCCAGCGCGTCCTCCATCATCTCCTGCTTGGTGATGACCGGCCATTTGGCGATCAGGTCATCGACCGTGGCGATGTCGGTCGGCGCCAGCCCCAGCTTGTCGAACCGGCGCCGGTAAAAGGCGCTGTTCTCATAGAGAAACGGCGTCACGGCGGCGATCTTTTCATCCTGCACCGCGCGGATGCGGTCGCGCGACCAGGTGTCCATCGGCGACCAGTATCTGTCGTTCAGCGGCTCCGAGCGATCCTCGAGATAGGTCTCGAGAACCTCGTGCCACCAGCGCCGGGTTTCGTCGGCGCGGTTGATCGGATGTGTCATGTGCTCTCCTCCCAGAAAACACCCCGCCCGGGCCGCCGGGCGGGGACTGATGCTCAGACGTCCTGGACCGAGCCGCGCTTGATGCCGATGGCGCTGCGATAGCTTTGTGCGGCGCGGCTGATCGGGCTGGGCGCGACGGTGGCGCGGATCTTGACCTGACGGTGCTTTTCCAGATTGCCGGCGCTGCGGCCGCCGCCGCCATCCTCGCCCCAGAGCAGCACGACCTCGGTGCCCGGCTCGGTGAATTCGGCATCGAGCGAGGCCAGCGACATCATCGCCCGTTCATTCGCGGTATAGCCCGGATAGGTGGCCAGCCCGATGGTATTGCCCGCCGTATCGGTAACGCGGTCGTAATGCATGCGCGCCGTGGCGGCCAGGGGCAGCGTGATCGGCAGCGGCTTGTCGCCCTCGGCATCCTCGAACTGCGATTGCATCACGCCCAGCACGTCCTCGGCGTTCCACACCAGCGTCACCTTCTTGCGGTGCGGCTGGTTGCTCATCGCCTCCAGCGCGGCGCGGCCGATATAATCGTGGTCGAACTTGATGATATGGCCGTAATTCACATCATAGGGCGTCAGGTAATAATCCTGAATGTTCGGCGAATAGAAACTGCCGCCCAGCGACATCCGCATCGAGGCGTGTTTGGCCGAAACCCAGTCGCGGTAGCCCTTCATCCCCTCGCCGGTATAGACCGCCGAAACCGGAACCGCCCACCAGCCCGATTCGATGACGGTGGTGAAATAGGCGATCGAGCCGACCATGCGCAGGCCGTATTTCTCGCCCGCCTTCATCAGGACGCGCTTGACCTCTTTGTAATCCGCCCAGGGCCCCGAGATTTCCAGCCCCGGCATGCCACCCATCGAATGGCGCATGCCGCGCGCGCGGAATTTGCCCAGACCGATCTCGGCGGATTTGAAGAACTTGATGTCCGGCAGCGGGCCGCCGTTCAGTTCCTCGAGCAATTCCCAGGCTTTCGGCCCCTCGACCTGAAAGCGGTAGAATTCGCGCTTTTTGGCCGGGTTCAGCGTCCACATCGGATCGAGTTCGGTGGTGACGTCGTAATCCAGCGCCTGGGCGTTGTATTCCACCCAATCGGTGGTCGCCGGATTGCCGACGACCATATAATCGTCCTCGTCCATGCGATAGAGGATCGCGTCGCCGATCAGATAGCCCTCGGGCGAGCAGCAGACCAGTTGCTTGGCGGCGCCGATGCCGAAGTTCTTGAAGGTGTTGACCGACAGATATTGCGTGAAGGCCAGCGCATCCTTGCCGCGCACATGCAGCGATTGCATGTGATAGCTCTGGTCATGCACCGCGACCGTGGTGCGCCAGGCCTGCTGTTCGTCGCGCCAGGTGGTGAATTCGGGCCGCACGCCGTCGCCGGGCATCATCTGCGTGTAGATGGTCAGGGCGTTCTTGGGCGCGTTGCGGAACAGATGGTCGGTGACGCTGGGCACCTGCGCCAGCAGATCGCTCAGCGATTTCGGGTCTTGCGATTGGCTCATTGTGGTTTCCTCCTCCAAGGATCGTCGCCGCGGCACCGCCCCACCGCCCGCTCTCGGGTGATCTGGCGCCCCGCCTGTTGTCTTGTCAACTCATTCCTTCTGGCAGTAACGAGTTGTGTTGTCAACTCATATCATCAGCACCTGACCAGGGCCCGCGGTTCAGCCACCGGACAGGGTTATTCGGTCTCGCTGCCGTACCAATGGGCCGGGACGCCATGCCCGCGCTCGGCGAACCGGCGCTCGAAATCCTGCGCCACCTCTTCGACGGTGATCTGGGCGAACTGGGCGAGCAGCCGCGCCTCGGCCTCGTGCAGCGTTGCGTCCAGCCGCGCATCCACCGCCTGTTCGACCAGACAGGCCGACGGTTCCGCCTGCGGGCCGATGTTGAACAGCGGCGGGTGCCCGACCGCCTCGTAGACATCGCGCAACGTCACCTGCGCCAGCGGAAGCGCAAGCTGCCAGCCGCCGCCGTGCCCCTTTTCCGACGACACGATCCCCCGGTCGCGCAGCCCCGCCATCATCCGGCGCACCACCACCGCATTGGTCGAGATCATCTGCGCGATCCGCTCCGAGGTTGCGCGGTCTACATGCCGGTCCATGTGGATCAGCACATGCAGCATCCGGGACAGCCGAAGATCGCGGGGCATGGGGATCGTCCTTTTCCGGGTCACTGCCCCCTGTCTAGCAGCCCTCAAGTAACAATGAAAGTTTCGAGTCTTGAATCGGCGAGACGAATCACGTAACTTGGATTGATACATTAAAGGAAGCCCCATGGATCACGACATCATCATCATCGGCGGCAGCTTTGCCGGGCTTGCGGCGGCAATGCAGCTCGCCCGGGCCCGCAAGGCCGTGCTCGTGCTGGATACCGGCCTGCCCCGCAATCGTTTCGCCGTCGCCTCGCACGGGTTTCCCGGGCAGGACGGGCGCCGACCCGACGAAATCCGCGCCCGCCTGCGCGCCGAACTCGCCGCCTATCCGACCGTGAGCTTCCGCGATGCGGCGGCGGTGACGGCGCAGCGCGAAGGCGCCGGTTTTCGCGTCTCGCTGGCCGATGGCAGCGGGATCGCCGCGCGACGGCTCGTCCTGGCCTATGGCGTGCGCGACAGCCTGCCCGACCTGCCCGGGCTTGCCGAACGCTGGGGCGTCAGCGTGCTGCATTGCCCCTATTGCCACGGCTATGAGCTGAACGGCGGCCCGGTCGGCGTTCTGGCCCGCGACGAGATGGCGCTGCATCAGGCGATGCTGCTGCCCGATTGGGGGCCGACCACGCTGTTCACGCAGGGCGCCTTCACGCCGACGCCGGAGCAGTTGCGCGGGCTGGCCGCCCGCGGCACGCAGGTCGAGGCGACGCCGATCGCCGAACTGATCGGCGCAGGCACCACGCTGGCGGCGGTGCGCCTGCGCGACGGGCGCGAGATCGCGCTGGCCGGGCTGTTCCTCGCCCCCGTGACCGCGCCCGCCTGCGATCTGGCCGCGCAGCTCCGCTGCGCCACCCGCGACGGACCGACCGGCCCCTATCTGGCGGTTGACCCGATGCAGGCGACCAGCGTGCCCGGGGTCTTTGCCGCCGGAGACCTCGCCAGCCCGATGCCCAATGCCACGCTGGCCGCGGCGGCGGGGGTGATGGCCGGCGGCGCCGCGCACCGCTCGCTGATCCTTGATCCCGATCTGACCGCCAGCGCCTGAAGGAGCCCGCCATGCAACCGACCCCCCGCGATTTCTGGGATGACCGCTATCGCAACGGCCCGGCCGAATCCTCAGGCCTGCCGGGCCTTGTGCTGTCGCTGTTCGCCGGTCCGCTCAGGCCCGGCCGGGCGCTGGAACTGGGCTGCGCGCGCGGCGACGACGCGATCTGGCTGGCCGCGCAGGGCTGGCAGGTCACGGCCGTCGATGTGTCGGCCGTGGCGCTGGGCTATGCCGCCGGGAATGCCGCCCGCGCCGGGCTGGCGGGCAGTATCCGCTTCGAGGAACACGACCTGGCCCAGACATTCCCCGCGGGCCGGTTCGATCTGGTCACGGCCAGCTTCCTGCAATCAACGCAGGACTGGCCCCGCGCCCGGGTGCTGGCCCGCGCGGCAGAGGCGGTCGGCCCGGGCGGGCATCTGCTGATCGCCGAACATGCCGCACCGCCGCCCGGGTCCACGGTCGCCGCCGAGGCCCACCACCCGACCGCCGACGAGACGCTGGCCGCGCTGCACCTCGACCCGGCCCGCTGGCAGCGGCTCTGCGTCTGCGCCATCACCCGCACCGGCACCCGGCCCGAAGTGCGGGGCGAGACGGTGACGGACAATGTCGTCTTTCTGCAACGGCGGGAATAGCCCCCTGCCCAGGGACTGGCCATAGGGCCGACGGGGCCGCGCAGCGCGCGGCCCCCCAGCGTTCGGCCCGAAGCCTTCGGGCGGTAGCTTGCTAATGGCTCAGCCCGGTGCCGCCGACGGCGACGATGTTGAACGGCACCCCGTCGACCGGGATCGTGCGCCGCTCGAGCAGGGTTTCGGCGTCGAGCACCCGCACCAGCCCGGCCCGGGGATCGGTCACGGCGATCTCGTCGCCCATCACCGCCAGACGCGGCCGCGGATCGCGCCAATGACCATCCTTGCTGTAGGGGTCGGTGATACGGGCCGAACGGGTCAGCGCGCCGCTCAGCAGATCGAGCGTATGGATCTGGCCATCCTCGGTAAAGATATACGCGGTCGTCGCCCGCACCGGGTCGAGCGCGAAATCGACGCGGCGCACCGGCAGATCGACCACCTGGAACGGATCTTGCGCCCCGGCGTCGATGATCACCACGCGCCTGTCGCCATAATTCCCGAGGAAAACCTGCAGCGCCCGACCGCCGAGCAAGGTGCCCACCTGCCCCTCGGGCATATCCTCGCCATAGGCCAGCAGCGTCAGCCGTGGCGCGGCCCCGGCCTGCGGCGCGGCCACCAGAACGCCCTCGGCGCAGCCGAACGCCACCAGACCCGCCGAAGCGGCCTCGCCGTGCAGGCCGGTGCAGATCGCGGGATCGCCCACCCGGTCGCCGTGCCGATCCAGAACCGACAGGCCCAGGCGCGGCGGCAGATCGCCCGGGGCCGTGGCGGCAGCCATGTCGGGTTCGGCCATCAGCATATAGCCGTCCATCGGCACCGCGACGCCATGCACCGGCGCCGTGGCGCGCACCGTTTCGTGCCGGGCATCCCCGTCGAGCAAGGCGCCCTCGTGATAGATCCGCGCCGCGCCGTCGCGGTCATAGAATTGCACCAGTTCGTCGCCATGCGGCACGGTATGGACCGGGCGCTGCCCGGCCAGTTCCACCGCCAGAAGCCGGGGGTCGCCGAGGGTCAGATCGCTGTGATCGCCGTGGTCGGACAGCCGGATGCCGCTGTCGATCACCTGCACCATGTCATGGTCCATCTGCACGGCAAACAGCGTCGCGCCGCTGTCGCTGGGCGTCAGATGGGTGACATAGCCGCGGGTCGGAAAGACGCCCAGCACCGCGCCGCTGGCCGCATCGAGCGCCGTCACCCGCCCGGCCTGGTGATCGGTGACGAAAAGCCGCCAGACCGCATGCGACTCGTCATCGGCCAGCGCCGGCAGCGCGGCCATCGACAGCGCAACAGACAGCACTCCGGCCGCGAGGCGGGCGGAATCGGATCGAGAAATCATGAGGGAGTCCCTTTGGTTTTTATGTTATAATATAACAACCATGCGGAGCCGCGGAAGTCCAGACCCGTCCGTCACCCGCCCCGGCCCTCGGATCACGGACGCTCGAGTCCGGCGAGCCGCTTTGCGAGGAACAGGGCCTCGGCCGGTGTCGCCAGGGCAATCGCCTCACGATAGGCCCGCGCCGCGCCGGTCTTTGCGCCCAGCGCCGCAAGGATCGCCGCACGGGCGGCATGCCAGGGCTGGTAGACCGAAAGGTCGGCGGCCAGCTCTTCGACGATGGCCATTCCCCGCGCCGGGTCGCCCGCCTCGGCCAGGGCCACCGCAGCGTTGAGGCGCACCACCGGCGTCGGTTCGTGGCCCAACAGCGCACCATAGAGCGCGGCGATCTGCGGCCAGTCGGGGCCCGGATCGGCCATCTGGCAATCGGCGATCGCCGCCTTGATCTGGAACGGCCCGGGGCGGCGGCGCTCGACCGCGCGGGCAAGAAGCGCGCGGCCCTCGGCGATACGGGCAGCATCCCACAGGCGGCGGTCCTGTTCGCCCGGCGGCACGCTGGCGCCGTCGGGACCGATCCGCGCCGAACGCCGCGCCGCGGTCAGCAGCATCATGGCCAGCGCGCCCTCGATCTCGGGATCGGCCGGGCGCAGCCGGTCGATCAGGCGCATCAGATATTCCGCCTCGAGACACAGATCGCGCGGCTCGTCCGGCCCGGCGACATAGCCGGTGGTGAAAATCAGATAGACCGTCGCCAGCACGGTATCGAGCCGCGCCGACCAGAGGTCGGCCTCGGGCACGGCAAAGGGGATCGCGGCGGCGGCGATCTTGGCCTTCGCCCGGCTGATGCGCTGCCCCATCGTCGGCTCGGCATCCAGAAAGGCGCGGGCGATTTCGGGGGTAGTCAGGCCGCAGACGCTGCGCAGGGTCAGCGCGATCCGCGATTTCGGCTCGAGGGCCGGGTGACAGCAGGCAAAGATCAGCCGCAGGCGCTCGTCGGGAATGGTCTGCGGCTCAGCGGCGTCCTCGGCCAGGATCGCCAGCGTCTGCGCCTTGCGGCTGTCGCGCGCCGCGCCGCGCAGACGGTCGATCGCCTTGCGCCGCGCGACCTGCAACAGCCAACCCGCCGGTGACGCAGGCAGACCCGACCGGCCCCAATGCGACAGCGCCGACACCGCCGCCTCCTGCAAGACGTCCTCGGCCAGGCCGAGGTCGCGCAGGCCTGCCGCCAGCACCGCCAACAGCCGCCCCCGGTCAGCCCGCATCACGCGGTCGAGTTCCTTTGACACCGCGATGGCGCTGGCCGGTCCGGGGGCGGCGGTCATTGCATCAACCCGCCGGATCATAATCCATCAACGGCCGCACCTCGATCGTACCGAAGTGGGCCGAGGGGATCAGCGCGGCATAGGTCAGCGCCGCATCGAGATCGGCGACGTCGATGACGTAATAGCCGCCCAGATGCTCGCGGGTTTCGGCAAAGGGGCCATCCATGGTTTCCACCTTGCCGCCCTTGATGCGCAGCGAGGTGGCGGTTTCCACGCCCTTGAGGCCATCGCCGCCGCGCAGAACGCCATCGGCCTTCATCCGCGCGTTCGCGGCGAAAAAGCCGCTCATCATGTCGTCGAACCCGGGTGTGCCATAGGCCGGTTCCAGCGCGGGGTCGTTATAGATCAACGGCATGTATTGCATGGGAATGTCCTTTTCACAGTCCGGGGAGGGCGAGGGCGATGCAGATCATGACGATCAGCGCGGCGAGGAGATTGGAACCGTTGCCGACAAGGCGCAGCGGATGGCCCGCGTTCCCCGGCACCAGGCCAAAGGGATGGGCGATCCGGCCCGCCAGCAACAGCGCGCCCGCGACATGCAGCCAGAGGGCCGGGGCTCCGGTGCCCTCGGCCAGCATCAGGAGGATCAGCACGAAGGTCGTCCACTCGGCGCAATTGCCGTGCTGGCGGATGCGCCGCAGCAACAGCGGATTGCCGCCGTCACCAATAGATATGCCCGCCGCCGAGCGCATCGCCGACACGCGGAACCACAGGGTCAGATAGATCGCCGCCACTGGCAGCGCGTAAAGAGGTGCAACGTCGAATCCCATGGGCGCTCCTGCATTTGAGGTTTCGATACCCCAAGGACGCGCCGGGTTTGCAGATTTCGACATCGTGCCCCGAAAAAAGCGGGGCAGGCGGTCGTTTTCCCGTCTGCCGCGACCATCGCCACCGCCGCACGGGCGAGGCTCGGCCATCGCCGCCGGTCACGAGGACGGTTCAGGCCCCGCCCCGGGGCGCGGGCGCAACCGGCGCCCCGGCGGTCCGGGGCACCGGCGCGATGTCACCGCCAGCGGGCGCAATCCGGCATCGGCACGGGCGAGGCGACGCTCAGGCAGGGCCAATCCGCCCGACCGTCGCCCCGCGCGACAGGGCGCTGCTCAGGCAAAGTGATCCCAATAGCCCGCCTCGTAGCGATAGCCCTCCGCCCCCCGCAGCACATAGCCATGCCCCGGGAAAGGCAGATGACTGCCCAGCACACCGATCCGGTCGCGGGCCACCATGTCGAGAACGCGCGCACGCGATGCCGCCGCCGCCGCGCCGTCGGTGTCGAAGCTCAGACGCCAATCGGGGTGCGCGAACTGCACAGCCGGGACATGCACCACATCGCCCCACATCAAGAGCTGCTCGGTTCCCGAGTGCAGCCTGAATCCGGCCATGCCCGGGGTATGGCCCGGGATCGGCACGGTCGAAATGCCGGGGCCCGCCTCGGCCTCGCCCGAGAGCAGGACGAGCCGGTCGGCATAGCCCGCGACGGCCCGCTGCGCGGCCTCGACCAGCGGGCGGAACCCGGCATCGGCGCGGGCCAGCAGCGCGGGGTCGGTCCAATAGCGATGCTCGTCGGCCATCAGGGTCAGCGTCGCATTGGGGAACATCGCGCTTGCGTCAGCGGCCAGCAATCCGCCGATATGGTCGATGTGCAGATGGGTGAGCAGGATCTGGTCGATCGCGGCAGGGTCGATCCCCACCGCCGCCAATCCGGCCCCCAGCCCGCCCAGCGTCGGAATGAAGGAGGCGGGCCCACCCGCATCGATCAGGCACAACCGGCCGCCGGTGTTGACGACATAGGTGTTCACATGCCCGATCAGCGGCTGCGACTGCGGCGAGGCGGCGAGCGCCTCGGCCACGCTGCCCGGCCCGCCCCCCTGGATGATATCCGGGGAGAACGGGATGTAACCGTCTGATATGGCGGTGACTTCGATATCCCCCAGGCGCAGCCGGTACTGTGCGGGTACCTGATGGTCGCTCATGGGGGCCTCGGCCAGGCTGGGGGACGGTGCGACAAGCGCACCCGCAGCGGCGGCAGGCAGGGATTGCAGCAGGGTTCGACGGGTAATCATGGGGGCTCCTCGACGGTCTTGGCAAGCGATGCGGCGGGCGAGGCGATGGCCGCCCGCCGCATCTTCCGGGGCTTCAGAGGGTCCAGCCGAGCTCTGCCAGACCGGCATCGACGAACTCCATGTGCAGCATCCGCGCATAGGGGAAGTTCGCCGGATCGGGGTTGCCGCCGATGCTGCCGGTCTCCAGCCAGGCGCGCAGCCCGTCCTCCGAGACACGCGGGTTGCGGAAGGTCGGCAATTGCCCGGCCCAGACCGCGGGCCAGATCGCCTCGTCGATCTGCGAGAAACGGGTGCGGCGCAGCGTGTCGCGCGCCGCATCCGGGTCCTCGAGGATCAGCCTGAGCGCCCGCAGATCGGCCCGCACGAAGGCGGCGAAATCCGTCGCCCGCTCTTCGATGTCGGCGCCGCGCGTGTGCAGCGCCTGCCCCTGCAGACGGGCCGCCGCAGGAATGTCGCCCACCGCGACGCCCAGCACCGGCACCGCGCCGAATTCGCGGGCCGTCTGCTCGGTAAAGGGCGACAGCAGCGCCCCGCCCTCGATCGCCGCGTTGGCGATGCCCGAGACGACGTTGACGATGCTGCCCATCGGCACCAGTTGCACATCGCTGTCGGGGTTCAGGCCGACCTGACGCAGCGACATGCGGGTGATGAGGTCGGTGGCGCTGCCCGGCGCGGTGATCCCCAGCCGCGCGCCGCGCAAGGCCGCCACCGCCGCCTCGCGCGCGGCGAGCGGGCTGTTCGCCTCCACCCCGTGCGCCGCGGCAAAGGCCTGCCCCAGACACAGGCTGTAGGCGTCGGTGGCGGTATAGCTTTCCAGAATGCGGATGTCCTGACCGCGGCTGACGGCCGACAGCGCCTCGCCCGGCGTGGCCAGTTGCAGGTCGCCCTCGCCCGCCACCAGCGCCGTCATCGCCACCGGACCGCCGTTCAGCAACAGGCGCTCGACGGTGAGGCCCTCATCGGCATAAAAGCCCATGTCCTCGGCCAGATAGGTGACGGACCACAGGGTCAGCGTGGCAGGCGAGGCGTGGATCACCCGCAGGTGGCCGCTGCCCTGGGCGCGGGCCCGTCCACCGAGGAACGGCGCCGCGATGGCGGCCAGTCCACCGGCCCCGGCGGCCCCCAGCAGGCGGCGGCGGGTCATCTGAAGTGCTGATCTTGTCATTGTATCCTCCCAATTGCCGGGTTTCTGCCCGGGCGTCAGTCAACAGTTTCCGATGCGTGGCACCTCCCCGGTGCCCCGTCAGATGTCTTGGACCCTGTGCGATCCGGTTTACTGCCAGTGCAGCAGGCGGCGTCCGATCAGAACGACCGAGGCATCCAGCAAGAGGCCCAGCAGGGTCGTCACCACCAGCGTGGCGAACAGACCGGCGGTATCGAACTGGCTGGCACTGAGCGAAATCAGATAGCCAAGCCCCCGGTTGGACGAGAACATCTCGGCGACGACGGCGCCGATCAGCGCGAAGGGGGCGGAAATCCGCAGCCCGGCAAAGACCCAGGACAGGGCCGAGGGCACAAAGACCTTGGCCACCGCATTCCAGCGCGACGCGCCCATCACCTTGATGACGTCGATCAGATCGGCATCGACCGAGCGGATACCCGACAGCGTGTTCATGAAGATCGGAAAGAACACCAGCAAGGCGGTGAAGGCGACCTTCATCTCGAAGCCGATGCCGAGCCACAGCACGAACAGCGGTACCAGCGCGACACGCGGCAGCGAATAAAGCCCCACCAGATAGGGGTCCAGCACCCGCGCCACCACCGGATTGAGGCCCAGCAGGATGCCCAGGCCCATCCCCAGCACCGTGCCGGCAAAGAACCCGGCCAGCGCCACGCCCACCGTTGCCCCGACGGCCGACGCCATGCGCCCGTCGGCGGTCATCGCCCAGAGCGCGGCGACGATTTCGGACGGGCTGGACACCCAGAAACCCGAGAACCAGCGCCCGCTGCCCCATTCCCAAAGCCCCAGCACCACCACCGCGACCAGGATCTGCAGGATCAGCACAAGGCGGTTTTCGCGTCGGCGCAGGGCGATGGCCGGATCGGCGTCCAGCACATCGTCCGCCACGATGCGGTGTGGATCGGTCAGAATTGTCACGTCGCGGCCTCCCCGCTGGCCAGGTCTTGCTTGAGAGCAGCCCAGAGTTCCTCGAAATAGGTGCCGAATTCGGGCTGAAAGCGGATGTGGAACACATCGCGCGGCCGCGGCAGCCGGATGTCGGCAATGGCGATGATCCTGCCGGGCCGCCCCGACATGACGATCACCCGGTCGGCCAGCGAGATCGCCTCGGTCAGGTCATGGGTGACGAAAATCAGCGTCTTGCCCGATCCCTCCCAGGTTTTCAGCAGCTCGGCCTGCAACATCAGCTTGAGCTGGGCATCCAGCGCGCCAAAGGGTTCGTCCATCAGCAGCGTGTCGGGCTCATAGACCAGCGACCGGGCGAGCTGCGCGCGCTTGCGCATGCCGCCCGACAGCTCCTTCGGGTAATGCTTCTCGAAGCCCGTCAGCCCCACCATGCTGATATAGCGCGCCACGCGCTCGCGCTTTTGCGCCTCGGACATCCGCTTGTGCGGGCCCATCTCCAGCGGCAGGCGAATGTTCTGTTCGACGCTGCGCCAGGGCAAGAGGTTGTCCTTTTGCGTCACATAGGCGACCTGCGTATTGGCGCCGCTGATCGCCTGCCCCTTGTAGCGGATGGCGCCGGTGCCGGGCTTCATCAGCCCCGCGGTCATGTTCAGCAAGGTGGACTTGCCGCAGCCCGACGGGCCGACGACCGCCAGCAACTCGCCCTCGCGCACGGCCAGATTCAGCTTTCCCAGCGCCTGAATCGGCACTGCACCCTTGAAAAAGACCTTCGAGACGTCGTCGAATTCCACGATGGGGATCATTGTCCCTCCTCCCTGTCGCTGCCCTGCGCCGCCGCGGTCTCCTCCCGGCGGCGGGCAGGTCAATTGTCGAGCCGGATCTGAACCGTCTTGACCGCCTGATATTCCTGCAAGCCCTGACGCCCGAATTCCCGCCCGATCCCGCTGTCCTTGACGCCACCATGCGGCATGTCGTCGATACCGGCGGAATTGTAGCAGTTCACGAACATCTTGCCTGTCCTGACCTGACGCGCAACGCGCAACGCGGTGTCGATCGACCGGCTCCAGACCCCCCCGGCAAGACCGTAATCGCTGTCATTGGCCAGCGCCACGGCCTCGGCCTCGTCGCGGAAGGGAATGACCGACAGGACCGGGCCAAAGATCTCTTCCCGGGCGAGGCGCGAGGCATTGGTCAGCCCGGCAAAGATCGTCGGCGCCATGAAATACCCCGCGCCGGTCGGCCCGCCGCACAGGCGCCGACCCTCGGTATCGCCCAGATCGACATAGCGCGACACGCGCGCGAACTGCTCGTCGTTCACCAGGGGGCCCATGGTTGTCGATGCCTCGGCCGGGTCGCCCAGCACCTGCCGCCTCGCCGCCTGAACCATCGCTTCCAGAAACCGGTCGTGGATCGACTGCTGCACCAGCAACCGGCTCCCGGCCGAGCATTGCTGACCGCTGTTGAAACAGAAGGCGCTGATCGCGGTGTTCACCGCAGCGTCAAAGGGCGCATCGTCGAACACGATATTCGCCGATTTGCCGCCCAGTTCCAGCGCCACATGCTTGTTGTTGCCCGAGGCAGCCCGCATCACCGCGCGCCCGGTCGCCGTCGATCCGGTAAAGGCCACCTTGTCAACCAGATCGGACCCGGCCAGCACCTGCCCCACGACCCCGCCGCGATCGAGGTCCGAGGTGACGAGGTTGAACACCCCCTCGGGCAGCCCCGCCGCCGCCAGCACCTCGGCCAGCACGGCCACCGGGCCGGGGCACAGATGCGAGGGCTTGATGACGATCGTGCATCCCGCGGCCAACGCCGGGGCGATCTTGCACACCGGGTTCAGCATCGGAAAATTCCACGGCGTGATGAAGGCACAGACCCCGACCGGTTCCGGCAGGATCAACCCCATCGCCTGGGGAACGCGGCCGGCGATGGCGGCCCCCTCGTCGGCCAGCGCGAGACCGGCGTAATAATCGAAGGTCCGCGCCGCCGCCCCGGCCTCGCCCCGCGCCAGCGTGACGGGCTTGCCGGATTCGGCGACCATCCGGGCGGCGAAATCCTCGATCCGGGCGCGGATCGCGTCGGCCACGCGGCGCAAGAGATCGTGGCGCTCGCGCGCCGAGGACCGCGGCCAGGGCCCGGTGTCGAAGGCCGTGCGCGCGGCCCGGATCGCCGTTTCGGCATCGGCGGCCGTGGCATTGGCGAAACTGGCGGCAATGCTGCCGTCATAGGGGTTGGTCCGGTCGAACCGCCGCCCTTCCCGGGCCCCGGTCCAGGACGCGCCGATGAACAGCTCGAAGGCTGGCCCCTGTGCGCGAACGGATGCGGCGTTGATGGTCATGTCGTTCTCCCGAAATCTGCGCGACCCTCGAAGATCGCTTGTCCTGCTTCCCAGTATCGCTACAGTAATGTCCGAACATTTGCAATTGGGAAACAGAAAAATGTCTGACCGCCCGCCCTTCGCCATTCACCTGACCGACGACGATCACGTCCTGCGGCTGGCCCGGGATCTGATCGTCTGGGACGATCCGGCTGCGCAGACCCGCGCCAAGGCCTTCTTTCTGCCGGAAAATGCCGCCGATTCGCAGTTGGAATCGGTGTTCGCGCCCCTGCGCGACCTGTGCCGCCCGATCCTGTGCCCGGCGGGCACCGCGCTGGCCGGTGCCCGGGTGCTGTTGTCGCGCCGCGGGGCGGTCACCAGCGCAGACCTGGCCGAATCAGGCCGGGTCGCCCTGGTGCAGCGGATCGGCGAGCGCCGCAAAGGTCTGGACATTACCGCCTGCAAGGCGCGCGGCGTTGACGTGTCGCTGCTGCCGCGCCACAGCCTCGCGCATGTCGCCGACCACACGATGCTGCTGATCCTGGCGCTTTCGCGGCGGCTGCAGGCGATGCAGGCCGGGCTTCACGCCTATCGCGGCGGCACGGGCGATCCCGGCGCGGTCAGCTATAACTGGCCGGGTGTCGAGGGCATGCGCGCGCTGGCGGGCCAGACGCTGGGCATCGTCGGCATGGGCGAGATCGGCAGGCTGGTGGCGCGTCGCGCCGAGGCCTTCGGGATGGGTATCCTGTGGACCGCGCGTTCGGACGAAGCGGGCCTGGGCCTGCCGCCGGGGTGGCAACGCCGCAACCTTTCCGAACTGCTCGCGCAATCCGATGTCGTCAGCCTGCATGTGCCGCCCGCCGGATTGAGCGGCCCGCTGATCGGACAGGCGGAACTGGCCCGGATGCAACCCGGCGCGCTGCTGGTCAACACCGCGCGCGGCGCGCTGATCGACGAACCGGCGCTGTTGTTGGCGCTGCGGTCGGGGCGGCTGGCGGGCGCCGGTCTGGATGTTCATGCCCGCGAACCCGCCGCCTGTGACGATCCGCTGCGCGCCCTGCCGAATGTCCTGTCCACGCCGCATGTTGCCGGCGGTTCGCGGTTCGAGGTGCTGCACGAGATGCGGGCGATCTGCGACAATCTCGTCGATACGCTGAACGGCCTGCCGCCCCGCCACGGGAGGGTTCCGGCATGACGCGGCCCGCGCTCGCCCCGCTGCTGCGCCCCGGCGACATGCTGATGTGGTCGCAAG
>JAANMY010003046.1_pt1 | contig 14527 bp, 15 predicted proteins | sample 7279691 | NCBI WGS metagenome assembly JAANMY01 (sample SAMN14094543, study PRJNA606508) | bioreactor metagenome | isolation source: A lab-scale SPAN reactor treating ammonium-rich wastewater day 388 | place: Ireland: Galway | collected 2018-02-07
CTGGCACGGCGAGCTCACCCCCCGTGAACGACAACAGTTCGCCTGGCAGACAGCTGAAAACATCACCGTTTCCCCGTTGCTTCCAGCTAATACACCCATTCTGCGCAGCTTGGCATTACCTTCAATTTATGCCGTTACCCGTACAGTTGAAACAGACATAGAAGCGTCACTGTTATCCATCGGGCAAACTCTCGGCAGCGGCGTGAAACTGCTGCAAATCCGCCAGAAAGCAATGTCACACGACCAGCTGGAACATTTCAGCAAGACTGCACTGCAACTGGCCCGAAGTTATCAGGCTACCGTACTGATCAATGAAAATATACCGCTTGCGCAGACGCTTCAAGCAGATGGCGTTCATCTGACCACTGCTCAGTTGCGATCCCTGCACTCCCGCCCTGCTGTCAATTGGTGTGGCGCTTCCTGTCACAACGAACAGGAACTTCAGCGCGCAGAACGACTGGGAGTCGATTTCGTTACTCTGAGTCCCGTGCAACCCACCCTCAGTCACCCCGGCGCAACTGCATTGGGATGGAAAGAATTTGCCGCGCTCATCCGGGATTACCCGCTGCCGGTTTACGCGCTGGGTGGATTGCTGCCGGCTGATCTGGAAACTGCCCGGGAATATGGTGCCCATGGTATCGCCATGATGCGTGGTATCTGATACCTGTTTTGCAGTATTACCCGGACTTTCAAACCAGGTAGGTATCCACCCCGCTCAGCAGCAAATCGTACTGCGCCTCGACAATCTCTTTGATGACCAACGCAGGAACCCCCGTCACCACATTGTTTTCAACTGCCAGCCAGCCTACCGCATCTTCCGGACCCAGACTGACCACATATCCCAGATCATGATGCAGATAAGGCTCAAGCACTTTGAGCACACCGGAATGGCGCAAAATATTGCGGGCAGCCAGTTTTCCCTTGCGCACCGCCGACTGGGCAGTCATCGTATTCGATCCCAATGATGGATAAACCGAACAATCCCCGGCCGCAAATATATTTCCCAATGGCTTGCCGTCCACCATCACCTGACCGAATGCATTGGTCTTGATCAGATTGTCCTGCCTGTTACCGGTGAATACCAGTGAAAGAACAGAAGGCAATTCGAAATGCCGTCCGCTGGTTTTATCCTCCAGCAAAACTGTGTCAGCACGCTGCTCCAGAAAACATACTCCCGGATAAAATTCGATATCCAGTTCCAGCATGCGCATTTCGACATAACGGGCAAATCCTCCCGGATACCGCTGCAGCACTCGTTCATTGTCATCCACCAGTTGCAAGCCATGATTGATCCGGCGACGACGCAGGTAACCCGCCAGTTCGAACAAAAACTGAATACCAGTCGCCCCGCCACCTACGACAGAAATGCAGGAGGGTGCAGTGTTTCGTGTTGCCAGAAATCTCTCCAGCAGATCCGCACCGGAAATCGTGAATAAATTTTCCAGACGAACTATATTTTCCGCATCCGCCGCAGTACGCTCATCTGTCTCATTCCGGGTGAACGATCTTGCACCCGATGCCATCAGCAGATAATCGAACGGAATTTGCTGATCATCCACCTGCAGGTAGCGATCACGCTGCCACTGGCACAACATCGATTCATCTACTGCCAGCGCGCTGCGAATATGACGACACCCGAAACGCTGTTCCAGAAATGCATACGGCACCAGAAAATCAGACAACGGATAGCGAAAGGTCTCATGGAGATGAGTAATCTTGAGATGATCGATCCCCGGATCGATCAGCGTGATCTCCGCATCCGGGCTGTATCGGTGCAACGTAATCAGCGCCGCGATCCCGGCATAACCGCCACCAACAATTACGATTTTCAGCCACCTGCCTTTCGGTATATACAATGGCAGAAAAGCCATTCATCTCCTCCCTTCCACACGTTGATCAACAGAAACTAGCGTAGCATGGATATATCCGCCCGGTCACGCGCTCTGCGCCCGCTCCGGAAAGCATGCCCCCAACGGACTGACGTATAATCGGCAGTCGCCACATCATTTCATTTTCAACCATCCACAGCCGGAACATTCATGCATATCCATATTCTCGGAATCTGCGGCACCTTCATGGGCGGTCTGGCGGTACTGGCACGTGCAGCCGGCCACACCGTCACCGGCTGTGACGCCAATGTCTATCCACCGATGAGCACGCAGCTTCGCGATCAGCAAATCGAGCTGATCGAAGGTTATGATGCTGATCAGATCAAACTGAAACCGGATCTGTTCGTCATCGGTAATGTCGTCTCGCGCGGTAATCCGCTGATGGAAGCGATTCTCGATGCCCACCTGCCTTACCTGTCCGGCCCGCAATGGCTGGCACAACACCTGCTGCACAACCGGTGGGTATTGGCAGTTGCGGGCACGCACGGCAAAACCACCACCAGTTCGATGCTTGCCTGGATACTGGAATACGCCGGGCTCTCTCCCGGATTTCTGATCGGTGGTGTTCCGGAGAATTTCGGTCTGTCTGCCCGTCTGGGGATCATCGAAGCAGAGCAGACACTTTCCCCTTTCTTCGTCATCGAAGCGGACGAGTACGACACTGCTTTTTTTGACAAGCGCTCCAAGTTCGTACACTACCAGCCAAGAACAGTGGTACTCAACAACCTTGAATACGATCATGCAGATATTTTCCCGGATCTTGCCGCGATCGAACGCCAGTTTCATCATCTTATCCGCATCGTTCCCCGCAATGGACTGCTCGTCGTCAACGGGCAGGATACTGCGTTACAGCGAGTATTGAATCAAGGCTGCTGGACGCCGGTAGAACAGTTTGGTGTGGACGATGGCTGGCAAATCACCATGGAGCAGAATGAAAGTCTGTCAGTCCGTTTTCAGGGAGTGTCGCAAGGAATACTGCATTGGGAATTGCTGGGAGAACATAATTGCATGAATGCCCTGGCTGCATTGGCTGCAGCCAGGCATGCCGGCGTACCGGCGCAACTCGGTATCGAAGCTTTGTCCCGCTTCAAAAACGTGAAACGACGCATGGAGCTGCGCGGTGTCATCAACGATATTCATGTTTATGATGATTTTGCACACCACCCCACTGCCATCCGCACGACATTGGCCGGATTGCGCGCCAAAATCGGCCAAGCACGCATCATCGCCGTGCTGGAGCCACGTTCCAACACCATGAAACTCGGCGTCTGGCAGAATGATCTCGCAGCCAGTCTGGATCAGGCTGACCGGATTTTCTGCTATGCCCACCAGATTGGCTGGAATATCGATTCAGCTCTCGCTTCTCTCGACGATAAAACCGAAATCCATCACGACCTGACCACCATGATCAGCGCCATTGCAGCCACCGCACACCCGGGAGATCATATCCTGATCATGAGCAACGGCAGCTTCAGCGGCCTGCACGACAAATTGCTCGATACACTTCGCACCTGATCCGGTACATCTCTCTGAACTCCATCATCACCATCGCCCGCAAAAAAAAACACCCCACCGAAACTCCGGCGGGGTGTAAAGGCTTCGTCACAAAATCGTTACTGCATGGGCTTTGACTTTGCCCGAAGCAAGAAGAGAGAAATACTCATCACTACTGAGAAAAACACACTACGATTACAACGACTTCCCCATCAACCATCTACTTCAAAATAATAACCAGGTAGCTTTAGAACCCGATTCCGAGATAACCGCCAACCGTAAACCCGTTGACATTCACTCCATCAATCTTACCGCCTGCCAGCTGATATCTGGCATCGGCCCCAACATAAATTGCTTTCCAGATGTTGTAATCAGCACCCACCCCGAACATGACACCCGGCTGCAGCACCGTAATGGATTCAGACGGCGGGCTAATGACATGCAAAGCCAGTCCGGCCGGGATAATCCATGGTCTGAACCGGTTTCCTTCCAGAAACTTGATTTTTGGTGCTGCGGTGAGCGTAAACTGGCTGACTGTCACTTTACGCGGATTAAGCGCCCCGCCTGCCAGCTGAGTTGGATTATTAGCCAGTGCATTCCCCGAAACACTATTGCTGAACTGTTTGTATTCAAACATCAACTCGGCAAACACACTGGTCCCCGGCAGAAAACCCCACACATCATTGGTCAGATTGAAATCAAAACCAGCGCCGATATACCAGGCATCTTTTCCGGCCTGATCCTGTGCTCCGACAGGAGCAACAACAGCACTCTGGATGGAAACGCCATTACGAGTATGGTTGCTATGTGCAAAACCACCCCGGAAAAACACCATGTGCTTGCCGCTCTCCCCTGCACTTCTTTGCACCCCGACAGAAGCAACCGATTGCTCGTTTTCCCGGATTTTCTGTTCATTTCTTACAGTATCCGTCTTGACCCTGTCCAACTCACCCCGGATAGACTGCAGCTGCTCTTCCAACAATTTGATTTGTGCTTCCAGAGCCTGTGTCGATGTACTGTCAGCAAGTACCTGAGGTGCGCTCAACAATGTTGAAATACTCAGCATGCCGGCTGTAACACTTAAAACTGCACGCTTTCCGATAACATAACGATTCACTCGTTTCTCCTTTTTTTATGTGCTTGGATATGTTGTATGGCAAATACTAAATAGTTAACGATCCGGATACTTTGATCTAAGTCAAAACAAAGCTGTTTTCCATCATTCCTTTCGATAAATGCCAGCCGGGATCGTTACCTTCCCGTTTGACTCACGCTTTTCACCATTCAGGAAATCCGGATCAGGCTGGAACGCCACTCCCCTCACGGTCGTTTTGCTAATAAATCCAGCCAAACAGGGCATAAATGTTGCAGGCACTGGTACATTTACCAATGGATGTTAGATAATTACCAGCGCAATCATCCTGACCCACATCAAGAAAACCTGCTTTCCACTTGCTGCCCGGAGACATTATTTCGGCCATGATTCGTACACTCTATTCCGATACGCCTTTTCCCCCGCTGGAACAGGCACTGATCGAACCCAATGGTCTGCTGGCTGCGGGCGGAGATCTGTCACCAGAACGCCTGATCTCCGCTTACCGCCAGGGAATCTTTCCCTGGTTCAATCCAGGGGAAATCATCCTGTGGTGGAGTCCAGATCCAAGAATGGTACTGTTTCCCCGAGAATTAAAAATTTCACGTTCACTGCACAAAACCCTGAAGAAGAATGACTACCAGATCCGCACGGACAGCGCCTTCACCGAAGTCATGCAAGCCTGTGCCGCGCCGCGTGAGGACCAGGCAGGTACATGGATACACGAGGAAATGATCGCGGCTTACACCGCGCTGCATCAGATGGGGGTGGCACACTCGGTCGAAACCTGGATAGAGGGCGAACTGGCCGGTGGACTATACGGCGTAGCCATTGGCAGGGCTTTTTTTGGGGAATCGATGTTTTCCCGAGCGACCGATGCATCCAAGATTGCACTGGTTCATCTGGCCAGACAACTGGAAAGCTGGGGCTATGGCCTGATCGACTGCCAGATGAAAACTGCACATTTGATGTCGATGGGTGCACGGGAAATCCCAAGATCACAATTCTCCAAACGGCTGAGTCAACTGACCGCTCTACCCGGCCAAAACAGAAAATGGCATTTCGACTTTACCTATCCCGGGCGATCGGAGCAGTGACTATGGATTTCCAGATCACCAGACGTTATCCCTGCAGCTATCTGCCGGGGGAGCTCGCTCGCTCGCGTATCGTGGTCACTGACGATACTCTGTCGGACAGCAATACCTATGCCCAACTGATTCGGCAGGGCTATCGCCGCAGTGGTAGCCTTATCTACCGTCCGGACTGCGATTACTGTCACGCCTGCATCCCGGTGCGCATCCCGGTGGAGCTGTTTGATCCCAATCGCACCCAGCGCAGAGTATGGAAACGACATCAGCACTTGCAGATCGCCTGGCATCCCCTGCATTTCGATCCTGTACACTTTGATCTCTACCAGCGCTACCAGAAATCCCGTCACACAAATGGCAGCATGGATCAGGACGATGAAAACGGACGCAAACAGTACCGTGATTTTCTGCTGAAAAGTACAGTGGATTCCTTTCTGGTAACATTTCACGAAAATGAACAGCTGCGCATGGTCAGCATCATCGACCGGCTGCCGGATGGACTGTCACCGGTTTATACCTTCTTCGAGCCGGATGTACCCGGATCGAGTTATGGCACCTTCAACATCCTGTGGCAGACAGCTCAATGCCGTGCTGACCGGCTGCCTTACCTTTATCTCGGCTACTGGATTGCAAACAGCCGGAAGATGCACTACAAAGCCAATTTCCAGCCGCTGCAGTATCTGATCGACAACCAGTGGCAATACCGCACAACGAACCGATAAATATGATGTACAACCTGCTGCGCCCGCTACTGTTTCTGCTTGACCCCGAAACTGCTCATACCGTTACACTGGATACACTCAACCTGCTGAAGAGAACCGGGTTGCTGCCCGATCACACCATCAACTGCACCCCTGTTCGCGTCATGGGGCTGGATTTTCCCAATCCAGTCGGGCTGGCAGCCGGCCTCGACAAGAATGGGACCTGCATCAGCGCACTGGCCTCTCTGGGATTTGGCTTTATCGAAGTGGGAACCATCACCCCGCGCCCGCAGGTCGGTAGTCCCCGGCCACGACTGTTTCGCATTCCACAGGCTGGAGCAATCATCAATCGGATGGGATTCAATAACGTTGGTGTGGATAAGCTGATAGAAAATGTCCAGCAATCCGGCTACCACGGCATACTGGGTATCAATATCGGTAAAAATGCGGATACCCCTCTGCAGAATGCAGTCGATGATTACCTGATCTGTTTACGCAAGGTGTACCTGCATGCCAGTTACGTCACTGTCAACATTTCCTCGCCCAATACCCAGCAGCTCAGACAACTGCAAAATGAAACCGAGCTGGAACATTTACTGGGTGCACTTAAGGCGGAACAAACCCGTCTGAGTGATCTCCACGGTCGCTACACGCCATTAGCCATCAAGATTGCCCCTGATCTGGAATCCGAACAAATTACCGTAATTGCATCGCTGTTAATGAAACACCGCATGGATGCGGTGATTGCGACCAACACCACCACTGCAAGAGAGGGTGTCGAACATTTGCCACGCGGCAATGAAAAAGGTGGATTGAGTGGCGCACCATTAACGGAACGCAGTACCACAGTCATCCGTCAGCTTGCCAACCATCTCCAGCATGCCATTCCCATCATCGGAGCGGGTGGCATCATGTCAGCCCGGGATGCGCAACTCAAAATCGAAGCAGGCGCCAGTCTGGTACAGATTTATTCCGGGCTGATTTATCGCGGCCCGGATCTGGTTACAGAAACCGTCTCACTGCTTTGCTCCCGCACTACCCATGCTGGATAAAAATTCGCTGATCGAACAGATCGACGCCGTGCTGCCGCAAACCCAATGCGGGCAGTGTGGATTCGATGGATGTAAACCCTATGCGACAGCCATTGTTGAAGGCCATGCGGATATCGACCAGTGTCCACCCGGCGGTGACGCTGGTGTGGCTCAAATTGCAGCGATCCTGAATATTGCCCCGAAGCCACTGAACACGACTTATGGCCACCCCAAACCGCCTGCCATCGCCGTCATCGATGAATCTCAATGTATCGGCTGCACATTCTGCCTGCGCGCCTGCCCGGTGGATGCCATCATTGGCGCAGCCAAACATATGCATACCGTTCTGACCGAGTTATGTACCGGTTGCGAACGTTGTATCGCCCCATGCCCGATGGATTGCATCAGCATGGTATCCGTACCCGCCCCGGCCACACCCGAAATCCGGCAACAGATCGCGGACGGTGCACGGGAGCGATATCACTTGAGACTGCTCAGGCTGGCACGCCAGCAGCAACGTACCAGGAAACCAGAGCAGAACAAGCTGAAAGAAGCCACAATCCCCACGGCACAACAGGCAACCGATACGAAACAGGCAGCCATCCAGGCCGCCATGGAACGTGCACGAGCTGCACTTGCCCGCTCAAACATCCCCAACAAGGACTGAATGAACACGACCAAACGCCGGGAGATATTCGCCCGATTCAGGGCAGCCAATCCCCGTCCGACAACCGAACTCGAATACCAGACACCGTTTCAATTACTGATTGCCGTCATTCTCTCGGCACAAGCCACTGATAAAAGTGTCAATCTGGCCACACGAAAACTGTTCCTGGTGGCGGATACTCCCGAAAAAATCCTGCAACTGGGAGAAACCAGCCTCAGCCCGTTCATTCAGCGCATCGGGTTGTTTCGCACCAAAACCAGGAATATTCTTGCCACCTGCCAATTATTGATCGAACAGTACAACGGTGAGGTCCCGCGCACCCGCACGGAACTGGAAAAGCTGCCGGGAGTCGGTCGGAAAACCGCCAGCGTGATTCTGAATACTGCCTTTGGCGAACCCACCATTGCAGTGGATACGCATATTTTCCGCGTAGCCAACCGTATCGGTATTGCACCGGGTAAAAATGTCCTGGAAGTGGAACGCAAACTGCTCAAGGTGGTACCGAATGAATTCCGTCACGATGCCCACCACTGGCTGATCCTGCACGGGCGTTACATCTGCAAAGCCAGGAAACCCCTATGTCACCAGTGTCTGATCGTGGATTTATGCGAATTCAAGGAAAAAAATCTGGAAGGAACTGCATCCTCATTCGATATGAAACAGTTGACATGAAGCGTGATGCTCTCATCCATTCTCTGCAAACCCGCATACCGGATCTACTGGCAATTTATGCTTTCGGCAGCCGTATTCAGGGTACAGCCAGGTTGGACAGCGATCTGGATCTGGCCGTACTGGTAGCGGGCTATACTGATCCGTTGATTCTGTTCGAAGTCGCGAACGAACTGGCCGATGTGGCAGGCTACGCGGTTGATCTGCTCGACCTGCGAGCTGCCTCCACTGTGATGCAATACCAGATCATTACCACCGGGGAACGCTGGTGGACACTGGATATGCAGGCAGCCTTATTTGAGACATTCATCCTGAGTGAGAAAACCGCTCTCGATGTAGCACGTGCCGGGTTACTGGCTGACATCCGACAAAGAGGAACAGTCTATGGCCGATGATGTACTGATCAACAAAGCAGCAACGATTGAACGCTGCGTGGCGCGGGCACGTGAGGAATACGCTGCCAATCCAGAAAGTTTTGCCACTGATTACACTCGCCAGGATGCGGCCATTCTCAACATTCAGCGAGCCTGCGAAGCAGCGTTGGACATGGGCCAGCATCTGATTCGCCGTGAAAAACTAGGAATTCCACAAAGTACCCGTGATGTGTTTTCCTTACTGGCACGCGGTGGCTGGATCAATATTGAACTGGCTGACAGTCTTAAACGGATGGTGGGTTTTCGGAATATCGCCGTGCATGATTACATTGCCCTGCAACTGCCTATTACCGTAAGAATCATCGAAAATCACCTGGATGAATTTTTACAGTACAGCCAGACTCTGTTGCTGCATGACGCAGCATTAGGCGGGAACTAGAGAGGATAATAGTTTCGTGAGATGACCGACAGCTTTATTGTCCTGATGCGGCAGAGGCAAAGATGAAGGAAGTTCTATTGACCACACCAGGCTGGTACGGGTGAGAGGTCTTGTTGTAGCGTGACATAATTTTGTCGACATACTTTACAGTTTCAGGATAAGGCGGAATACCGCGATATTTCTCGACGGCACCTTCGCCCGCATTGTAGGCTGCGGCCACCAGCGCCACATCTCCTTTGAAGAAGGCGAGCAACCATCTCAGATAAGCCATCCCACCCCTGATATTTTCTTCCGGATCAAAAACATCTCTGACCTGAAATCTTTCAGCAGTCGCGGGAATGAGCTGCATCAACCCCTGTGCATTTTTGGGAGAAACCGCTTGTGTATTGAAACCGGACTCAACCGCAATGACTGCGAGTACGAGACCCGGATCAATCTCGTATTGTGGAGCCAGTTTTTCCACAAGTGCAGAAATAGACTGATCAACATAGTATTTGTTCGGTGTAATGTTTGTCCGAACGTAAACATTTCTACTCAGACAATTTGGTAACTGCACTTTCCGTTTATCCGGTAGAGGCATGAATCGCAGTAACTTTTGTGCATCCGCATGCTTCCGGGCAGCAGCCATCTCGAATAATCTGGCAGCAATCCCATCATTACGCTCGACCCCACGTCCGTTGGCATACATCCACCCCAGTGCATACTGCCCCTCGGCCGAGCCTTGCCGGGCTGCTTGACAATAAAGCTCCACTGCTTTTTCCCTGTCTTGCAGCACACCTTCACCATGCTCATACTGCCGAGCCTGTGCCACCAGTATGTCGCCCCCCCCCTTAACACCAGCAGACCGTACAGCCTGAATATCCCTCCCACTGTGAGCAACGGCAGTATGTAATACCAGAAAACTCAATACAGCCCATTGCCATTTGAAGGAGATACGCATATTTCTCTTCTGCTCCTGAGAGTTAAAGTATTGTTTTATTGATAATTAACGGAGCAACAATCGTGCCAGAATACAGAAACATTCCGGCTTCAGTGATAACTGTTTGCTTACGGGCAGAAATTTTTCAGACGTTTCCCGGCAAATTCACCAAGACAAACTGGCCTTGCAAACAATGTAAAAAATTCCGACAAATACGGATTTGACGATACAAAATATTTCAGCGAACCCCCTCATAAAGCTTTTATTCGTTTTCAGGCTGTGTACGATGCACGCGCACTTTGCCGATATTATGCTTATTGACCGAAACGATCTCAAAAATCAGGCCATCAACCGTAATCTGTTCCCCCGCTGCAGGAATATAGCCGAACTGCCAGAGCAAATAACCACCGAGTGTGGAATAACGTTCAGCTTCATCCACCAGATCATGCTCCAGCAAATTGGATGCCTTGCGAATACTGATCCATCCATCCATCAGCCAGGCGCCATCAGCCTGTTGCTCTGCCACCACTTTTTCTTCACCCGCATCCAGAAACTCACCCGCAATCGCCTCCAGAATATCCGCCGGCGTAACGATTCCCTCAACCGACCCATATTCATCCACGATCACTGCCAACTGTAACGTCTGATTACGAAGCTGCTCCATCAGCTTGATCACAGGAACCCGTTCAAGCACCACGATCGGATGACGCAGCGACTTTTCCAGATTGATCTTCCCCTCTTCCAGCATGTCACGCAGCAAATCCTTGGCAAATGCAGCACCTACAAACTCATCAACATTACCGTGTGCCAGCAGAAAACGTGAGTGGCCGCTATCAATTATTTTTGCCCTGATCATCTCACTGGTATCTCCCAGATCCAGCCAATCGATATCAGTACGCGGTGTCATGATGGACATGGCAGGGCGCCCGGCCAGTGTCAGCACTCCTTCAATCATTTCCTTTTCTTCACGGGCGAACAGGTCATTTTCGGCCACCTGCTGCGCGATCACTTCTGATGTCTCACCCAGCCCGACTTCACCATGCCGCCCGCCAAGCAACCGCAACACGGCTTCAGCAGTACGATCGCGCAAGTCCCCGGTAGTAATGAGCTTTTCCTTGTTATGTCTGGCAATCTGATTAAAGGTCTCAATCAGGATGGAAAAACTGATCGCAGCATAGAGGTACCCTTTGGGCACATGAAAGTTGAAGCCTTCGATCACAAGCGAAAAACCGATCATCATCAGAAAGCCCAGGCAGAGAATGACAACGGTAGGATGTCTGGAGACGAAAATCATCAACGGCCCGGAAGAAACCATCATGACAATGATCGCGATGATAACGGCGATCATCATCACCGAGAGGTGCTCCACCATTCCGACTGCAGTAATCATGCTGTCAAGCGAAAAAACCGCATCCAGCACGATGATCTGCACGATGACCTGCCAGAAAACGGCATGCACACCCTTGCCTTCTTTTTGTCCATCCTGCCCCTCCAGTCGGCTGTGCAGCTCCATCGTCCCCTTGAAAAGCAGGAATATCCCCCCGAACAGAAGAATCAGATTTCGCCAGGACAGCTCGACATCGAACAGTGTCAGCAGCGGCGTAGTGAGCGTTATGACCCAGGAAATGGATGCCAGCAGAATGAGGCGCATGATGAGCGCCAGAGAAAGACCAACGATGCGCGCTTTTCCGCGCTGATGTGGCGGCAGCTTATCCGTCAGTATTGCAATGAAAACCAGGTTATCGATCCCCAGTACGATTTCCAGAATAACCAGCGTTGCCAGCCCCGCCCACGCAGCGGGATCGACTACCCATTCAAAAAACACTTTTTCTGATACCTGAAAGAAATTGAAAGACTGTAATCAAGGATATGAAGTATCCAAATCCGGATAAAAGGAAATCACACCGTAGACGAGTACGAACTATCAATATAGTACAAGTTTTTTCAGACAAGCAAACACTGAAAAACGGGATGAAGACTCCTGAAGGTAGTTTATCCTGACTTAGCAGGTAGTAAGCAGGATACGTTTTACACACCAATCTGAATAATAAACATATTTTCTGGTACGCAAGCGCACCTTATGGCCATAGACGAAGGGCCGAAACGAAGGGCTGAATTATTTCACCTTCGCAAGGTTAGTGATGATGGCAAGAACAGTAGCTCGGATTGCTTTGATATGCGCTTCTACCGTTTGTGCATAAGCAGCGGAGCGATCCAAAAACCTCTTAATTGGCTTACGAAGTTGCTCTTTCACACAAAGCTATATGTAAGGGTACGCCAGTACCCCTCCTAAAAGCATGACTGGGGAAAACGTCCCACAGAGAGCATTGTCTCCAAAAAGAGACGGATAATATTCAACAAATACAAACGATTATCAGTATTTGTGACTTTTATCACAGATTGCAACGACAATTTTTCTCACCAAAATACAGAAAAAATATCAACTCATTGATTAATAAATACTATTGATTCTGGCATGGATTGTGCTTTTATTAAATAGTATTTTAAACATCCAATGATTTATCTGTTTTATCAATCAAGTATTATTTTCGAGCTATACCTATTCAGTCCAGAAAATAACTTTATGAGGAATACCACTCATGCAAATTGCGAATCATCTTCAATCAGGGACCGCAGTAAAAAATATCCAGCCAGCACACATTCCATTCAGCCCCTATCAACCCGATTCCACCTCATCTGACGATACTGACCCGCGATTTCCTCGCTCTCAAAAATACCGAATCTCCAGGCATCCGGGCAGCAATCCGAATCACGTAACTGAAACAGGTTGCCTTCTGCAACGCAATGGCTACAGCATTCACCTGGTCAACTCACTCAAACAGCGTATCAAGGCCAGCACGCTTATCAAACGCATGTATGCCTCGCGCGGTTACCAGACTGAAAGCGCTTCTGTTTTCTCAACATCTTCCAATCAATACACCTTCGAAGCACGTCAATCACAACAGCTCATTGGAACGTTGACACTCACCATCGACACAGGCAAAGGATTACTGGCCGATACTCTCTATCAGCCAGAACTGGATCAGTTCCGCCGGCAAGGTCGCAGGCTCTGCGAAGTTTCAAAGCTTGCGTTCAATCCGGAAACCAGTTCGAAAGAAATCTTCGCCTCTTTGTTCCACATGGCCTATATTTTTGCTCATCGCATACATGGTGTGGATGACTCCTTCATCGAAATCAATCCGCGCCATGCCACTTTCTACAAACGGATGCTCGGATTCCGTCAAGTTGGTGAATTACGCACCTGCCCACGTGTCAATGCACCGGCAGTGCTGCTCCATCTGGATCTGGAATACATGAAAGAACAAATTACTACCCAAGCAGGGCAGTTCGATCAAAAAACAAAGAGTATTTATCCGCACTTTCTTTCCCAGAACAGGGAAAAAGAAATTACTCAACGCATTCAAATCGAACACACACATTTCGTTCCACCTTCCTCCCGCAAATCCACTTTCAATCACCACCAGGATTACTTTCAACCTGCATAAAATCAGAAAATACGGAAAACCGCACTTTTCGCCTCGGAACCAATTTCATCGTACCGAATCTGAAATGGAGCCAAGACTTCTGCATAGTTACTCTCCTAAATTTTCACAGATGCAATACGCAACAAGTCAATGATTTATCAGCCAAGCAATGGTCTCTGGTATGCTTTAACAGTTTTGATCTCGTATCGAGAAGACCACCATGGCACTAACAAAAGAAGATATTGCAGAAATCAAGGAGCTGATTGGTGAAGTCATCACCGAACGGCATCCAGAGATAACGAACAACAATGTCCGCTATGAACTGGAAATCAGAGAAAGAATCCTTCGTGTAGAGGAGGGATTAAAACACCAGCGTGAGCTGATGCAGGAAGGATTCAATCGCATGGATAAACGCTTTGAGCAGGTCGATAAACGCTTTGAATCGCTGATTGCCGAAATGAATGCACGTTTTGCTCAAGTTGACAAACGCTTTGAACAAATCGACAAGCGTTTTGAGACCATGACAGCACGCATGGATCGCTTCATGATATGCTCATTTGCCACCACCCTGACTGTAGGTGGAATTGTCGTAGCAGCAATCAAGTATCTGCCTTGAATCCATGGTTGTCATGCAATCCAACGACAACCCATCGCTTATACAGCAATTGACAACCTTGC
>JAANMY010003050.1_pt1 | contig 14502 bp, 14 predicted proteins | sample 7279691 | NCBI WGS metagenome assembly JAANMY01 (sample SAMN14094543, study PRJNA606508) | bioreactor metagenome | isolation source: A lab-scale SPAN reactor treating ammonium-rich wastewater day 388 | place: Ireland: Galway | collected 2018-02-07
CAAGCCGGTTTCCTCGCCGCATATGTAGGCACCGGCACCGATGAAGGTATGCAGGTCGAAGTCGATGCCGGAGCCCCTGATATTCCGGCCGAGAAGGCCAGCCGCATAGGCCTCCTTCAGGGCCGCCTCGAAGCGCGGTATCGGCTCGTCGAGGAACTCACCACGGATATAGTTGTAGCCGACGGTAGCTTTCATGGCGTAGCCACCGATGGCCATCCCCTCGATCACGGCGTGGGGATTGAAGCGCAGGATGTCCCGGTCATGGCAGGTCCCGGGTTCGCTTTCATCCGAATTGCAGACCACGTATTTCTGCATCGGCTTGTCCCGCGGCATGAAGCTCCACTTCACGCCTGTCGGGAAGCCGGCGCCGCCCCGCCCGCGCAACCCCGACGCTTTCACGGTATCGATCACCTGCTCGCGGGTGAGCTTACCGGCCAGTATCTGCTCCCAGGCGGCATAGCCGCCAATGCGGCGGTATGCGTCGAAGCTCCAGGGAATATCGGCCCCAAGCGTCTCGAGGCAGACCAGGTTCTGTTGTGGATGCACGCGGCTCACTCCAGTGCGTCCAGAATCTCGACGGCACGCGCTGGCGTAACATTCTCGTAGAACCGGTGATCCACCATGATCATCGGTGCGCCAGTGCAGGCGGCAAGGCACTCCTCTTCTTTCTTGAGGAAAATCCTGCCGTCAGGCGTACTCTGGCCAACCGTGATCCCAAGGTGTTTCTCGACATGCGCCAGCAACTGCTCCCCGCCACAGAGCATGCAGGAGATGTTCGTGCACACCGAGACACTGTGCCGGCCCACCGGTCGGGTTTCGAACATCGAGTAGAACGACGCCACCTCGAAGACCTGGATCGCGGGCAGCCCCAGGTAGGCGGCAACGGCTTCCATCAACTCCGGGGTCAGGAAGCCACCGTTCTCATGTTGCACGGCATGTAGCGCACCGATGACGGCGGAGCGCTGGCGGCCCTCGGGAAACTTGGCGACCCAGTGGTCGATTTCCGCGCGCACGTGGCTCGAGAGCAGCGCTGTCTTGTCGCTGGGCTGCATGGCTGTCCTAACGATCAATCTCACCGAAGACGATGTCCTGGGTGCCGATGACGGCGACGACGTCGGGAAGCATGTGGCCCCGAACCATGGCATCGAGCGCGGCAAGGTGTGGGAAACCCGGAGCCCGGACCTTGACGCGGAACGGCTTGTTCGCGCCATCGGCGATGAGGTAGACGCCGAACTCGCCCTTCGGATGCTCAACGGCTGCATAGGTTTCGCCGGCAGGCACCGTGTAACCTTCCGTGAACAGCTTGAAGTGGTGGATCAGCGATTCCATGTCACCCTTCATGTCTTCGCGCGATGGCGGCACCAGCTTGTGGTCATCCACCGTAACCGGACCCGGGTTGGCGCGCAGCCATTGCACGCACTGCCGGATGATGCGGTTCGACTGCCGCAGCTCCTCCATCCGCACCAGGTAGCGGTCGTAGCAGTCACCATTGACACCGACCGGAATATCGAAATCCAGGTCGGCATACACCTCGTACGGCTGCTTCTTGCGCAGGTCCCAGGCAATACCGGATCCGCGCAGCATTGGCCCGGTAAATCCGAGCTGCATGGCGCGCTCCGGGGTCACCACACCGATATTCACGGTGCGCTGCTTCCAGATGCGATTGTCCGTCAGCAGCGCTTCATACTCGTCGATACAACCCGGGAACCGGTCGGTGAAGGCTTCGACGAAGTCCAGCAGCGTGCCTTCACGGGTCTCGTTCATTCGCTTGACTTCGGCACTGGAGCGCCAGCGGGAATCCCGGTAGCGCGGCATCGAGTCCGGAAGATCGCGATAAACACCACCCGGCCTGTAGTAGGTCGCGTGCATGCGCGTCCCGGAGACTGCCTCGTAGCAGTCCATGAGGTCCTCACGCTCCCGGAAGCAGTAGAGGAAGACGGTCATGGCACCGATATCGAGCCCGTGGCAACCGAGCCACAGCAGGTGGTTCAGGATGCGCGTGATCTCGTCAAACATCACGCGGATGTACTGTGCCCTGAGTGGTGGTACCACCCCCAGCAGCTTCTCGATCGCGAGCACGTAGCCGTGCTCGTTGCACATCATAGACACGTAATCGAGCCGGTCCATGTAGCCGATGCTCTGGTTGAACGGCTTGGTCTCGGCGAGCTTCTCCGTGCCCCGGTGCAGCAGCCCGACATGCGGATCGGCTTTCTGGATGACTTCGCCATCCATCTCCAGGACCAGGCGCAACACGCCGTGGGCAGCAGGATGCTGTGGGCCGAAATTGAGCGTGAACTGCTGGAACTCAGCCACGGGCCGGCCCTTCCTTGAGATCCGGCAGGTAGCGATTGTCGTCACGGATGGTGCGTGGCACCAGCACCCGCGGCTCGATGCTGACCGGCTGGTAGATCACCCGCTCCTTGTCGGGATCGTAGCGTACTTCGACATTGCCGCTGACCGGGAAGTCCTTGCGAAATGGATGGCCAATGAAGCCGTAGTCCGTCAGCAGGCGGCGCAGGTCGGGGTGGCCCTCGAAGAGGATGCCGAAGAGATCAAAAGCCTCCCGCTCGTACCAGTCCGCCGACTGCCAGACCTCCACCAGGGACGGCAGCACCGGGGGATTGTCACTGCCGGTGAAGACACGCAGCCTCAGGCGCTGGTTCGCGCTGATGGACAGCAGGTGGTAAACCACGGCAAAGCGTCGCGGGTCGAACGACGCGGCAGGATCCGGCACGATGACTTCACGTACGGCCGCGCGGCTGAAGCCAGTGCCGGTTGCCGTCGTCGTGTCCCATTCGGCCTGCCCGAATCCCAGGTAGTCGACGCCGCACAGGTCCACGAGCGTCTCAAACCTGAAAGCGCTTTCGTCGCGGAGGGCACGGGCAACCTCAGTCAAATCAGCCTTGCCGACCTCGTAAGTCAGCTCGCCGGTGCGTGATGGCACCTGCTGCAGCCGCCCGTCGAAGCGTGCCGTGATTTGCTCTGCCAGTACTGCGGATCGTGGGCTCATCGGCTGCCTAACGCGCGAAGGTGCTGGTGCGGCGGATCTTGTTCTGCAGCTGGAGAATGCCGTAAAGCAGTGCTTCCGCTGTCGGCGGGCAGCCCGGTACGTAGACGTCCACCGGCACGATCCGGTCACAGCCGCGAACCACGGAGTAGGAGTAATGGTAGTACCCGCCACCGTTGGCACACGAGCCCATCGAGATCACCCACTTCGGCTCCGGCATCTGGTCATAGACCTTCCGCAGGGCAGGCGCCATCTTGTTGGTAAGCGTACCCGCGACAATCATCACGTCGGACTGCCTGGGGCTTGGGCGAAAGATGACTCCGAAGCGGTCAAGGTCATAGCGCGCCGCACCGGCGTGCATCATTTCCACGGCGCAGCAGGCCAGGCCAAAAGTCATGGGCCAGAGCGATCCGGTACGCGCCCAGTTGACCAGGTCGTCAATCTTGGTTACGACGAAGCCGCGTTGCTGCAGCATGTCGGGTGGGCTCTGCGTCAATCCCACTCGAGTGCCCCCTTCTTCCATTCATAAATGAAACCGACCACGAGGACAGCCAGGAAGATCCCCATCGTCACCAGGCCCGCAAGGCCAAGGGTGTCGAGCGCAACGGCCCAGGGAAACAGGAAGGCAATTTCCAGGTCGAAGACGATGAACAGGATCGCGACCAGGTAGTAGCGGACATCGAACTTCATGCGCGTGTCTTCGAAAGCCTCGAAGCCACATTCGTACGCGGAAAGCTTCTCTGCAGTTTTCTGGCCGCGGCCGAGGACAAGCCCTGCCCCGAGGAGCACCAGGCCGATGGCCGTGGCAATCCCGAGGAAGACGAGTACCGGGAGATAATTCTGCAACAAGCTGTTACCTCAAACCCACATGTCCAGCGCGACACCTGCGCAGGCCGTCACGCCGCGAGGTCGACCGGTTGCTTCAGCGTTCCATGGTGCCGATGGTGAGACTCGAACTCACACGGCTTGCGCCACCGCCCCCTCAAGACGGCGTGTCTACCAATTCCACCACATCGGCATTGCGTCTGTTTACGGCGTCGTGCCGCCAGCCGGTGCCGGCGCCTCCGTGCCAGGCCCCGGCGAACCGCTCACCGGGGCGTTGTCGCTGCCGGGTGCCGGAGCAACCACCGCGGACCCGGTGGATCCCTCGATCACGCTCTTGGCAACCGGCCGCTCGGCGCCGAGGTATGCGAGGCCGAGGCTGGTCGCAAAGAAAATGGTCGCGAGGACCGCCGTGGAGCGGGACAGGAAATTCGCCGATCCCTTGGCGCCGAACACGGTTGCCGAAGCACCGGCACCAAATGCAGCCCCGGCCTCGGCGCCCTTACCGCGCTGTACAAGCACGAGGCCCACGATCATGACCCCGACGATCACATGCAAAATCAGCAGGAGGGTCTGAATAGTCGTCATTGCGTTGTTCCCGCAGCCGCGCTGCAGATCTTCAGAAAGTCGGCCGCATCCAGCGACGCACCGCCCACCAGGCCACCATCGATGTCCGGCATGGCGAACAGCGCCTGGGCATTGGCTCCCTTGACGCTGCCGCCATACAGGATGCGAAGTTCACCCGCTATTCTAGCAGACCGGGCCAGCACGGTACGCCGTATCACGGCATGAACCTCCTGGGCCTGCTCCGGTGAAGCGGTGTGGCCAGTGCCGATGGCCCAGACCGGCTCGTAGGCAATGATGCCCCGTGCCAGATCTTCATCAGATACCGCAGCGAGTACTGCATCCAGTTGCTGTCGGATCACTGCCTCGGTGGCACCGGCCTGCCGCTGCTGCAGGGTTTCGCCGACACAGAGCACGGGTGACAGGCCAGCAGCCACGGCGGTCCGGAACTTGCGGGCCACGAGTTCATCCGACTCGCCAAACAGGGTACGGCGCTCGGAGTGCCCCACCAGGACGTGGCTGCAACCCACGTCCCGCAGCATGGATGCTGATACCTCGCCCGTGAATGCACCCTGAGCCTCGGCCGAAGCGTCCTGGGCGCCCAGGATCACGGGGCTTCCCTGAAGGGCAGCTGCTGTCTCGGCGAGATAGACGAATGGCGGGCAGACCATCACATCCAGGTGCCAGCTGGACTGCAGCCCGGCGCGGATCGCACCGAGCAGGCTGGCATTGGAGGCCCGGCTTCCGTGGAGCTTCCAGTTTCCCGCGACGAGAGGCCGCCTCATGAGGGTCCCACCAAGACAAGCCGGGCGCCGCGCGAACCGGGACGCCTTCGACGGGCGCGAAGGTTAGCCGCCCACCATCCTGAAATCAATGCCGGCAAACCACCTGCGGGAATTCAGGCAGCCTCGTCCGCCACAACCCGGGCAATCTGCTCGGCAAGCTGACGAATCTCCCCCTCGTCCTCGCCTTCCACCATGACACGCACGACCGGCTCGGTTCCTGACGGCCGCAGTACCACCCGGCCACGCCTTCCCAGCTGGTCCTTGACCCGATCGACCGCCGACCGCACCGGCGTACTGCCGCCGAGGTCCAGCCGCCTGGCAGTCCTGACGTTGATGAGGACCTGGGGAAACCTGCGCATACCAGCGGTCAGGTCCGCCAGGCTACGCCCGGTCTCCCGCATGACTGCCAGCACCTGGAGCGCGGTTACCAGACCGTCTCCGGTCGTTGTCTTGTCGAGACAGAGGATATGACCGGAAGTCTCACCGCCCAGCTTGCCGCCCGTTTCGCGCAGCAGTTCGAGCACGTACCGGTCACCAACCTTTGCACGATGAAACCCGGCGCCTATCTCGCCCAGGGCAATTTCCAGGCCGAGATTGCTCATCAGCGTGCCCACTACCGGCCCGTCCAGCTGCCCGCGCCGGCGCCGATCTGCAGCCAGGACGTAGAGGATCTGGTCGCCGTCGACCAGGTTGCCGAGATGATCGACCATGACCACGCGGTCTCCATCGCCGTCAAAGGCGATGCCGATGTCGGCACCGACACCCTTTACCATGAGTGTGAGCAGCTCGGGCTGCGTGGACCCACAACCCTCATTGATGTTGCGGCCATTGGGCGAGCAGCCGATCGGCACGATCTCGGCGCCCAGTTCGGTAAGCGCCCGCGGCGCCACCTTGTAGCCAGCCCCGTGGGCACAATCCACCACGGCTTTCAGGCCATCCAACCGTAGCTGGCCAGATACGGTGCCGACGCAGAACCTCTGATACTGCTCGATGGCGGTTTCCAGTCGCTTGGCACGACCGAGCGCCCCCGAATCACGGGTAATGGCTGGCTCTCCAAGATGCGCCTCGATTGCCTCCTCCATGCTGTCGGAAAGCTTGCCCCCATTGCGATCGAAGAACTTGATGCCGTTGTCCGCATAGGGATTGTGGGACGCGCTGATCACCACGCCCAGGTCAGCGTTGGAGGCCTGGGTCATGTACGCAATGCCCGGCGTAGGCAATGGACCCAGCAGCGTGACATCCATTCCGGCAGCAACAAACCCGGCTTCGAGTGCGGACTCGAACATGTACCCGGACACGCGCGTGTCCTTGCCGATCATGACGCGCCCGCCGTCGGGCGCCAGCACGCGGGCTGCGGCGCTGGCAAGACGCAGCGCAAACTCGGCCGTCATCGGGTGCTGTCCGACCTGCCCGCGAATGCCGTCGGTCCCAAAGAATTGCCTACTCATCGGCCCTCGCTCCCATCACGGCTCCAATGACACGCAACGCCTCCACCGTCGGCCCGACATCATGGACCCGGACCACCGATGCGCCCTGGAGTGCCGCATAGACTGCCAGCGCCACACTGCCGTACAGGCGTTCACCGACCGGTTTCCCGGTCAACGCCCCGATCATCGACTTGCGCGACAGCCCCACGAGCACTGGCAATCCCAGCGCAGTGAACTCCCGCAGGGACCGCAACAGCTGTAGATTATGCGACAGATCCTTGCCGAACCCGAATCCCGGGTCGATCAGCAGCGACCCGCGCGGTATTCCTGCAGCTTCACAGGCAGCCACGCGGGCAACAAGGAACTCCTTCACTTCAGCGACAACATCGCGGTAGGCCGGCGCCGCCTGCATCGAGGCCGGTTCGCCCTGCATGTGCATGATGCATATCGGCACCCCAAGGCCGGCCGCCATCTCCTCGGCTCCCTGGCGGCGCAGGGCGCAGACGTCATTGATCATGCCGGCGCCCGCATCCACGGCCGCGCGCATCACGTTCGGCTTGCTGGTGTCGACCGACAGCAGGCAGGGAGTCCGCCGGGCGAGTTCCCTGATCACCGGAACCACCCTATCGATTTCTGCGGATTCGGCGACCGGGCTGGCACCCGGTCGCGTGGACTCCCCCCCAATGTCGATGATGTCGGCCCCGGCTGCCACCATCGCCTCGGCGTGGGCAACAGCCGCATCAAGGCGTGAGTAACGACCGGCATCCGCAAACGAATCCGGCGTGACATTCAGGATGCCCATGACCAGCGGCGGCTCGCCCGCCCGTGGCCAGGTCCGGCGGCTCACGCGCTCCACCGCTGTCGGGTCCGGCAGGCCCGCTCCACGAGACCCGGCATGCAAGGCAACCTGGCCCTGGTGCCGACTAATGCTGCTTGGCAGGCTCTCCGATGCCGGGTTCGCCCTTGGCAGCGCCGCTGCTGGGCGCCGGCGAAGGCGGTACGGGACCGGGGCTGTCCCAGCCCTCTGGCGGCCGCGGCTCGCGGCCCGCCATGATGTCCTTCAGCTGCTGCTCGTCGATAGTCTCGAACTTCACCAGGGCACTTGCCATTGAGTGCAGCTTCTCCATGTTCTCGCGCAGGATGGTCTCGGCGCGCCGGTAGTTGTCATCGATGATCTTGCGGACCTCTTCGTCGATCGCGTGGATGGTGACGTCCGACACCTGCTTGTGCTGGGTAAAGGAGCGGCCGAGGAACACCTCGCCGTCCTCCTCGGTGTAGGTCAATGGCCCGAGGCGCTCGGACAGACCCCACTTCGTGACCATGTTGCGTGCGATGTCGGTTGCACGCTCGATGTCATTTGCCGCCCCGGTGGTCACCGCCTCGCGACCGAACACGATCTCCTCGGCGATCCGGCCACCGAACAGGCTGGAAATCTGGCTGTTCAGGCGACGCTTGCTCAGGCTGTAGCGGTCTTCCTCCGGAAGAAACATGGTGACGCCAAGCGCGCGTCCGCGCGGGATGATCGAGACCTTGTACACCGGGTCATGGTCAGGCACCGACAGGCCGACGATGGCATGGCCGGCCTCGTGGTAGGCCGTCAGTTTCTTTTCCTCCTCGCTCATGACCATGGAGCGGCGCTCGGCGCCCATCATGATCTTGTCCTTGGCCTTCTCGAACTCATCCATGGTGACCGTACGGCGGTTCGAGCGAGCAGCAAAAAGCGCCGCCTCATTGACCAGGTTCGCGAGGTCCGCACCGGAGAACCCGGGGGTACCGCGCGCGATGACCGATGGCCGCACGTCGTCGGCCAGCGGCACCTTACGCATATGCACGCGCAGGATCTGCTCGCGGCCGCGCACATCCGGCAGCGGCACAACGACCTGGCGGTCGAAGCGCCCGGGACGCAGCAGCGCCGGATCCAGCACGTCCGGCCGGTTGGTTGCCGCAATGACGATGACGCCTTCGTTGCCCTCGAAGCCGTCCATTTCAACCAGCAGCTGATTCAGCGTCTGCTCGCGCTCGTCATGGCCACCGCCCAGGCCAGCGCCGCGATGGCGCCCGACCGCATCGATCTCGTCGATGAAAATGATGCACGGCGCGTGCTTTTTCGCCTGCTCGAACATGTCACGGACGCGTGACGCACCGACGCCGACGAACATCTCGACGAAGTCCGAGCCGGAGATGGTGAAGAATGGCACTTTCGCTTCACCTGCGATCGCCTTGGCGAGCAGGGTCTTGCCGGTACCGGGCGACCCGACCATCAGGACGCCGCGTGGAATCTTGCCGCCCAGGCGCTGGAATTTTGCCGGATCGCGCAGGAAGTCGACGATCTCGCCAACCTCTTCCTTCGCTTCCTCGACACCCGCGACGTCATTGAAGGTCACGTTGACCTGATCTTCTCCAAGCAGCCGGGCGCGACTCTTGCCGAAGGACATGGCACCGCGACCGCCGCCACCGCCCTGCATCTGGCGCATGAAATAGACCCAGACACCGATCAGAAGCAGCACGGGGAACGAATTGATGAACAGGCTGACCAGGATGTTCTGCCCCTTCGGGGCGGTCGCGCTGATCTGCACGTGGCTCTTCTTCAGTTCACCGATCAATGCCGTGTTGTCGGTTTCCGGGCTGTAGGTGACGAAACCTTCGCCGGTGACCCGCTCCCCGCGGATGGTGTCCCCTTCGAAGACCACCCGCTCGACCTGGCTGGCGTGCACCCAGTCCAGGAAAGTCGAGTACTCGACCGCTGCAGGCTGGCGCCCGCCGGTGCCGAAACTCTGGAAGACCGTCAGCAGCACGATGGCGATGACGATCCAGAGAATGATGTTCTTGGCCAGGTCGTTCACTGGAAAACCTTCAGTCGCATGAGCGACTTATATGGGTCCGACAATATTAGACGCTACTACAAACGATAGTTTCCCGCCACCAAGTACATCTCACGGCTTTCCGCCCGCGATGATGCCGGTTTTCGTATACGGACCGAGCCGAACTTCCGCCTTGCGGCCGCCACGAAGGCCTCGAATCCCTCCCCCTGGAACACCTTGGCCAGGAGCGTACCGCCCGGATCGAGAAACAGGCCCGCATCCTCGATAACCGCCTCCACCAGGCCCATCGCCCGCGGCTGGTCCACGCTACGGTTTCCAGTGATATTGGGGGCCATGTCGGAAATCACCAGGTCCGCCTTGCCCCCCCCGAGGGCCTCCAGGATCTGCGCCTGGACGTCCGCTGCCAGAAAATCCCCCTGGATGACCACAACGCCTTCCAGGGGCTCCATGGGCAACAAGTCGACGGCAACGACTCGTCCCGAACCTCCGACCCGCTCAGCCGCCACCTGCGACCAGCCCCCAGGCGCCGCCCCCAGGTCAAGGACCCGCGCGCCACGACGCAGCAGGCGCTCCCGGTCATCGATCTCCATCAGCTTGAACGCCGCCCTGGAACGCCAGCCCTCGGCCCGGGCCCTCCGGACATAGGGATCGCGCGCCTGGCGCTGCTTCCACCTGCCGCTGGATGATTTTCTGGCCACGTACGCGGGTTCTGCCTGGTTCGCGGCAGCTATAATGCGCTGCAATGAAACTCACGGAAACGCAGAAGCGGCACCTGCGCGGCCTTGCGCACCACCTGAACCCATGCGTCCAGGTAGGCAGCGCCGGAATCTCGCCCGGTGTGCTGGCGGAGCTCGATGGCGCACTGGCGCATCATGAACTCCTCAAGATCAAGGTACGGGCTGATAATCGCGACCTGCGTAACTCGATCATCGACGCACTGGCCGAACGTTGCGGCGCCACCCTGGTGTCCCGCATCGGCAACGTTGCCGTACTCTACCGTCCGGATGCCAAGGCACCACGCCTGGTGCTGCCCGGGGCCGGCGCGGCCTAGAGATACTCGACCTTGATGATCTCGTAGCTGCGCTCTCCTCCGGGGGCCGCAACTACCGCCACGTCACCTTCATTGTGGCCAATCAGCGCCCGGGCGATTGGCGAGGTAATGGAAATCGACCCTGCGGCAATGTCGGCTTCGTCTTCACCGACAATCCGGTAGGAAACTTCCCGCCCATCCGACTCGTCGACCAGGCTGACGGTGGCACCGAACACCACGCGGCCCGTGTTCTTCAGCCTGGAGACCTCGATGATCTCGCAGTTTGCCAGGCGCGATTCGATCTCCTGGATACGGCCTTCAATGAACCCCTGCTGCTCCTTCGCAGCCTGATACTCCGCATTCTCCTTGAGGTCACCGTGACCGCGGGCCTCGGCGATGGCCTGGATGACGCGCGGCCGGTCGGCGGTCTTGAGGCGCCGCAGTTCCTCGCGCAGTAATTCGGCACCCCGGGCGGTGATGGGCATCTTCCTCACGACATCAATTCCTTGTGGAGATCCTGCAGGCGATTGACGTCACCGTTGTCCAGGTGGTCGAGGGCCATCGTGGTGGCCACCGCCGCAGCGAGAGTGGTGTAGTACGTCACCCGATGACGGACCGCAGCCGACCTGATCGGATGGGATTCGCGAATAGCCTGCTTGCCTTCGGTGGTATTCACGATGAGTGACAACTCGTCGTTCTTGATCATGTCCACGACGTGGGGCCGGCCCTCGCGAACCTTGTTCACGCGGCGGCAGGCCACCCCAGCATCGGCGAGCGCCACCGCGGTGCCGTTGGTTGCGACGATGTCAAAACCACGTTCCAGCAGGATCCGGCCAAGCTTGACCACGCCCGTCTTGTCCCGGTCACGGACCGACAGCAACGCCACGCCACGCCGGGGCAGCAACACGCCGGAAGCCAGCTGGGCCTTGGCATAAGCCTCGGCAAATGAGCGGCCAGTGCCCATCACTTCACCGGTGGACTTCATTTCCGGTCCGAGGATGGGATCGGCATCCGGGAACTTGACGAACGGGAATACCGATTCCTTCACCGCGTAGTAGGGTGGCACACGCGCAGTCGTGACACCCTGTTCCGCCAGGCTCTGCCCGACCATGACACGAGCGGCGATCTTGGCGAGCGGCAACCCGATGGCCTTGGACACGAATGGCACCGTACGCGAAGCTCGCGGATTGACCTCCAGCACGTAGATGATGCCATTCTGGATCGCGAACTGGGTATTCATCAGGCCGATGACGCCAAGCGACTGCGCCATGGCGGCCACCTGGCGGGACAACTCGTCCTGCACCTCCCGTGATAGCGTGGCCGGAGGCAGCGAGCAGCCGGAATCACCGGAATGGATCCCCGCCTGCTCGATGTGCTCCATGATGCCGCCGATGAAGACATCATTTCCGTCACATATGCAATCGACGTCCACCTCGACCGCAAGGTCGAGAAACCGGTCCAGCAGTACCGGGCTGTCATGGGATACAGCCACTGCCTTGCGCATGTAGGCGCGCAGGTCATCCTCGCCATGGACGATCTCCATGGCTCGGCCGCCGAGTACGTAGGAGGGGCGCACCACCAGCGGAAACCCCACCTCCTGGGCCAGGTGGATGGCGTCGTCCTCGTTGCTCGCGGTGCAGTTGGGCGGTTGCTTCAGGTTCAGGCGCTTGAGCAACTGCTGGAACCGCTGCCGGTCTTCGGCAACGTCGATCGAATCCGGTGACGTACCGATGATCGCAGCGCCAGCCGCTTCCAGGCTTTTTGCCAGCTTCAGGGGAGTCTGCCCCCCATACTGGACGATGACGCCCGCCGGCTTCTCAAGGTCGATAATCTCCATGACGTCCTCGAACGTCAGCGACTCGAAATAGAGCCGGTCGGAAATATCGAAGTCGGTGGATACCGTTTCGGGATTGCAATTGACCATGATGGTCTCGAACCCGGACTCCTTGAGGGCCAGGGCCGCGTGCACGCAGCAGTAGTCGAACTCTATGCCCTGGCCGATGCGATTCGGCCCGCCACCCAGGATCATGATCTTGCGCCGATCGCTCGGCTCGGCCTCGCACTCTTCCTCGTACGTCGAGTACAGGTAGGCCGTCGAGGTCGCGAACTCGGCTGCGCATGTATCCACGCGCTTGTACACCGGCCGGATGCCGGACTTGTGGCGGTTCTGCCGGACAGCGCTCTCCTTGATGCCGAGGAGCCGTGCCAGGCGGCTGTCGGAAAAGCCCTTGCGTTTCAGCGTACGCAGGCGGTCCGCCTTGAGCACGCTCAGCCCGTCGCTGCGTACAGCGGCTTCACAGGTCACCAGGTCCTCGATCTGCGCGAGAAACCAGGGATCGATACGACTCAGTTCGCCGACGTCAGCCAGCGTCAGCCCATGGCGGAAGGCATCAGCCACGTAAAGCAGCCGGTCGGGCCCCGGCATGCGCAATTCGTGGCGCAGGTGGTCCATGTCCTCGGCGGATGGCTCCTGCGGCAGCCGCTCCACCAGGCCGTCGATGCCGGTCTCCATGCCGCGCAGGGCCTTCTGCAGGGACTCCTGGAAGGTGCGCCCCATGGCCATGACCTCGCCCACCGACTTCATCTGGGTGGTCAGGCGGATGTCGGCGCCCGGGAACTTTTCGAAAGTGAACCGCGGGATCTTCGTGACCACATAGTCGATGGTGGGCTCGAAGGATGCCGGGGTTGCGCCGCCAGTGATCTCGTTGCGCAACTCGTCGAGGGTGTAGCCAATGGCCAGCTTGGCGGCGACACGGGCGATGGGGAAGCCGGTGGCCTTGGATGCCAGCGCCGAGGAGCGCGAAACGCGCGGGTTCATTTCGATCACCAGCACCCGGCCGTCCGCCGGATTGACCGCAAACTGGACGTTGGATCCGCCAGTGTCCACGCCAATCCTGCGCAGCACCGCGATCGATGCGTCCCGCAGCCGCTGGTACTCCTTGTCGGTCAGTGTCTGCGCAGGCGCCACGGTGATGGAGTCACCGGTATGAACCCCCATCGGGTCGAGGTTCTCGATGGAGCAGATGATGATGCAGTTATCGGCGCGATCGCGCACCACCTCCATCTCGAATTCTTTCCAGCCAAGGACCGACTCTTCCAGCAGGACTTCACTGGTGGGCGAGGCCTCGAGGCCACGGCCGACGATCTCCTCGAACTCGTCACGGTTGTAGGCGATGCCACCGCCGCTGCCACCCAGAGTGAACGAGGGGCGGATGACAATCGGAAAACCGATGTCCGGCTGGATCCTGAGCGCCTCATCCAGGGTATGCGCAACCGTCGCCCGCGGTACCTCCAGGCCGATCTCCTGCATGGCATCGCGGAACAGTTCGCGGTCCTCGGCGGTATCGATCGCCTGGCGCGACGCACCGATCAGTTCGACATCGAACTTTGCCAGCACCCCTTCGCGCACCAGGTCCAGCGCGCAGTTCAGCGCGGTCTGGCCACCCATGGTCGGCAGCAGAGCATCGGGCTTCTCGCGTTCGATGATGCGCGCCACCGTCTTCCAGGTTACCGGCTCGATGTACACCGCATCGGCGAAATCCGGGTCCGTCATGATCGTGGCCGGATTGGAGTTCACGAGGATGACCCGGTAGCCCTCTTCCTTGAGCGCCTGGCAGGCCTGCGTTCCGGAATAGTCGAACTCGCAGGCCTGGCCGATGACGATGGGGCCTGCACCAATGATCAGGACACTCTGGATATCCGTGCGCTTCGGCATGTTCTGCTGGCTCAGTTGCTGGAAGCTGCGGGGCGACCACTACGCCCCGCGGGTGCCTGCACGCCCTTGCGCATCGATTCGGCAAAACGCGCAAACAGCGGCTCCATGTCATGCGGCCCCGGACTGGCTTCAGGGTGACCCTGAAAACCAAAGGCAGGACAATCTGTTCTTTCGATTCCCTGAAGTGAATTATCAAACAGGCTGCGATGTGTTGGCCGGAGGTTTTCCGGGAGGCTGGCCTCATCCACCGCAAAGCCATGGTTCTGGCTGGTGATCATGGGGGCGTCCGCTGCCGCCGGTTCCGGCCTGGCGCTGCCCCTGCTGGCGCCC
>JAANMY010003052.1_pt1 | contig 14484 bp, 15 predicted proteins | sample 7279691 | NCBI WGS metagenome assembly JAANMY01 (sample SAMN14094543, study PRJNA606508) | bioreactor metagenome | isolation source: A lab-scale SPAN reactor treating ammonium-rich wastewater day 388 | place: Ireland: Galway | collected 2018-02-07
ATACGATTTCTGGACAACAGAAAAAGAAACTCCATATCAGTATTATTACAAGAATTTTGCTTATACAACTTTTATTGAGCCTGATAATTTTGATCTAAGCCTGAATTATTATCAGAAAGCACTGAATCTCAGTAACGACAGAGAACAAAAAGCCAGAATTCTCTTTCAGATGGCAAGCGCAGAACAAGGCAAGTATTATCAGTACGAGACGAAACATCCTGGCAATATAGATTACGCTGATCCGAAATGGTCTGAAAAAAATGATGCCCATGAAAAGCAAATGGCTCAGCTTAAAAATCAAAAATACCGTAATTATTTTACCCAGTTGAAATCACAGTACTCAGATACTGAGACTGCGAAAGCACTGATGGGAAGCTGCAGCTACTTTGAGTATTTTATGAAAAGATAAGTTTATTGCCATAAGTAAAAAAAGGAATCAAATTGATTCCTTTTTGTTTTTCTGGGTTTGAAGCCATTGCTCGTGTTTTTCCCTGAAATATTCATGTTTTTTATCCTGATTTCTTTTTGCCTCATCAATAGAATGGGATGCGTGGATATCTGAATCTTCTTCAGCAAAATCTGCCAGTTTTTCGTAATAACAATGCAATTGATCCAACTCTTTTTCGGTAAGATCTTCAATATCTACAATTCTGTTACTGGCTTTTTCATTCGCAGCAATCAGTTCATTCAGCTTAATCTGAATTGCTTTTGAATCTTTATTTTGAGATTTCTGAATGAGGAAAACCATTAAAAAAGTAATGATTGTGGTTCCCGTGTTAATAACCAATTGCCAGGTTTCAGAATATTTAAAAAACGGACCTGAAACAGCCCAGATTATCACGATGGAAACTGCTATAAGAAAAGCAAAAGAACTCCCGGTAAACTTTGTAGCCCAGTTCGCAAATTTTTCAAAGATTGATTTATCCGATTTTTTCATTTCCTTAATTTTAGAAGCAATTTAAGGAAAAACTTTATCAGAGTGAATAATGAATTTATTTTTTAGGATACACTATAGCCTTATTAAGCTCTATCGGATTATTATGCTTTCTTAAATGATCCTGCAGTTTATCAGAAAGTTCTTTAATCTGTTCCGGACTTTTTACTTCAATTCCCATCACCATAAAATGCGCAGTTGGATCTGTATTGTTTTTGTAATGTTCTTTAAACTCACGCAACGGATCATTAAAATTATCCATGATCATTTTGTTAAGTCGTGATTCCGGAATTTTAACCGGTTTTTGTCCTGCAAAATTTTCAATAATATTTCTGGTTTCATACGTTTTTGCTAATTGATAACTTTTAACTAAAGAGAATTTAAACTGGTCTTTATCATCAGATAATTCGAAGATCATTCCGGGCAAGCCACGAAACTTGTACGGTCCTTCACTTAAATTGATGTCTTTGTTAAACCATGCCGTCCAGTTTCTTCCGCCAAAATCAGTTGTTGCTTTTTGCAATTGGTAGTTGCCAGAAGCCTTGGTTTCATTAGTAAGTTTCCACTGTACCCGATCTTCAGTTTCAACAATAAACATATTCTGTAGATTAATGTAATTGTTGTTAATGTTCGTATTTCTTTTTCTTATCACAACAGGAGTATCATCCCAAATGATATGATTTCTGCCTTTTGTAATATTAGCAGAATCGGTTTTTACAAATTCGTAATTGTAAAATTTCACATCTGATGGATTAACATCCAAGACCATATTCGTCTTTCTATGTTCTAAATAAGTAGAATCAGTTTTATAATGGTACTCATAAATAAAACGGTGAGTTTGTGCAATCGCAGTCGCAGAGATAATTAAAAAAAGTAGAGCAAATATTCGCATAAGTTTTTATTTTTTACAAATTTATAAATAAAATAGAACCTTGCAATACATAATACTATTTTATATAAAAATCTTGTGACAATAATTATATTTAGTTCTATTAAGGATATTGTACTGCTTTATCAAGTTCAATAGGATTATTGTATTTGCGGATCAACTTTTGTTGTTCTTGAATCACTTGTTTATGGTTTTCACGTGTGACTTTTGTACCATCTTTCAGGAAAACACCTTCATAATCCTTCATATCCATCATTCCGTTTTTTAAGAAACTCAGCGGATCCTGATAATGAGAAATTTTGATTTTATAATATTTTTGCAGAGAAACCGGTGCCGCATTTTTCAGAAATATACCGAACATATCCTTATTCTGAACAATATCTAATTTATACGACCTAATCACTTTAAAAGAATAGTTATTTTGATCGTCTTTCAGTTCCAGAATCATTCCCGGCAAACCGGAAAATTTGTACGGTCCTTCCTGAAAAGGGATTTCAGTGGTAAACCACGCAGTCCACTTTCTTCCGCCCCAAAACGTCTCTGCTTTTTGCACATTGTATTGGTCAATCTGCTTTTTATCATTGAGAAGCTTCCAGTTTTGCTTATTTTCCGATGTAAGTTTGATCATATCATATTCTAACAATTCATATTCATCATAATTGCTGCTTCCGTTTTTATGAATGGTAATATTTGTTAAGCTCGGCATCGTTTTAAATTCAATAGGCAGATTGTTTTTCCGCAGAGAATCCAACACAAAATAATCTTTTCCATAATAGAAAATTTCTTCTGAACCAATATCTAAAAAATAAAATTCATTTGCGTGCAGATTCTCTGTTGAGTCCTTTTTAAAATTTACCTCATAAATAAAACGGTGATTTTGGGCAGAAAAAAATAATGGCAACAAAAGCAGAAGAAATTTATACATGAAATTGGTTTCAGTAAATATATCAATAATTTTGGAATTAAAGCTTACGATAACATAAAAAATCCCTCTTCTTGCGAAAAGGGATTATATAATCATGACAATTTAAATTATCACACTTTAATTTCTACGTCAACTCCTGAAGGAAGTTCTAATTTCATTAGAGCATCTACAGTTTTAGAAGAAGAAGAGTAAATATCCATCAATCTCTTGTGAGCTGATAACTGGAACTGCTCTCTTGCTTTCTTGTTTACGTGCGGAGATCTCAACACTGTGAAGATTCTCTTGTTTGTTGGCAATGGAATCGGTCCGTTTACAACAGCACCGGTAGCCTTTACCGTTTTTACGATTTTCTCTGCAGATTTATCTACTAAATTGTAATCGTAAGATTTAAGTTTTATTCTGATTCTTTGTGACATTTTAATCTAATTTAAATATTAACCTTTAGCCTTAGCGATTACGTCTTCAGCAACGTTAGAAGGAGCAGCTTCATATCTTTCAAATTCCATTGAAGATGTTGCTCTACCTGAAGATAAAGTTCTAAGAGAAGTTACATAACCAAACATTTCAGAAAGCGGAACGAAAGCTTTGATAACTTTAGCGTTATTTCTGTCATCCATACCGTTTACTGTACCTCTTCTTCTGTTAAGGTCACCTACGATATCACCCATATATTCCTCAGGAGTTACTACTTCCAGCTTCATGATCGGCTCCATGATTACTGCTTTAGCAGCTCTACCAGATTCTTTGAAACCTAATTTTGCAGCCAATTCGAAAGATAACTGATCTGAGTCAACCTGGTGGTAAGATCCGTCTTTTAAAACAATTTTCATTGCCTCAACTTCAAATCCAGCCAAAGGACCGTTCTTCATTGCTTCTCTGAATCCTTTTTCAACAGAAGGAATAAATTCTTTTGGAATGTTACCCCCTTTAATTTCGTTGATGAATTCAAGACCTGTTTTTCCTTCATCAGCAGGACCGATAGTAAATACAATATCTGCGAACTTACCTCTACCTCCAGATTGCTTTTTGTAAACTTCTCTGTGGTTAGCAGTTTGTGTAAGAGCTTCTTTGTATTCTACCTGTGGCTGACCTTGATTAACTTCAACTTTAAACTCTCTTCTCATACGGTCTACGATGATATCCAAGTGAAGCTCACCCATACCAGAGATAATAGTTTGTCCTGAAGCCTCATCAGTTTTAACTTGGAAGGTTGGATCTTCTTCAGCTAATTTAGCTAAAGCATTACCCATTTTATCCTGGTCAGCTTTAGTTTTAGGCTCAACAGCGATACCAATTACCGGATCTGGGAAGATCATTGATTCAAGAACGATTGGGTTCTTTTCATCAGATAATGTATCCCCTGTTTTAATATCTTTAAATCCTACAGCTGCACCGATATCTCCAGCTTCGATATACTCAACTGGATTTTGTTTGTTAGCGTGCATCTGATAGATTCTTGAGATTCTTTCTTTGTTTCCAGATCTTGTGTTTAGAACATAAGAACCAGCATCCAATCTTCCTGAATAAGCTCTGAAGAATGCTAATCTACCTACGAAAGGGTCAGTAGCAATTTTGAAAGCTAATGCAGAGAAAGGCTCATCAACAGATGGTTTTCTTTCGATTTCAGCATCAGTTCTTGGGTCTGTTCCTGCGATATTATCCTTATCTAACGGAGAAGGAAGATATTTACAAACAGCATCCAACATAAACTGTACTCCTTTATTCTTGAAAGAAGAACCACAAGTCATTGGAATGATAGAAAGATCAATAGTAGCTTTTCTTAATGCTTCGTTGATTTCCTCTTCAGAAATTGAATCTGGATCTTCGAAGAATTTCTCCATCAAAGTCTCATCGTAATCAGCTACAGCTTCTACTAATTTCTCTCTATATTCAAGAACTTCATCCTTCATATCTTCAGGAATCGGAACTACTTCATAAGTAGCACCTTGTCCTGCTTCATCCCAGATGATCGCTCTGTTTTTAATTAAGTCTACAACTCCTTTAAAATCTTCTTCAGCACCGATTGGCAAAACGATTGGAACTGCATTAGATCCTAACATTTCTTTTACTTGTTTTACAACGTTCAAGAAGTCAGCACCTTGACGGTCCATTTTGTTTACGAATCCCATTCTCGCAACTTTGTAGTTGTCAGCCAATCTCCAGTTGGTTTCAGACTGAGGCTCTACTCCGTCTACTGCAGAGAAAAGGAATACCAAACCATCCAATACTCTCAAAGATCTGTTTACTTCTACGGTGAAGTCAACGTGTCCCGGTGTATCAATAATGTTGAAGTGGTAAGGTTTTGTTTCAGGTAATTTCTTACCTTGATCTGTTGGGAAATTCCAGTTACAAGTAGTTGCAGCAGAAGTAATTGTAATACCTCTTTCTGCTTCCTGTTCCATCCAGTCCATTGTAGAAGCACCATCGTGAACCTCTCCAATTTTGTGGTTTACACCTGTATAGAATAAAATCCTTTCTGTAGTGGTAGTCTTACCTGCATCAATGTGAGCAGCAATACCGATATTTCTTGTAAATTTAAGATCTCTTCCCATTTCAGATTAGAATTTGAAGTGTGAGAAAGCTTTGTTAGCTTCCGCCATTTTGTGAGTATCAGATTTCTTTTTGAAAGCAGCACCTTCTTCTCTTGAAGCAGCTACAACTTCATTAGCCAATTTTAAAGCCATAGACTTATCATTTCTGGCTTTAGAATATTTGATCAACCATTTCATTGCCATAGAAATCTTTCTATCTGCTCTGATTGGCATAGGAATCTGGAAGTTAGCACCACCTACTCTTCTAGAACGTACTTCTACGTGAGGCATAACGTTAGTTAATGCATCTTTCCAGATTTCAAGGGCTGTTTTCTCAGTATCTCCTTTTTTAGTTTCTACGATATCCAATGCATCATAGAAAATTTTGAATGCGATTGACTTCTTACCGTCAAGCATTAAGTTATTAACGAATCTCGTTACCAATTGATCATTAAATTTCGGATCTGGTAACAACGGTCTTTTTTTCGCTTTTGTCTTTCTCATTGTTTCTGTACCTTATTTAATGATTATTTTTTCTTTCCTTTTGCTGGTGCAGCCGCAGCTTGTCCTGGTTTAGGTCTCTTAGCTCCATACTTAGATCTTCTCTGCGTTCTTCCATTTACACCTGCTGTGTCTAATGCACCTCTTACGATGTGGTAACGTACTCCCGGTAGGTCTTTCACCCTTCCGCCTCTAACCAATACTATCGAGTGCTCTTGAAGATTATGTCCTTCGCCCGGGATGTAGGCGTTGACTTCTTTACCGTTAGAAAGTCTTACCCTTGCAACTTTTCTTAGTGCAGAGTTAGGTTTCTTAGGAGTGGTAGTATATACTCTCGTACATACACCTCGTCTTTGTGGACAAGAATCAAGGGCAGCCGATTTGCTCTTCTTGGCAAGTGTGGCTCTTCCTTTTCTTACTAATTGTTGAATAGTAGGCATTTAATTGCTTTTTATTTTAGGGTGCAAAAATATGAATAATTTTTTAATCTACAAGCAGTTATACTAAATATTCTTTTTTTGTTAAAAATTAATTTTCAGGAATTTAAGATTAGTCAATCACTACAACTTTTACATTACTGTTCCAACTGAAATTTTTAATATTGCGCCTAAGCTGATCCACATTATCATCTACAGCATAAACAGAAACTGAGTCTTTTGCTACCATCACTCCATCTTGTATAGTAAGCACAGCAACCTTTTTCCATGTTTTAGGAACAAAACCGTTGAGCCATTCATCATAAATAATAGCGATTTCGTATTGATGATCTGATGTGTATTGAGTAAGAAACTTTTCAAAGTTTTTGTCTGCTTTTTTCTTATTTTCATTAAAATGTATTGTCTCTTTTGAGCCTAATCCGGCAGTATCCAACAAATGAATGTCTGTGTAATAGCTGATTGCACCAATATCATTAGCCACAACTTTAGAGGTATTATAATACGTATGCAGAAATTTTGCAGACTGCATCTGCTGTTCATAAATATTTTTACCGCCTTTATCAAGCATTCTGTGAGCGTATACAGTTTTATAGCATAAAAGCAAAACATTCATCAAAACTAATACAGACAAAATTTTTTCTCTTTTAATGTAAGCTTTGAAATCACAAAAAATACCACTTATCTTTGGAATTATAACCATTGAAAAACCGGTAAGAATATAAGCTTCATATCGGAAGCTGCCTTTAAGCTCTGCAAAAAGAGAATGACAAATCATTAACAGCGAGAAAACAATCAGCAGAAAATTAGTCTGAATTATATTATACATCTTCTTTTTGTAAATTTCTCTGCCAACAATGAAAATACTCATTAAAATGGGAAAGACACCAATTTTATAAAAACTGATATTCAACAGCAACTGATCCAGAAAAATAACTTTTAACTGATGGAGAAAGCCGTCTTCAAAATTGAATTTTGTGCCTTTTACAACAACAGAATTTGGAAAAAAATATCCATCCTGAAGATAATTAAAATAACAGAAAATAAGTATAGGAATAAAACCAGCCAATAACACAGCTAGTGATTCTTTCCATTTTTTAGCGAGGAGAAAAACAACTGAAAGAATAGCAAAATAAAACATACTCTCAAATCTTACCAATCCCATCAACATTAACGATAAATAGAAACCGGCAACAGCAGATTTTAAGCTGCTCATTCTGGAAAAACACCAGATATTTATAACAATCAGCAATACATGAAAGATATGCTCCATTCCGGATAGCAGCTGAACATGGAGAACAGAAAAAAAGAGTGTAAACAAAACAGACGACACAACAGGAATTACCGTATCAAAAACCGTCGAGAAATATTTAACCAAATAAATAACAATCCCAAAGCCGCAAAATATGTTAAAATATAAAGGCAGCAGGTCATTATCACCAAAAATCCTGATAAAAGCATTTATGATAAAAGTAAACAATGGTGATGATGAAGTAGATGAAAACTGATATTGTGTAATTCCCCAAACTTTGTGAAGAGCAAAATTCTTAGCCATTGCCAAATGAATATAGGCATCATCAATAAGATAAGTATAAGAGCCTTCTGTCTGCCTAACTGAATTGAAATAATATCCCAAACAAACCGCAGCAAAAAAAGAGATAACAAAAAATAAACTTTTATTCTTAAATACCATTATTTATATTCATTATAAAAATACCAAAGATAAGTATCATCAATCATGCAAACCTATTTTCGGCACAATATTTCCATGAATTTGATTACTGTAAAATATATTCAATTATAAAAGAGCGCAACCCTTAAAAAATACCACTTTTACAGAAAATTTAAATTTAAACCAATATATTATAAAGAAGTATGAAAAACGCATCATTTATCGGACTCAAAGAAGACGACTGCCAAAAAATTTCAGAGAAATTAAATATTTTATTAGCCAATTACTCCGTATTCTATCAAAATACAAGAGGCTCGCACTGGAACATCAAAGGTGAACAGTTTTTTACGCTTCACCCGAAATTTGAAGAACTGTACAATAATCTTGTCCTTAAAATTGATGAAATTGCTGAAAGAATATTAACATTAGGAGCTACTCCTGCACACAATTATTCTGATTATCTAGATGTTTCCACAATTAAAGAGAGCAAAGAAGTTACGGATGGAAATAAAAGCGTTGAAATCATTCTTAATTCATTTAAAGTAGTAATTGAACTTCAAAGAGAATTATTAGACATGAGCGAGAAAGCCGGAGATGAAGGAACCAATTCCCAAATGAGCGATTATATTACCGAACAGGAAAAAGAAGTTTGGATGTACAGTTCATTCTTAGGTAAATAATCATTAGACTTAAATATTTCAAAAATCGTCTTACATTTAGACGATTTTTATTTTTAAATAATTAAATTTGCGTTAAAATTACACAATATGCAAAACATTCATCTAAATTCGATTCTTGATAACGATTTCTATAAAATAACCATGCAGAATGCCGTGGTAAAACTTTTTCCAAGCCAGATTGTAAAATATGAATTTATCAATCGCGGAAAACATCATTTTCCTAAAGGTTTTGATGAAGCTTTACGGGAAATCATCAATCAGATGGCGGAATTAAAACTAACCAGAGACGAAAAGAAATTTCTGGCAAAAACCTGCCCTTATCTTGACCTTCCTTATCTTGATTTCTTGGAAGGATACCAATATGATCCTTCAGAAGTAAAAATAACCCAAACCGGAAATGACTTATCCGTAACCGTTGAAGGACTTTGGTACAGAACGATTTTGTGGGAAGTTCCGCTTTTGGCTATTATCAGCGAGCTGCACTATGAGATGAATCATCTGGAAAGAGATTCCAACGAAATCGTCATGAACAAAACGCTTGAAAAAGCAGAATCATTAAACAGATTAGGAGTTACATTTGCCGAATTCGGAACCCGGCGAAGACATTCTTATAAAGTTCAGAATCTCGTCATGGAAGCATTGACCCAAAAAAGAGAGTCAACTTTTATCGGAAGCTCTAACGTTCATTTTGCAATGAAGTATGGTGTAAAGCCAATCGGAACTCATGCACACGAATGGTTTATGTTTCACGGAGCCGAATTTGGCTTTAAAATGGCAAACCAAATGGCTTTAGAACACTGGGTAGACGTTTACAGAGGTGATTTGGGTGTTGCTCTTTCAGACACCTATACCACAGAGGTTTTCTTTCAGCAGTTTGATAAAAAATTTGCCAAGCTTTTTGACGGAGTCAGACACGACAGCGGCGATCCACTGGAATTTGCAGATAAAACCATTGCACATTATCAAAACAACGGAATCAATCCTTTATTCAAATACATTATTTTTTCAGATAATCTCAATCTGGAGAAAGTAGAAGAAATTACCAATTACTGCAAAGGAAAAATCGGGGTTTCTTTCGGAATCGGAACCAATCTCACCAACGATGTTGGTTTAAAACCAATGAATATCGTTATGAAACTAATCGGCGTACAATCCTTAAATAAAGAATGGATACCAACAGTAAAGCTTTCTGACGAAAAAGGAAAATACACCGGTGATCCGAAAATGATTGAGCTGGCTAAAGAATTTTTAAGAATTAAAGATTAATAAAATATAAAATGATGAAAAAACTGATTACCTTAATTTTAATTTCATCTACCTTAGTGTCTTGCGTTATTTATACAAGAGGTGAAGACGGAAAACCTGGTGAAGATGGAAAACCCGGACAAAACAGTTCGGTTGCAAAAACAACTTCAGGTTTTAATCAAAAATTGGCAGATTCATTAGGAGCAGACAATTACGGGATGAAAGCCTACACAATTGTCATGCTCACAACAGGCTCAGCGAAAATTGAAGACAAAGATAAAATGGACGAACTCATGAAAGGTCACATGAGCAATATCGGAAGATTAGCCAAAGAAGGAAAAATAGTAGTTGCAGGACCTTTTTCCGAAAAAAACAATCGAGATTATCGTGGAATGTTTATTTTTAATACAAAATCTAAAGAAGAAGCCGAATCTTGGGTGAAAACAGATCCCGCTGTTGCTGCAGGAGTTTTCAGTTATGAAATTTTCCCTTGGTACGGTTCTGCAGCATTGCCATTATACTTGAAACATCATGATGAGATTGCAAAAGAGAATCCTTAGATATGGGGTTTTATAGTAAATTTTCCGGACAGGATCTAATAGAATCCTACAAAAATCAGCTTGATTATCAAGGTGAGGCAAGTCAAGAACTTTTGGATGAAATAGAAAGAAGAGGGTCTCTCGAAAACTTCAAAGCTGAAATTAATAATCAGGCTATCAGATTGAATGAGTGTAATAGAATTATCAAAGAAATCCACAATCATTATCGCCTGAAAACTCCTAAAGATGAAGTATCAACGACAATAGAGTCAAATATTTTTTCACAGAAAGAAATTAAAATTATTGTTAATGAAAAATATGACATCATTCATAAAACCACTGAGAATTTGAATACAGACCATGAAACAATTTTAAAAAGTTTTATCGGATTAATGATATCCCCTATAGTAAGCTCAATATTTATTTTTATCCTATTAATATGTATTAAGCAGTTAATTGTGTTTCATTTTTTTCTTCTTATACCTGCATACATCATCAATTACTTAATCATTAATAAGATTACTGGAAAAACCAGAAGTAATTTAGCTGTCTTTATCGCAACATTCATAGCAACTGTTATTAATCTTTTGATTTTTGTAATGCTAATTATTTAACAACCTAAAAATCAAGCCAATTATGAAAGATTTCTTATCTTTAATGAAACCTAAACAGCCATGAAAACCATTGAAGACGTTCTGAGAAAATTAGATGAAATAATTATCTGGGCAAAACAAAATCAAAGTCCGGCGGGATATTTTGCCTGCACTTACCGAATAATGACCGCTCAGGTTTTAAAAGGAATTCAACAGAATAAATTTGAAGATAACCCGAGAATGATTCTTCTTGACATTGCATTTGCCAAAAGATATATTACCGCATGGGAAGCGTATCAGAAAAGCCAAAAATGCACAAAATCCTGGCAAATGGCTTTTGATGCAGCAAAAAATAAAGATTTACTGATTCTTCAGCATATTTTTCTGGGAATGAATGCGCACATCAATCTTGATCTGGGAATTTCCGCAGCATCTGTTATGCCTTACCAAAAGATAAATCCTTTGAAAAAAGATTTTGAAAACATCAACAATGTGATCGCTTCTATCAACCAAAAGGTTCAGGATTCATTAAACAAAATCTGTTATCCTGTCGATCTCATTGACAAACTGTCCAACGGAAAAGACAACGCTGTTTTAGATTTTGCCATTTCAAAAGCCAGGGAAACTTCCTGGGCTACGGCAGTTATTGTTTCTAATACACCCCAAATTTTAAAAGAAAATGTTATAGGAATTGTAGATTACGCCGCTGCTAAAGTAGCTTCGCAGATTCTTCATCCAAAATTACTTTCGTCAAAGCTGGCAAAAGAATTGAAAAAGTGTGAAAGCAATGATGTGGTGAGAAATATTGAAATTCTTTCCTCAACAAAAAATATATAAATCAGTTCTTATTCAGTTTTTTCATAAGAATGGTTTCCATTTTTTCGTACCCTTTTGCTGTTGGGTGGATTTCATCTTCAGTGTACATTTCATCAAGACCGTTACGGGAATCTTTCATCTCAGAATGATAATCAACGTAAGGAATATTATGTTTTTTTGCATAACCTTCAATCATTTTGTTGAGTGCGATCACTTTTTCCGCCGGATGCATTTCTTTTTTCCAACCAAAATCATAAGCAGGAAGAACGGAACACAAAACAACTTTGATGTTATTTGCTTTAGCAAGTTCCACCATAGAAACAATATTTCCGAAAACTTTATCTAAATAAATCGGACCTTGATTTTCCGCAATATCATTCGTTCCTGCAAGAATTATGACATTTTTCGGTTTTAAATTGATTACATCTTCTCGGAATCTTAAAAGCATCTGCGATGTTACCTGTCCACCGATTCCTCTTCCGACAAAATTATTTTTTTTGAAAAATGCAGGATCGGTCGAAAACCAGCCTTCCGTAATAGAATCTCCCATCAAAACCGAATTCGGAGCTATTTTTTGGGCTAAAATTTCCTTATTTTGTTTTTCATATTTTGCATAATTGGCAAAATCCTGTCCTGAAAGTATCGCTGAAAAAATCATGGCTGCAATGCTTAAAAATTTCATTTGAGATCTATTTTAATTTGGAATGATGAAATAACGTAAAACAAATTGATTCTGCAAATTTACATTTGGGAAAATTCTGAAATTTACTTGAAAATTATTTCCATAACAAAACTTACGGTTTCCCATAAAACAAATCAGCATGCCTTTTTGTAATTTTGAAAAATGGAGACTACTTATTTAATCATCGGATTTATTTCCGGAGGAATTCTTGGCGCTGTAATTTTATATTATATCTTAAAATCTTCTTCTGTTTCGAGAAGTTCTTATGATGAACTCAATAACTTATATATTAAAAACAGTTCCGATTTAGAAAATTCAAATCTGAAAATTCAGGAACTGTATCAAAATATCAATAAAGAAAAAGAACAAAATCTTCAGCAGACCGATTTGCTGAATGATCTGAAAAATGAATTTTCAAAAATTTCTGCTGAAAACAATTTTCTTCTGACTCAAAACAATCAACTGGAAAAAATATCTGCCGAAAGACAGGATTTAATTATTAAAAATTCTGAATTAAAAGCTCAAAATGAAAGTCTTGTGCAATTGTTGGACAATCAGAAAGAAGAAATAAAAAAAATTCAGGAAGAAGGAAAACTTCAGTTTGAAAATTTGGCCAGTAAAATTCTTGAAGAAAAAACGGAGAAATTTACTCTCACTAATAAGCAAAACCTAGATACACTTTTAAAACCTTTAGGCGAAAATCTGGAAAGCTTCAAGAAAAGAGTGAATGAAGTCTACGAAAATGAAGCCCGTGAAAGACATTCATTAAATAGTACAATCAAATTAATGCTTGAGCAGACTACAAAAGTGAGTCAAGAAGCCAATAATTTGGCAAATGCTTTAAAAGGACAAACCAAAACTCAGGGTGATTGGGGTGAAATGATTTTAGAGAGAATTCTTGAAGATTCTGGATTGACAAAAAACCGAGAATATTTTAAACAACAAACCATTAAAAATGAAGACGGAGATAGTTTGCGACCAGATTTCACTTTAAAACTTCCCGGAAATCAATTGGTCATCATTGATTCTAAAGTTTCTTTGAATGCTTATGAAAAAATGAACTCCTCAGAATCCGCGGAAGAAAAAGCACAATTGATAACACTTCACATTGGCTCAATTAAAAGGCATATAGACGATTTAAGTAGAAAAAGATACGATCACATCAGTGAATCTTTGGATTTTACGATCATGTTTATTCCTATTGAACCAGCTTTTTTAGTTGCTGTACAACACGATCAAAATTTATGGAATTATGCTTATTCAAGACACGTTATTTTGGTAAGTCCGACAAACTTAATTGCATTTTTAAAACTGATTTCAGACTTATGGAAAAGAGATAACCTAAGTCAAAACGCTTTAAAAATATCAGAAGCAGGAGCAAAATTATACGACAAACTGGTTGGTTTTGTAGATAATTTAGAAAAAGTAGGTAAGAATATGGATATGGCACAAAAATCTTATTCCGATGCTTTTTCACAGTTGTATACAGGCAGAGGAAACCTGATTAAGCGTGCCGAAGATCTTAAAAATATGGGATTGCAAAATAAGATCAACAAATCTCTTCCACAAAATCTAATTGACACTTCTGAAAATCAAATTGATCTTTCCGAATAAAGCATTATGCTAAATTTTGCATAATTTTGCGAAATGCTAATAGAAAGTTTCCAGAACGAAAAAATAAAGAATATTTCCAAGCTTTTAACGGACAACCGATTTAGAAAAAAATCGGGTGTTTTCGTGGTTGAAGGGCAACAGGAAAACGAAAGAGCTCAAAAATATAATTTTGAACCGGTAGAATTTTTTATTTGTGAAAATATTTTCCAGAAAGAACTCCCGAAAGGGAAAGTTCATCTGGTCAGCGATAAAGTCTATGAAAAAATTGCCTATCGCGGAACTTCAGAAGGAATTATTGGCATTTACAAAACAAAAGAAGCAGATTTATATTCATTTAAGCCTAAAGATGATTCTACAATCATCGTTGTAGAAGGAGTGGAAAAGCCTGGAAATTTAGGAGCCATTTTACGCAGCTGTGAAGCTTTTGGT
>JAANMY010003063.1_pt1 | contig 14443 bp, 18 predicted proteins | sample 7279691 | NCBI WGS metagenome assembly JAANMY01 (sample SAMN14094543, study PRJNA606508) | bioreactor metagenome | isolation source: A lab-scale SPAN reactor treating ammonium-rich wastewater day 388 | place: Ireland: Galway | collected 2018-02-07
ATCGCTGAAGAAAAATACTCCTTGCGGCCTTAGCGTTTAAAACATTATTGAATCAATTTAGCACAAAAGTCACAAAAGTTATAATGTCTTAGGATCTGCCAAAGATTAAAAAAGTTTTGTGATAAAATGGTTGCCTCTGATTTAGTAAAAAGCTTGCCCTTGCTAAGTGAAACGCCTTTGCGCTCTTATTTGTTATTGAATAAAAATACACCTTGAGGCCTTGGCGTTTGAAACATTATTGAATCAATTTACCACAAAAGTCACAAAAGTTATAATGTCTTAGGATTTGCAAAAGATTAAAAAAGTTTTGTGATAAAATGGTTGCCTCTGATTTAGTAAAAAGCTTGCCCTTGCTAAGTGAAACGCCCTTGCGCTCTTATTTATTGCTGAAGAAAAATATTCCTTGCGGCCTTAGCGTTTGAATATTCATCAGCAGGAATTGAAAAGTGAAAAAGTCTTTTGCCGCTTTTGCGGTAAACGAAATTCTTTAAAATCAATTGTTCTAAAATACGAACATCAGATTTTCTTTGGTTCATAAAAAAACAGCAGCTTCTTCTTCGCACCGTCAAAATCCGCCCACGACTCACAATCTACCTGAAATCCCGCAACACCGCATGTTGGAAACGCAAAAATATCTCCGCTGATCATATTCGCGAAGTTGGAAATCCCGTTGTTATGGGAGAACATCGCTACAGAATTCACGTCATCGTTCAGATCATAAATAACAGACTCGAAATTATTTTCATTTGCATTATACAGCTTTCTGTTCGTCTCTACCTCAATTTGATAAGACTTATTAAAAATATTGCAGGTGCTTAGGGCGCGTAGCGCGGGACTGGACACGAACTTCTCAATCTCCACATTATTTTGTTTCAGATAAGAGGACATTTTTTCGGCATCGTGCAGGCCACGGTCAGCAAGTGGTCTGTCGAAATCATCCGTGTCTTCGGGCCAGTCGCTTTTAGCATGTCGAACGAGAATAAGGGTTTTCATACTTGGCTGTTTTTTGGGGAAATAAAATTACTTAAAAAAAAGAGAAGTTGTTAGCTTCTCTTTCTGATTATTAAAATTTACGGTCAGTTAAAGTTGATGATGACCTTCAGGGCTTTCTCTTTTGCGGCATTCCCGAAGACTTCATATGCATGCATCATATCGCTGAAATCGAAGCGGTGCGACACCAGTTTCTCGGGCTGCAGTTTCTTGCTTTCGACATTTTTCAGCAGCATGCTGGTGGTGCTGGTGCAGACAAGGCCCATGGTGATTGTCACATTTCTGATCCAGAGTTCCTCAATATGCAGTTCCACCGGTTTTCCGTGTACGCCCACATTGGCAAGATGACCGCCGGGTTTCAACAGCTTTTGGCAGATATCGAATGTGGCTGGGATTCCTACCGCTTCTATCGCGACATCTACGCCCTCTTTGCCTACCAGTTTTTTCACGGCTTCCACAGCGTTTTCTGTACCGCTGTTAATTACATCTGTAGCACCAAACCCTTTTGATACTTCCAGTCTTTCCTGATCAAGATCGATCATGATAATTCTGGCAGGCGCAAAAAACTGTGCGGTGAGCAGCGCGGCAAATCCAATAGGGCCGGCACCTACAATAGCAACGGTATCTCCGGGTTTCACGGTTCCGTTCAGTACACCGATTTCAAAGCCTGTAGGTAAAATATCGCTCAGCATTACGGCAGCTTCTTCGCTCACATCATCTTTCAAATGATAAAGCGAATTGTCACCATGCGGAATCCGCACATATTCTGCCTGGGTCCCGTCAATGAGGTGTCCCAGAATCCAGCCTCCATCTGAACAGTGCGCATAAAGCTGTTTTTTACAGTTATCGCATTTTCCGCAGGAGGTGATACAGGAAATAAGGACTTTGTCGCCTTTCTTAAAGTTTCTTACCGCTTCGCCCACTTCTTCAACAATACCCATTCCTTCGTGGCCCAGAATCCTTCCCGGAGTTACAGCCGGCACATCTCCTTTCAGGATATGCAGGTCGGTTCCGCAAATGGTAGATTTTACCATTTTTACAATCACATCGGTTGATTCTTTAATCACCGGCATCGGACAGTCAGCGAGCGCTTTTTGTCCGGGTCCATTAAATACTAAAGCTTTCATCAGCAAGTGTTTTAAGATTAAAATAATCAATAAAGTTAGGCAGATTAAAAAGACGGGGACAGTTATACGGATTGATAAATGTCAGCTTTCTTTAAATTTTGTGAGCAAGCACAAATATTTGTAAATTTGCAGACTATGGGAAAAATTATGGCGGTGGATTACGGTAAAAAACGCTGTGGCATTGCTGTAACCGATGAGATGCAGATTATTGCCAGCGGTTTGGATACCGTAGAAACCCAGAATATTTTTCAGTTCTGTAACCGTTACTTTGCTGAAAATAGGGTGGAGGCTATTGTAGTAGGACTTCCCACAGATCTCAAGGGCAACCTTTCGGAAATCGAAACAGAGATTTCAGGCTTTATTGAGAAATTTAAAAATCAGTTTCCTGAAATTAAAGTTCACCGTTTTGATGAGCGGTTTACCTCGAAAATGGCCTCGTTTTATATTTCCCAAAGCGGGAAAACCAAAAAGAAAAGAGAAGAAAAAGGGTTAATTGATAAAGTAAGTGCAACCCTTATTTTGCAGAATTTTTTAGAACAGAAACAAAGATGATATTACCAATACGTGCATTTGGCGACGCAGTTTTACGCAAGCACTGTCACGAGATCGACAGAGATTATCCGCAACTTGACGAACTGATAAAAAACATGTTCGATACCATGGAATCTGCGAACGGGATTGGGCTTGCAGCACCGCAGATTGGTCTCGATATCCGCCTTTTCGTAGTGGATTTGTCCCCATTGGCCGAGGACGAAGATTACGCAGATATTGCTCATGAACTCAAGGATTTCAGAAAAGTCCTCATTAATGCAACGATTCTTGAAGAGTCCGGTGAAGAATGGAAATTCAACGAAGGATGTCTTTCAATTCCTGATGTACGTGAAGATGTAAAACGTAAAGAAACCATCGTGATCGAATATTATGACGAAAATTTCGTTAAACATACCGACACCTTCTCAGACATGAGAGCGCGCGTTATTCAGCACGAATACGACCATATTGAAGGGATACTGTTTACGGATCATTTAAGTTCACTCAAGAAAAAACTGGTGAAGGGCAAACTGAACAAGATTTCTCAGGGCGATGTAGCGGTAAATTACAAAATGAGGTTCCCGAAATAAAAGAACGAATTAAAAAACTATAAAAAATAAGAAAAATGCAGTTAGAAAAAATAATCTCCATCTCCGGAAAACCGGGACTTTTTAAGTTAATCTCCCAGTTGAAAAACGGATTTATCATTGAAGATGTACTATCCAAGAAAAAAGTGAGCATTGGCAACACTTCTCAGGTTAGTTTGCTCGATAATATCGCGATGTTTACTTTCGATAAAGAAGTTCCTTTATTTGAAGTATTCGAAAATGTTGCTAAAAACAACGATTATAAAGAAGCGATTTCTCACAAATCTACAGACGCAGAATTAAGAGCGTTCATGACGGAATCTCTGCCGGATTATGATACCGAAAGAGTTTATGTTTCAGATATCAAGAAATTGGCGCAGTGGTACAATATCCTGAACAAAGCAGGATACATCACTCCTGAAAGTTTCGTAAAAGCAGAAGTTCCTGCTGAAGAAAAAACGGAGGAACAACCTGCTGCTGAGGTTACAGAGAAAAAAACGGCTAAAAAAGCGGCACCGAAAACTGACAAGCCAGCTGCACCTAAAGTAAAAGCTTCAACTTCTTCTGCAAAAGGTGCCCCGAAAAGCACCCACAGAAAAATGGGCTAAACAATAGTGATACGAATTAAAAACCTTGTCTTAACCCGGCAAGGTTTTTTGCATTAATAACGTAAATTTGTATATAGTCATCCAAATTCCGGCATGAACTTCCATCACCCAACATCAAACACCTGACCCCAGCATATGAACACCAAAGAACAGAAAATCGAAGCCTTTTCCCGCCTTTTAGAAATTATGGATGATCTCCGCGAAAAATGTCCATGGGACCGAAAACAGGATTTGCAGAGTCTTCGCCACCTGACCCTTGAAGAAGTATACGAACTTTCAGATGCTTTATTGGAAGAAGATTTACAGGAGATCAAGAAAGAGCTTGGTGATGTATTGCTGCATCTGGTCTTTTACGCTAAAATTGGCTCAGAGAAAGGGAGTTTTGATATCGCTGATGTCATTAATGCCTTGAATGAAAAACTGATCTTCCGCCATCCACATATTTATGGCGATGTTGAGGTTCAGGACGAAGAGGAAGTAAAGCAGAACTGGGAAAAACTCAAACTGAAAGAAGGCAACAAATCAGTGCTTTCCGGCGTGACCAAGGGAACACCCAGCATGGTGAAAGCCTACCGTATTCAGGACAAAGTAAAAGGAATCGGTTTTGAGTTTGCCAGTGCCGAGGATGCCTGGAAAAAAGTGGATGAAGAACTCGCTGAGTTTCATGCTGAAACCGATCCCGACAAAAAAGAGCAGGAGCTGGGTGATGTGTTCTTTTCGCTGATTAATTATGCCAGACTTTCAGGCATTAATCCGGACTCAGCCTTGGAAAGAACCAATATCAAATTTATTTCCCGTTTTCAGAAAATGGAAGAGTTGGCTTTGGCTAAAGATTTAAAACTGGAAGACCTCTCTCTGGAACAGATGGATGAACTGTGGGAAGAAGCGAAAATACTTCAGGAATAATAGGCCCGGGGTTTTATCGCTGAGATCCTGACAGCAAACCGTATTACACGATATTTGGAACGTGCCATGTCTTCAGAAAAAAGACATTTCCGGAGAAATATCTTTTCTAAAATTTAACACTGATAATGATGTAATTGGAAAGTGTTCACACTTTTCAGAACCTATTTTTTGATAAACTTTGCAGATTCCGTATTTCCATCTTTATCGGTAAGTTTCATTACATAAGAACCAACCGGAAGACGTGAAAGATCAATTGCCTTTCCCATGATTTTATCTGAACCAACCATTTGTCCGGTCATATTATAAACCGAATAGGAAGTAAACTGCTTTTCAGATTTAATAAAAAGCGTATCTTTCACCGGATTAGGATAAACATTTGTACCTGCACCGACTTTAACGGAATTCGCACCTAAAGGACCATCGGCGGTAATTTCAACCTGTGTGAAATTGCCCTGTAAAACGTCGCCTGTGGATTGCCAAAGCGCTGAATATAATGTTCCATAACCTGCCGAACTTGTAGAAGCTGCCTGAACACTTCTTGAAGATATTCCGGTTCCGCTGTGCCGGACTTCGATCAGGAGATTGCCACCGGTATATTGCCATGCACTTGTAAAAGTAATCTTAAAGCTGAAGTCATTTGGATTTGAACCAATAGTTAACGCGCCAGCAGGAATCTGTAAGGTTCCAGAGCGCACCTGAGTTTGGGTACCCACCACATTGGCTGAAAAATTAAGCTGCCGCTGCGCAGGTTCTACACCCTCACTAAGATAAATATCAAAGGCAGACATCGTCAGACTGTTTGGCGGCCAACTCGTAGAGGTGCTGGCCGGAAGCCTGAATGAAATTGAAGTAAGGTTTTTTCCGACAAGCGAGGTGAGTAGGGTATCGTCGATAATCATCTGTAACTGTCTTGCGGCATTGCCATAAGGCCCGATGAATGCGCTACCCTCATTACTGTCGGGTACTACTAAAGTTGTTTGCGCTTTGGTAGTAGTGTAACCGGCCATCATCATTAATCCTATGACAGCAGAAAACAGCCGTTTGTTCAAAAGTCCGTATGAAGGGACTTTTCTCAGGTAATTTTGTTTTTTGTAAAGGGTAATTTTTGTTTCCATAATTTAATATTTTGTTGGTACTGAAAAATAGTAAAAATTATATTTGATATTTCTGTCAGTGTTGCAATTAACAGCTTGTGAAAGGAGCAGCGTTAAAGAGATTCCTTAAAGCAGTATTAAAATTATATGCCTTGCTGTTTTTCCTTTTCCTGAATCATGTATTCATGGTAAACCAGCGTATCTTCTAAATTGTCGAGTTCCTGCTCACTGAAAAGGCGGTAATTGATTTTGAACGTTTTGCTTTTGGCGGTTTCAAGTGAAAAACCCCCTGCGCCGAATCCGTCCAGCACATCTAGTTCGAAATGGCTGTACTTCCAGTATTCAAAAAGATCATGATCTACCCAAAACTGAAAGCCAAGAACGGTTCCAATGCTCACATCTTTGGTCCGCGGATAAAAATGACCTTTTCGGAAACACTGTGGCTGTGTACCTTCGCAGCATCCACCGGCCTGGTAAAACATCAACTCGCCAAATTCTTCGGAAAGTTGACTTACAAGCTCCAGTGCTTTGGGAGTAGCGGAAAATCTTGATATTTTTTTCATTTTGGAATCTTTAATGATGGATGTTAAATGAAAAGAAAGGCGGATTTATTATGCAAATCCGCCTTTTTCAATTAGAAGAATCCTAATTTTTCTTTGCTGTATGAAATAAGCATATTTTTGGTCTGACGGTAATGATCGAGCATCATTTTATGGTTCTCCCTTCCAATTCCGGACTGCTTGTACCCTCCGAACGGTGCTCCTGCAGGATAAGAGTGGTATTGGTTTACCCAAATTCTACCTGCCTGGATGGCTCTTGGAACCTGGTACAGCTGATGTGCGTCGCGAGTCCACACACCTGCGCCCAAACCATACACTGTATCATTGGCAATTTCAATAGCCTCGGCCTCGTCTTTGAAAGTGGTTACCGCAAGAACAGGTCCGAAAATCTCTTCCTGGAAGACTCTCATCTTGTTATGACCTTTCAGCAGCGTTGGCTGAACGTAATAACCGTTCTTCAAATCTCCCTCAAGTTTGTTGGCATCTCCTCCGGAGAGTACCTCACAGCCTTCTTCCTTACCCAGGTTTATGTAACTGAGGATTTTATCATACTGTATTTTTGATGCCTGCGCGCCAATCATTGTTGATGTATCCAACGGGTTGCCGGCTTTAATGGCTTTCACCCTTTCAACAACTCTTTCAATAAACTTATCGTAAATACTTTCCTGAATCAGTAACCTGGAAGGACATGTACAGATTTCCCCCTGATTCAGAGCAAACAGAACTGCTCCTTCGAGAGCTTTGTCGAAAAACGCATCATCTGCATCCATTACGGATTCGAAGAAAACATTTGGTGATTTTCCACCCAGTTCAAGTGTTACGGGAATGATGTTTTCTGTAGCATACTGCATCACGAGTCTTCCGGTTGCGGTGGAACCTGTAAATGCGGCCTTGTTTACTTTTTTGTTCGTAACGAGTGCATGTCCCAGTTCGCCGCCGAAACCGTTTACAATATTCAAAACTCCTGGCGGCAGAAGGTCGCCTATGATCTCCATAAGCACCAGGATTGAAATTGGTGTATTTTCCGCAGGTTTCAGAACGACACAGTTTCCAGCGGCTAAGGCCGGAGCGATTTTCCACACTGCCATCAGGATTGGGAAATTCCACGGGATAATCTGTGCGATGACGCCCAATGGCTCATTAACGATTAGTGAAACGGTGTTACTATCGAGCTCCATCAGCGAGCCTTCTTCGGCACGGATTACACCTGCAAAATATCTGAAATGGTCAATTGCCAGGGGAATATCTGCATTAAGAGTTTCTCTTACCGGTTTTCCATTGTCCATGGTTTCCACCACCGCAATTTTTTCCAAGTTGGCTTCCATACGGTCGGCTATTTTATTCAGGATGATGCTTCTCTCGGTTACGGATGTTTTACCCCAGCTTGCAAAAGCCGCTTCTGCCGCGTTAACTGCCAGTTCCAAATCCTCTTCATTTGAATGGGCCGCCTGGCTCATTACGGTTCCGTCTAAAGGCGTAATCACGTCAAAATATTTTCCGCTTGCCGGGGGTGTCCATGTACCGTTAATGTAGTTGTCGTACTTTTCTTTCAGTTGTACTCTGTCATAAACTTTTGAACTCATTGTAAATATATTTAATAATTGTTTTTAAAATTACCAAAATTCTTTGAGTATTAAAAAGCCAATTTCTGTTAATTGTTACGATAATCATAATTCAATACTATTGATATTTTCAATGGAAAAACTTTGGAAAAGCAAAAACCTTCAGAAATCTCCGAAGGTTTGGTTATAGGCCGAGGTTTCGTTCTAGTTAAAATACTGATGATAGGTCTCCATCGAATCTTCCAGGGCGTCGCTAATCTGGTCAGCTTCTTCCTTGTTCACAGCATTACCAAGAAGATCAATATTTTTCATATGATCAGTAAGCCATACATGCAGTACATCATGGGATTTACCCGTCATCGTGCAGCTTTTGATGAGTTTTTCATTGGCTGAATTAAGGTCGGCCGCCAGCTTTTTATAATCACCGGTATCGGAATCATACGCTTTGATGAGCCTTTCCTGTTCCTGAATGAAAGGCAGCATCTCGGTATTGGTCTTCCATTTTTTACCGTTGTCGAGTTCCAGATTTGCAGAAACGTCGGCATGTTCATCGGCATTTGTAGAATTGGCTGCCTCGGCATGCTCAGCATGGTCATTTTGTGCAGTTGTTTCGGTGGTTTCTACGGTATTATGCTGTTTTTTTTCACAAGCGGTTAAAATTGCCAGACCGAAGATGGCTGATAAAAGAATTCTTTTCATTTTTTTATAAATTTTATGGTTGCTAAAAGAAGTAAAGTGGTAACGGCGATTCTGAAAGCCATTGCTCCCATCGTTTTGTTTTCATATAAGCCGCCCTGATCGATATGGATGAAGAGCCCGATGTAAGCGATAATCAAAATGACAAGTGCGCTGATCAATGGGATTTTTGACGAGGTTTTGCTTTTTAAAATGGCGTAGGCAGCAGTTAAATAAAGAAAACCACACAGCCAGTTGGCCCAGACAATAAAAGGCACAAAATTGCCCTCTTTGGCTCTGATTCCGAACCAGTCGAAGAGGACGGAACTGCTCATGAACAGCGTTAAAAGTCCGAAGAGGACTAAAAAAACAAGGATTAGCTTTCGTATCATGGTTGTTTTTAAAGTTAATGATTTTATTTGGATTTGTTCCTACAGCGGAATACTAAAGTACTGGTTTGGATAATGTTGATATTTTTTTAATTCGTTTTCCGGTATCGCAAAATGGCCCACGTGATTACTACAGTTCCCAAAACCGTTACAAAGGTAAAGTGCGGCAATAGATCAGTGAAGCCGCTGTTCTTCAGGATAATCAACCGGATGCCGTCAACGCCGTAAGTTACCGGATTCAGGTAGGCGATATATTTTGCCCAGTCGGTCATGCTTTCTGTGGGAGTGAAAAGTCCGCTCATCAGCACAAAAATCATCATAAAGAAGAAGACCACAAACATCGCCTGCTGCTGGGTCTCGCTGTAAACGGAAACCAAAAGGCCCATTCCGAGAATCGTGATGAGGTAAACCGAGATAAAAGCATACAGCAGCAGCAGACTTCCCTGCATCTGAATGCCGTACACAAAAACAGTAACCAGAAGTCCGATGCTGAAGGCGGTCATCGCCAGAATCCAGAACGGAATGAGTTTCCCGAGAATAAAATCTGTTTTTCTGATCGGCGAAACGTTGATCTGTTCGATCGTACCGGTTTCTTTCTCAGATACAATGTTTAAGGCGGTTAAATATCCTCCGATCAACGTCACCAGAAATGCCAGGATTCCCGGTACGAGAGAAAGCCGGTAATTGTAGCCTTCGTTGAACCAGAACTTCGGAATAATTTCCAGACCGGAGCTGTTCTTCGTGCTTTCGAGTTCCGGACTCATTTTCAGCTGAACCTGTTCATTATAATCCTGCAGAATCTGGGCAAGATAACTGGCGGAAAGTCCGGCTTTGGTTCCGTTGATGGCATTGATGGCGATCAGCACTTTCTGGCTGTTTTCTCTCACCAGATCTTTTTCGAAATTATTGGGGATTTCTAGAATAAGGTCAGCGCGGTCTTTCTCCACTTCTTCATAAGCTTTCCGATAATTTTCACTGTAGGACGTTATTTTAAAATATCCTGAAGCGGTAATTTTGCGAAGGAGTTCGCGCGAAAAAGTTGAGTTGTCATGATCCACTACTGCCATTTTAATGTCTTTAATTTCGTAATTGGCCGCGAGTGGAAGTACAACCAGCTGTACGACAGGCATCACAAAGATAATTGCCAGAATGGATCTGTTCCTGAAAATCTGCAGGAATTCTTTCTTGATTAATATGGATAAGGTTCTGAACATTTTGTTTTTAACGGTGGATTTTCATTTTTAGCAGAGTCTTTTATTAGAGGCCGAAACCTGCAGCCCGACTTGAGCGGAGCTCTTTTTAATTGGGGGCTGAGCGGAGCCGAAGCCACCAATTAAAAAAGCGGGAGCGGAAGGCGGAAAAAGCTGCCCTGATCATTCTAAACGTATTTTAAATTTCTTCACGGCGATGATGAAAAGCACGCACATCATTCCCAGAAGTACCAATACGTGTTTCCAGATAATTTCCAGTCCGGTTCCTTTGATCATGATATTTTTTACAATTTCGTAATACCATTTCGCGGGAATCACGTTGCCCACCATTTGTAAGGGAACCGGCATATTTTCCACCGGGAACATGAAACCGCTCAGCATCAGTGTTGGGAGCATGGTTCCGATCAGCGAAATCAGCATGGCGGTTTGTTGGGTATCCGTCAGAATTGAAATTACGATTCCTATTAAAAGATTCGTGATGATGAAAATAATGCTGATCGCAAAAAGTAAAAACACATTTCCTTTGATCGGTAAATCGAGTACAGAAACACTTAATATCAGGATAGAAATCAGGATAATTACCGATAGAATGAAGTACGGAATTGCCTTGGCAAGGATAATGACGTAAGGTTTCATGGGCGAAACCAAAAGTACTTCCATGGTGCCGGTTTCTTTTTCCCGCACTATTGCGATCGCGGTCATCAGAACACAGATGATGAGCAGAATAAACGCCATCACCCCCGGAACAAAATTGGGAGCGCCTTTCAGTTGTGGATTGTAGAGCATGCGGATTTCCGGCTGAATGCCCAGACGTGGCTTTAGGGTTTGCTGTCCATAATAATCCGCAATAATGTTCGACATGAAATTATAGATCTGATTGGCTAAGTTGAGGTCGGCTCCGTCGGTAATAAGCTGGAGTTGTGCTTTTTTACCGGTGACGATGTTGTGGGAAAAATCCGCAGGAATAACGAGGATCATTTTTATTTTTCCGCTTTTGAAAGCCTCCTCCGCTTCGTGAATGGATTTCAGATTCCGCTCAAAATCAAAGTATTGGTTGGCGTCAATTTTAGAAATGAGGTCAGCCGAGGCTTGCGTCTTGTCCTGATTCAAAACCGCGATTTTGGTGTTTTTAACTTCAGTGCTTAAAGCAAAGCCAAAAAGCAGGATCTGCACCACAGGCATTCCGAAAAGAATGAGCAAAGTCCTTTTATCACGCAGCACGTGTAAGAATTCTTTTCGGACAAAAGTGATGAGCTGTTTCATTTTTCGCTGTTATTCAGAGCGTTTTGCGCCTCGTGCCAGTTCATAAAAAACATCATCCATATTTTTTGAGCTGAAGTGTTTTTTCAGATTAGCGGGCGTATCCAAAGCCGCAATTTTTCCGTCTACCATAATCGAAACACGGTCGCAGTATTCGGCTTCATCCATATAATGCGTGGTCACAAAAACCGTAATTCCCCGGTCCGAAGCTTCATAAATCATGTTCCAGAACTGCCGCCGCGTTACAGGATCTACGCCGCCCGTAGGTTCATCTAAAAACACAATCTGCGGATCATGAAAGATGGCGACGGAGAAGGCGAGTTTCTGTTTCCACCCCAAAGGGAGTTCCGAAACCAGTTTGTTTTTTTCTAATTCCAAATCCAGTTTTCGCAGGAGTTCTGTGCTTTTTTCCTTGAGTGTTTTTCGTGGAATTCCGTAGATGCCGCCGAAGAATTCCAAATTTTCTTTCACGGTTAAGTTGCCGTACAGAGAAAATTTCTGGCTCATATAACCAATGCTTTTCTTGATTTTTTCCGTTTCCTTATACACATCAAAACCTGCGACCGTCGCTGTTCCTGAACTCGGAACCGACAGTCCGCAGAACATCCGCATCGCTGTCGTTTTTCCGGCACCGTTTGCGCCAAGGAAACCGAATATTTCCCCTCTCTTCACGTCAAAATTAATATGGTCCACTGCAATGAAATCCCCGAAAACCTTCGTGATGTTTTCAGCTTTAATTGCGGTATTTGGATTTTCAGAATTCATTTTAATGGGATAATAAGCGGATGAAACTGTCCTCAATGCTGGCTTTTACAGGATTGATTTCGATATTATTAAAGCCCGCATTTTCTAAATATTCCTGAACTGATGAGGTGCTGAAATTTTCATTTGGGTCAATGGTCAGATGCACAAATTCCCCATAGGCGTACGCATTTTTTTTCTGACTGTAATTTTCCAGCGCACGCAGAACTGCAGAAGTTCTGCCGGCTTTCAGCTCGAACAGCAGATCCGGAAAAGTACTGCTGATATTTTCAGGGCTGTCGATGGAAAGTATTTTGCCGTGCTGAATGAGCGCGATCTGGTCGCAAAGCGCCGCTTCATCCATATACGGCGTGGCAACGACCATTGTGATGCCCTTTTTTTTGAGCCGGCGGAGCATTTCCCAGAATTCTTTCCTTGAAACGGGATCGACTCCAGTGGTGGGTTCGTCCAGAAATAAAATCTTCGGCTGGTGAATCAGGGCGCAGCAAAGGGCAAGCTTTTGCTTCATTCCGCCCGATAAGGCGCCGGCTTTACGGTCTTTGAAAGGTTCGATCTGAATATAAATATCTTTGATTAAATCATAATTTTCTTCAATAGTTGTGTTAAAAACACTCGCGAAAAAATTTAAGTTTTCTTCAACGGTCAAATCCTGATAGAGCGAGAATTTTCCGGGCATATAACCAAGGATCTGTCTGATTTTTTTATACTCTTTCACCATATCAAAATTTTCAACCGAAGCCGAACCGGAATCGGGCAGAAGTAGTGTAGTCAGCATTCTGAAAATAGAAGTTTTCCCCGCGCCGTCCGGACCAATCAGTCCGAAAATTTCACCATGACTGACCTCAAAGCTCACATCATCCACCGCCAGGATTTTTGCTTTTCCTTTGCCGTAGGTTTTACTGAGATTATTGACCTGGATGGATTTCATTTTTGTTAGTTGAGAGTTGACGGTTGACAGTTGAGGATTGACATTTGTTGGGATCAGAAATCTGATTTCGAACTTCACGTTCAACTTTCAACTGCCCATTTTCAACTTATTTAAACTTCACATCGCCATACATTCCGATTTTCAGGAAACCGTCATTTTTTACGTGAATTTTCGTCGCATAAACCAGATTCGCTCTTTCGTTTTTCGTCTGTATGGTTTTTGGAGTGAACTCGGCTTTGGAGCTGATCCAGTAAATGGTTCCCGGAAACTCTTTGGTTTTACTGTCTCCCTGATCGATATAAACTTTTACCGTTTGACCGGTTTTCACCTGCGGTAACTGATCTCCGGTGATAAACGTTTTTAAAATCATCAGATCTAAGCCCGCCATTTTAAAGACAGGTTTTCCGGTTATGGCAAATTCCCCTTCGTTCATATACTTTGTTAGAACCATGCCTGAAATCGGGCTTTCGATGATGTTGTTTTTCAGTTGTTCATCGAACTGTTCCACTTTTTTTTGGGTAGGTTTTCTTTCGCTTAAGACTGCGCGGTTCTGTATGGAGACATTTTCTTTTGCGGTTGAGATTTGCTGCTGAAGGATATTGAGCTGACTTTTAGCCGCTGAGATTTGTTTTTGAAGGACTTTAACCTGTCCATTGGCATCATCGAACTGTTTTCTGGTGGCGGCGTCTTTGGCGACTAAATTTGCAGTTCTGTTTCTTTCTCGCACCGCATTCCGAAGCTGTTCCTGCAACACCGAAATATTCGCAGACTGTGCCGAAACCTGAGTCTGTAGTACCTGAATCTGCGGCATTGCGGAATTGGTTTTTTGATCCAGAGCTTCGATGCTGGCGATGACCTGTTCCTTTTGCAGTTCCACGTTTTTAGGATCAATTTCGCCAACTTTTTGCCCGGATTCAAGCTGCTGACCTTCTTCTACATTGAGCTCGAGGATGGTTCCGTTGGCTTTGGCTGTCACCATGATTTCATCGGCCTCGAAAGTTCCCGAAGCATCATAATCCTGATCTGAATTTTTACAGGAAAAAAGGGCAAGAAGGGCTGCAAATAAAATATATTTTCTCATCTGTCGGAGTTTTCTTTTTTTTTGATTTTTATTGGCTCAGATGCGCTTTCAGATTATACTGTGTTAAGAGAAACTGCGTTTCGTGCAGGACCTTCTGAATTCTCGCCTGTTCCTCGGCATTCACCTCGCGCAGATAATCGCTGGTGCTGATAACGCCGTTTTCGAGCTGGGC
>JAANMY010003064.1_pt1 | contig 14443 bp, 16 predicted proteins | sample 7279691 | NCBI WGS metagenome assembly JAANMY01 (sample SAMN14094543, study PRJNA606508) | bioreactor metagenome | isolation source: A lab-scale SPAN reactor treating ammonium-rich wastewater day 388 | place: Ireland: Galway | collected 2018-02-07
TCGGGTTAGCATCACCGTGACCTTCTGGCCATAAGCGACCACGCAAGTCAGCACCTGAGGCCAGCGCATCAGCCATGGCATTGGCTCTGGCCAGTGATAAGTGCCAGTTTGACGGGTACTTACTGGTAAAAATTGGCAAGTCGTCGGTATAACCACTCACCAGAATACGGCCTTGGGTGCCCTCCAGCGCGCGGGCAATTTTCGCCGCCACCGGCACAAAGCCTTCATTAATGCCAGTACTGCCAGGGCTGAACAGCTGATCTAAGCCGACCCGAATACGCACCCGATCCGGCAGCTCTATGACTTCCAGCAGTTGACGGCGAATTTCAGTTTGCAGCAACTGCTGCAGCCGAATAGCATCCTGATGCGCCTTAGCCGAGGCCGGTTGCGGCGTGTCCTGCTGTAGCACCACCAGATTATTTAACTGACGGTGCACTTCGTTGGAGTAACCATTGATCTGATAGGTCAACAACATATAACAGCCCAGCAGTGCTGCACCTATTACCGAACACAGCACCCACAGCGGAAACTCGGCTTCAAGCTGATTGGCGCTAACCACCTGACTGCGCCAGCCCGGCGACAGCTCACGCGGCGGCTCGCCACGCTGCGAGCGAATGGCTTTAAAGGCGCGTTCACGAAAGCCTTCCAGCTTTTCATAGCCGCGCTCTTCTAAACGCATTTTGCCGACAAAACCAAATGACAGGCACAGATACTGCAGTTCTAGCAGCAGTAAATGCTCGCGCGGGGTATTAATGGCAGCCTCCAGCAGGGTAAAAAAGTATTCACCGCCGAAGGTTTCGTTGTGAAAGGTAGACAACAGGCTTTCCTGAGCCCAGTCACTGTTCCCGCCCCAACTGGTATTGAGCACGGTTTCATCAATAAAAGCGCACATACAATAGCGGGCTTTTTCAATCAGCTCAGTGCTGACGTTTTTATAACGCAGCTGCTGTTCATACTGATTAATCAGTTGAATGCACTGGGTTTTAAGGCCCGCCACATCGGCATGTGACGCCGTACTGCGAATAGGCGACACCAGCGAAAATAACGCCCCGGCCTCGTCTATCAGCACATTGTCACTGACCGACAACACTTGCAGCCGCTGACTGACATCAGCGGGTCGAACATTGGCCGAAATGCGGGTTTTATCGTTACTGCCGGTATCTTCTACTGCTGCCGGCATAATGGCGGCTTTGGCCATGCCGCGGCCACCCGGCCGTGGTTTCATTACTGTTTTATCTGACATGCTTTGCCATCCCTGTTAATCCTGTGGCGCGAAGCCGGCTTAGGCTTTAATCGCCCAAAGCTCCAGTTTCAGCCCCGGGTAGTTACCGGACAGATGCAGTGCTAAACCGCCGCTGTTTGCCAGCCGCTCCCAGTAAATACTGCCCTTATCGAGCTGAAAATAATGGTAGCCAGCGTGGTAAGGCACCTGGCGGGGCGCCACCGGTAAACCGGTTACCGCTATACCGGGCAGCTGGTTATTCACCAGTTCACGGATATGTTCAACCGGGCCAATTTTTAACCGTGCCGGCAAGTGCTTGCGAATGTCGTCAGCGGGTAAATCGGCTGAGACCGCCAGCACAAACTGGGCATATTCCAGCAGGCTCTTGTCGGTCAGCGGTGACACTAAAATGCCAAACTTGGCCTGCTCGAGCGGCAAGGCTTGCGCCGTTTGCTCTAGTACCACACTTAAGGTTTGGTTCATGATCACGCTTAAGTTACCAAACACTGTCGTCAGCTCGTCATGCTGATAAGGCGGAAACTGTGGCGGACGTTTTTGTCTGGCGGTAAAGGTTGAAAGCTCACCCAGCATCGCCACCATTAAGCGATACAGATTAAGCGGGTGCTCCAGCACACCACTTTTTAAATGGCGTAATACCGGCTCATAGCGGTTCAGCACCTGCAGCATTAAAAAGTCGGCAATCGAATTGGCAGTACCCTGGCCTTTACCCAAGCGGTCGGCTAAGGCATCCGCGCGCTGGCACAGCATACCAAGCGCTTCACTGACAAAGGCTGTAAGCTCGCTGTCTTGCTGAATATCCACCAGTGGCGGAATAAAGTTTTTTAGCAGCTTTACTTCACCTTGCTCGGTCACTTCACGAATGCGCGCTATAGGCAAGCTGATAAAACCGCCTCTGTCTTCTGATCCCAGCTTAAACAGCAAACGCAGCTTGGCCAGTTGCAACAACTCAGTGGCATCATCGCTCTGGCTGTTATCCGCCACACTGTGCTCAGCGTAGCCATACCGGCTGATATGGTCGCTGCCGGTTTCAGCAATATTCTGGCCGTGCGGTTTATCTATCGCCAGACACAGATACACCAGCTGATCACGGCAGCTTTTCGGGATCTGAACAGGTTCAGGCAGCGCTTCAACTTCGGGCAGTTGCAGCACAGTGCCATCAGCTAAGATTGCCTCTAACTTTGTCAGAGCAAACTGGCCAAACTTAAGGCACTGATGGTCAACCGCCAGCTGTCGGATGCCGTAGCTGTATGGCAACTGCATCGCCATCTGCTGCACGCGGCAATAATCATGAAAACGCTCCTGCTGCTGAAAATGCTGCGGGCGTAAAAACAAGCCTTCTGACCAGGCTATACGGCTGTAATCACTCATGGCAGTTACTCCAAAGGCTGCTTAACGCTTGCGCTCTAAGTCATGCTCACGGATATACACCGCTAGTTTGTCGACATAGACATAAAAATCATCATAACCGGTTGGCTTTACATCAACCACCGCGCGCCAGCGGGCGCCTTCAATATCACGGTAGGCGGCAACTACCGCCACGGCCTTGGTCGCCGGCTGCAGCGTCATTTTATATTCGCTGCGCTGACCGGGTTCAAACACCAGCTCATCTTTTTTGAGTAAATCGGTACGTAAAATGGCCTCGGGGTTGTCGTACAGGGCAAAAAAATCCTGGTTTTCAAACACTGTTTTTGAGGCTAATTCATACACTTTAATGATCACCGGCGAAGGACGCCCCTCAGCATCGGGGTTAATGTCAGCCGCTACCCGAAAATGTAACTTGGTTGACGGTGGAAAGGTGGAATACACCGCCTGACAACCGCTTAAAAAAATCATGGTTAATAGCAGCAACAACAGTGCTTTTAAGCTATTCATTTGTACTACTCCTGATGGTTTAATTGCCAAAACGGCGTGTTAACCCTGACGCAGATAAGCTTCGTAGGCGCTGATAAAATCATCATTCACGCCCTGTTTGTTTTTATCATTAACTTCGCCAGCCAATTCCTGATGCAGCGCTTTATATCGGGCCCAAAGCCTTGCCTGGCGCTGCGCCGGATTTAACTTATCAAACAAGTTGCTGCCATAATCAGCCGCTTCCAATCTTTGTGGTGCCAACTCTGCCATCAGACCCGACATGGCGCCTCGGGCACCGGCGATAATTGCCGCTTCATGGCGGCTGATATCGCTAAAGGCTTCAGCAATGGCCTGACGCGCCGGCATAAAGCTGCTGCCAGGGCGGTTAAACAGGTTGTGAAAAGCATCATCGAGATTGGCAGAAAATTTCAGCGGATTATTTTCCCGCTGCTGGAAGGTGGTTTGGTTAACGCGAAAACTGCTTTTCACCTGAGAGCGTTCATGCATCACTGCAATTACGCCTTGTAACGCTTGTTGCAGTGCCTGGCCCAGCTGCAGCCAGCACTGTTCGTTTTGCATGGCGGCCTGGTTCGCTTCAGACAACCCCAGACCACGGATAAAGGCCTGAACACAGGCACTATCGCTACTGTTGCTCGGCTGGCTTTTGCCGCTGGGGGCTGAAAGTGGCTGTTTTACCGGGTTTAACACTGTCGCCGGCTCGTCTTGCCATGGGCTTTCCCAATCATCAGGAATAAGTGCCGCCGGGGCATGAAAGTGTTGATCCAGGTTATCCAGGGCCAAATCGCTTTCAGCGTTAAACGCCATGTTATTGGCCGCTGGTGTTTGGTTACTGCTTACAGCTGCCGCAGTAGCGGAACCTGTTGTAAAAAGAGGTTGATGACTAAACGCTGTGGTCGTGTTAACCGGAGCCAACTGGGCGATAGATAAGCCCACTGCCACGTCGGCTTGGTTGTTAGCAGCGGCTGGAGCCGGGTTTGCCGCCATTAGGCTGTTATCGGTGCCTGACTTCGCGGATACACTATCAATCAGCGCCACCTGGATCTCATAATCGCCCAAACACAACATGTCACCGTGATGTAAAGTGTAGCTATTACCCTGCCCTAAAGGCTCTACCGAACGGTTAACAAATAAGCCGTTGGTCGACTGATCAGTGATGCGAAACTGGCCCTGTTGAAAGCTGATAATGGCATGCACGCCGGATACGACGCGCTCAGGATCAGGCAAATACCAATCGGCCTGCTCACTGCGACCTAAGCTGCCGCCCTGGCTATCAAAGCGCTTTACCGCAACCTGACGGGGTGATAAACGGTGGTAACTCAGCACTGACAATTCAAGTAACATATCCCTTTGCCCCACATTAAACTCCTGGCTGTCAGCAACACAATTTATTAACCATAAATCGGCCGCAAAGGTTAAGTTAAATTTATTGTTACGTCAATAGCGCATTAATTAACACACAAGTTAAATACAGTCGTGACGATGGCGGATATTTGTGAAATAATTGCGCATGTTTTGATATTTTGCATCAGTTAGTGATTTTTTCACCCCACCGGGTTTGGCAAGGAGTACATCATGACGACACAGGACAGCACCAGTGTTACCAGCCTGAACAATGACACCGCGATGGATGCGGATAAAACCCGTTTTGCCGTAAAACTAAAAGCCAGTAAAGACAGCAGCAAAGCTGCCACCACGCTAGAGCCTGGCATGCTGATTAAACAGCGTTATTTGCTGGAGCATAAAATCGGCTCTGGCGGTATGAGCGATATTTATCGCGCGACCGATGTTTTCTTACAACAGGCCGGGGTCAGTAACGCCAGTGTGGCAATTAAGGTATTACAGCAGCAATTTGTCGATCAGACCGAAGCCTTGCAGCTGTTATTGCAAGAAGCGCATAAAACTCAGCAGCTGGCCCACCCTAATATCGTGCGGGTATTTGATGTCGATAGCGACAACGGCCTGTACTTTATTGTCATGGAGTATCTGGACGGTGAGAGCCTGGAGCAGGTCATTAAACGCTATAAGCCCAAAGGCCTGCCGTTAAAGTCAGCCTTAAAGCTACTTCAGCAGATAGCAGACGCGCTGAACTACGCGCATCGCTTAGGCATAGTGCACGCTGATCTTAAACCCGCCAATATTATGGTAAACCGCGCCGGTGAGGTTAAAGTGCTGGATTTTGGCGTGGCGCAAAAGCTGCAGCTGAATCACGATATATACGCTGCCGAGCAGCAAAGCCAAACCGCGCCGCTAAGTGGCTACACGCCGGCCTATGCCAGCGCCCAGTTATTGGCGGGCAACAGCCCTTGTGTCGCCGATGATGTGTTTTCTTTTGCCTGCCTGACGTACGAGCTGTTAAGCAGCAAGCATCCGTTTGACCGGTTACCGGCCGACAAAGCTGCCGCGGCGCAGAAAAAAGCAATTAAACCCGCTCACATTAATATATTGCAATGGCAAGCGTTAAAACGCGGTCTGATATTTGATGGCGCTTCGCGCAGCACCAGCATTAGCGGTATTATGCAACAGCTTAGCCGGTCACTGTGGCGCCCGGTGGGTACCGCTGCGGCGGTAGCGCTGTTAGGTGTTGGCGCCTGGCAATATCATCATCAGCAACAACAGGTGCTGCTGGCAGCCGAAGCACAAAGCGCGCAGCTAACGGCGCAGCAGGCGCTATACCAGCAGTTGTCTGAGTCATCACCAGCCGAGCTATTACAGGCCGTACAATTACCCGACACCCCCTTGTTACAGCGCGAAGCGGTGCTGCGCAGCCAACAGCAGCGTTTAATCAGCCATTTTGAGCAGCAAATTGACTTGCTGTTAAGCGATCGCAGCTTTAACTACCCGAACTATCCTGAAATTGAACAGATCCTGGCGCAGGCTACGGCACTTTACCCTGACTCGCATTATCTGACCGATTTAAGCAGTAGCATGGCGCGCAGCAAACAAACCGCGCTTGAAGTGTTGCGCGGCCAGTTAAACCAGCTGCTGTTAAACCGGCAATACGAGCCACAGCCAGAGGGCAATGATCCTTACAAACTGGCGGCAGAATTAACCCGTATAGAGCAGCGCTATGTGCTACAGCCTAATGCTGAGGAAGCAACCATTTACCGCGACAGCTTTAACCAGGCCGTCGCCAGCAATGATGCAGTAGCGCTTAAACATCTGATCCGGGTGGGTGAACTGATTTTTGCCAATTATAGCGATACCCAGGCATTGGTCAGCCGGGGCCAACAGCTTGCCAACGCAGTAGAAGCGATGGCGGCCTATCGCCAGGCAGTAAATGATAGCCAGCCAGCCGAGTTTCCCTATCAGGCGGCTGAGCTATTCTATCAGCACAGCTTTTCGCTACTGGAGCAGGAACTACAGCAAAGTGCCAAAGCCAATGATGTTGATGCGGTATACGATAAGTTACAGCAGTTTAATGCTCAGGTACCGGCAGATTTCTCGCTGCATATGGCGCTTAGACGCAAACTGGCAGATAAGTATCTGGCCATGTCCGGCGAGCTGCTGCAGTCAAACCAGGTGCGCACCGCAGAGCGCCTGATGCGCCGCGCCAACGAGCTGATGAGTAGCTTAAACAGCTAACAGCCTAGCGATACTTATCTATGCCCTGACACAGCTGGCGGATCCCGCTAATAGTGCGGGGCGTAGTGCGGTAAATAAGATCAGCCTCTATGGCTAAAAATTGCTGTTTTTTAACCGCTGGCAGTGCGTTAAAGCGCTGCCAGTAGCGCCAATCAGCCATATCAACCTGTTTTACCGGTTGAATAATCAGCTCTGGTGCTGCCAGCAGCAACTGCTCTATACCCACCTGCGGATAATCACCTTTCACCTGGCTAAACACATTTTGCGCGCCGCACAGCGTTAACATTTGCTGTGGCCAGGCATTATTGGCCACCGTGCCAAGCGGTGCCGTACCCATAGCAAAAAATACCGGCACTGGCGTTTTATGCTGATACTGCGCCCTAAGCTCAGCTAACTGCTGGCTAAATGCCTGCGCCACCGCTTTCGCCTGCACTGGCTGGCCACTTAGCTCGCCAAGCTGAATAAGTTCGGTCGCGATATCTTCCAGCGTCAAAGGATCAGAGTAGGCGATGCTAATACCCAGCGCCTCTAAACGCGCCAGTTCTGCAGCCGGATTGCCACTGCGCCAGGCAATAACAAGATCTGGCTTTAACGCCAGCACCGCCTCTAAGTTGATACTGGCATAACTGGCGACACTGGGCAGGTTTTGCGCCTGCACCGGGTAATCGCTGTAATCACTTACCGCCACCACTTTATCACCGGCGCCAATGGCAAACAGCATTTCGGTAATATGCGGCGCCAGCGCGATGATACGTTTGGGTAAACCGTCAGTGTCAGCATGGGTATCGGCTTGTGCGCCGACACACAGCAGCAGTAACAACAGTGTGTACCTCACCAGTACATATTTCACCAATCTATGCCCCGCTGCGCTTTAATACCGTTATCAAAAGCATGCTTGATGTTTTGTACTTCGCTTACGGTGTCGGCCAGTTCAATCAGCCGGCGGTGACAGGCGCGGCCGGTAATCACCACATGCTGCCCGGCCGGGCGGTTTAATAAGGCGCGCTCTACCCGCTCCAGCTCAAGATAGTGGTAACTAATCATATAAGTCAGCTCATCCAGCAACACCACATCTATAGCTGCATCGTTTAAAAACTGCTCAGCCTGCTGCCACACCTGCTCTGCCGCCGCCATATCGGCGGCTTTATCCTGCGTATCCCAGGTAAAACCAGTCGCCATTACAGCAAATTGCACACCGTGCTGCGCCAATAAATTACGCTCACCACAATCCCAGCTACCTTTAATAAACTGCACTACAGCCGCGCTCAGGCCATGCCCCACCGCCCGCGCTACCGTACCAAAGCCCGAGGTAGACTTACCTTTACCATTGCCGGTAATCACCAGCAGCAGGCCCTTTTCGTTGGTGGCGGCGGCCACCGCCGCATCTACCTGTGTTTTCAGCCGCTGTTGGCGTGCCTGGTGCCGCTGCTGTTTTAAGCTGTCTGTCATTGCCGCCTCTTGCTATGTCTGCTTTGCGCGCATTAGGGTTAAAAAGAAGATGCTGCCCACCAGTGAGGTAATTACTCCCAGCGGAATTTCCTGTTGTGGCAGCACTGTACGCGCCAGGTTATCAACCCAGATCAGGAAAAGAGCACCCAAAAGTGCCGAACCGGTGAGTAAGTGTACTGAAGTCACGCCAAACAGCCGGCGCACTAAATGCGGAATCATCAGGCCGACAAAGGCAATACCGCCACACTGCGATACGATACAGGCAGTTAATAGCGCCGTTGCCAGCAATAACACCAAGCGCAAACGGCTGGTGTCCACCCCCAGAGTGCGGGCACTTTCATCACTTAACAGCAGCGCATCCAGCTGTCGGCGTAGCGCCAGCGCCAGTAGCAGCACCAGTAAGGTCACCGGTGCCAGCAGCAATACGCTTTGCCAGTCGGTGCGGCTTAAGCTACCCATTAACCAGAACATCACCCGGTTGGCGGCAAAGGGCTCGGCAAAGTACAAAATAAAACTGCTAAGCGCGCTTAACATAAAAGACACCGCTACACCGGCCAACAGGGTTACCTCGACTTTGCGCCAGTGCTGGCCGGCACAAAATACAAACACCAGCGCCACGGCGAATAAGGCGCCGGCAAACGCCCCCACCGCCACGCTGAATAACTGTGGCGGCAGTACCACGCTAACAATGGTCGCGCCCAGCCCGGCGCCGGCCATTAAGCCAAACAAATAAGGGTCGGCCAACGGGTTACGGCTGACATTTTGTAAAATGGCACCGCTGACGGCCAGCCCTGCCCCCACCAACATGGCGCAGAGCAGGCGCGGCAAACGGATCTGCCAGATCACGGTATCGGCCAGCGCAGGCGCACCTGCTGTGCCAAACAATACGGCGATAATCTCATTGATAGAAATCGCCGCGCTGCCCAAGGTTAAACTGAACACGGCGCTTGCGACTAACAGCAGCAGCGTAATTACTAACATCAGCGGGTAGTTACGCTGACGCGGCAAGCTAAAGCGCGCGGCAAGTTTAATCATGCTTGTGCCGCTCCCGGTGGTAGAAAGGTAATTTGCAATTTATCCAGCGCGGGATGGCGGCTTACCTGGCACGCCAGTGCAAACACCTGCTGTAGTTGTTCATGCTGCAACACCTGCTCGGGCGTACCAAACGCCACCTGCTGGCCATTATTCAGCAGCAATAAGTTATCGCAGTAAATCGCCGCCAGGTTTAAATCATGTATACATACCAGCACCGGAATATTCAGCTCGCGCAGAAGCTGCAGCACCTGATGCTGGTATTGCACATCAAGATGATTAGTCGGCTCGTCCAGCAGCAATAGCGCCGGCTGCTGCACCAGTGCACGGGCAATATACAACCGCTGCAGTTCACCACCGGATAAGGTATCAATTAGCGCATCAGACTTATCACCAAGGCCTACCTTGTTTAACGCGCGCGACACACTGACACGATCGCTACTGTTGGTGGTTTCAAACCAGCTTTTATGTGGCAACAGCCCCATCGCAGCTACCTGAAATACCGTTAGCGCAAACAACGGCGGCGGATGCTGGCTTACCACCGCCAGAGTACGGGCCAGTTGCTGGTTAGTGTATTGGTTAAGCGGACGCTGGCGTAACAGAATTTGGCCAGAAGTGGGCGGCAATGCACGTGAAATAAGCTTAAGCAGGCTGCTTTTACCGGCGCCATTGGGGCCAATAACGCCTAAGATGCCCTGCTGTGGCAGCGAAAATGTAATATCCTGCAGTACAACCTGATTACCTAACTGCAGCGACAACCCAGATACCTTCAGCACACCAGTACTCCTGACCATGCAGCAGCCAGCCGCGGCAAAACCTGGACACTGGCGCTGCTGTGAACTCCCGCACAGAGACGTTATTTAAGCCCGGGCAGGTCTCCTGACTTAACGCGATAACCCACAAGCGCCTTCCCGGTATGCTACCAGTGGCTGTTGCTTGCAGCGCGTATTACAGTTGCGGGTACAGTGTAGGCTTTTCACCTGCTTCCCTTTTCAGCAGCGTTAAGCTGCACCTGAGCGGCGCCAAGTGTAACAGACAATGTACAACAGCCGCAAAATGAAAAACGCCAGCGGGTAGCTGGCGGTTTCTGGAAGCATGTAAAGGTGAATACTAAAAAGCAATTTCGCTTTTATTCAACAGCGCTAAGCAGGGTTTTATCTAAACCATCTTCGGTTAAAATTTTTACCACTGCCTGGCAATGCTCTACGGTAAAATCACCTTCGGCAATCTGCGCGTTTAGCATGTTACGGCGCTTCATTACAATGTCAGACACCATTTGCTGGTTAGCGCCCTTTTCACCGCCCATCTTGCTGTACAGTTTATCTAAATACGGATACAGATTTTTTTCTGCATCATAGGCGCTTTGGCGCACCGACGGGTGAAAATCCTGACAGGCATTTAAGTTCAACAAATAAAAGTTCAGGTAGCCCGCCACCGTCACCAGTTTATAGTCTTGCGTGTTCGCCTGAGCTGCCGCACATACCGTGCCTGAAGTGAGTATCGCCGCAGCAATCAATGCACTTAGCCGTGTTTTCATTATTACGTCCTGTTTGTCGGTTAGCGTTGCTATTCAATCTAAACAGAAGTTGGCATTTTTGCAATCTTCTGCTTTTAAATAAGCGCTAGGCCAGCCATAAAACGTAAAAACCACAGCACCCGTCAAGAGGTAACTTGCTTGATTGATGAAATTGAAAACACCAACCGGTATGCCCTGCCTGCCAAGCTTTTATAAAGCACGGCGAAGCGAATTCGATGATGCTATTTTTTACCGGCTGCACGCTCAGAAAAGGCATTTTTCAAGGCTTCTGCTACCACTTTCTGCAGCAGCACTTTTGATCTCACCTGCATACTTGCCCCCACATCTTTCTGTTTGGCCTGAAATTTTTCGATGTAAGGCGATGACTTCTTTTCGGTATAAATAGAATTTAACTCTTCAATACTAAAGTGGTCCAAATATGCTTCAGCAAGATTGTCATTCCATTCATTTTGGTAACTCTGTGTGACTATGCGTATATGCTTTTTAACCAGGCTCGCAGCGTCAGATTTACCTATGTCGGCATCTAACATGCGATAGGTTTGCGTGTTCATAGCAACACGCAGAGCCATTCGCTCCAGGTTGTTTCCTAAGCCGGTTTTTTCAACAAATGCTACTGCAGCTTTTTCAGAATAAGCCCAGGACGGCGCTGACAGCAAACACCCGGCTACAGCCACAATGACAAAAGCAAGCATTAATCTCATATTACCTCTAAAACCACTAAAAGCGGCAAGCGCAGCGATTTCAGCAATCCAAGGCTGCGTACACTGCGCTGGGTTTTCAACGCTGGCTATTAGCTTTGCTTTCTAAAATTTTTAGCAGCTCTTCGTACTTCGGCCCAGGGCCAAATTGCGGTAGCGCCAAAGCCAACAAAACAGCGGCAAACGCTAAATAAATAATTTGCTCGGCGATAACGACACCGCTAAACATCAGCACTATGGCACACAACATTACAATAACCAGAAGCACCCTAAACAAAGTGGCTGTTTCTACTTTTTTCTTCGCTGCCGCTATCGCAAGCAGTTCTTTTTCACTGAATTCCATTTTTAAACCTCTTAACGCACCACTATACGACAAGCGTTAGCGGGTCTGATAAAAGCCACCATAATGTAGCCAGCACGAAATTAACACAATTTGTTAGGCACTTTTACTACTTAACACTGACCATTGCTGCCAACAACCTACGGCAAACAATCCTCCAATTAATAAGCAGATAGCTGAACTGACAAACCAAAACGTCAGGCTGTTTTCCGGGAATATTGGTATTAAGCCGACAAAGGAAACGCCACGCAGTAAAAATAGGCTGCTAATCAGCAATAACGCTAATTTTGTCAGTGGTAAACGTTTAATTGCGCCCGCACCCGACAGAGCATACAGTGCCCAAACCAACAGCAGCAAAACGATAACAGCCGTAACAACGGTTGGATACCAAAGCCCCTGCTCTGCCATTCGGGCCATCTGCTCACCTGCACCAAAGAAGCGATACCAATCTCCTCCGAATACAATACAGCCAAGATGAGCAAGCGCAGCGGCAAAGCAACATATCGCCGCAGCCAGAAGATATTTATTTTTAGCAGTGTGCATCTGATATTCCTGATATGACGCGGATCGTTATATTTTTTTATACTGCAAATCTCTTGCCTATGTTGGCAACCAGCCAGCTTGCTGGCGTTTGTGGCTGGCCTTGTTATGCGAGCCCCTTTAACTTTGCAAGAAGCTCAGTTAATACCTTTTTGCCCATAGTTTTTTCTACGAGCTCGTTCATTTCACCATCTAGAAACTCTTGCCATGAAACCGACTTGCTGCCAGAGCCATGCTCGTAACGACCATACGCAGACAATACCGTTTCATTGTCCAGAATTTGGGCCAAGTAAAGCTCTTTATCTGGCTCGTCAATTTTCCACTCATATAGTGGATTTGGTCGCATGTATGCCATTTCAAATATTCACATAACGCTTGCAGCATGCGCGCCCACGGAATGGAGCCATAGGCGCAATGTAGTGGACGTCGCCGTGCCTGCACTGGTTATGTGCTGCTCACCAGCCAAGCGGAAAAAAACAATACCCCACTGATACTAAACGTTAGCACGGCTAACCCTTTGGGTATCTTTATTTTATTTCTCGGAATCCCTCTGATGGTGCCATGGATAAAAACCAAAATGAAAAAGGATACGATGACCCACATGCCCAGAGACATCAAAATCTCAAACAGTTCAGTGTTCTTGATAAAAATGGTCACTGCCATCGAGGCCATGATCAGAACAAAGCCAGTCATCATTATGACGTCGAAAACAGAGTATCGATGTTTCATATCAGTGACACATAACGCATTACTAATGGGCTGCCGCAGCGCAGCGTAGGCAGTCCCGTGGAGGCCACGCTGTTTGTGGCTGGAACGAAATTGAGTAACTTGTTAGGTGCTTTTTGCATTAACCAGAAACCTTTTTATCGAAAAAATACTTTAGAACACAATAAGCTACAAAATGCACAGGGAAGTAAAAAATGCTGCCAATAATTACTCCCTGCATTGGATGCCCGCCGCTTAGATGAGATGACAATGCCAAATAGCCCAATGCGGACAAACCCAAGACCAACAAAATAATGTGCTTAAACTGATTTCGCTTTTTAATTATTTTTATTGCGTCGACCAAGAGCAAAACAGCCGGCACTAACAAAAAAATTGATAATATCTCAGTGCCCATAATTACCTAACGCCCGCAGCACGCGCGGCTTTGTAGTGAAGGCGCAGCCGAAACGGAAAAGCCGTCGCTGTGCCTGCGATTGTTAGATGCCTGACAGCTCAATGAACGCTAGCCTTGGATAATAGATTAAGAATTGCTACTCCACTCACAATAAACCCGATGCCAACAAACCCCCAAGTGTCCAGCTTTTGCCCATAGACACCCCATGCAATCAATGTCACCAAAGCGATTCCCAAACCCGCCCAAACTGCATACGCGACACCCACAGGTATTGCTTTAAGGGATAGCGAAAGAAAGTAAAATGCAATTCCATAACCCACCAAAACTACAAGGGACGGGCCTAGCTTAGTAAATCCATTGGTAGACTTTAGTGCAGTAGTTGCAACCACTTCTCCAAATATTGCAATAGCCAAGAACATCCAGTTTTTCATAAAAATAAACTCCTACGTTTCAAGAAGGAGTCATATTTTATAGAGTATTTTTTAAAAATATCAGTCTTGTCCTACGCGATTTGCTGTGAGCAAACTACATCTAACGCTCAAAGCAGCTGCGCGGTACGCGTCAGATGCCTTTGCTTGTTAGCAGCCTACACCAGACTTTCGCGGCTTGCCGCACTGGCAAACCCGAACAACGGCAAGCTGTCCTTATTAAAAACTAAACCAGCCAGCTGCGATACGGCGAGCCAACCGGAACCTGTAAAACAGTTTAAGCGAAGCCACAAAGAACAACGCTACCGCCACCACCGCTTGCAGCAAACCCGCAAACTGGCGAGCTTAAACTTTTGGCGCTGCCGCTAAGAAAACCAAACACGAGCGATGCCAGAATAAAGCTACTGACTAAAACCGTTAAAACCCGAAAACCTGCTAACGCTTATTCGACGGGTCGACCCGTGTTTAAACACGGGTGAACCCGCACTTGTAAATTTAATGTGTTGTAGATTACTTGGCATTTATAAAAAATACAACGAGATGCAGATGTGATGTGTTTTGCGTTGGCAGAAAGTACGGGTAAACCCGTCTAACAAGACTGA
>JAANMY010003066.1_pt1 | contig 14440 bp, 11 predicted proteins | sample 7279691 | NCBI WGS metagenome assembly JAANMY01 (sample SAMN14094543, study PRJNA606508) | bioreactor metagenome | isolation source: A lab-scale SPAN reactor treating ammonium-rich wastewater day 388 | place: Ireland: Galway | collected 2018-02-07
CTCTAATTTCCTCCCGCAAGTTGTCTCATCTATTATAGGCACACAGGGTTATTTCATAATCGTTGCTGGACCTCGTTCAAAAAAGTGTCCGGTAGAGAAGCGCAGGAAAGGGTACAGTGTGAAATAATTCACTGTTACCATTATACCCCCCCCCCCGCATTTGTCAAGACCCTTTTCAAAAGTGGATATGCGTCCAAGTCTTTGGAGATCTCTTGTCTGTTCCAAAATGGATACATTTACGACCCATCCGTTTTGCCCTCGCCCCACCGCCGGGGTATAATCCCGACCATTCCCATTCACTCGATCAGGAGACGCCTATCACCTGACAACCACAATCGGACATGACGAAGCGCCAGCACTGCCAGTAGGCAGTAATCAGTAATCAGTAATCAGTAATCAGTCTGAGCACTGAATACTGACCACTGAATACTGATTACTGATTACTGATCACTGGCAGTTGACGAGGTGGAGGTTCTCACACGGGGTGTGAGCTAACCCCCGGCCACTGAGCCGGCGGGGAAAAGCGAAGTGTCGGCGGATGCCTCCTCGGATTGCCACAACCGAACGTTTATGTCCTTCCCAATGGAAAATAAAACCTGATCCAACCTACGGATCGGTCGTGGCAATATCGAGAACGTAATGCGTAAAACGTAAAACGTAATGCGTAATGCTTGTTATTAGATATTAGATATTTGATATTGGACGTCGAGCGCCCAATATCAAATATCCAATATCCAATATCCAATATCCAATACCTAACACGCACCACGCACCACGCACCACTTCCACTCAGGAGCAACCCCATGTGCGGCATTGTTGGTTATGTTGGCCCGCGGGCGGCGACGCCCATCATCCTCGAAGGCCTGCAACAATTGGAATACCGCGGCTATGACTCTGCCGGTCTGGCCGTGATCGAAGTCAATGGCAACATCGCAGTGCGCCGCGACGCCGGCAAACTGGGCAACCTGCGCGAGCGCGTGGCCGAAGCGCCGCTGAAAGGCACGATCGGTATGGGCCACACGCGCTGGGCCACACACGGCCCGCCCACGGCCTACAACGCCCACCCGCACCGCGACCACAGCGGCCAGATCGTGGTCGTGCAAAACGGCATCGTCGAGAATTTTTTGGCCCTGCGCAATGAGCTGATCGGGCAGGGCTACGAATTCAGCTCGGATACAGACACCGAGGTGATCGTGCAGCTCGTCAGCCGGGAATTCGACCGGGCCGAGGACATGACCGAGGCGGTGCGGCGGGCCATGAATCTGCTCCACGGGCCCTCGGCGGTGGTGGTGCTGAGCACGCACGAGCCGGACAAGCTGATCGTGGCCCGTCTGGGCAACGCCGGCGGCGTGGTTGTCGGCCACGGCCAGGGCGAGATGTTCGTCGCCTCCGACATCCCCGCCATTTTGGAACACACGCGCACGATGTCCTTCCTGGAAAATCGGGAAATGGCCGTGATCCGGCAGGGCGGCGTCGAGTATTTTGATCTGAAAGGCAGGCCGATCCCGCCCAAAGAACTGCACGCCATTCCCTGGGACCCGATCTCGGCGGCGAGGGGCCAGTATCGCCATTTCATGCAGAAGGAGATCTTCGAACAGCCCAACAGCCTCACCGATACCCTGCGCGGACGGATCGATTTCGCCACCGGCCAGGTGGCGCTATCCGACCTGAACCTGGATCAGGCCGCGGTGATGTCCCTCGACAAAGTCGTCATCGTCGCTTGCGGCACCTCCTATTATTCCGGGCTGGTGGGCAAATACCTGATCGAAAATCTGGCCCGGCTGCCGGTCGAGGTCGATTACGGCTCCGAATATCGCTACCGCAACCCCATCCTGGACGAACGCACCCTGGTGCTGGCGATCACGCAGTCGGGCGAAACGGTGGACACCCTGGCGGCGCTGGAGGAGGCGCGTAAGTACAACGCCCGCACCGCCGCCATCGTCAACGCCGTCGGCTCTCAGGCCGCGCGCGTCTCGGATGGCGTGATCTACATGCAGGCGGGGCCGGAGATCGGCGTGGCCAGCACCAAAGCCTACACCAGTTCCATCACCGATCAACTGCTGCTGGCCATGTATCTGGGTCAGCAGCGGGGCGTGTTGGATGCGGAAACCTCCCTTGCCCTGGCTACCGAGCTGGCCCTGCTGCCCGAAAAGGTCGGCGAGGCCCTGGCGCAGGATGAACATCTGCAAGAATTGGCGCAGAAATACGCCAATTACCACAATTTCCTCTATCTGGGCCGGGGCATTCACTACGCCACCGCCCGCGAAGGCGCGCTCAAACTGAAGGAGATCAGCTACATCCACGCCGAGGGCTATCCCGCCGGCGAGATGAAACATGGCCCCATTGCCCTGATCGATGAGAACATGCCCACGGTGGCTGTGGCTCTGCGCGACCGTCTGTACGACAAGATGATCAGCCAGGTGGAGCAGGTGAAGGCGCGCAATGGCAAGGTCATTGCCCTCGTCAATCCTGGCGATGAGGTGGTGGCGGCCAAGGCCGACGATCTGATCGTGATCCCGCAGGCGGTGGAGTGGCTGGCCCCGATTATCGCCGTCATCCCCTTGCAATTGCTGGCCTATCACATCGCGGTCTGGCGCGGCTCGGATGTGGATCAGCCGCGCAACCTGGCCAAGAGTGTGACGGTGGAATAGCGCGGCCATGGCTCTCGATTCTGTCAAGCCTGCGGTTGCCATCATCGGCGCGGGTCTGGCCGGCAGTGAAGCCGCCTGGCAATTGGCCCAGCGCGGCTTCCCCGTCCGCCTGTACGAGATGCGCCCCCACCGCCAGACCGAGGCGCACCACACCGCGGAGTTCGCCGAGCTGGTCTGCTCTAATTCACTGGGCGCGCAGGCCGTGGACCGGGCCATGGGCCTGCTGAAGGCGGAGCTGCGGCGGCTTGGTTCACTGATCATCGCCTGCGCCGACCGCAACGCCCTACCCGCGGGCGGGGCGTTGGCGGTCGGCCGCGAGGATTTCAGCCGGGAGGTGACCGCGACGCTGCTCGCGCATCCCCACATCACCCTCATCCGCCAGGAAGTGACGGAGATCCCGCCCGGCCCGACCATCATCGCCAGCGGGCCGCTCACCTCCGCCGGGCTGGCCGCGGCCATCGCCGCTCTGGCCGGACAGAATTACCTCTATTTCTACGACGCGCTGGCCCCGATCGTGCGGCTGGAATCGATCCGCATGCCCCCGGCCTGGCGACAGTCCCGGTATGACCGCGACAGCGGCCTCAGCGAGGGGGATTACATCAACTGCCCGCTGAACGAGGCGGAATACCAGGCCTTCGTGCAGGCCGTGCGCGCGGCGGAGCGGATCGAACTGCGCCGGTTCGAGCAGGAGGATGAGCGTTTTTTCGAGGGCTGCCTGCCGATCGAGGTGATCGCGGCCCGCGGGGACAAGGCGCTGGCCTTCGGGCCGATGCGTCCGGTGGGGCTGCGCGACCCCCGCACAGGCCGGCGTCCGCACGCGGTGGTGCAACTGCGCCAGGACAATCTGGCCGACACGCTGTACAACATCGTCGGTTTCCAGACCAACATCACATGGCCGGAGCAGCGCCGCGTCCTGCGCATGATCCCCGGCCTGGAGGAGGCGGAGTTCGAGCGGCTGGGGCAGATGCACCGCAACACTTTCATTCATTCGCCCACCCTGCTGCGGCCCACGCTGCAGTGGCATGACCGGGAGGATCTCTTCTTCGCCGGGCAGATCATCGGCTCCGAGGGCTACGTCGGCTCCACGGCCGGGGGCTTGCTGGCCGGCCTGAACATGGCCCGTTTGCTATCCGGCCAGGCGCCGATCACCCTGCCCCGTGAGACGATGATCGGGGCCATTTTCCATTACGTTATACATGCGGAGCCGGCGACGTTCCAGCCGATGAAGGGCAACTTTGGCCTGCTGCCCGAATTGGCCCCGCCGGTGCGCGGCAAGCGCGAGCGCTATCAGGCCTACGCCGACCGGGCGTTGGCCGCTTTGGAGGCGGTGATATTAGATATTAGGTATTAGATATTAGATATTAGAGGTTCAAGCAGCGTTAGTGATTGCTTCGTGGCCATCTTCCTTCGTAATGACAGAATAAAGCAAATTATTACCTAATACCCAATACCCAATACCCAATACCTAATACCCAATACCCAATACCTAATACCTAATACCTAATACCTAATACCTAATCAATTCCCCGATATACACCTCGAACGGCGCGATCTCCAGGGCGTGCGGGGCGTCGGGGCCGGGGCGGCGAGCGTGGCTGGAGAAGAGGGGCCGGGCCGAGGCAAAGGGCAGGTCGAAGCAGAGCGTGTGGCCGCGCTGGCTGAAATTGAGCACGACCAGACAGGTTTGGCCAGAAACGGCATCCGCGCGTAGCAAAGCCAGGTAATCATCCGCCTCCTCGTGCAGCAGCTCCTGCTCGCCCATTTGCAGGGCCGGGGCGCCGCGGCGGGCGTGCAGCAGCCGCCGGTAGAAATGGAGCAGTGAATCAGGATCGGCCTCTTGGTCGGCCACATTCACGCCCGCGGCCCAGTTCGGGTGCACCGGCAGCCAGGGCGTGACATCCGCGGGGCAAAATCCGCCGTTGGCTGTGTGCGCCCATTGGTTGGGCGTGCGGCACTTGTCCCGGCCCATCTGGCTGGCCCGCGCGGTTGCCTCCTCCGCTGGCCAGCCCAGCGTTTCCCGCAGCGTGCGGTAAATCCAGACGCCCACCAGATCGCGAAACTGGGCCGGATCGTGCAGATGATAATCGATCATGCCGATTTCCTCGCCGTTGTAAAGGAAAGGCGTGCCTTTGAGGGCGAGCATCAGGGCCAGATGCACACGCGCCAGAGCCGCGGCCTGCTCGCCGGCGGTGTAGCGGCTGAAAAGGCGGGGGGAATCATGGTTGTTCAGGGTGTTGCAGGGCCAGGCGCCGGGTGGGAGCGCGGCCAGCCGTTCCTGCTGGTTGGCGCGGATCCAGGCCGGGGTCAGGCGTTCGCTGCGCATCAGCGAGAAGTTGAAGATCATGTGCAGCTCGTTGCTGCCATCTCCGTAGAAGGCGATCTCATCCGCCTCGCCCACCAGCACGCGGTCATCGTAGGCGTCGATCACCTGCCGCAGTTCCTGCATCAGATCATGCACCTGCGGCTGGCTGTGCTGATGACGGAAGAGCAACTCCCCCTCGGCGTCGAGCCGGACAGCCTCTTCCTGGCTGATCGTGTCCCAATAGCGGCGCAGTAGCTCCATCTCGTCGGCGGTGGAGGTGTGTGGGGTCAGGGCCGGATCCTCGAAGATCGCATTGATGGCGTCCAGGCGGAAGCCATCCACGCCCATGTCCAGCCAGAAGCGCACCGCGTCCCACATCGCCGCCCGCACCGCGGGATTGCGCCAGTTCAGATCGGGCTGTTCCTTGAGGAAGAAGTGGTAGTAATACTGGCCGCTGGCCGCATCGAACTCCCAGGCCGGGCCGCCGAAGACAGAGCGCCAATTGTTGGGCGGGCCGCCATCCACGCCATCCCGCCAGATGTACCAGTCCCGTTTGGCGCTGTCCCGCCCCTTTTGTGATTCTTGAAACCAGGCGTGCAGGTGCGAGGTGTGATTGAGCACGAGATCGAGGATCACGCGGATGCCGCGGGCGTGGGCCGCGGCCAGCATCTCCCGAAAATCGGCCAACGTGCCATATTCAGGCTCGACGTTGACATAATCGGCAACATCATAGCCACAATCGAATTGCGGCGAGGGGAAATGCGGCGATAGCCAGATGGCATCGATGCCCAACTCTTGCAGATAATCGAGTTTGGTGATGATGCCAGGAATGTCGCCGATACCATCGCCGTTGCCATCAGCAAAGCTACGGGGATAGATCTGATAGAAGACGGCAGTTTGCCACCATTTGTGGTTGTTCATATGGATATTGGATATTGGATATTGAATATTAGATACTAGATATTAGCTGTTGATTGTTGATTGTTGATTGTTAGCTGCTGACGGCTCTGCAATCATAGACCACGCGGCCCGGCGCCGCAAAACGCCTGACCCCATCCCACCCAACGCACCGCAACGCGTCCCGTCAGCTTGCCCCGTCTGGCGCTGCCGTGCTACGATGCGGGCATGAAATCCCACCTGGAGCAACTGTTTTGAGCGAATTTTACTATGGCGGCCAGGCCGTCATCGAAGGCGTGATGATGCGCGGACGCAACCGCGTGGCCGTGGCCGTGCGCAAACCGAACGGCGAGATCGCCCTGCACGAAGCGCCGCTGCCCTCGCGCATCTATAATAGCCGCATCGCCCGCACCCCTTTTGTGCGTGGGCTGCTGCTGCTGTGGGATGCCCTGGGCCTGGGCACCAAGGCGCTGATGTGGTCGGCGGACGTGGCCATTGGCGAAGAGGAGGGGGGGAGCGCCGGCTTTTCCGGCCCGGTGGCCTGGGGCACGGTGATCCTGTCCCTGGCCTTTGGCGTCGGCCTCTTCTTTTTGCTGCCCACCGCCATCAGCCACTGGATCGAGCAGGCTTTCAGCCTCTCCAAGATCGCCAGCAGCTTCATCGAGGGCCTGATCCGCATCCTCCTCTTCGTGGGCTACATCGTGCTCATCGCCCGCATGGAGGACATCCGCCGGGTCTTCGCCTATCACGGGGCCGAGCACAAGACGATCAACGCCTATGAGGCTGGCGCGCCCCTGACGCCGGAGAGCGTCGCCCGTTTTTCCACCCTGCACACCCGCTGCGGCACCAGTTTCCTGCTCTTCGTGCTGCTGATCAGCATCCTGCTCTTCGTGCCCCTGCAATTCGATGCCTGGTATCTGCGCCTGGCCTCGCGGCTGCCCCTGATCCCGGTTGTGGCCGGCATTGCTTACGAGTTCCTGCGTTTCAGCACCCGCCATCAGGCCAACCCGATCATGCGGCTGCTGATCGCGCCCGGCCTGGCCATGCAAAAGCTGACCACGCGCCAGCCCAGCCTGGACATGCTGGAGGTGGCCATCTGCGCGTTGCGGCCGGTTCTGCGTGCGGACGGACGCTAATTTTTTAATTGTCAATTGTCAATTGTCAATTGTCAATTGTCAATTGTTAATTGTTAATTATTAATTGTTAATTGTTAATTGTCGATTGTCGATTGTCGATTGTCGATTGTCGATTGTCAATTGTTAATTGTTAATTGTCAATTGTCAATTGTTAATTGTTAATTGTCAATTGTCAATTGTCAATTGTCAATTGTCAATTGTCAATTGTCAATTGTCAATTGTCAATTGTCAATTGTTAATTGTCAATTATCAATTGTTAATTGTTAATTGTTAATTGTCAATTGTTAATTGTCAATTGTTAATTTTTAATTGTCGATTGTCAATTGTCAATTGTCAATTGACAATTGACAATTAATAATCATCATAATCACCACGGAGTAAACAAAAATGACCCATCCTCTTCGTATAACCGTCACCGGCGCTGCCGGGCAGATCGGCTATTCCCTGCTCTTCCGCATCGCCCATGGCGATGTGTTCGGCCCCAACCAGCCGGTGATTTTGCAGATGTTGGAGATCACGCCGGCCATGGGCGCGCTGGAAGGCGTGGCCATGGAACTGGAAGACTGCGCCTTCCCCCTGCTGCACGGCATGGTGCTGACCGATGACGCCAACGTCGGCTTCGACGGCGCCAACTGGGGCTTCCTGGTCGGCGCCTTCCCGCGCAAGGCGGACATGAACCGCAGCGACCTGATCGGCAAAAATGGCCCCATCTTCATTGGCCAGGGCCGGGCCATCAACGCCCGCGCGGCCGCGGATATCCGCGTTTTGGTCGTGGGCAACCCTGCCAACACCAACGCCCTCATCGCCATGCACAACGCGCCCGACGTGCCGCGCGAGCGCTTCCATGCCATGACCCGGCTCGATCACAACCGCGCCATCAGCCAACTGGCCAAGAAAACAGGCGCACTGGTGGGCGATGTGCGTCGTATGACCATCTGGGGCAACCATTCCAACACCATGGTGCCCGACATCTCGCACGCGCTGGTGCGCGGCCAGGCTGCGACCGAGTTGGTGGACGCGGACTGGTATCAGCAGGACTTCGTCCCCACCGTTTCCCTGCGCGGGGGCGCGGTGATCAAGGCCCGCGGCGCTTCTTCCGCCGCGTCCGCGGCCAACGCCGCCATCGATCATGTGCGCAACTGGGCCTTGGGCACCCCGGCGGGGGATTGGGTATCGATGTCTGTGCCCAGCCAGGGCCACTATGGCGCGGCGCAGGGCGTGATCTTCTCCTTCCCCTGCATCTGCCCAGGCGATGGCAGCTACCAGATCGTCGAGGGCCTGGACGTCAGCGCCGAGGTGCAGGCCGGCATCGCCAAGACCGGCGATGAGCTGTTGAGCGAGCGCGCGGTCGTCGCCGACCTGCTGAAATGAACGTGGGGCGTAAAACGTAAAACGTAAAACGTAAAACGTATTGGATATTGATCATCGAATGCCTAATATCCAATATCTAATCACCACGCCCCACGCCCCACGCCCCACGCCCCACGCCCCACGCTCCACGCTCCACGCACCACGCAATAGAGAACAAACATGACCCCTGGCGATCTTCTGAATCTGGAAGACTTCGGCCCCGATCCCCTGGGCGAGGTCGGCCCTGACCATCACAGCGGCTTTGTGGCCGTGGTGGGCCGGCCCAACGTGGGCAAATCCACCCTGATGAATGCCCTGCTTGGCCAGAAGATCGCCATCGTCTCCCCCCGGCCACAGACCACGCGCAACCGCATCACCGGCATCCTCACCACGCCGCAGATGCAGGCCGTCTTCCTTGATACCCCCGGCATCCACGAACCGCGGCACCGGCTGGGCGAGTTCATGCTGGGCGAGGCGCTGGCCGCGCTGCCCGATGCCGATCTGATCCTGTGGGTGGTGGATGTGAGCAAGCCGCCGCAGCCGGATGATCAGCGCGTCGCCGCCATCCTGGCCGGCCTCCCCCTGCCCACGCTGCTGGCCATGAACAAGATCGACATCACCCCCGCCGCCGATCTGCTGGCGCACAGCGCCGCCTACCGCGGCCTGGTTCCCAACGCGGTGGCAGATATCGCGTTCAGCGCCCTCACCGGCCAGGGGATGGCGGCGCTGGCCGACCTGCTGCACGCGCATCTGCCCCCCGGCCCCCGCTTCTTCCCCCCCGATCAGGTCAGCGACATCCAGGAGCGCTTCCTGGTGGCCGAACTGGTGCGCGAGCGGGCGCTGCTGTACCTGCGCCAGGAGGTGCCGCACGCGGTGGCGGTGGATATCCAGGAATTCACCCGGCGAGAGAATGGCGTGATCTACATCGTCGCCCACATCTATGTCGAGCGAGACTCGCAAAAGGGCATCCTGCTGGGCGCGCAGGGGGGCATGCTCAAGCGCATCGGCGCGGCGGCCCGCCAGGAGATCGAGGCGAATCTGGACAGCCCGGTGTATCTGCAACTCTGGGTGAAGGTGAAACCGGGGTGGCGGCGCGACCCGGCGGTGTTGCGGCGGTTGGGCTACGCCTAAGCGGAGGGAAGAGATGGCCACACTATCCGCCCCGGCAGCAGAGGGGACGACCTGGGAGAGAAAAGTCCGCTGGTTCTACAGCTTCCTGCCGCACAAAATGGGCGCGGGCAGCACACTCAGCCTCATGCCCCTGTTCATTACCGATGTCTTGGGGGCGAATGTGGCGGTGGTGGGCATTGCCAGCGCCCTCAGCAGCGCCGCGGCCGTGCCCGCGGCCTGGTTCTGGGGCTGGCTGAGCGATCGCTTCGGCTCGCGGCGCTCCTACCTCGCCCTGGGCTTTCTTGGTTTTGCCCTGCCCACCCTGCTGATGGCTTTCAGCCGCGATATCTACACCTTCCTGTTGCTGGTGGTGGCGGCCGCGGCCACGGGCATGGCCGCTACCCCCGTCAGCAGCACCCTGATCATGGATTCGCTGCCGCGCAGCCACTGGGATCAGGCCTTTGGCCGCTTCAACCAGATCGGCGGCTGGGCCTTGGTAGCAGGCCGCATTTTCGGCTTTTTGTGGATGACCTATGCCGTGTTGTGGTGGGGCAACGAGTTTGCCCAGCGCAATCTCTGGCTGATCGGCGGCGGTTTGGGCCTGCTCAGCGTGGTCGGGGCCTGGCAGATGACGCCGGTGCTGAATCGCCGCCGCCTGCCGGAGCGCGCTCACATGGCCGAGATCGTGGGCAAGACCGGGTTCAGCCTGGTGGAGCGGCCCCGTTATCTGCCCAACAGCCTGCATCACCTGCCCACGCTGAACCCGCTGCGGCTGGTGCGCCAACTGTTGGCTGCCGGCCTGGGCGCGCCGATCCGCCGCTTCAGCCAGCCCCTCATCCTGTATTATCTGGTCAGTTTTCTGCTTTTTACCGCCTCGGTGATGGCCTACACGCCTTTTGCGGTGTGGCAGCGCCAGGAACTGGGCAACACGCCGGGGCACGTCTTCCTGGTGGGCATGGTCAACAGCATCGCCGCCGCGTTCAGCTATCGCTGGGTGGGCGCGGCCATCCAGCGTCGCGACAGCCTGATCGTGCAGGCTGGCACGCTGACCCTGCGGGTGATGGTGTTCGGCGGGTTTGCTGCCGTCTCGCTGCTGGGCTTGCGGGGGCCGGCATCTCTGGCCGTGTTGATCTTCTTGCAGGCTCTCAGCGGCCTGAGTTGGGCCGGGATCGCGGTGGCCGGGAACACGACGGTGGCGCATCTGGCCCCGCGCGGCAGAGAGGGCGCGGCAGTGGGCACCTACAACTCCTTCGTCGGCCTCGGCGCCATCCTGGGCGCGCTGGTCAGCGGCTATGTGGTGTTGTGGCTGGGCTATGGCCTGGCCTTTGCCGTGGGCGCGGGGGGCATTGGCCTGACGGTGCTGATGCTGATGCTGGTGCGCCACTGGGCGCGGGTGAACCATGACGTCACCCCTTGACCTGGAACGCGCGCACTGGGCCGCGGGCCGGCGCGTGGCCGGGCTGGATGAAGCTGGTCGCGGGGCCTGGGCCGGGCCGGTGGTGGCCGCGGCTGTGCTGCTGCCCCCGGATGCCGCGGGCATGGCGCAGGCCCTGGCCGGCGTGACCGATTCCAAACGACTGAGCGGGGCGGCGCGGGAGCGCTTGGCCGCGGCCATCTGGGCGCACGCCGCGGTGGGGCTGGGCGAGGTCAGCGCCGCGGGCATCGATCAGATGGGCATTGTCGAAGCCACCATGCAGGCCATGATCCAGGCCGTGCACCACCTGCCCCTGCCACCCGATGGCTTGCTGATCGATCACATCCCCCGGCCCCTGGGCGAGTGGCCGCAGCAGCGCCTGCCGCGCGGGGAGATGGCCTCTCTTTCCATTGCTGCGGCGTCTATCGTGGCCAAGGTGCAGCGCGATCGCTTGATGGCCGAATTGGAGGAAGCGTGGCCGGGCTATGGCTTTGGCCAGCACAAGGGCTATGGCACGGCCCAGCATCGCCTCGCCCTCGCCCGCCTTGGCCCCACACCGCTGCACCGCCGCACCTGGGCGCCGTTTTTGCAGTTGCGCCTGCCCCTGGATCCGTGCTAAAGTAGGCGCGGACGCGTCGGAATGATGCGTAACGCGTTTACTGCACAGATTGGACAGGAGTGAGATGAGCCACGCACGTAAAGATCTGGGCGCGCTGGGCGAGGAACTGGCCGCCGCAGCCTTGCAGCAGGCGGGCCTGCGCATCATGGCCCGCAATTGGCGCTGCCCTGCCGGCGAGATCGACCTCGTGGCCGAGGAGAAAGGCGTGCTGGCGGTTGTGGAGGTGAAAACGCGGCGCGGCCGGGCCGGCGGCGCGCCTGAGCAAGCTGTGGACCCCTGGAAACAGCAAAAACTATGCGAATTGGCCGAGGTTTTGAGCGAGGCGCTGGGCTGGGATGGCCCTGTGCGCATCGACATGGTGGGGGTAGAGTTCGATGACACGGGCAAGTTGCTGCGCGTCAGTCACTGGCGCGAGGCGGTGGATTGCTGGTGAAGCCGCTGCTCATCCTGGTGGGGCCCACCGCCGTGGGCAAGACCGAAGTCTCATTGCGGCTGGCGCAGGCTCTGGACGGCGAGGTTGTGTCCGCGGACTCGCGGCAGGTGTACCGGGGCATGGACATCGGCACGGCCAAGCCCAGCCCGGCGGAGCTGGCCGCCGTCCCCCATCATTTGATTGACATAAAATCGCCAGGAGAAGTGATCTCGCTGGGCGAGTACAAGCAGTTGGCCGAGGCCTGTATCGCCGACATCCAGGGCCGCGGGCGGCTGCCGCTGCTGGTGGGCGGCACCGGCCAATATGTGCGGGCAGTGGTGCAGGGCTGGACCGTGCCGGAGGTGCCGCCGCAACCTGATCTGCGGGCCGAATTGGCGGAGTTGGCCGAGCGGGCGGGCAAAGACGCGCTCTTCGCCCGCTTGCAAGCGCTGGACCCGGCCAGCGCCGCCCGTATCGATCCCCGCAACCTGCGCCGGGTGATCCGGGCGATCGAGGTCACCCTGGTTTCGGGCCGGCCCTTCAGCGCCTGGCAGACTCACGTCCCGCCTCCCTTCACCCCCATCCAGATCGGCCTCACCCGCCCGCGGGAGCAGCTTTATGCCCGCGCCGACGCCCGCATCGAGGGCATGTTCGCCGCCGGGTTCGTGGCCGAGGTGGAGAAGTTGCTGGCCGCGGGCTACGGCCCCGATTCCCCCGGTTTTTCCAGCCTGGGGTATCGCGAAGTCGCCGCCTATCTGGCCGGCGAGCACGATCTGGAAACCGCGCAACTGTTGATCCGCCGCCGCACCCGCGAATTCATCCGCAGGCAATACAATTGGTTCCGATTGGACGATCCGGCCATTAACTGGTTCGACCTGGCGGAATCGGTGGTCAGTATTCAGTATTCAGTAATCAGTGGTCAGTGGTCAGTAATCAGTAAAAACTGAACACTGACCACTGAACACTGAATACTGAATACTGAATACTGAACACTGAATACTGAATACTGACCACTGACCACTAGATATTGAAGCGGATGTGTACGATGTCGCCGTCTTGCACGATGTAATCCCGGCCTTCGAGGCGCAGCGCGCCCAGCTTGCGCGCCTCGGCCAGCGAGCCGGCCGCGATCAAATCGGTGTAGGCCACCACCTCGGCGCGGATAAAGCCGCGGGCCAGATCGGTGTGGATGGCCGCGGCTGCGTCCAGAGCCGCGCCGCCCACGGGCAATGTCCAGGCCCGCACCTCATCCTCGCCCACGGTGAAGAAAGAGTGCACGCGCAGCAGTTGGTAGGAGAGATGGATGATGCGGCTCAGGCCCGGCTCGGCAATGCCGAACTCGGCCAGGAACTCGGCGGCCTCTTCCGCCGGCATCTGCGCCAGTTCGGCCTCCAGCTTGCCGCGCAGGGCCACCACGGCCTTGTGCGGGCCTGACTTCGTATAGTCATTGACTATCGTTTCCTCCTCCTCATCTCCCACGTTCAGCAACACCAGCAGCGGCTTCTGCGATAGAAAGGCGAAACCACGCAGCGATTTCTCCTCCTCCGGGCTGAGCTTATCGACCACGTTGCGCAGCGGCTGCTCCCCTTCCAGCGCGGCCAGCAGCCGCTCCAGCAGCGCCTGCTCTGCTTTCAGCGCCTCCGTTTCCTTGGGATTTCCCCCCTTGCCCACACGCTCCCCGATCCGCTGCAAACGGTTGCTGACCAGCAGCATGTCATTCAGGATCAGCTCCGTCTCCACCAGCGCGATGTCGCGCGCCGGGTCGATCTCCCCCTCCGGGTGCAGGACATCGGGGTCGGTAAAGGCCCGCACCACCAGCAACAGCGCGTCGTTGCCGCTGATCTCGTTCAGCAGCGGCCCGCTCAGCCCGCCCGACTCGCCCAACCCGCGCGCCAGGCCGGCGATGTCCTTGTATTGCACCTGGGCGTAGGTGACTTTGCGCGGGCGGTACAGGGCCGTCAGCCGCTCCACCCGCTCGTCCGGCACCTGCACGATGGCATGATGCACCGCCATCTGGCCGGTAGAGTAGGCCGCGGTCTCCACCTGACCGCGGGTGAGGGCGTTGAAGATGGTGGTTTTGCCGCTGTTGGGCAGGCCAATGATGCCGATGTTCATGATGTGTATGCCTTGTGTACTTCTTCAGCGATGATGCGCACGCCCTGCCGCACCACATCTTCATCCTGCGCGTAGCTGACGCGGATGCATTCCTGTTTGTGCCGCCATGCCTCCTCCAGGCCAGGGAAGAAATAATGCCCGGCTACCACGATCACGCCCCGCGCTTTCAGGCGTTCGTACAGGGTCTGGCTGCTGATCGGCAGGCCCTCGAACCAGAGCCAGAGGAAGAAAGCGCCTTCGGGCCGGTGCACGCGCCAGGGAATCTCTCCCATCTCCTGCTGCAGCCAGGCCAGCGCCTGCTCGGCCCGCGTCTGGTAAAAGGGCCGGATCACCTCCTGGCTGACGCGGATCACCTCGCCGCTTTCGACCAGATCGAGGGCCAGGGCCGCGCCCACACTGCCGGGGGCCAGGCTCAGCACCGCGTTCATCGCCGT
>JAANMY010003069.1_pt1 | contig 14435 bp, 14 predicted proteins | sample 7279691 | NCBI WGS metagenome assembly JAANMY01 (sample SAMN14094543, study PRJNA606508) | bioreactor metagenome | isolation source: A lab-scale SPAN reactor treating ammonium-rich wastewater day 388 | place: Ireland: Galway | collected 2018-02-07
GAGCAGCATGTCGCGCAACATGCCGCCGCCCACGCCGGTCAGCACGCCCAGCGCCGGGGCCATCCACGGGCTGATGCCGGCATCCAGCGCCTTGGCCGCGCCGGTCACCGCGAACACCGCCAGGCCCATTGCGTCCAGGATGCGCACCGGCTGGCCGAAGCGTTCGATCCGCCCGCTCCAGAAGAAGCCCATCGCGCCGGCCACCAGCCAGATCACCGCGTAGCGCCAGTGGCTGAGCGCCGCCGGCGGGATGGCGCCGATCAGCACGTCGCGGGCGATGCCGCCGGCGCTGGCGGTGGCGAAGGCGCAGACCAGCACGCCGAACAGGTCCAGCCGCGCGCGGGCGGCCAGCACCGCGCCGCTGAGCGCGAAGACGAAGGTGCCGATGAGGTCGAGCAGGGTGACGAGGCTGTCCATGCCGGCATTCTCGGCCAAGCGCGCGGTGCCGGGGGCTAGAATGCGGGCCCCGCCGCCAGCCGAAGCCCGCCGTGTCCGTTTCCGATCGCGCAAGCCGCAACCCCGCCGATTTCCCGCCGGTTTCCATCAAGCAGGAAGACTTCATCCAGTCCGTCGCGGACGCGCTGCAGTACATCAGCTACTACCACCCGACGGACTACATCCGGAACCTGGCCGCCGCCTACGAGCGCGAGGAATCCCCGGCGGCCAAGGACGCCATGGCGCAGATCCTCATCAACTCGCGCATGTGCTACGAGGGCCATCGCCCGATCTGCCAGGACACCGGCATCGTCACCGTCTTCCTCGAGATCGGCATGAACGTGCGCTGGGATGACGCGACGATGTCCATCGAGGACATGGCCAACGAGGGCGTGCGCCGCGCCTACAACGACCCGGACAACAAGCTGCGCGCCTCGGTGCTGGCCGACCCGGCCGGCAAGCGCCGCAATACCGGCGACAACACGCCGTCGGTGGTCAACATGAAGATGGTGCCCGGCAACACGGTGGACGTGATCGTCGCGGCCAAGGGCGGCGGCTCGGAGGCCAAATCCAAGTTCGCGATGTTGAATCCGTCCGATTCCATCGTGGACTGGGTGCTGAAGACGGTGCCGACGATGGGCGCCGGCTGGTGCCCGCCGGGCATGCTCGGCATCGGCATCGGCGGCACCGCCGAGAAGGCGATGCTGCTGGCCAAGGAGTCGCTGATGGAGCCCATCGACATCGTCGACCTCAAGGCCCGCGGTGCGTCCAACCGCGCCGAGGAACTGCGGCTGGAACTGTTCGACAAGGTCAATGCGCTCGGCATCGGCGCGCAGGGGCTGGGCGGGCTGACCACGGTGCTCGACATCAAGGTCAAGGACTTCCCGACCCACGCCGCCAACCTGCCGGTGGCGATGATCCCCAACTGCGCCGCCACCCGCCACGCGCATTTCACCCTGGATGGCTCGGGCCCGGTGATGCTGGACCCGCCGTCGATCTCCGACTGGCCCGAGCTGACCTACGACGCCAGCAAGGGCCGCCGCGTCGATCTGGACACGATCACCAAGGAAGACGTGGCCAGCTGGCAGCCGGGCGAAGTGCTGCTGCTCAACGGCAAGCTGCTGACCGGCCGCGATGCCGCGCACAAGCGCATGACCCAGATGCTGGATGCCGGCGAGACGCTGCCCGTGGACCTGGCCGGGCGCTTCATCTACTACGTGGGCCCGGTCGATCCGGTGCGCGACGAGGTCGTCGGCCCGGCCGGCCCGACCACGGCGACCCGCATGGACAAGTTCACCCGGCAGATGCTGGAGCAGACCGGCCTGCTGGGCATGGTCGGCAAGGCCGAGCGCGGCCCGGCGGCGATCGAGGCCATCCGCGACCATGGCGCCGCCTACCTGATGGCGGTCGGCGGCAGCGCCTACCTGGTGTCGAAGGCGATCAAGGCGGCCAAGGTGCTGGCCTTCGAGGACCTGGGCATGGAAGCGATCTACGAGTTCGAGGTGCAGGACATGCCGGTGACCGTGGCCGTCGATGCACGCGGCACCTCGGTGCACCAGACCGGCCCGCGCGAGTGGGCGGCCAGGATCGCCGGCATTCCGCTCGCGGTGATCGCGGACTGAGGCCCGCGCCGCCGGTTATTTCGCCGGCGGCTGCGACTTGTCGTCGAGCAGGTTGACCTGCTCGTCGGCGTCCTGCGCGGCGGCAAGCTGGTGGTCCAGCGTGTGGTCCACCGAGGTGTCGCGCGGCGCCGCGGATTCCGCATGGTGGTCGTCGTCGGCGCCGGCATCGCGCACCAGCACGATCTTCTGCACCCCGTCCGGCGGCACGATACCTGCCGCGCGCAGGCTGCGGCGCACGTTGCGCATCGCCTCCGAACGGGTCTTCTGCAGGTCGTTGCGGGTCTGGTCGATCCAGCCGAAGAACTGCATCGAGGCGCTGCCGTCGGCCAAGTCGCGGATCAGCGCCGAGGGCGCCGGATCGCGGAGCACGCCTTCCACCTCGCCCACGGCGCGTACGCCGATGTCCATCGCGTCGTGCCAGGACTGGCCCACCGAGACATTGGTGGTGAAGTCGAAGCGCCTGCGCGGGTTGCGGCTGTAGTTGAGCAGCACCGACTTGAATACCAGCGCGTTGGGCAGCTGCAGCTGGTTGCCGTCTGCGGTCATCAGCTGGGTGGTGCGGGAGGTGAGGGCCACCACGCGGCCCTCGTGCGAATCGATCCGCACCGAATCGCCGGGGCGGAACGGCTGGCGCACGCTGAGCAGGATGCCGGCGATGTAGTTCTCGGCGATGTCCTTGAAGCCGAAGCCCAGCACCAGGCCGACCACGCCGGCCGAGCCGAGCACCGCGCCGACCAGCGAGGTGGCACCGAGCAGGTCCAGCGCGATCAGCACGCCGCCCAGCACGATCAGCCCCTGCACGATGCTGCGCAGCAGGCCGTCCATGTACGGGTTGCGGTTGCTGATGCGCTTGAGGATGTGCAGTCGGCGGCTGACCACGCCGCCCAGCCAGACCGCGATGGCGACGATCAGCAATGCCACCAGCAGCAGCGGCAGGTTGGCGACCAGCCGGACCAGCTTGCCCTTGACCTCCGACAGCGCCGCGGCGAAGCGCACCTGCAGGTCGGGATCGAGCTGGGTCCGGTTGTCGACCTTCTCGACGCCCTTCACGCCGGCGGCGAGCTTGCCGGCCTGCTGGCGGTCTGGCTGGGTCGGCACTTCGCCCGAGAGCGTGGCCACGCCGCCGGTGACCTCGGCTTCCACCTTCTTCAGCGCGGGCTGGCTGTCGAGTTTCTGCTCGACATGGCGCTCGGCCTGCAGGTCGGTGGCGGTGGGCGCGGTGTCGGGTGCCGTGCCGGGGACCTGCGCGTGCGCGGGCAGGGCAAGCAGCAGGGCGAGGGCGGCGGTCTTCAGGATGTCCGGACGCATGGGGGTCGGGCGGGGAATGGGGCCGGCATTGTCACCGATGCCGGCTGACCCTGTGGTTCACAGCTGCGACTTGAGCGGCAGCACGAACTTCTCCATGAACTTCTCCTTCCAGGGCCGCGCCTGCCACATCTCGTAGGTGTAGCGCACGGTCGGCTTGAGGTCGCCTTCGAACACCTCGGTCATGCGCGTGGCGAACGCCCGGTTGTAGACGTTGAGGCTGGCCTCGTCGTTCAGGCGGAAGCTGCGCACGTCGAAGTTGGTGGAACCCACCGACACCAGCAGCGTGTCCACGATCAGCATCTTGTTGTGCATCATCGTCGGCTGGTATTCGTACACCTCGATGCCGGCCTTCAGCAGTTCGCCCCAGTGGGCCTTGGACGCCAGGCGCACCGTGTCGGAATCGATGTGCTTGCCGGGCACGATGACGCGCACGCGGACCCCGCGGTGCCGGGCCGCCACCAGCGCGTTCATGATCAGCTCGTCGGGTACGAAATACGCCGCTTCCAGGTCGATGCTGTGCTCGGCCGCCGCGATCGCCATCAGGTACATCAGGTGCATGGACTCGCTGCCGCCTGCCGGCGATGCGATGAACAGGTGCGCATCCATGTCGCCGCCGCCGGCGGGATCGGGGAAGTAGTCGGGTCCGTTCAGCACCACACCGGTGGTCTTGATCCAGTTGTCGTTGAAGGCGGCCTGGAACTGGCTCACCACCGGCCCTTCCACGCGGAAATGCAGGTCGCGCCAGTGATCGGGATCCTGCGCATGGCCGCTCCACTGGTCGGCGATGCCGACGCCGCCGGTGAATGCGACCTGCCCATCCACGATCAGCAACTTGCGGTGCGTGCGGTTGTTGAGCCGGCCCAGGTTGTACCACTTGAGCGGGCGGTACTTGTGCAGCACCACGCCGGCGTCCTCCATCTCCTTCAGGAGGTCGTCGTCCATCTTGATGCTGCCGGCCCAGTCCACCAGCACGTTGACCTTGACGCCGGCGCGTGCACGCTCGGCCAGCGCGTCGGCGAACTGCTTGCCGGTGTTGCCGGACCAGTAGATGTAGGTTTCGAAATTGATGTTCTTCTTCGCGCCGCGGAACGCTTCGAGCATCGCGGGAAAGATCTCGTCGCCGTTTTCCAGGTCGGTGGCCTTGTTGCCGGGCACGATCGACGGGCCAAGCATCACCCCCAGTTCCCGCTCGAACTGCGGGTCGGCGACGGCGTAGCGGTGCTCGATCTTGCGTTCGAGCTTCTTTTCCGGGGTGGCGAAGTTCATCGCCAGCACCACGAGGATCACGGTCACCAGCGCGGTGACCACCACGGTCCAGATCATGCGGCGCTTGCTCCAGTTGAAGGGCACGGGGAGGGCTCGGCGTTGCGAAGGCGGCAGCATGCCGTGGCCGGCGCGCTGGCCGGGTGAAGATGGCGTCGAGGTCAGGGAATGAACCAGAGCAGGGCGAACAGCCCGATCATGGTGAAGGCCAGGGCCAGTTTCAGCACCACGCCCAGCACGATGCCGAGCCACGTGCCCATGCCGATCTTGGCTGCATCACCCAGGTCGGTCTTCTGCACGCTGCGCCGGTGGATGAGCTCGCCGCCCAGCGCGCCCACGAACGGCCCGGCGATGATCCCGATCGGCCCGAGGAAGATGCCGGCGAGCATCCCGAGCATCGCGCCGGCCACCGCCAGCTTGCTGGCCCCGACGCGCTTGGCGCCGACGCCGGTCGCCCAGAAATCCACCGCCATCGACAACAGCGTGAGCAGGCCCAGCGGGATCATCCAGCCCCAGTGCACATGCTGGAAACCATCGACCCAGGCCGCCAGCAGCAGGCCCACGAACACCAGGGGCAGGCCGGGCAGGGCAGGCAGCACCGTGCCGACAACGCCGGCCACGACCAGCACGCCGGCGACCAGGTAGAACAGGGTGGTGTTTTCCATCGGGGGATCCATGTTTCGGGGGCTTGATTCTCACCCGAAAGGCCGATTGCATTTTCACAACCCCGGCGCTAAGTTCAGCCCGCTGGGTACCAAGGGTCACCGTGGATCGTGGCCTGCGTGGTGGCTTCACCGATGCTGCACCGTTGTTGCACGTTTTCTCCTTGCGACCAGCACCATCCGTTGCCTTCCTGCAAAGTCCAAGGAGTCAGTTCGATGTCGAACCGTGAGACCGGTACCGTGAAGTGGTTCAACGATGCCAAGGGATTTGGCTTCATCAGCCGCGAGAATGGCGAAGACGTCTTCGTCCACTTCCGGGCGATCCAGAGCCAGGGCTTCAAGACCCTGAAGGAAGGCCAGAAGGTCACCTTCACCGTGGTGCAGGGTCAGAAGGGCCTGCAGGCCGACGCCGTCGAGCCCATGTGATCCATTCGCGCCATGCGCATACGGGAAGCCCCGCATCGCGGGGCTTCTTTTTTGCCCGGTGGGGCTGCAGGGTGGACCACATCGACATCCCGAAAAGAGACGGCCCGCACAGGCGGGCCGTCGTTGGATGCCGATGCGGCGTGTGTCGCGCGATCAGCGCGGCCAGGCGCGGCCGTTGTAAACGCGGACGTAGGAGCCCTGGCGGATGCCGCCCAGGTCGCTCTGGGTGACCACGGTCTCGCGACCGTCGTTCATGCGGACATAGACGTTGTAGCTGCCACCCGCGCCGGTGCGGTTCTGGATGGCGTTGCCGGCCACGGCGCCGGCCACGGCACCTGCGACGGTGGCGGCATTCTGGCGGCCGGTGCTGTCGGTCTGGTCCTTGGCGATCTCGCGACCGGCGACCGCGCCGACGATCCCGCCCACCACCGCGCCGGTCTTGCTCGGCATGCTGGTGGAGCCGGCGACCATTTCGATGCGCGTCACGGTGCCGCAGTCATAGCAGTTGGCGCTGGCCGGCGGCGGTGCACTGCCATAGGTGGAGCCGTAGGGGGAGGTGGCACAGCCGGAGGCAAGCGCCATCGTCGAAGCTGCAAGGGTGGTGAGTGCGAGGTTGCGGATGTTCATGCCTTACTCCTGCGTGTCGTAGGCGGATGCCACGGACGACGCTAGGCGCACCGGTCTGAATCCGCCGTCAATACGGCCATATCGGCGGCCCGGCGTCAGCGCCGATTCACCGTCGAGCGCGCGGCGTGAAGAAGCGGCATCGCCCATCCCCCAAAAGAAAAGCCCCGGTTTCCCGGGGCTTCGTCGACATGATGGGGTGTCGGGATCAGGACTTCTTGAAGTCGTCGTGGCAGGCCTTGCACTGGCCCCCCACCTCGCCCATGGTCGCCTTCAGGCTTTCGCAGCTGAGCGGCGGGTTGGACTGCGCGGCATCCAGCGCGGCGCGGAAGTTGGCGGTGTGCTTGACGAAGCGCTCGTCCTTGGCGTCATCGCCGAACGCCGGTTCGATGTCGTCGGCCATCCGGCGCAGGGTCTGGAAGTGCGGGATGGTGTCGTTGGCCGTGCAGCGGTTGAGCTCGATGTTCTTCTTCAGCTGGCCCATGTGCCAGCCCTGGACGGTCATCACGCTGTCCGGGAAGGGGTCCTGCTTGGCGCGCCAGGCGTTCATCAGCATCACCGCGCCGACCGCGCCCATGACCAGGCCGAGCAGCAGCATGAAGAAATAGCGGCCGGCGGCCGAGGACTTGCGGGGCGTGGATTCGATCGGGCTGGACATGGCGGGTCACTGGTTTCCGAGGGTCGGCCGCACATTAGCACGCCGGCCGTGCCGGTAGAATCGCGCCATGAATGCGGAGTCCAAGGCACGTTTCGGCGGCATCGAGCGGTTGTACGGGCAGGGTGCGCTCGAGCGACTGGCCGGCATGCACGTGGCGGTGGTCGGCATCGGCGGGGTGGGTTCGTGGGCGGTCGAGGCCTTGGCGCGCAGCGGTGTCGGCACGCTCACGCTGATCGATGCGGACGACATCTGCGTCTCCAACGCCAACCGCCAGCTGCCCGCGCTCGACGGCCAGTTCGGGCGCAACAAGGTGGACGCGATGGCCGAGCGCTGCCGTGCCATCAATCCCGGCATCGACATCCATGCGGTCACCTCCTTCCTCACGCCGTCCAACATGGCCGACCTGCTGGGCGGCGGCTTCGACCTGGTGCTGGATGCCTGCGACAGCTTCCGCGCCAAGGTCGAGATGATCGCGTTCTGCCGCCACCGCAAGCAACCGATCATCACCGTCGGCGCCGCCGGCGGCCGCACCGATGTCACCCAGGTCCGCGTGCGCGACCTCTCGCGCACCGAGCACGACGCGATGCTCTCGCTGATCCGCAAGAAGCTGCGCGGCGAGTTCAACTTCCCCAGGAACCACGCGCGCTATTTCGGCGTGCCGGCGGTCTATTCGCTGGAGAACGTGCGCTACCCGCAGGCTGATGGCACGGTCTGCGGCGTGCGGCCGAACATGGGTCCGGACGAGGCCCTGAAGCTCGACTGCGGCGCGGGACTCGGCGCCGCCACCCACATCACCGGGACGTTCGCGTTCGCCGCCGTCGGCAAGGCGCTTGAGATGCTGCTGAAGCCGAAGGCTTCCTAGCCGGCGACGATGCCGAACAGCCGTTCGGCGTTCGCGGTCGTCGCCTCGGCGATGTGTTCGGGCGATGCGTCGCGCAGGGCCGCGATGGCCTCCAGCACCACCGGCAAGCGCGCCGGCTCGTTGCGCTGGCCGCGCCACTGCGAATCGGGCTGGTCGGGCGAATCGGTTTCCAGCAGCAGGTGCTCGATCGGCATCGTCGCCACCAGCCGGCGCAGGCGCTGCGCGCGCTCGTAGGTCACCGGCCCGCCGATGCCGAGCATGAAGCCGAGTTTGTAGAGCTGTCCGGCCTGTTCCTCGCTGCCGGCGAAGCTGTGCACCACGCCGCGCAGCGGCATGAAGCGGCGCAGGATGGCGATGACGGCATCGAAGGCGCGCCGTCCGTGCACGATCACCGGCAGGTCGAATTCCCGCGCGAGTTCCAGCTGCGCTTCGAAATAGTGCTGCTGCCGTTCGCGGTCGAGGTCCTCGATGAAATAGTCGAGGCCGATCTCGCCGACCGCCACGCAGTCGTCCTGCTCAAGGCAGGCGCGCAGCGCGAGCAGGTGTTCGGGGCGGTGCGCGGGCAGGTAGATCGGGTGCAGGCCGTACGCGGCATGCAGGCCGGCATCTTCCGCGCAGACCTCGCGCAGCCGCGGCCAGCCATCGGCATCGATCGCCGGCACGATCTGCGCGACCACGCCTTCGTCCCGGGCGCGCTGCAGCGCCCGGGCGCGGTCGATGTCGAACGCGTCGACATCGAAATGGCTGTGGGTGTCGACGAGGCGCATCACGCCCGGTCAGGGGCGATGGGCGGAGCCGTCGATGGGATCCGTGGCGTCGGGCGCCTGCTTGCGGTTCTTCCAGTTGGCCAGCACCAGCGTGCCGAGGCCGAGCAGGATTTCATCGGCGAACGGAATGAAGTCCGGGATGAACATGTCCAGCACGAACAGCGCGGCAACCAGCTTGAACAAGGTGGGATGCCGAAGCTTGCGTGCCCAGTTAAGGAACGGCGCGATGAGAAGTCGGCTCATGAGGTCTTCGATCCCGGCAGCACCATGCTGCCTACGTCGCGAAACTAGCATGCAAAAGGCGATGGGCGATGCGATGGCGGGACGCTGCGCATGCCGCCCGGTTCAGGCAAACGTCATGCCCGGAGCCCCTTGGCGTGGTCGTGTTCAGTCGCGAAGGGCTTGAATGCAGCCATGCACGGAGGCGGAGCTCGTTCCGCCAGAGGAGAAGCGCATGTACGTCGACAACAAGATCCTTGCAGTGGCACTTGGTTCGTTGCTGGTGGGTGGCGGTGCCGTGGCTGCCTACAACACGTTGCAGTCGGAGCCGGCACGGCCCGCCGTCGCTTCCATGGTGACCGCGCAGCAGCCGGTCCAGGGCCAGAGCCAGCCCACTCCCGAAGTGGCGCCGCTGAACCTCGCCGCCGGCCCGGCGGTGAGCTACGCGCCCATCGTGGGCGTGAAGGAAGTGAAGTCGTCTTCGACCCAGTATGCGCAGGTGCTCGATGTCGATCCGGTGACGCGCTCGGTGGCGCAGTCGCAGCCGCGCCAGGAATGCCGCGATGTGGCGGTGGCGCAGCGCCTGCCGGAACGTGACGGCAACGTGGGCGGCACGGTGGCCGGTGCGGTGATCGGCGGCCTGCTGGGCAACCAGGTCGGCGGCGGCGATGGCCGCAAGGCCGCCACCGCGGCCGGTGCCGTGGCCGGTGGCTTCATCGGCAACCGCATCGACCGTCGCCACGTGGGTGGCCGGGTGGTGCAGGGCACCGAGCGCCAGTGCAATACGGTCAGCGACACCGTGCACCGCGACAAGGTGATCGGCTATGACGTGACCTTCCGCAACCCGGATGGCAGCACCGGCATGAAGCGGATGACCAGCCGCCCGGGTTCGCGCATCAGCCTGGGCAAGGCGACCACGACCGCCGGTTACGACGTGACCTACGAGGTCAATGGCGAGAAGAAGGTGGTGCGGATGGAGGACCGTCCGACCGTCGACCGCTTCCGCATCGTGGACGGCCAGGTCATCACCAAGGGCTGATCAACCATCGGCCTGCGAATGGAGCGGGAGCCGGCGACGGCTCCCGTTTCGTTTGCCCGCGCCGCTAGAATGACGGGCTTGTTCAACCGGAATCCACATCCGCCATGGCCCTGCATCCCTACGACCTCTACGACGTTCGCTCCCTGCTGACCGAGGAGGAACGCGCGGTGCAGGACACCGTGGCGCGCTTCACCGACGAACGCGTGCTGCCGATCATCGGCGAGTGCTTCGACAAGGGCGAATTCCCGCGTGAACTGATCCCGGAAATGGCCGAACTGGGCCTGCTGGGCAGTTCGCTGCCGGAGGAATACGGCTGTGCCGGCCTCAACGGCGTGAGCTACGGCCTGATCTGCCAGGAACTGGAGCGCGGCGACTCGGGGATCCGCAGCTTTGCCTCCGTGCAGAGCTCGCTGTGCATGTATCCGATCTACGCCTACGGCAACGAGGAACAGAAGCGCCGCTGGCTGCCGGACATGGCCGCCGGCAAGGTGATCGGCTGCTTCGGCCTGACCGAGCCGCACGGCGGATCCGACCCGGCCAACATGAAGACGCATGCCAAAAAGGACGGCAGCGACTGGCTGATCAACGGTTCCAAGATGTGGATCACCAACGGCAACCTGGCCGACATCGCCATCGTCTGGGCGCAGACCGACGACGGCATCCAGGGTTTCATCGTCGAGAAGGACATGCCGGGCTTCACCGCCCAGGTCATCAAGCACAAGATGAGCCTGCGCGCGTCGGTGACGTCGGCCCTCTTCTTCGACAACCTGCGCGTGCCGGATTCGAGCCGCCTGCCGAACGTGAAGGGCCTGAAGGGGCCGCTGGGCTGCCTGACGCAGGCGCGCTACGGCATCACCTGGGGGCCGATCGGCGCGGCCATCGCCTGCCTGGACGAGGTCATCGGCTACACCAAGGAGCGCATCCTGTTCGGGCGCCCGGTGGCGGCGACCCAGAGCGCGCAGTTGAAGATGGCCGACATGGCGCGCCGCATCACCACCGCGCAGCTGCTTTCGCTGCAGCTGGGCCGCCTGAAGGATGCCGGCAACATGCAGCCGACCCAGGTCAGCCTGGCGAAGTGGAACAACTGCCGCATGGCCATCGACATCGCCCGCGAGTGCCGCGACCTGCTGGGCGGCGCCGGCATCACCACCGAGCATGCGGCGATCCGCCACGCGTTGAACCTGGAATCGGTCATCACCTACGAAGGCACGGAAACCGTGCACCAGCTGGTGGTGGGCCGCGAGCTCACCGGCATCAACGCGTTCTGACCGGCCGCGGCGTGGACTGCGCAAGTGCCCACGCCGCCTGGTTCGCGCGCCTGCGCGAAGGCGCGCCCGTGCTCGAGACCGCGCGTCTGCGCCTGCAGGTGCCGGAGATCACGGACTTCGACCGCTTCGCCGAAATGTTCGCCGACCCGGCCACGCACCACATCGGTGGCCCGGTGACGCGCGGCGATGCCTGGCGGCGTTTCCTGCAGATGCCCGGCGCGTGGATGACGCAGGGGTTCGGGATGTTTTCGATCATCGAGAAAGCCAGCGGCCTGTTCGTCGGCCAGGCGGGCCCGTGGCACCCTGACGGCTGGCCCGGCACCGAGGTCGGTTACGCGCTGCACCCCGACGGGCGCGGCAAGGGCTATGCAACGGAGGCCTGCGAAGCCGCCATCGACTGGGCCTTCGACACGCTCGGCTGGGACGAGGTGATCCAGTCCATCGACATCGACAACACCGCCTCGCAGCAGGTGGCGATGCGGCTGGGGGCGCGCAACCGGGGTCCGGGCCGTTACCCGCCGCCGTTGGACACGCATGTCATCGATGTCTGGGGCCAGACCCGCGCGGAATGGCAGGCACGAAGGGCCGCGGCGCCGTGATCACCGTCCACGGTTTCTCGCCTTCCGGCAATTGCCACAAGGTGCGCCTGCTGCTGGAGCAGCTGGGCAGGCCGTATCGCTGGGTCGAGACCGACAGCGCGCGTGGGGCGACCCGCACGCCGGAATACCTGGCCAGGAACCCCAACGGCAAGGTGCCGATGCTGGAGACCGGCGATGGCCGCGTCCTGGTCGAATCCAATGCCATCCTCCATTGGCTGGCGCAGGACACGCCGTATTGGCCAACCGATGCCTGGCAGCAGTCCCATGCGCTGGCCTGGATGTTCTTCGAGCAGTACAGCCACGAGCCGTACGTGGCCGTGGCGCGTTTCATCTGCGGCTGGACGCCGGCGGATTCGCCGCGTCGTGCCGATCTGCCTGCATTGCGCGACAAGGGCCACGCCGCGCTGGCGGTGATGGAGCGCCATCTGGCCGACCACGACTGGTTCTCCGGCGCCGGCTACGGCATCGCCGACATCGCCCTGTTCGCGTACACCCGCGTCGCGCCGGAAGGCGGCATCCCGCTAGAGGGCTACCCCGCGATCACGCGCTGGCTGGCGCGCGTCGAGGCCATGCCCGGTTTCATGCCGATGCCGCCGCCGGACGCCGAAGCCGCCGCCCGCATCGCCCAATCCACCTGATTTTCCGAAAGCAGCCGCCATGACCTTCGCCACCGTTCCGAACCCCATCCCCGCGCGCATGCGCGGCCTCAACCGCGCCGAGATCTGCGACGTCAACTTCGTCGAGTTCGTCAAGCAGTGGGACGGCGTGAAGCAGGCGCGCCCCGCGCCACGCGAGGCCATCCTGGAAGGCAGCGCGCTCGACGCGCAGGGTTTCCGCGAACTGTTCGAATCGCAGCTGATCAGCCGCCACCTCGACCTCATGGCGCGCGTGCTGCGCGTGCAGAACAAGGTCTTCTACACCATCGGTTCCAGCGGCCACGAAGGCAATGCGATGGTCGCCCGCGCCGCGCGCCACACCGATCCGGCCTTCCTGCATTACCGCAGCGGCGGCTTCATGGCCGAGCGCTTCCGCAAGCTGCCCGGCATGGACCCGATCATGGATTCGGCGCTGAGCTTCGCCGCGAGCGCGGAAGACCCGGCCAGCGGCGGCCGCCACAAGGTCTGGGGTTCGAAGCCGTTGTGGGTGCTGCCGCAGACTTCCACCATCGCCTCGCACCTGCCGAAGGCGCTGGGCACGGCGATCGCCATCGAGGCCGGCAAGCGCCTGCACAGCACCCTGCCGGTGCCGGACGACAGCATCGCCATCTGTTCCTTCGGCGATGCGTCCGCGAACCACGCGACCGCGCAGACCGCGTTCAACGCCGCCAGCTGGACCGCGTACCAGAAGCTGCCGGCGCCGGTGCTCTACGTCTGCGAGGACAACGGCATCGGCATCTCGGTGAAGACGCCGGGCGGCTGGATCGCCGAGTCGTTCCGCAACCGGCCCGACCTCGACTACTTCTTCGCCGACGGCCTGGACCTTGCCCATGGCTACGGCGACGTGCTGCGCGCGGTCGAGCATTGCCGCACGACGCGCCGCCCGACTTTCCTGCACCTGCGCACGACGCGGATCATGGGCCACGCCGGCACCGACTTCGAGATCGAGTGGCGCAGCATCGACGAGCTCTGCGCGGTGGAAGCGACCGACCCGTTGCTGCGCAGCGCGGCCATCGCGCTGGAATCGGGGGCGATGTCGAAGATGGAAATCCTCGCGCTGTACGAGGAGACCCGGCAGAAATGCTTCGCCGCCGCCGAGGACGCCGACCGCCGCCCGCGCATCGAGACGCTGGAAGAGGTGATGCGCCCGCTGGCGCCGTACACGCCGGACAAGGTGATGGCCGAAGCCACCCGCGCCGATTACCAGGCGACCCGCGAGCAGGTGTTCGGCGGCGAGGAGAAGCTGCCCGAGACACTGCCGCCGCGCCATCTCGCCATCCAGATCAACAACGCATTGCACGACCTGATGGCGAAGTACCCGGAGACGCTCCTGTTCGGCGAGGACGTGGCGCAGAAGGGCGGCGTGTACACGGTGACCAAGGGCCTGCACAAGGCATTCGGCAACCGCCGCGTCTTCAACACGCTGCTCGACGAGACGATGATCCTGGGCATGGCGCAGGGCTTCGCCAACATGGGGATGCTGCCGATCCCGGAGATCCAGTACCTGGCCTACCTGCACAACGCCATCGACCAGATCCGCGGCGAGGCGGCTTCGCTGCAGTTCTTCAGCAACGGCCAGTACGCCAACCCGATGGTCGTGCGCATCGCCGGCCTGGGGTACCAGCGCGGCTTCGGTGGCCACTTCCACAACGACAACTCGGTGACCGCGCTGCGCGACATCCCCGGCATCGTGGTCGGCTGCCCGAGCCGCGGCGACGATGCGGCGATGATGCTGCGCACGCTGGCGGCGATGGCGAAGGTGGACGGGCGCGTGACCGTCTTCCTCGAACCCATCGCCCTGTACATGACCAAGGATCTGTACGAGGCCGGCGACGGCGGCTGGCTGACCGGATATCCGGCACCCGACCAGGCGCTGGTGCCGGGCGAGGAGCGCGCCTACAACCCGGACGCGACGGACTGCGTGATCTTCAGCTACGGCAACGGCATGCCGATGTCGCTGCGGGCCGCCCGCGACATCGAGAAGAAGCACGGCTGGAAGGTGCGCGTGGTCGACCTGCGCTGGCTGG
>JAANMY010003075.1_pt1 | contig 14413 bp, 14 predicted proteins | sample 7279691 | NCBI WGS metagenome assembly JAANMY01 (sample SAMN14094543, study PRJNA606508) | bioreactor metagenome | isolation source: A lab-scale SPAN reactor treating ammonium-rich wastewater day 388 | place: Ireland: Galway | collected 2018-02-07
CAGGGATGGGTGATGGTCTCCATGTTGATGACCGGCACCGTCGCGTACTTGGCGAAGCCGTTGAGCACGCGGTCCTGGCGGTCGACCGACCAGTCGACGAACTTCGGGAAGGCGCGCACGCCGATCAGGTCGACGTAGCGCGACAGCACTTTCGCCACCTCGGCGATGTGTTCCTCGGCCTCGCCGTCCATCACCGTGCCCAAGTCGAACTCGATCGGCCATGCATCCTTGCCGGGCTGCAGCACGACGGCGTGTCCACCCAACTGGAAGGTGCCCAGCTCGAAGCTGGTGCGGGTGCGCAGCGACGAGTTGAAGAACACCAGGGCGACGCCCTTGCCCTTCAGCGCGTCGCCGAAGCGGTGCTCCTTGTAGTACGCGGCATCGCGGAGCACGGCGTCGATCTCGGCGCGGCTCCAGTCCTGGGTGTTGAGGAAGTGCTTCATGGTGGGGTTCCACGGAGGTTGGAAACGAAAAAACCCGGCACGCGGGCCGGGTTTCGGGATGCTGCGACAGCGCAGGCCGGACCGGCGATCAGGTATCGCACAGTCGGCGCGCACGCGAGGTCATGCCCGCGGCCATCCATGCGGCGGACTGATAAGCGGTGCGGGCGGCGGCGGGCAGGGTCTGCATGAGGCGCGCATGGTGGCACGGCAGGCCCCGCGCCACAAGGCTTTCAGGGGCGGCGCGCGCGGGCGCTGGCCATCGGGGTGATGCCGATGCGGATGCGCAGGCGGCGGCCCGGGTCGTGCGCCAGCCGCGAGCGGTACTTGCTGCCACGGTAGGTGTAATCCACGTCGTAGCCGATGGTGGTCCGCACCTCGCGCGGCACCTTGACCTGACGACAGCGGCCGGCCTCGGCGCACTGCTGCTGCATCACGCCGACGGTCACCACCTGCTCCACCGGCTGCACGCGCAGCACTTCGGCGTAGTCGTAGCGCACCACCTCCATCGGCTCCCCGGCCTGATCGTCGGGCGTGCGCGCATCGGCGGGCGCGGCCATCGACACGAACAACAGGGCAGGCAGCAGTCGGAAGGTCACGGCTCGGCACGTCGGACAGGGGCCTGAAGTGTAGGCAGCCGCGGCCCACGCCCAGCTGAACCGCGACTGTCGGGGACCGCGCCGCTAGAATCGCAGGGCTTCGCAAAGGATCCGCATGAGCCTGCATCTCCACAACACCCTGACCCGCCGCGTCGAGCCCTTCGTGCCGCAGGACCCGGCCTGCCCGACCATGTACGTCTGCGGGCCCACCGTCTACAACTACGTGCACATCGGCAACGCACGCGGCCCGGTCGTGTTCGGCGTGCTGGCGGCCCTGCTGCGCCGGCGCTTCGGCGGGCTGCGCTACGCCCGCAACATCACCGACGTCGACGACAAGATCAACGCCGCGGCGAAGGAAGCCGGCACGCCGATTTCCGCCATCACCGGCAAATACGCCGCCGCCTACCGCGAGGACATGGCGATGCTGGGCGTGGACGGCGAATTCGCGCCCGACATCGAGCCCGCCGCCACCGACCACATCGACCCGATCATCGCGATGTGCGAGCGCCTGATCGCCGACGGCCATGCCTATGCGGCGGAGGGACACGTGCTGTTCTCGGTGGCGAGTTATGGCGAATACGGCAAGCTTTCGCGCCGCGATCCCGACGAGATGCTCGCCGGCGCGCGCGTGGAAGTGGCGCCGTACAAGCGCGACGCCGGCGATTTCGTGCTCTGGAAGCCGTCCAGCGACGACCTTCCCGGCTGGGATTCGCCGTGGGGCCGCGGCCGGCCGGGCTGGCACATCGAGTGCTCGGCGATGGCCGCCGCGCACCTGGGCGAGACCATCGACATCCACGCCGGCGGCATCGACCTGCAGTTCCCGCACCACGAGAACGAGATCGCGCAGAGCGAATGCGCGCACGGCGGCCGCACCTTCGCGCGCTGGTGGCTGCACAACGGCATGCTCAACTTCGGCGGCGCCAAGATGTCGAAGTCGATCGGCAACATCGAGCGCGTCCACGACCTGGTCCGCGCGCATCCACCGGAAGCGCTCCGCTACGCACTGCTCTCCGCGCATTACAGGCAGCCGCTGGAGTGGAGCGACGGGTTGATCGAGCAGTCGGTGCGCACGCTGGACCGCCTGTACGGGACGCTGCGTGATCTGGCGGATGTCGAGGCGGAGGCCCGCATCCCCGAGGCCATCGAAAGCATCCTCGACGACGACCTCAACACGCCCGCCGCGCTGGCCGAGATCGCCCGGCTCGCCGGCGAAGCCCGCAAGGCCGAAGGCGACGATGCACGGCGCGACGCCAAGGCTGCCCTGCTTGGCGCCGGCCGGGCGCTGGGCCTGCTGCAGCAGACGCCGGCCGCCTGGTTCGCACGTGGCGCTTCGGGGGATGACGACGCCCGCATCCAGGCGCTGGTGGACGAGCGCATCGCGGCCAAGCAGGCCCGCGATTTCGCCCGCGCCGACGCGATCCGTGACCAGCTGGCCGCCGAAGGTGTCGTGCTTGAAGACACGCCCCAAGGCGTGCGCTGGGTGAGGCGCGGCGTCTAGCCGGCGCCACAAGCGCCGGCTGCCGCAACGAACGCCCGGCCACGGATGGCCGGGCCGGACGATCCGAAGCCCTCTTTTCGCGCCACGGACGGCAACAGGCCATCAGCCGAAGGATTGACTTGAACGACACCCTCTTCCCGCTCGAACCGACCGCCGCCGACGCCCAGGCCGCCATCGCCGACGAGTTCTCGCTGTTCTCCGACTGGTCGGAGCGCTACCAGTACCTGATCGACCTGGGCCGCAAGCTGCCCGACCTGCCCGCGGAACTGAAGAGCGACGTCCATCGCCTGCACGGCTGCCAGTCCAATGTCTGGATCGTGGCCGGGGGCGATGCGTCGCGCCTCGACTTCCGCGCCATCAGCGATTCGGCCATCGTGTCCGGCCTGATCTACCTGGCGCTGCGCGTGTATTCGGGCCGGCCGGCCGCCGAGATCCTCGCCACCGAGCCCGACTACATCGCCGCGATTGGCCTGGCCAAACACCTGTCGCCGACCCGCAGCAACGGCCTGGCCGCCCTGCTCGGCTTCATTCGCGACCACGCCGCCGCGGCCGCCTGAACCGATGAGCGAAGCCCCCATCGCCGCGAACGCCGAATCGCCATTCGCGCGGACCGGTTTCCGCTGGCTGATGGGCTACCGCATCGCCACGATGCTCTGCTACCAGATCGTCGCGGTCACGGTCGGCTGGCACGTCTACGAGCTCACCCGCGATGCCTGGGCGCTCGGCCTGATCGGCCTGGCCGAGGTGCTGCCGTTCTTCTGCGTGGCGCCGTTCGCCGGCTATCTGGTGGACCACCTGCCACGCCGCAAGCTGGGCATGGCCGCCTGTTCGGGGCTGGTGCTGACCGCATTGCTGCTGACGTGGATCGCGCAGGGCAGCTTCCCGATCAAGGGCGTCTGGCCGATCTACGCGGCGATCGCACTGGGCGGGTCGGTGCGCGCCTTCCTCGGCCCGGTCTACAACGCCCTGTTCGCGCGGGTGCTGGCACGGCCGCAATTCGCCCGCGGCGCCAGCCTGGGCAGCGTGATCTTCCAGGCCGGCCTGGTGCTGGGCCCGGCACTCGGGGGCGCGCTGGTCGGCTGGGGCGGCAAGACGCTCGCCTACGGCGTGGCCGCCGGTTTCGGCGTGATCGCCGTGGCCGCATTGGCGATGATGGAAGTCACCGAGCCGCCGGTGCAGATGCAGCGCGGACCGGTGTTCCAGAGCATCGGCGAAGGGCTGCGCTTCGTCTTCGGCCACCAGGTCCTGCTCGGCGCGCTGGCGCTGGACATGTTCGCGGTGCTGCTGGGCGGCGCGATCTCGCTGGCGCCCGCCTTCATCAAGGACGTGCTGCACGCCGGCCCGGAAGCGCTCGGCCTGCTGCGCGGCGCGCCTGCGCTGGGCTCGATGGCGGTGGCGATCTGGCTCTCCCGGCATCCGCTGGAAGCCAATGCCGGCCGCCTGATGCTGGGCGCGGTGGCGGGTTTCGGCGCCTGCATGATCGCGTTCGGCTTGAGCACCTCGCTCTACCTGTCGATGGCGATCCTGCTGCTCTCTGGCGTCTTCGACGGCATTTCCGTGGTGCTGCGCTCCACCGTGCTGCAGCTCGCCACCCCCGACGAAATGCGCGGCCGCGTGTCGTCGGTCAACAGCCTCTTCATCAGTTCCTCCAACGAGCTCGGGGCGTTCTGGGCGGGTTCGATGGCGCGGCTGCTGGGCCTCGTGCCCGCGGTGGTGATGGGCGGCTTCCTCACCATCGCGGTGGCCGCCACCACGTCCCGGCTGGCCCCGCGGCTTCGCCGGCTGGACATGCGCGAGCTGCACTGACGCGGCGCTTACATCCGCGCCGCGACGATGCCCGCATCCACCCGGCGGGAGGCGACATGGGCAAGAGCACCGTCCGCGGCGAACGCATCGCCGTCAGCTTCGACAGCGACCGCTGCATCCACGCGCGCTTCTGCGTGCTCGGCAATCCCAAGGTCTTCGTGCCGGGCGCGGACGGCCAGTGGATCTTCCCGGACGAAGCCGATGCCAACGAGATCGAGGCCATCATCCGCCGCTGTCCGTCCGGCGCGCTGGCATTCGAACGGCTGGATGGACAGGCGGACGAGCGACCGCCCATCGTCAACATCGTCCAGATGCACGAAAACGGCCCGCTCAGCCTGCATGCCGACACGCGGATGGACGACGGCAGCCACCGCCTGCGCACCGTGCTCTGCCGCTGCGGCCACTCCAAGGAAAAACCGTATTGCGACGGCAGCCACCACGACAGTCATTTCAGCGCCTCCGGCGAGCGCGAGGCGAAGGACGCCAAGCCCTTGGCCGCGCGGGGCGGCGAACTGCGCGTGCGACCGCAGAAGGACGGCCCGCTCAAGCTGGAAGGCCCCGTCGAACTGGTGAGCGGCACCAACCGCACCCTGGACCGGATGCAGTCGGTGAGCCTGTGTCGCTGCGGACACTCCGGCAACAAGCCCTATTGCGATGGCAGCCACGCGAAAGTCGGGTTCCAGGCCGACGGCGAGTGACCTCCATCGAGACCGACGACGAGAGCCCCGCATGGGCGGGGCTCTCCTTGCTGGGCGATGTCGCTCCGCCGAAGGACCGGGCTCAGTCGCCCTGCTGCTTCTGGCGGATTTCCCAGCGCTCCTGCGCATCGATGGTGCGCTCGGCCTGCGGGCGCGCCTCGAGGCGGTCCAGGCCGATTTCCTCGCCGGTATCGATGCAATAGCCGTAGTCGCCCTCGTCCACCCGCTTGATGATGCTCTCGATCTTGTTGATCAGCTTGCGGTAGCGGTCGCGGGTGCGCAGTTCCAGCGCGTTCTCGGTCTCGCGGCTGGCGCGCTCGGCCTCGTCGCCGATATCGCGGACCTCGTCACGCAGGTTCTCGATGGTCTGCTTGGATTCCTCCACCAGTTCCTCGCGGCGCGAGATCAGCTTCTGGCGGAAATACTCCAGCTGCAGCGGGTTCATGTACTCCTCGTCAGCCGACGGCTTGTAGCCGGGCGGCAGCGCCGGCCGGCCGGTGGCATCGTTGATCTTGAAGCTGACCGGCCTCGCCGCGCTCTTCGGAGCACTGGGCTTCTGGCCGGTGGCGACCGCACGCAGAACCTTGAGTCCCGTGGCAGGGCGGCTCGGGGTCTTGGGCGTGGCCGTCGCCGGCTTTGCGGCGATGACGGACACCTTCTCCGCCTTGCCCTTGGCGACCGGTGCCTTCGCCGGTGCGGCCTTGGCCACGGGCGCCTTGGCGGCCGCGGGCTTGGGAGATGCCGCTTTCTTGACCGCAGGCGCAGGTTTGGCAGCCGGCTTCTTCACCGGCACGGCCTTGGATGCAGCCACTTTCTTGCTGGATGCCTTGGTTGCAGCCGTCTTCGCCACCGGCTTGGCGGGCGCCGCCTTCTTCACCGCCACCTTCTTGGCCGGAACCGCCTTGCTCACCGCCTTCGCGGCCGGCTTGGCGACCTTCTTCACGGCCTTGGCCGGGGTCTTCGCCACCTTCTTGGCCGCGGGCTTGGCAGTCTTGGCTGCCGGCTTCGCGGCCTTCGGCGCGGGCTTGGTTGCGGTTTTCTTGGCGGGTTTTTTGGCTGCCACTACTGTTTTCCTTGAGTTCCCTTGAGCCGGGGAAGCGGGCTGTTATAGCCTAGGGACCCCCCTCAGGCAAGCGCGCCATTATTGTGTCCTTCGGCGTCCAAGCCCCGTGATTTCCAGATTCCTCATCTTCTGCCTGCGCGGTTACAAGCGCTGGATCAGCCCGCTGCTCGGCCAGCGCTGCCGCTTCACCCCGACCTGTTCCGAGTACGCGATGGGCGCGGTCGAGCGCTTCGGCCCGCTGCGCGGCAGCTGGATGGCGGTCAGGCGCATCGGCCGCTGCCATCCGTTGCATCCCGGCGGTCACGACCCCGTGCCACCCCGCCACTGACCAAGGAATGCCATGAACTCCACGCTCATCGTCAATGCCCGCCTGATCAACGAGGGCCGCGAGTTCGAGGGGGACTTGCGCATCGAGGGCGACCGCATCGCGCTGATCGGCGATGCACTGGCGGCACGCCCGGGTGAAACGGTGGTCGATGCTGGCGGCCGCTGGCTGATGCCGGGGATGATCGACGACCAGGTGCACTTCCGCGATCCCGGCCTGACCCACAAGGGCGACATCGCCACCGAATCGGCGGCGGCGGTGGCCGGCGGCATCACCAGTTTCATGGACATGCCCAACACCAATCCGCCGACGCTCGACAGCGACGCGCTGGAAGCCAAGTACCGGCATGCGGCCGGCCGCGCCTGGGGCAATTACGGCTTCTACCACGGCGCCAGCAACGACAATCTGGACGCGATCCGCGCGCTGGATCCCAAGGCCGCGCCCGGCATCAAGGTGTTCATGGGTGCCTCCACCGGCAACATGCTGGTGGACGATCCGGACACGCTGGACGCGATCTTCCGCGAGACGCCGGTGCCGATCATCACCCATTGCGAAGACACGCCGATGATCGACGCGCGCTTCGCCGCCTTCCAGGCCGAGCATGGCGATGCGCTCTCCGCCGGGCACCACCCGGACATCCGCAGCCGCGAGGCCTGCCTGAAGTCGAGCACGCTGGCGGTGGAACTGGCGCGCCGCCACGACACCCGCCTGCACGTGCTGCACATCTCCACCGCCGATGAGCTGGCGCTGTTCGAGCAGGGCCCGCTGATCCGCGCCGACGGCTCACGCAAGCGCATCACCGCCGAGACCTGCGTGCACTTCCTGCACTTCGCCCGCGCCGACTACGCGCGGCTGGGCAACTTCATCAAGTGCAATCCGGCGATCAAGGATGAGTCCGACCGCGTCGCGCTGATCGCGGCGCTGGCCAACGACGTCATCGACGTCCTCGCCACCGACCACGCCCCGCACACGCTGGAGGAAAAGCAGCAGCCATACGCCAAGGCGCCGAGCGGCCTGCCGCTGGTGCAGTACGCGCTGCTGGTGGCGCTGGAGCACGTGCACGAAGCCCGGCTGACCCGCGCGCAGGTGGTGCGGAAGTTCGCCCACGCGCCGGCGCAGTTGTTCGATGTCGCCGAACGCGGCTTCCTGCGCGAGGGCTATTTCGCCGACCTGGTGATGGTCGAGGACCGGCCGCTCACGGTCGAGCGCAGCGACATCCTCTCGAAGTGCGGCTGGTCGCCGTTCGAAGGGCACACGTTCGGATCGCGCGTGGCCGGCACCTGGGTCAACGGCCGCCAGGTCTGGGACGGCCAGCGCCTGCTCGGCGAAGCCGAGGGCCAGCGGCTTCGGTTCGCGCGGTGACAGGCTCGCTGGTTCGAATTCACCGCGCATGCGTCAAGCGGGCGCCGCGCCCTTCCGGAGATCGTGCATGAAGATGCCCCGCACGCTGTTCGCCGCGATGCTGCTTGTGTCGCTTCCGGCCTTGGCCCAGCAGACCCGCATCGCCGACCTTCCTGAGCAGGCCTCGCAGGGCGCGATGATCATCGGTCGCGCGGTCCCGGGCGCCGACGTACGCGTGGAAGGCCGCAAGCTCCGCGTGGATGCGCAGGGCCGCTTCGTGTTCGGCATCGGCCGCGACGAGAAGGGCCCCATGCGCGTGCGCATCCAGGCGCCAAGCGGCGAGATCCTCACCGCCGACATCGCCGTCACGCCACGCGACTGGCCGATCCAGCGCATCAACGGCGTGCCGCCCGCCACCGTCAATCCGCCGCCCGCCATCGCCGCCCGCATCGCCCGCGAGAACGGCAGGATCGTCGCCGCGCGGCGCGGCGACAGCGGCAAAGACGACTTCGCCCAGGCCTTCATCTGGCCGGTGAAGGGCCGCATCAGCGGGCGCTTCGGCAACCAGCGTGTCTTCAACGGCACGCCCAAGTCGCCGCATTCGGGCATGGACATCGCCGCCGGCGCGGGCACGCCGATCCGCGCGCCGGCCGGCGGCACCGTCACCCTGGCCGAGAAGGATTTCTACCTGACCGGCGGCACGGTGATGATCGACCACGGCCACGGCGTCAGCAGCAACTTCCTGCACATGTCGCGGCTGGACGTGAAGGTGGGCGATGTGGTCAAGCAGGGCGACGTGGTGGGCGCGGTCGGTTCCACCGGGCGCTCCACGGGGCCGCACCTGCACTGGGGGATGACGTGGTTCGACACCAAGATCGACCCCTTGCTGGTGCTGCCGAAGTAGAAAGCCCCGCGTATGGAGGGCCAGACGAGCGGCGGCGCGTTCAACCTACCGGGGCCGTCATTGCTGGCGCGCGCGGTTCGACACCAAGATCGACCCCTTGCTGGTGCTGCCGAAGTAAAAAGCCTCGCGCATAGATGGCCGGGCGCGCGGCGGCGCGTTGGAACGACCAGTGTCGTCACGGGTGACGGGCGCGGTTCGACACCAAGATCGACCCCTTGCTGGTGCTGCCGAAGTAAAAAGCCTCGCGCATGGATGGCCGGGCGCGCGGCGGCGCGTTCAACCTACCGGGGCCGTCATTGCTGGCGTGCGCGGTTCGACACCAGGATCGACCCCTTGCGGGTGCCGCCGCTTCAGTTGGCGGAGAACTCCACTTCCCACTTGCCGTCGTGCAGCCCGAAGATGCTGGCGCCCGTGGTGATGCAGAGCACGGGCGCATCGGCGGTGTAACGGATCGGCCGGCAGCCGGCGGGGGCTTCGCCCGACTTCTCCCAGTCCTTCCGGGCCGGCACGTAGCGATAGGTTTCCCACACGCCGCTGAAGGCGTTCGCGTTCCAGCGGCTGGCCCAGCCGCGGTCAGGCGCATCCATCTGCACATCGTTGATGACATAGGGCGGCCGGCCGATCTGCGTCCATTGCGTGCCGCCATCGGTGGAGACATGCACCTTGGAGAAAGCCCCCTGCGACCACAGCGCGACCAGCGTGCCGGTGCGCGGATCCAGCCGGTGGCTGCTGATGCGCGGTCCGGGCGTGATGGGCGTCCAGGTGCCGGCGGCGATGTCCAGCCGATGCAGCGCCGTGCCCGCGGCAAGGTAATAACGACCGTCGAAGGCCTGGCCGCGCGCGCCCAGCCAGCCGATCACGTCCTTCGGCGCAAGGGTGAACGCCTTCGACACCTGCAGATCCGAGAAGCCCGCATCACGCCCGGTGTAGACCCGCATCGCCACGGACCGCGTACCCGGCATCGCCACGACCAGCCCACCGCCGCGCGGGGCCTTGGGGTCATCGAACTGGCGGGTCGTGACGACCACCCAGCGGTCGCCCACCTGGTCGATATCGATGACGGATTCGCCCGCCCCCAGTGAAGCCAGCGTCCTCCACGTGCGGCCGCCGTCATCGCTGGCACGCAACTGGCCGTCATCGCTGCCTGCGACCAGCCGGCCGTTGTCGTATTCGACCGCGAGGATCTGCCGGAGTGTGTCGATGCCGACGTTGTCCCACTCGCCGGACGGCGAACGACGGCGCAGCTGCCCGAAGTCCGCCGGGAACCACGCCGTGCCATCGGGCGCCAGCGCGGGTTCGTCCTGCAGCGGCGGCACCACCATGCGGGCCAGGCGCAGGAACTCCGCGGGATCGCGGGCATCCTTGAGCCTTTGCAGGGTGGACGGCTTGTTGACCTTGCGGTCGTAGGCCAGCAGCAGGTCCGCGATCAGGCCAAGGCCACTCGATGGCTGCGAGAGCGTGACCGGAGCCGGCATCGTCATCGCCTGCGGGCGCAGTGGTTCGGTGGAGACCAGCAGATCCTTGAACGGCGCAATGGCCGACGCCAGCGTGGCCGCATCCTCCGCATGTCGCACCGGCATCAAGGCCAGCTGGTAGCCGCCCAGGCTGATGGGTACGAAGCCGCCAAGGTCGGTCACCCTGCCGGCTTCAACGTCGAACACGGGGCCGGCTTCCTGCGCGTAGCTGCCCCAGCCGCCGATCTGGTAGCGACCCGCCGGCAGCCAGTAGCCGAAGGCTTCCTCACCCAACCGTTCACGCGTTCCGACCGGCTTGTCGATGACCGTGCCTGCCCCGCCCGCGACCGGTTTCACCGTCATCCGCAGCAGTCCGCCCTTCGGCGCATGCACGAAGACGAAGCCGTGCGTACCCACCAACGCCGACGGTACCTGCGGCGGTGCCTCCTCCTTCGCCCAGCCCGACAACGCCCAGCCCAGGCCCAGCATCAGTACGAATGCGCGCATCCCCCGCCCCATGTCGATGGAATCCCCGGCCGGACCATAGCAGCGCGCGACGGCGACGGGAATGCGGCTCGCCGAAGCGCCTTCCCCCTCATCCCCATGCCCGCAGCGCCACTGTGCCGGCCACGCACCACGCCACGACCCACAGGGGCGACAGGCGCAGCCCCGCGAGCAGTCCGAAGCCCACCAGCGCCACGACGAGATCACCCAGCGAACCCACGCCGGCCTTCACCACCGGGTCCCAGAATGCCGCGGCCAGCAGGCCCACCACCGCCGCATTGACGCCGGCCATGCCCTGCGCGGCGCGCCGATGGCGGACAAGCCCGCTCCAGACCGGCAACACGGCGAGGAGCAGCAGGAAACCGGGCACGAACATCGCGACCAGCGCGATCAGGCCGGCGGCGACCGGCGCCAGCCCGACCGGCACCTCGGCGCCAAGGAAAGCCGCCAGCGAGAACATCGGGCCGGGCACCGCCTGCGCCGCACCGTAACCGGCGAGGAAGGTGTCCGGAGCCAGCCAGCCGGGCCCCACCAGCGACGCCTGCAGCAGCGGCAACACCACGTGCCCGCCGCCGAAGACCAACGCGCCGGCGCGGTAGAACGCGGCGGCGATGCCCCCCGGCGTCGGCGGCCCGGACGCGGACGTCGCGATCGCCACCGCCAGCCCTGCCAGGAACAATCCGAGGCACACGGCAGCACCGCGGCCGCCGTGACGCACCGGGAACTGCGCCGCATCGGGCACGGGCGCACGGCGGCACAGCACCAGCCCGAGCACGCCGCCCAGCGCGATCCCGCCCAGCTGCATCCACGCGCGCTGGGTCGACAGCACCAGCGCCACCACCAGCGCGGCGATCAGCAGGCGCGGGATGTCGGGCGTCAGTCGCTGCGCCATGCCCAGCAAGCCGTGCGCCACCACGACCACGGCCACCAGCTTGAGCCCATGCAGGACCCCCCCGCCCATCCCGGCGCCCAGATGCACCGACAGCGTCGCGAACGCGAGCATCAGGATCGCCGAAGGCAGGGTGAACCCGGCGAATGCGGCCAACGCACCCCGCCAACCCGCGCGGAACAGGCCGATGGCGAAGCCCATCTGGCTGCTGGCGGGACCCGGCAGGAACTGGCAGACCGCCAGCAGTTGGGCGAAGCCGGCTTCGTCCAGCCAACCGCGCCGTTGGACGAAGGCCTCGCGCAGATAGCCGATATGCGCGATCGGGCCGCCGAACGACGTGAGCCCCAGCATGAGGAAGACGCGGAAGACTTCCCACGCATCGCCCTGAGGCGAAGACGACCGCTCGATGTTCGGGGGTGCGGCCATCACGGCGGGGCGGTCAGGGAAGGAGGGACAGGATAGCCAGCGATGCGCACAGCCCGCGTTCGTCGGGCGCCCCGATGCGCCCTGGCAGGATGGCAGGTGGGACGGAAAGCCCGCGGGCTGCCCGCGCTGTACGGACGCACCACGCGCGCGTTTCTTGTCCCGTGGGTGACCCGTAAATTGTCGTGCGCGAGGCTTTTCGCCTCAGCCACGACGCTTCCCGCACCCCGCCCGACCCGCAAAGCCTCCTGGGTGCGCCCGGACAGAACCGGCGTTGCCCATACGAAGCTCAACCCGAAGCCGCCTCCCCCACTCCGCCTTCCCGCCCGATCTCGTGGAGGCGGGTCTGCAGCCCGAGCCGGTCCAGCGCGTCGGGCTTGAGGCTCAGCAGCAGCTGGATGCGGTGGCGCAGCAGGCCCATCGCGTCGCGGAAGGACTTGCGCCGCGCGGCTTCGTCGCCGTCCACGCCCACCGGATCATCCACGCCCCAATGCGCGGTCATCGGTTGTCCCACCCACACCGGGCAGGCTTCGCCGGCCGCCTTGCCGCAGACGGTGATGACGATGTCCATCTCCGGCGCACCGGGCGCACTGAATTCGTCCCATGACTTGCTGCGCAGGCCGTCGGTGGGGATGCCGGTTTCCCGGAGCACCTCGACCGCCAGCGGCTGCACCTGCCCCGACGGATGGCTGCCGGCGCTCCACGCCTGCAGGCGGCCGCCGGAGACATGGTTGGCCACGGCCTCGGCCATGATGCTGCGCGCCGAATTGCCGGTGCACAGGAAAAGGATGTTGTAGCGGTCTTTCATCGGAATGATCCAGGAATGCAAGGAGTCATGCGGCGGCCTCGCCGTACCAGCGGCGGCTGCGGTTGACGATGTGCACGACCGAGAGCATCACCGGCACTTCCACCAGCACGCCCACCACGGTCGCCAGCGCCGCGCCGGAATGCACGCCGAACACCGCGACGGCGGTGGCGACGGCCAGCTCGAAGAAGTTGCTGGCGCCGATCAGCGCCGAAGGCCCGGCGATGCAATGCGCCACGCCGAGGCGCTTGTTGAGCCAGTACGCCAGGCCGGCGTTGAAATAGACCTGGATCAGGATGGGCACCGCCAGCAGCGCGATGACCAGCGGCTGGCGGATGATCTGCTGGCCCTGGAAGCCAAACAGCAGCACCAGCGTCAGCAGCAGCGCGCCCAGCGAGACCGGCCCGAGCCGCTGCAGCACCGCCTGCAGCCCGGCATCGCCGCGACGCGCCAGGATCAGCCGGCGCAGCAGCGCTGCCACGATCACCGGCACCACGATGTAGAGCGCCACCGACAGCAGCAGGGTGGCCCAGGGCACGCTGATCGACGACAACCCGAGCAGCAGGCCGACGATCGGCGCGAACGCGACCACCATGATCAGGTCGTTCACCGCGACCTGGCTCAGGGTGAAGCGCGGCTCGCCCTCGCACAGGTGGCTCCAGACGAAGACCATCGCGGTACAGGGCGCGGCGGCCAGCAGGATCAGGCCGGCGATGTAGGCATCGATCTGGTCGGCCGGCAGCCAGTCGGCGAACAGGTGGCGGATGAAGATCCAGCCGAGCAGCGCCATCGAGAACGGCTTGACCAGCCAGTTGACGAACACGGTGACGCCGATGCCGCGCCAGTGCCGGCCGACTTCGCGCATCGCGCCGTAGTCGATCTTGAGCAGCATCGGGATGATCATCAGCCAGATCAGCACCGCGACCGGCAGGTTGACCTTCGCCACCTCCACCGCCGCCAGGCGCTGGAACAGCCCGGGAACGAGATAGCCCAATGCGGTGCCCACCACGATGCAGCCCAGCACCCACCACGTCAGGTGCCGCTCGAAGCCGCCCATGCGGCGTGCAGGCGCGGGCGACGCGACGGCGCTCAACGCGCGCCTGCCTTGCGCGGGGCCGGCGCACAGGCCGTGGGCGCGCAGAGTTCCGGCTGGCCGCCGCAGCAGTGGTCGCCCAGGAAGCCGACCAGCGCCTGCATCCGCGCGCAATCGGCGCGATAGCGGATGTGGCGGCCGAGCGGCTCGGCGCTCACCAGCCCCGCATGCGAGAGCGTCTTGAGGTGGAAGGACAGCGTGTTGCCGGGCACCTCCAGGTATTCGGCCAACTCGCCGGCGAAGGCGCCCTCGGGGCCGAGTTCGACCAGCCGCCGGAACACGGCGAGGCGCGATTCCTGGGCCAAGGCCGCGAGGGCGGTGACGGCTTCTTTGTTATCCATGATTCCAGAATAGTGGAACAATCATGGCGATTCAATGACAGCACTCGGCGATGCGGGCTCTCAGTCGTTGCGACCGGCCACGCGCGCCACGGCGTCGTGGGCGTGCAGGCTTTCCAGGTGCGCCACCTTGGCCTGCCAGGCGCGTACCCACGGCAGCGCGGAAAGCGCGGCGCCGACACGGCGGGCGGCGTCCTCGCAGAACATCAGGTTCTCGGCGTTGGCGCGGGCGA